>Ga0187892_10007416_pt1 | contig 15640 bp, 7 predicted proteins | sample MA1701073metaG_FD_139345 | JGI IMG/M metagenome (GOLD analysis project Ga0187892, IMG submission 139345) | Bio-ooze microbial communities from a basaltic lava cave in the Kipuka Kanohina Cave System on the Island of Hawaii, USA - MA170107-3 metaG ... | reverse complement strand
GGAACAAACGGAGAAGACCCACTCCAAGAGGCTTTCCGTCTGTTCCGTTATTTCCGTTTGTTCCGTATTCTCTCCTGATCCCCATCACCAAAAGCTCACAGTGACCGTGCCCGGTATAGCTCTCAGAATCAGCCACTGTCCCCTCTTCTCTTTTCCTGAGGCCACGTCGGAAAATTTCTTTGTCTGGTGATAGCTCCGGGCAGCGAATCCCGTTTTACCAGATGTGGGAGAAAAAATAGGATTTCACGCTCACTGGAGGTAAACAATATGCCGGCCGTCGCTGCCCCATCTGCGCTGGGCGAGATCGTTCTGTTCCAAGGATTGACCCTGGCGCAGCTAATCAAACTGAACAGCCTGTTGCATCGCAAAACGTTTCCCGCCGGAACGACATTCATCAACGCCGAACAGCCGGGCGAAGCGGTCTACGTGATCGTTGACGGCGCGGTCAAGGTCTTCACCGAAGATACGGAAGGCACAGAGGTCATCCTGGCGATTCTGCCAGCCGGCGAGGTCGTGGGAGAGATGAGCCTGCTCGACAGCGGCGGACGCTCGGCCAACGCTACGGCCCTCGAAGAGACCACGGTCTTCTGGATGGATCGCGCCAGTTTTGGCGAATGCCTGCGGACGATGCCGGAGATTCACCACAACCTTTTCAATCTGCTGTGCAAGCGCCTGCGCCTGGCCAACGAACGCATCCAATCGCTTTCGGTGCAGGATGTCGAAGGCCGCATCGCCCGCCAATTGCTCGCCTTCGCCGAAATCTATGGCCGGGAGGAGCGCGCAGGGATTGTGATCCCGTTCCGGCTCACCCAGAGCGATCTCGCCAGCCTGATTGGCGCCACGCGCGTGCGCGTCAACCAGGTCATCGCCACTTACAAACAGCGCAAATACCTCTCGGTAGATCACAACTACCGCATCACTATCCACAACCAGGACGCGATCTGCCGGCGCTCTCGCCGCCAACTTAACGGGCAGGCGGACGCGGGAGAGCGCGAAACCAAACCTCAGTTGTTTCAGGCAGTAATCGGAGTGGGCGATTGACCGGTCGGTCAAGCTCACGGCGCGAAATTCATGCGCCGCAGCAGGTTGGTGAAGCGCGGGTCTGAATGCAGATGATCGAGCCTCGGGTCTACTTTCAGCGTCAGCAGGTCTTCATCCCTGGCCTCGTAAGATTTCTCCAGCCAATAAGAGATCGTGCCAATCACCGCGCCCGGTTTGGTGGTGAGCGGCGCCGTCCGGGTCTCCGATTCGGCTGAGACCACGTGCTTCACCCGCGCGCCAGACTTCGCCCATTCCGCCGGCGCCGAGCAGCGAGTCGAGCCGGTAATGGCCCAGCGTACGCCCGCTCATCGAGCCGGATTGCTGCTCGGCGACCAGGGCCGCGATCAGATCATCAGGCGGCGCGGAGATGAAGGCCTCGGCCAGGTTGTGCGAGGTGATAAGCGAGACGACTTCGCGGCGCAACTCATCGTCGCCCGCGCAGGCTTCGTCGAAAAAAGCCTCGCGCTCTTCCAGCGGGCGTTCCAGCGCGGCGTGATAAAGCTGTTCGATTTGGCGCCATCTTTCAGGCGTCGGAGTGTCAGGTGTCATAGCCATCCTCTTTCCCAAGCCGGGATACAGCCTGAATTGCGCGGATTATACCACCGAAGCGCAGCCGTCTTGCGCCCCTGACCTCCGGGTGTTCCCAATTTAACACCAGCGATGACGATAGCTTCGGCTGACGATTCCCGTTTACTTAAGTGAGGGCGCAGTGGCGCCTCGCAGTGAAAGAGATAAACCAATATGCCCCAGGCTGGCAGTGAAGAGGAGAGATTATGAAAAGACTTCTAGCATCATTCATCGTCATCGCAGCGGGAACGCTCTTGCTCCCATTCCTGATGGTTCAAGGTCAAGAGCAGGCGCAGACGGGCGGGATACGCCGCGTGGCAAATCCGATTCCGGGCCAATACATCGTCGTGCTCAAAGACGACGACGCCAGCCCGGACGAGAAACCCGGCCAGAGCCAGGATCAGAACATTGATCAGAGTCAGGGCGGTAAATGGGAAGCATTGGCGGACGATCTCAACCAGCGGCACGGCGGCGGCGTCAAACACGTTTACACGAGCGCGCTCAAAGGGTTTTCGACGGAGATGAGTGAAGCCGGCGCGCTGGCGCTCAGCCGCGATCCGCGCGTCGAGTACGTCGAAGAAGATGGCGAGGTTTGGGGCGCCGCCTGCTCGCAAAGCACTCAGCCCTCCGCTACCTGGAATCTCGACCGCATAGACCAGGCCGACCAGCCGCTCAGCACCACTTATACCTACGTCTTCACCGGGACCGGCGTGAACGTCTACGTCATTGACAGCGGCCTCCGGACCACCCACTTGGAATTCGATGACGGTCGCGCTACCAACGTCTTCGACCGTGATGGCGGGTCGGGCGCCGATTGCAATGGGCACGGCACACACGTCGCGGGCATTATTGGCGGCAGCGCCCGTGGAGTCGCCAAACACGTGAAGCTTTACGGCGTGCGCGTCCTCGGTTGCGATAACCGCGGCTCGAATTCGGATGTCATCCGGGGGGTTGATTGGGTAACTCAAAACCACAAGAAACCCGCCATCGCCAATATGAGCCTTTCCGGCGGGGCGAGCAGCGCCATTGACGATGCGGTCAAACGCTCGATCGCCGCCGGGGTGACCTACGTGACCGCCGCCGGAAATGGGACAGACAACGATGGCGTCGCGGTTGACGCCAGGAACTTCTCGCCAGGACGAGTCGAGCAGGCGATCACGGTCGGCGCGACGGATAGTTTGGACAACCGGGCCAGCTTTTCCAATTTCGGGCCGGCGGTTGACGTCTTTGCGCCCGGCGTTTCCGTCAAGTCGACCTGGAATACGGACGATACGAGTTATAACACCATGCCGGGAACGTCAATGGCCGCTCCGCACGTCGCGGGCGTCGCGGCGATGATTTTGGAAGCCGATCCCGGCGCCTCTCCCGCCCGGATCGAAAGCCTGATCCAGGAACTTGCAACCAAAGACAAGGTGGTGAATCCGGGGACAGGCTCGGCCAACCGCCTGCTCAATTCGTTGAATGTGATCAACAGGTTTGCCACGTTGGCGATCACCGACCAGCCGGACGATGTGGCAGTCTGCCCGGGCCATCCCGGCGCCTTTTCGGTCGCCGCGACCGGGGTGAAACTGCGCTACCAGTGGTACAAGGACGGCTATCCACTCGTTAATGTCAGGAGTCCGAAATTCACCATCGTCACGGCCACCGCGAACGATCTCGGCGCCTACCACGTCGTGATCACGGACAACTGCCTCAATAGCGTCACTTCGCGGAGAGTGAGGCTTTCATTCAAACCCGCGCCGGAGCTTATTGACCAGCCGGATGATGTGATTGCCTGCCTGGGCCATCGGGCTACGTTTTCGGTCATGGCGACCGGAGCGAAGCCGCGCTACCAGTGGTACAAGGACGGTAGTCCAATCAACATCAAGAGTCCGGAATTCACCATCGTCTCGGTCACCGCCAACGACCTCGGCGCTTACTACGTCGTGGTCACGGACGAATGCGGCGCCAGCGTCACTTCGCGGACCGTCAAGCTTTCGCTCGCTCCCGCGCCGGTGTTCGTCTCCCAGCCCGCCGACGCGGAGGTGTGCGCGGGCCAACAGGCCAGGTTCTCGGCCTCTGCCAACGGGGCTGTTCGCTATCAGTGGTACAAGGATGGCGTCCCGATCACCTACGCCACGGGCCCTACCCTGATACTCGTCGCACCGCGCGCGGAGGATGAAGGTCTCTACCACGTCGTCGCTATCAACCAGTGCGGCGGGCAGACGGAATCGCGCAAGGCCAGGCTCAGCCTCGGCGGCCCCGTTACGATCACCCAACAACCAATCAGCCTGACCGCGCGCGCGGGCCAATCCGTGACCTTCTCGGTCGCGGCGACGGGCGGAATCCTGAAATTCAAGTGGCGTAAGAATGGCGGCAACATCCTGGGCGCAGGCTCAGAGGGCAGCAGCTTCACCATCCCTGCGGTCAGCGCCGCCGACGCCGGCGCTTACACAGTCGTCGTCTACAACCAATGCGGCCCCGCGAAGGAATCAGCCGCCGCGACCCTGACCCTGATAATGAACGACTCGCGGTTCATCATCCAGAACGCGCCGGTCACGATGGTCGCTGGCCAACGCTACAACGTCTCGGTCACGTTCCGGAACACCGGCGCCAGTACCTGGACCGCGGCGAATGGTTACAAGCTGGTCTCGCAAGCGCCGCTCAACAACCTCAATTGGGGCTTGAATGAGGTACCTCTGCCCTCCTCGGTCGCGCCGGGCGCTGATGCGACGTTCAGCTTCACGGTCACGGCTCCGGCCACGCCGGGAAGGTATCGCTTCGATTGGCGGGTGACGCAGGGGGCGGCCGGGTTCGGCGGCTTCACACCGGGCCTTGAAGTGACAGTCACACAGTAGCGGAACCTGGCGCTCAAGCCAGGTTTCCGCAAAGACCGGGAGGGCGCAATCGCCCTCCCGGAAATGAATGAAGTTATGCGACAGTGTTCCGGAATGGACAGGCGGACGTTATGCCGACAAAGCATCATTGGTTTGCGCATGACCGAGCGGATGAACAGATAGAAAAATTTTCGTGAGGCGCGGAAATCCTTCCATGAATCTCGCTTTATATGTAAGGGAGAGCATTTTAGCTCTCCCGGAAAGGGAGACAATTATGAAATCCGGACGAATTCGTTTTGTGTGCATACTGTTATGGCTCGCAGTTGGAAGCGCGCAGGTGTTTGCGGCTACCTCGACCGCCCCTGCGCCGCAAGACAAAACCGCGCAGCAGCTTTACCACGAGGCGCAAAACTACTTCCAGAAAAAGGTCGCTCCCGGACGGCAACCCAACTCGGAGATAATGGAGAAACTCAAAGCCGAACAGCGCGAACTAGCCTCGCGCAACGCGGCTGAGCTGGCCGGGCGATCCAATCGCAACGGGCCGGATAATTATTACCTCGGATTGCTCTACCACCTGGCGGAAGACGCGCCACAGGCTCTGGCGACCATGCGACAGTTTCTGGCCGCCAATCCCAATTTCCCGGACAACGGCAAACAATCGGCGCGCGCCGTAATCGCCATGAACGCGCTGAAGCTGAAACAGCTCGACGAAGCCGAACGCGTCATCGGCGAATACGGCAAGAACCAACCGCAATCGCTGGATAACCGCTATGCGATGGAAGCGGAATTGGCCTACGCGCTCTTTCAGGCCGAAAAGTATGACCGCGTGGGAGAACACGCGCGCGCCGCCCTCGAAGCCGTCAAACAGAACAGGACCGGCAGAACCAGCGATGTCTCCGAGCGCGATAAACGGCTGATGAGCTTAAGCTCGTTGATGGCCGACGCCTACACCAAGCTGAAGAAAAAAGAGGAGGCGCTCAACGCTATCCGCGAATTGAAGGATGTGGCGCTCGATCTGCCTTCGGCCAATCTTTACCGGATGGTCAGACAGAAGCTGCGCGGCATGGGCAAATGGAACGAGGCCGACAGCCTGGTCGAAGTTGAAAAAGCCCGCTACGAAGCGCCGGAGCTGGTGGTCGCCGACTGGCTCGGCGGCGAGCAATTGAAGCTGGCCGGGTTGCGCGGCAGCGTCGTGGTAGTGGATTTCTGGGCGACCTGGTGCGGCCCGTGCCAGCGAATGTTCCCCAAGCTGACGCGCTGGCACGAAAAGTACAAGGACAAGGGATTGGTCGTCATCGGCGCCACCGAATTGTACGGCCAGCAGGATGGCTTGCAGATGACGCGCGAAGAGGAGTTGCGCTACTTGGGCGAATTCCGCAAGAAACACGGCCAGAGCTACCGCATCGGCGTGGGTAATCGCGCCAACAGCTTCAACTACGGCGTCAACGGCATCCCGACCACCGTGCTGATTGACCGGCGCGGGATGGTGCGGTTCATCAGCGTGGGCGTGAGCGATGAAGAAATGAGCCTGCTCGACGGGATGGTCAGCAAGCTGCTCAAGGAGCAGGAGCAATCGGTGAGACAGTGACCCTCTCCACGATGTGGGACAAGATGGTATCTTGTCCCACCCGCTACTTCCAATTCCCGATCAGAATGAACGGCGCCCAGTAGAACGGATGCGCATACGGCGCTTTCGGATCAGGCTGGAACGCCGGCGACTCGCCGCTCGCGGCGCGCGCTTTATCGAGCCGCACGTCGCGCTGGCGAACCGCTTGCTCACGCGCGCGGTACTGTTCACCGCCGAGCAGCGCCAGTTGCGCCTGCCGCAGCGCTTCGGCTTTGCTCATTTGCGGCTGCGACTGGCGCAGTTGATAAAATCGCCGCATCAGCTCACGTGTGCTGGCGTCGGCCACCGACCACAAAGTCGCCACCACCGCCTTCGCGCCCTGCCGTTGGGCCATCACGCCGAAGCCTTCGATCTCTTTCCCTTCCGCGTCCTCGCCGCTCATCGCCGTGTTGCAGGCCGAGAGCGCCAGCAACTCAACGCCCGCGAACAGGTTCGATTCGGCCTTGATCCGGGCGAGCGTCAATTGCGCGCCGTCGCCGAGCAGCAGGAACGAATCGGTCTCGTTGCCCGGATGGAAGCGGAAATGACTGGCGATATGCACCAGCGGGTATCGCTGGCGCAGCGACTCGCGCATTGCCGCCTCGGTGAACTGCTCGTCCAGCAGCAGTCGGCCCGGCAGAACGCCACTCGTTGCGGCGGGCGCCGCGACATTCGATTCGTCGCGGATTACCGCGCGCAACTCTTCCGGCACTGCGGGCAACGGGCGGAATCCGCCTTGCGACTTCGAGACGCCCATCCCCAGTCCCTTCCACTGCGGCTGTGACGGTTCCTTCAAGTTGCCGAGGTTCGCGAGCGTGACCACTATGTTCGAGTAACTTTCGACCAGATACTTCTCGCCGTCGTGCAGCGCCGCCACCGGCAGATAACGCAGCGCGCCGTCGAGCGACCACAGCAGCGTTTGCGCGCGGGCGTCCGCCAGGTCTTTGGCTATCGGCGCGACCAGAATCTTGTACAACTCCTGCCCCAGCGGGCGCGGATCAACGCGCGGGTCCCTCAAAGCTTCACGAAACTCCAACGCCTTCCGGTTTAGATCAGAGGCTTTGATCTTGCTCTCAGCCGCTTTGCGCGAATACGGCGTGACGAGGATCACGCGGTATCTCTTCTCGGTGACGAGCGTGTAGATGGCCGCCGCGCCAGCGCCAAGCTCTTTCAAGGTTTGATCCATGTCCTGCGACTCGCGGAGGTGTTTGATCGTGGCCGCCTGCTTCGTCTTCTCCAACTCCTGCGACAGGCGGTTGAGGAACTGTTGAAAGAATTGATTGGCCGTCGCGCGCTGAGTCGCAAGCTCGGCCAATCGTCTCTCTTCTTCAGGCGCACGATCCAATTTGGCTTCGAGCGCGCTGATCTCGACGCCGATGGCGGTCACGCGGTCGGCCAATCTTTTGTATTCATCGAGCAGTCGTGCCTCTTCCGCCGTCATCTCGGCGCGCGTTGGCAGCGAGGGCGCGGCCTGCACGTCGCGGCGGATGAACTCGAAATACTCTTCTTCTTTGAGCAAACCGATGACCTGCTGGGCTTCGGCCAATCGCCCTTCCTCGATCAGCAGGTCAGCCAACTCGCGGTAAATCTCTTCTCTGGATTTCAGAAAGCTCTGTTGCAACTCCTTGCTCAAAGGCCGGAGGTTGGCCCGCATCGCCTGATAGACGTTGACTGCGAGCTTGCCGTAAAAGATCGCCAGTTGCGGCTCCCCGAACGTCTTCCAAACCAGCGTCAGATGATGCAACGTCGCGCCTTCGCCCTCCTGGCTTTGCAATGCGCGAAAGATGGCGAGCGCCTGGTCGAGGTGATCGAGCGCCTTCTGCCTGTCGCCGAGCAGCGCGTGGGCGAAGCCGAGGTTGTTGAGCGCGGCGGCCTCGCCGTTGCGGTCGCCGATTTGTCGCCGCAGCGCGAGGGCTTGATTGAAGAGGTTGATCGCCTCCTGTCTTTCGCCGAGGTCGCTGCGGATCACGCCGATGTTCGTCAGCGCCAGCGCCTGTCCGCTGCGGTCGCTCGTCGCGCGCCACAAATCCAGCGCGCGGTTGAACTGATCCAGCGCCGGTCGCTTCTCGCCCCGGGCTGAATAGATCGCGCCGAGGTTGCTCGTCGTGTACGCCTCGCCGTTGCGGTCGCCTGTGGCGCGGCGCAGCGGCAGCGATTGATTGTAGAAATCGAGCGCCCGCTGCCGGTCGCCGAGCGCCGCATAGACGACGCCGAGGTTGTTGAGCGTGGCGGCTTGCCCGGCGCGGTCGCCCACTGCGCGTCGCAGTTCGAGCGCGCGGTCGAAATATTCCAGCGCGCGTCGTTTGTCGTCCAGGTCGCTGTAAACGACGCCGAGGTTGTGCAGCGTCGTGGCTTCGTCGCGGCGGCCGGGCAATTGGCGGCGGAGCGCGAGCGCGCGTTCAAAAAAATCCAGCGCCCGTCGCTTCTCGCCCAATTGGCTGTGAACGACGCCGATGTTGTTGAGCGCCGCCGCTTCGCCGCGAGCGTCGTTGGCCGCGCGCCACAACGCGACGGCTTGATCGAAATGTTCGAGCGCGCGCTGGCGCTGGCCCAGATCGCTGTAGACCGCGCCGAGATTGGTGAGCGCCGTCTCCTGCCCCGTGCGGTCATTCGTTTTCTGACGGATGGTGAGCGCCTGATCGAAACAATCGAGAGCTTTCCGCTTATCGCCCAGATCGCGGTAGAGCGCGCCGAGGTTGATGAGCGTATCGGCTTCTTTCAATTCATCGCCGAGTTCGCGCCAGAGTTTGTGGGCCTGCCGGAATTGATCGAGCGCCAGGCGCCGCTCGCCCAGATCGCTGTTGACGACGCCGAGGTAAACGAGCGCTGTCGCCTGGCCCGCGCGGTCGTTGATCTGGCGGCTGATTTGAAGCGCCTGGTCGAAGCTGTTGATCGCCAGGCGCCGCTCGCCCAACTGATTCCAAATGACGCCGATCAGATTGCGCGTCGCCGCCTCGCCGCGACGGTCGCCGAGCGGTCGTCTGATGCGCAGCCCTTCCTCGTATTTCTCGATGGCCGCGCGCAGCGATTCGGGCGTCCCCTGCGCCCGCAAAGCTTCGGCCTGCTCGAACGCGCGACTGGCCGCGCGAGCGCGATCAGCGTCCGAGGCGGACTTCTCGTCCTGAATTAGCCCGACCATGGGGCTTGTCATTACCCAAATCTTTTCACTTCTTAGAATCCCACCACCGGAAGGTGGTGGATGGTTCAAGCCCAACCTACAAAAGGGCTGCCACCTCTTTGAATCCCACCAGCGGAAGCTGGTGGATCGTTCAAGCCCGACCTGCTGGCGCTGGAAACCCAGGAAGGCTGGGTTTGAACAATCCACCACCTTCCGGTGGTGGGATTCAAGCTCAGCGAAACTCAAAAGATTTGGGTAAGTCGTGAGGGAGGGCTTGGTTGATGGGACCAAGCCCTCCCTCACGGTCGGGCTACCGCCACGGGTTTGCGCGAACGCCGCCGGCCAGCAGCCCAGGCCGATCAGGCAAACGATCAGCCAGCGCGCAACCCACGAGCGGCGCCGGTGGTGAATAATGCTTCTGTCTGTTCTACGTTCCATTGAGGTTCGGAGTTGGAAGACGGAAGGAGAATACGGAACAAACGGAAATAACGGAACAGACGAAAAACTCTTGAAAAACTTCCGTCTGTTCCGTTATTTCCGTTTGTTCCGTATTCTCTCCGGCCTCTCCAATCTGAAGCAAGTTCATCGTGTCAGAACTCGATCCGCGCTCCGACCTGAATCCGGCGGGGCAGGTTGAATTGCGAATTGAGCACGCCGAAATCGAAGTCCGAGCGCAGGTCCAGATTCGGGTCATTGAAGATCACGTGGTTGAAGACGTTGAAAAAGTCGAATGAGAGCGACAGCCTGACTTTCTCCTTCAGCCTGATCTCTTTGCCGATCGTCCAATCCAGGTTCCAGCGGCTCAAACCGCGCAACGCTCCGCGCCCGTGCCGGCGATCCGCAGCAAGCAGCACGGGACGGAAGTTGCGGAAGACCAGGTCCGGGTTCGGAAACAGATTCAACCCCGTTCCGCAGATCGGCTCCAACCCCTCGCCGCATCTATTGACCGGATTGCCGGCCTGGCCCGCGTCATTTTCGCCAGTCACGATCGAGTGCACGCCTTTGTCGAAAAGCGCGCGCCGCAGCGGGATCGCGCCCGTGAAGGTGTTGTGGACCGAACTGCCACCGAAACCGTCCGAGCCGAGAATGACCGTGAGCGGCAGCCCGCTCTGCGCCGTGAAGATGCCCGCCGTGAACCAGCCGCTGATCAGCTTGTCGAGCTTTGCGTTGCGGGCGCTTAACCGGCGCCCCTGGCCGAAGGGCAGCGCATAAACGCCGCTGAACTTGAACAGATGGTTGATGTCGAACAGCGACGGGCCGTAGTCAATCTCGGGGTAGAAGCTGGATTGATACGGCGTCAGATCGTTCTGCGTCAAGCCCGGCACGTTGTCGAGCGAGCGCGAAAAGGTGTAGTTCAGATCGAAAGTCAGCCCGCGCGAATACTGTTGGCGCAGCGAGACGAACGCGGCGTGATAATTCGATTCCGCATTCGAGGTGCGCATCCACAAATCCTGGACTTGTAAGTTGGTGAAGACAGGCGCCCGCGCGCCGTCCGGCAACAGGCAGAAAAAGGGAAACGAGAACGTTTGCCCTTTGGCATTAGCCGCGCACGCATCCAGGTTGAATTGCTGGAGAGAGCTCACATGGCCGTTTAGGGAGTTAATGTATCTGGTCGAGCCCTTGCCGTAGAGGTTCTCGAAATACGGTTGCGGCGCGACATCGAGGAAGCGGCGGCGCGCGGCGAGGATGATGTCGTAAGCCTCGGCGAAGGTCTGGCCCGAGCGCGGGTCGCGCTGCATAAACGGCGCGGAGTTGAGGTTGCCGTTCGCGTAGAGCCGGCGCCCGAAGCGGCCGATGTAGCCGGCTTCGAGCAGCAGATTGCCGGGCAGCTCGCGTTGCAGCGTGAAATCCACCACGTGGTTGCGCGGCGTTTTGATGAACGGGTCAACGCTGAACGAAACGATCTCTTCCAGGTTGGCGATGGGCGTGATGGGCGCGGTCAGCTTGGCCGGCACGCTCGGCAAAGGAACCGGGCCGTCAATGCCGAGACGAAACGGTTGATCGAAAGGGAAGCGCCGGACGGCCGTTTGTGAAAAGCCCAGGCCGAGCGTGGGAATGTTGATCGTCTGCACGGTGTTGGTGCGGTCGAAGACCAGCGCGTAACCGCCGCGCACGACCGTTCGCTGCTCGCCGAAGAGGCGACCGAGCCAGCCAGCCTTAAAGGCCGGGTTCCAGGCTACGGACAAGCGCGGCGAAAGATTCGAAAAGTCTGTGTTGAAGGCCGTCTTGCGGCCCGATTGCCGGATCGGGACGAAGGCCAGCTCAGGGTTGTAGACGCGGCCTTCATTCGCGGCGTTCAGCTTGTCCTGCATGTATTGCCGGTAATTGACCGGTTGCCCAGTCTCTTTGAAAGTGAGCAGAGTCTGTTTGCCTTCGTCTTCGACCGGCGGCTCCTGCCAGTTGTAGGTCAAGCCGTAGGTGAGGGTGAGCGATGGTCGCCAGCGCCAGGTGTCCGAGAAATAGAACTCCCAGGCCCTGAGCGTGGATTTCGTTCGCAGCCCGGCGCCGGGCGGCAGCAGATTCAGATTGGCGTCGCGCGTATACAGGAGGGAGACCTGGCTGACCTGCCCCCACAGAATTCTTTTCAATTCCTCGAGTTCGGGGTTGAGAAACTGGAATCCGGGCCGCTGCGCGCCGGGCACGGTGATGCGAAGCGCCGCGCCGCCCAACTCGGCCACCGGCGTGGTCAGCGCGTTGGCCACTTTGTCGTTGCGGAAATCAACCGAGCGGATGCGCCGGATGTTGGCGCCGGTCTGCAGGTTGTGCCCGTCTTTCACCCAGGTGAGCGTGTCCGACCATTGATAGATGTTCAGCGTGCGCGCTTGGGACCTGGCCCGCAGCGGTTCGACATCAATCAGGTTGTCGGGCTTGTCGAGCACGATGCCCGTGCCGATGTTGAGCGCCACGTCCAATCCGGCGAAGGGCCGGGGCGCAAGCGTCTCCAGCGAGCGGCGGTCGTGCAGCCAACTGAAACGAGCCTCGTTGGTCAGATGCGGCGTCAGCACGCCGATCAAGGTCGCGGTCAGGTTGCGCGGGCGCTGCGGACTGTTGACCGTCGCCGTCTTGCGCAACAGGTCTACCTGTGTGGCGTTGGTCTCGAGACGGCGGTTGGCGGCGAATTTGGCGTTCGCGTTCCAACGCTGGTTGAACTCGTGATCCAGCCGCAGCAAACCGAAGTTGTCCGAAGTTAAAGTGGGATAGGCGAAAGTGAAGCCGGCCCGGTTGAGACCGTTGCCCTGGCTGAAATCATTGGGCAGCGGGAAGAGCCGCAGGTAATCGAGAATCTTCGGGTTCACGCCCAGTCCGCGCGGATCATCCGCTTTCAGATCAGCCGGAGTGAGCGTCTTGATGACATACTTTCTGGCGTCGAAATCATAGTCTTCGTAGCGGAGCGTGCCGTTGCGGAAGCTTTCGGTCGGAACCAGCCGCGTGATGGTCGCCGAGTCCGGATTGCGCCGGCCTTCGTAGTGGGCGAAGAAGAAGGTCTTGTCTTTGACGATAGGCCCGCCCAGCGCGCCGCCGAAGCGATTGTCGAGCAGGAACGGGCGGCGGATGCCCAGCCGGTTGTTTGTCCACGAATTGGCCGCCAGCGCGCTGTCCTGATGGTAAAAGTATGAACTCCCATGAAATTCATTGCCGCCGCTGCGCGTGACGAGCGCAAACTGGCCGCCGGACGAGCGCCCGAAGGTGGCGTTGGCGTTGACGACGATGCTGCGGAACTCCTGGAGGGATTCGAGCGGCGCCGGGATAATGGTGCGTCCCTGCTCGCCGCGCACGTTGTCCGAAACGTCCACGCCGTCGAGCGTGACGGTGGACTGATCCTGGCGCGCGCCGGCGAATTCGCCGCTGGCGGTGGCGGCCGGTTGCAGGTTGAAGAGCGTGTTGGCTTGGCGCGAGGCGTTCGGCAGCTTTTGCAAACTCTCCTGGCTGAAGACGCCGCCGACGCTGGCGTCCGCCGTCTGCAACTGCGATTGCGCGCCGGCCACGATGTTCTGCACGATCAAAATCTCGCCCAGTTCTATCGCCACGTTGATCGTCGCCACTTTCGATACTTCTGCCATCACGTCCTTCACCTCGGTCGGTTTGAAACCTGGCGCTTCAATCTTGACGCGATAGCGCCCCGGATTGAGGGCGTAGAAACTGTAGCGCCCGGCGGCGTCGGTGACGGCGGCGCGTTCCTGATTGGTGGCGACCTCAATCAAGGTTACGGTGGCCGCGGCGATGACACTGCCCTGTGGGTCGGTCACTGTGCCGGAGATCGTACTGGTGGCGGAAGTTTGAGCCGCCGCTGTCAGGGACAGCAGGGCAAGCAGGAAGAACGAGAAAAAGGAACTGCGCATAGTTTTATCCTCCATAGTCCGGCATAGTCCGGTCCGATCAGAACTCTGCCCGCGCCCCGATCTGAATGTCGAATTCACCGGTTGACCGTGATGTCAACCCTTGGCGAGAACGCGCCGAACCCCAATCCGCCCTGCATCATCTGCCACTCGAATCGGTAGGGCGCCAGGCTGCTGGCTGGCGCCGTGACCGTGAAATTGAACGGCGCCTCAGCGCCTGGCGCGACTGAGCCCGGCAGCGGAACTTCGCTCACTCCCCAGTTGGGCGCCCCACGCGAGACCAGTTTGTATCCGAGAGCGGTGGTCCAGGTGTTGGAGCCGGTGTTCTTCATCGTGATCGAGATGTTGTAGCGTTGACCCGCGGTCATCGTTTGCGGCGCCGACTGGCTGACGAACCACGCATTGTTGGGCGGCGGCGGCCCGACATTGATCGAAAGGTTGGGCGTCAAGCTCCCGAGCCACCCCGCGCCTTCCTGCGTCATCTGCCATTGCAGGTTGTAGACGCCCTGCGTGAGCGGCGCATAGACCGGGAGGCTGAAAGTTACTTCACGGCCCGGCTCGGCGCTTGGGATGAAAGACGGCAGCTCCACCCGGTTGAATCCCCACGTGCGGTTGTCCGCCGGATTCTGCGATCCCAATTTGTAACGTCCGGCGGAGGTCCAGGTAGTGGTTCCCGTGTTCTTCATCGTGACCAGCACGTTGTAGAGTTGCCCCGCCTGCATCGAAGACGGCGCTGACTGAGACACGAACTGCGCATTGTTTACCGGACAGCCACTGGCGATGGTGAGCGTCGCGGGAGTCGAATTCACTGTGCTGCATCCATTGTAAACGACCACCGAGTAGGAGCCGGCGTCAGCGGCGCTGATCGCCGGGATGGTGTAACTGCTGCTTTCGGCGCCGGAAATATTGCCGCCGTTTTTGCGCCACAGATAGCGCAGGTTCGTGCCCGTCGCCGCGACGGAAAAAGTCACGGCTTGCCCCGGGCATCTGGTGGCGTTGTCCGGCTGGTCGGTGATCGTGATCGCAGTGTTGACGGTGAGTATCGCGTTGGGGGAAGTCACGGCGCTGCATTCATTGGAAACGACGACGGTGTAGGCGCCGGCGTCGCTCAGGCTCACCGAAGGAATGGTGTAACTGCGGTCGTTTGCGCCGGAGATGTCGCCGCCGTTTTTGCGCCACTGGTAACGCAGGTTCGCGCCGGTGGCCGCCGCGAAGAAGGTCACGGGCTTGCCGACGCACGCGCCTGTGCTGTCGGGCTGGTCCGTAATCGTGATGAGGCTGTTGACGGTCGTCAACGTCGCCGGCGCCGAATTGATGGAGCTACCACACGAGTCCTTGATGACCACGTCATATCTGCCCGCGTCGCCGGCGCTGACGGAGTTGATCGTAAAGCTGCTGCTGGTCGCGTTGGCGATGGCGCCGCCGTTTTTGCGCCATTGATAAGTCAGGCCGGCGCCGGCGGCGGTCACCGAGAAAGTTGCGGACTTACCAGTGCAGGCCGTCATATCAGCCGGCTGCCGGGTAATCACGGGCGGTGAATAGACAAATTGCCTCGGCGAACCGCTCAGATGGGTAGATGTCCCCGTGTACTTCACCGAGATCGAATGTGGTCTCCCATCCTTGAGACTGGCTGGCAGGGGGTAGTTGAAGCTATGGTTGGTCGGCCTGCCGCCGATTGGATCAGCCCCCTGGGGTAGTTGATTGGCCAAGACCCTGGCCAATAGTTTGTCCCCATCGTATATGTCAACACTTAGCGTAGCTCCGAGCTGACCCTTATCCATGGCGTAACCGGCTATACCGCCGCAGCCGACGGAGCTGAGAGCGCCTTCGTAGGCGAGCGGGGCAGGCCAAGCCGAGGCGGGGAGCGCATTGATAATATCGCGTAAGCGCAGGCCGTACGCTTCGTCTAGGACTTTGTTGAAAACTACCGCCAAGGTGACGCCGTTATCGAGATGCTCTACATAAGAGACTGCGCCGGCCAGCAATCCACCATGCGATTTGATTCCGTCGCCCGCTTTTACCGTCTCGGGCTTAAGTACCTAAATTTTGCCCAAATAGAGCTACAAATCATCACGTCTATTTGGGGTTAACCGGTTCCAAACAGGAAACTTTCAGCAAGAAAGCTGAAAAAACCTGCGAGGAACCGAAATGGACG
>Ga0187892_10007415_pt1 | contig 15640 bp, 7 predicted proteins | sample MA1701073metaG_FD_139345 | JGI IMG/M metagenome (GOLD analysis project Ga0187892, IMG submission 139345) | Bio-ooze microbial communities from a basaltic lava cave in the Kipuka Kanohina Cave System on the Island of Hawaii, USA - MA170107-3 metaG ... | reverse complement strand
GCCTCGAGGCCCTGGCGGTAGAGCGCCTGCGCGCGGGCGAAGCTCCCCTGCCATTCCACCTCGGCGGCCTCGTCCTCGTGGTCCGTCGCGATGCGCGCCGCCGCCGCCAGCGTCGCCGGCCGCGTCTCGAGCGCGGCGCGCGCCGCCGCCGCGAGCGGGCGTGCCGGGTCCCGCTCGAACCGGGCCAGCGCGCGCGCGGCGTCCGGGTGGTCCACGCGCGCGATCGCCCGGATCGCCTCCGCGCGGAGCGGAAGCGGCAGGCCGCCGTCCTGCGCCGCAGTCCGGAGCGCCGGGAGATCCTCGGGCGCCGGCGCGGCGCCGATCCGGCGGAGCGCCACCTTTGCGAACGATGCGTCGTGCCGCTCGAGCGCCTCCTGGAGCGCGAAGCGGAACTCGGCGCGCCCCAGGAGCGCGAGCCCGAGGCAGGCCACGAAGCGGAGCCGCTCCTCCTCGCAGGTCAGGAACGGGAGCAGCGCCTGCTCGTCTCCCGGTTCTCCGTGCGCCGCCAGCGCGTAGGTCGCGGCGGAGCGCAGCTGCGGCAGCGGGTGGCGCGCCGCGCGCCGGAGCGCCTTGAGCGCCTCGGGCGACGCCTCCTCCTCCGCGAGCGCCAGCGCGGCGGGCACCTGCCGGACCGGGTCCGGCCACTCGAGGTCGGCGAGGAGCCCCGCGGCCGGGGCGGGCGGCGCGGGCGCGGGCCGCGGCAGGGGAGGGGGCGCGGGTTCCCGGCTCGCGAGGCAGGGGAGCGACTCGAAAGTGCGGAGCAGCGCCTCCAGCTCCGGCTCCCGCGCCCGGCCGGTCCCCGCCAGGTTCCGCCGCTCCGCGGGATCGGCCCGGAGGTCGTAGAGCTCCTGGACGTCGGCGTCCAGGTCGTGGATCAGCTTCCAACCGCCGCTCGTCACCGCGCGGAGGCGGTTCGCGGTCACGCTGTACGGGTCCACCTGGCTGAACACCGGCCGGTCGAGCGGGACCGACGGATCGAGGAGCTGCGGGACCAGCGAGCGCCCCTGGAGCGCGGGATCGGGAGCGAGGCCGAGGAGCTCCATCAGCGTCGGCACCACGTCCACGAGCGCGGCCTGCGCCGCCGCGGCTCCGCCCCGGAGACCGGGCACGCGGAAGAAGAGCGGCACCCGGACCTGCTCCTCATACGCCGTGGTCAGGTGCTGGCGCCCGCCGTGCTCGCCGAACTCCTCGCCGTGGTCGGAGTGCACGACCACCACCGTCCGCCCGAGGCGCCGGGTCGAGCGGATCGTCTCGAGGATCGAGCCCACCCCCTCGTCCACGGTCGCGATCTCCGACAGGTAGCGGTCCTCCTCCCCCGGGCCGAACGGGTGCTCGGGCTGCCCGGTGTACGGATGGTGGGGCTCGTCCAGGTAGACCCAGAGGAAGGACCTCCCCTCGGGCCTCGCGCGGAGCCACACGCGCGCGGCCTCGACGATCGGCCCGGTCGTGAAGTGGAAGGAGCCCTGGAACACGTTCCCCACGTGGGAGACCCCTTCCTGGAAGAACGCGTACAGTCCCGGGTCGGCCAGGTCGCGCGGCTCCTGGCAGAAGAAGGCCGCGGTGATCCACCCCGCCGCCCGGAGCCGCTCGGCCAGGAGGGGCGCGGACTTCTCGGGGACCGCCCGGCCGAGCGAGAGGCAGTGCTCAGGCGTGCACGCGGGATAGAGCGAGCGGAAGAGCGACGAGAGCGAGAAGCGGGTGCCGGGGTACTGCGCGCGGGTCTCAGGGAAGTGGACCGACTCGCGCGCGAGCCGGTCGAGCTGCGGCGTCGCGCCCCGGAGCGCGCCGTAGGTGCCGAGCCGGTCGGGCCGGAGCGCGTCGATCGTGATCAGCAGCACGTCCGCCTCGTGGCGCCCCGGGAAGAGCCCGTCGAGCGCCGCGGCGCGCGCCGCGCGACCGGGGTCGGGCCCCGGCAGGATCACGGTGAGCAGCTCGGGTGAACCGGCGGGAGGGACCCGCCGGAACGCGCGGTCCGCGACCCGGGCGAGCTTCCCCGCCGCCGGCGCGTGGCGGCGGAGCGTCCAGCGGAGCCGGTCCGAACCTCCGAGCGACCAGCCGCCGCGGACCACGAGCGCGGCGGCGACGACGAGGAGGAGGCGCAGCGAGGGGAGCGGCGGGGCGAGGCCCGCGAGCCCCGCGCCCAGCGCGGCCAGACCCGCCGCCGCCAGCGCAAGCGCCGCGTGGATCTGCCCGTAGGTCCCCACGTAGAGGGTCGCGTCGGCGCGGTGGAGGAGCGCGGCCAGCAGCAGGGCCGCGAGGCCGACCGACCGCCGGGCCCGGGGCCGTCCGGTGAGCGCGGGGAGACGCCGGGCGGCGTGGAGGGCGATGAGGGTCCCGGCCACGAGCGCGGCCTCCCAGAGGATCCGCCCCGGAACGCGCGAGGCCTTGGGGCCGGAGAAGACCGAATGGAAGAACAGCGCGAGCGGGATCGCGGCGGCGCAGAGGACCAGCCTCCACGGCACGCGCGCGAGCAGCACGCCCAGGAGGCCGCCTCCCAGGAGTCCCACCGCGGGGAGCGTGAGCAGGAAGAGGAAGAGGTCGGGAGCCACCGCACCGGGGTCGGGCGCCACCGAGAGCCAGCGCGCGCCGTCGAGAAGCGCGATCCAGAGGAGGCCGGCGGCGCCGGCGGAGGCCCAGACCGGAGGGGTTGGAAGGGCGGTCGGCCGGGCAGAGGATTTCGGAGGCGCGATCGTTCGGTCTCCCGGCGGCGAAGAGGCAGGACCCTGACCACCCTGGGGGATTGTGAAGCTCCGGAGAAGAGTCTATGGTGCGGCCCCGCGGAGCGCAACGGGAGGAGAGGAGACCACCGCAGAGCCTTCGGCTCCCGAAACGAATGACGTCGGGCCTTCCGGGAGGCGCCAGCCGGGGCGCGCTCCTGCTCACCGGGGCCAAGCTCTGGTTCCTGGTCTCGGGCTACGCGCTGGTCTTCGCGCTGGCGCGCCTGCTCCGCCGCGAGGGCGTGGGGGAGTTCGGCGACTACCGGGTGGTGGCCGCGGTCGTGAACCCGCTGAACGCGGTCCTGATCACCGGCACGCTCCAGGCGGTCTCGCGCTTCGTGGCCGCCGACCCGGCCCGCACCGCCGCGGTCCGCGCCGCCGCCTGGCGCGTGCAGGCGGGGTTGGCGCTCCTCCTCGGCGGCGGCCTCTTCCTGGGAGCGCCGGCTCTGGCGCGGTTCCTCCACGACGACGCGCTCGCCCCGCGCTTCCGCCTGGTGGTCCCGGTGGTGGTCGCGTACGCCTTCTACGCCGTGGAGGTCGGCACGCTGAACGGCCGGCGGCGCTTCGCCCCCCAGGCCGCGCTCGACGTGACCTTCTCCACGCTCAAGCTGGCCGCGATGATCGCGCTCGCGGCGCTCGGGTTCGGCGTGGAGGGGGCGCTCATCGGGTTCTCGATCGCGGCGGTCGCGATCCTGCCGGTCTCGATGGCGCTGGCGCGGCCGCGGGAGGGCGAGCGGGTCGGGCCCCCGTGCGCGAGCGCCGACCTGTTCCGCTTCCAGGCCGCGCTCCTCGCGTTCACGCTCGGCGTGAGCCTCTTCCTCCACTCGGACCTCTTCCTCGTGAAACGCCTCGCGTCCGGGGACCGGGACGCCGCCGCCGCCTGGTATTCCGCGGCCCAGGACCTCGCGCGCGCGCCCTACCAGGCGCTGGTGGGCGGCCTCCTCGCGCTCTTCCCGGTCACCGCGCGCGCCGCCGCGGCGGGGGACCGCGCGGAGGCGCGCCGCTCGTTCGAGGCCGCGGCCCGCTACGGCTTCCTGTTCGTGCTCGGGACCGAGACGCTGCTCGCCGCCGACCCGCGCGGCGCGGTGCGCGTGCTGTTCCCGGAGCGCTTCCTCCCGGCGGCCTCCGCGCTCCCGATCCTCTCGGGCGCGATGGCGGTCTTCGCGCTGTTCATGATCGCCGCCACCGCGGTGACCGGGCTCGGGCGCGGACGCCTGGCCGCCGCGATGGCGGGGACGACGCTCGTGGTCTCGGTCGCCTGTGGAGCGCTCCTGGTCCCGCGCCTCGGGCGGAGCGGCGCGGCGCTGGGGGCGCTGGCCGGCGCGTCGGCGGGCCTGCTCTGGGCCGGAAGCACGGTCGCGCGCCTGCTCGGCGCGCGGCTCCGGCCCGGGACGCTCTGCCGCGCCGCGGTCGCGGCCGGCGTGGTCTGGGCCGGCGGGCGCCTCCTTCCCAGCGGGGGCGCGCTCTTCACGCTGGCGAAGTTCTCGCTGCTCCTCCTCGTCTACGGCGGCGTGCTCACGCTGCTCGGGGAATGGACCGACGAGGACCGCCGGCGCGCGCGGCAGGTCCTGGGGCGCGGCGCGCCGCGCCCGGCGGAGGCGGCCCGTGCATAGGGGGCTCAGGGTCGCCGCCGTCATCCCCGCGCGGGACGAGGCGCGCTTCATCGCCCGCGTGGTGGAAGGACTGCCACGCCTCGTGGACCACTTGTTCGTGGTGGACGACGGCAGCGCCGACGGCACCGGCGCGGCCGCGCGCGAGGCGCTCGGCGCGCGGCCCGGGGCGGTGCTCCGGCTCGACCCGTCGCGCGGGCCGGGAGGCGCCGCGCTGGCGGGGCTCCTCGCGGCGGCGCGCGCCGGGGCGGATGCGGCCGTCGTGCTGGACGGCGACGGTCAGATGGATCCGCGCGACCTCGCCGCGCTCCTCGATCCGCTCGCGGACGGGCGCGCGGACCTCGTGAAGGGGGACCGCTTCGCCTGGCCGGGCGGACCGGCGCCGATGCCCTGGACCCGCGCTCTCGCCGGGCGCCTGCTCGCCCCGCTGACCCGGTGGGCGTCGGGGACGGCGGGCGTGCGCGACCCGCAGTGCGGCTACGCGGCGCTCCGGCTCAGCGCGCTCGGACGGCTGGCGCCGGAGCGGCTCTGGCCCGGCTACGGCTACCCGAACGATCTCCTGGTGCGCGCCGCCGAGGGCGGGCTCCGGGTCGCGACCATCCCGGTTCGGCCGGTCTACGGGAAGGAGACCTCGGGGCTGCGCGCGCTCCGCGACGTGCCGCGGATCGTGGCCTTGCTCGTGCGCGGCCGCGCCGGGCGGCTCCGCGCCGCGCGGCCGGACCTGCTCGTGGTCACGACCAGCTTCCCCCGCCATGCGGACGACCCCGCGGGCGGATTCGTGGCCGAGCTGACCGGGGAGCTGGCCGCGCTCGGCTCCGTGCGCGTGGTCCGGCCGCGCGACGACGCGGTGGCCTATGGCGACGGCATCCTCGAGAACCTCCGGACCGCCCGCGCCCGGTGGAGCCGCGTGCCCCGGCTCCTGTTCCAGCTCCTCGCCGACGCGCTCCGGCAGGGGCGCGGCGCGCGCGTGGTGGTCTCGCACTGGGCGGTCCCGGGCGGTCTCCTCGGGGCGCTCGCGGCGCTCGTGCTCCGCGCGCGGCACGTGACCTATCTGCACGGGAGCGACGTGGCGCTCCTCGAGCGGCTGCCGGGCGGTGCGCTCCTGGCGACGGCCGTGGCCGCGCTCTCGGACGTCGTAGTGGCGGTGGGGCCGGAGCTCGGCGGACGCTTCGCCGCCCTCCTCCCGGTCTCGCTGCGTCCGCGCGTGGAGATCGCGCCGCTGGGGGCGCCTACGCCCCCCGGCTCGCCGGAGCGCGCGGGGGGCAGGAAGCCGGTCTTCCTTTATCTAGGGCGCCTCATTCACTCGAAGGGCGTGGATCTCCTGATCGACGCCGCCGCGGGGCGCGCGGACTTCGAGGTGGTCATCGCCGGTGACGGCGCTCTGCGGCCCGCGCTCGAAGCGCGGGCCGCGCGGCTTCCCGTCCGGTTCGCGGGCCCGGTCGCGCCGGCGGCGCGCGCGGCGCTGCTGGGTTCGTGTGACGCGCTCGTGGTCCCCTCGCGCGGGCCGGAAGGCGCGCCGCGGGTGATCGTCGAGGCCCGGGCCGCGGGACTCCCGGTGCTGGGCGCCGCGGTGCCCGGTGTGCGGTCCGGGATCGAGGACGGGCGCGACGGCCTCCTGTTCGCTCCCGGCGACCCCGGCGGGCTCGCCCGCGCGCTCGGGCGGTTCGCGACGGACGCGGCGCTCCGCGCCCGCCTCGGCGAGGGTGCACGCGCCCGCGCGGCTTCGGTCTCGTGGACGGCGCGCGGGGAGGTACATCGCGCGATCGTGCGGCGCGCGCTCGCGGGCGGGCGGCGGGCGGGCGCGGCCGGCGGCGCCGCGACGACCCGGACCGCGTCCTCGTGACCGCGCCGCGGGTCCTCCTGGTCTCGAAGCCGCTGGCGCCCCCCTGGAACGACGGCGGCAAGGTGGTGCCGCGCGACGTGGCGCTCCACGGCGCGGGCGCGGTCTTCCACGTGCTGGTCCCGCGCGGCGCGTCGTTCCCCCGGCGGGACGTGGTCGCCGAGCCGGTCTACCGGGGGGCCGGGGCCTTTGCGCCGGGGCTCGTCGAGAACGCGCGCGTGCTGGCGCGGCTCTGCCGCCGAGAGCCCGAGGTGGACCTGCTTCATTTCTTCTTCGCGCCGAACCCGAGGACCTGCGCGGCGGCCCGGGTCGCGCTCCGGCTCCGGCGTCGGCCGGCGGTGCAGACGATCCTCTCGCGCCCGGCGCGGATGGAGGGCGTCGGCCGGCTCCTCTTCGGCGACCGGGTGGTCGCGCTCTCCCATGCGGCCGCGGCCGCCGTGCGCGCGGCGGGGGGGCGGGTGGACCGCGTGATCCCGCCGGGGCTCGACGCCGCCGCCGTGGACCGGGAGGCGGGGCCGGCGCGGGAGGAGGAGGACGAGCCGGTCGTGCTCTTTCCGGGCGACCCCGGCCCGCCCGGGGGCGCGCGCGAGCTCGTGCGGGCCTTCGCGCTCATGGCGCGGGAGGTGTCCGGGGCGCGGCTCGTGCTCGCGATGCGCGCGAAGACGGCGTCCGCCGCCGCAGAGGCGGAGGCGCTCCGGCGGGAGGCGCGCGCGCTCGGACTCGAGGGGCGGGCGGAGGTGCTCGGCGAGGTGCCGGAGTTCCGCGCGCGGCTGCGGTCTGCCTCGATCGTCGCGCTCCCGGCGGCCGATCTGCGCGGAAAGCTCGACTACCCGTACGTGCTGCTCGAAGCGATGGCCCTCGGGCGGCCGGTCGTGGTCAGCGCGCTCCCGTCGCTCGTGGAGCTGCTGGCGCTCGGGGGCGGCGACGCGCCCGGGCTGGCGGCGCCGGTGGGGGACGTCGAGGCGCTGGCCCGCGCGCTCGAGCGGCTCCTGCGGGATCCCTCCGAGCGGCGCGCGCGCGGAGCGGCGGGCGCGGCGCTGGTGCGTGACCGGCTCGATCCCCGCGCCGCCGCGGCGTCGTACGTGGAGCTGTACCGTGAGCTGGCGTAGAAAAGGAGTCAGGCACCTTTTCCGCCGCGGAAAAGGTGCCTGACCCCTTTTCATGGATCCCCGCAGCTACTACGACGCCTTCAGCGCCGGCTACGAGCGGCGGCGCGCGGGGGGCTACCACGCGTTCGTGGACGACCTCGAGGCGGAGCTGCTCGAGCCGGTCGCGCGCGAGCGCGGGCGCATCCTCGAGGTGGGCTGCGGCACGGGCCTCATCCTCGACCGCCTCCGGGCGGCGGGCGCGCGCGTCGTCGGCGCCGACCTCTCCTCGGGGATGCTCGCGGCCGCCCGCGCACGCGGCTTCCCCGTGGCGCAGGCGGATGCGCCCGCGCTCCCGCTCCGCGACGCGAGCTTCGACGCGGTCTGCTCGTTCAAGGTGCTGGCCCACGTCCCCGACGCGCGCGGCGCGCTGGCCGAGATGGCGCGCGTGCTCCGCCCGGGCGGGCTCCTGGTCGCCGAGCTCTACAACCGGACGAGCCTCCGCGCGCTCGCGCGGGCGCTGCGCGGCCCGGAGCGCGTGGCGGACGGCGTGACCGAAGCCGCGGTCTTCAGCCGGTACGACGACCTCCCGTCGATGCGCGCGCTCCTGCCGGACACGGTGGCGCTCGAGCGCATCCGTGGCGTGCGCGTGCTCACCCCCGCCGCGATCTTCCATCGCGTTCCGCTCGTGGGCCCGCTCCTCCGCGCGCTCGAGCGCGCCGCGGCCGACTCGTGGCTCGCCCGCTTCGGCGGCTTCGTCTGCCTGGTGGGACGGAAGCGGGCCGCCTCCCCTTTTGACACACCGGCCGCGGTCGGTTAACGTCGGCGGCCGTCGCCGGGAGGATCCATGGGAGCTCCGGTTCCAGCGAGCTCGAACAGGCCAGGAAGAACCCCGCGACGGAGGGTTTGCCGATGCCCGGGGGACTCCGTGGGCGCGGTCCCGTTCTTGGGACATTGATCGCGTCGTCTCTCATGCTCGTGACGGCGCGCGGCTATCGCGTGCTTGCCGCCTCCAGCGCCCGGTATGCCGATGCGGCCCCGCTCTGGAGCATCCGGAAGACCAACAACGGCTACCCCGATCCCGGCCAGGCGCTGGGCGCGCCCGACGGGCGGTGGGTCTCGCTCGGCGGGGTGGGTCGCTGGATCGTGCTCGAGATGGGCCTCCCGGTCCCCGACCGTCCGGGCAACGACCTCTTCGTCCACGAGGTCGGGAACGCCGAGCGCTACTACCTCTCGGTGGGCCAGCGCCCGACCGGTCCCTTCACCCCCCTCGGCGTGGGCGAGGGGCCGTGCCTCTTCGACCTCGGGCGGGCCGCCGTTCCGAGCTGCCGCTACGTGCGGATCGACGACCTCGGCGATCCCGATCCGGTCCGGCCCGGCTGCGACATCGACGCCGTCGAGCACGTGCTCACCGGGGAGGTGCGCCTCGAGATCCGCGAGGCCGGGAGCGGAGTGCAGGTCCCCGGCCGGGTCACGCTCGTGGGCGTCCCACCCACGCCCACGCCCGCCTTCAACGGCGACCTGGCGGAGGACCGGCCCACGCTCCACCGCTCGGGGAACCGCGTGATGACCTCGAGCGGCCAGGAGACCATCGGCGTCCCTCACGGGCTCTACGACTTCTCCGTCTCGCGCGGCCCGGAGTACGACCTCGTCACCGGACGCATCCAGGTCGGCCCGACGCCGGTGGACCTGCGCGCCACCCTGACCCGGGTGGTGAACACCGCCGGATGGGTGGCGTCCGATCTGCACATCCACGGACCGAGATCCTGGGACTGCCGGCTCCTCGAGGACGGCCGGGCGGTCTCGATCCTGGCCGAGGGGCTCGAGGCGGGGGCGCTCACCGACCACGACTACGTGGCGGACCTGAACGCGGCCCTCCAGCGCCTCCAGCGCCAGAACGACGTGCTGCTCCTCCCGGGCGCCGAGGTCACCACGTCCTCCCACTACAACGGGTTCCCGATGACCGTGGTGCCCGGCCATCCCCGGGGGGGCGCCATCGACCACACCGGGCTCCGGCCGGCGGAGATCTTCGCGGCGATCCGGGCGAGCTCGCCGGCGGAAAAGGTCGTCCAGGTCAACCACCCGCGCATGGGGGGCATCGGCTACTTCAACAACCACAACCTCGATCCCCAGACCGGCATCAGCACCGACCCCCGCTTCTCCACCGCCTTCGACGCGATCGAGGTCTTCAACGGCGTGGCGGTCGCGCCGCAGGAGGAGACCGTGCTCCGCGACTGGTGCAACCTGACCAACCGCGGGGTCCTGGCGACGGCCACGGGCAACTCCGACTCGCACCGGAGCGCCTGGAACACGGCCGGCTGGCCGCGCACCTTCGTGGCGGTCCCCGACTCCGGGCCGCCCGGCGCGATCCCTCCCGCGGACCTCGTCGCCGCTCTGCGCGCCCGCCGAGCGGTCGTCTCCTACGGGCCCTTCATCGAGCTGACCGCCAACGGGTCGGGCCGCATCGGCGACCTCGTGCTGGACACCGACGGCCAGGTGAGCCTGGACATCCGCGTGCAGGCCCCCCTCTGGATGGACCTCACGACCATCGAGCTCTGGGCCAACGGCACGCGGCTCCTGTCCTTCCCGCCCGACCCGGGCTCCTCGCCGCTCCGCTTCTCCCGGGTGCTCGACGTCCCCGTCACCCGCGACTCCTGGTTCCACGTCCGCGCCTTCGGCACGCGGCTGATGACGCCGGTCGTGCCGGGCTTCGTCCCGTTTGCGTTCACCAACGGCATCTTCGTGGACTTCGACGGGAACGGGCGGTTCGATCCCTTCCCGCAGTTCGCTCCCTCCATCCTCGAAGTCGAGCCGGGCGAGCTGGTGTTCGAGAACGTCGCGACGGGGGGCGAGACGCGGCTGGCGCTCTCCACCCGCTCCCGGCACAGGGATCCGCTGGAGGTCGTGGACGTGTCGGTGACCGGCGAGGGCTTCCGGCTCGTGGGCGACCGGCCCCGTATGCTGCGCTTCGAGCAGACCGAGTCGATCCTGATCGGCTACCGTCCACTCCGGAACGAGGAGGTCCGCGGAGAGCTCCGGCTCGACTGTGGGGACGGGATCGACGTGCGCGTGCCCCTGATCGGTCGGCCGACGCCGGAGCGGTGACGCGACCGGGGGAAGAGGCGCGCGGCGGGCCGGACGAGCCGCTCGTGGTCGGCTACCTCTGCGCGGGCGTGGGGCCCGGGGCGCTCTCCGACGAGGAACGCGCCGGCTGGGAGGAGCTGGGACGCGTTCCCGGGATCTCCGCGCGTCCCGTCCCCCTCCCGGCATGCGAGACGTCGGCGCCCGGCTGCGCCGTCCTCTGGTGGCACTCAACCGCGCTCGAGCCCCCCGACGCCGCGAGGCGGGCGCTCCCCGACCTCCGCCGTCATCTCGATGGGGGGGGAGGCCTCTTCCTCTCGCTCCTCGCCGCCCGGCTGGTCGTCGAGCTGGGGCTCGAGTCGGCCCCTCCCGATCACGTGGAGGCCGGGCCGCGCGCGTGGAGCGGGGACCCGATCGAGGGGCTCCAGGGCTTCGAGGATCATCCGGTCTTCCGCGGCTTCTTCGGCGGCGTCTACCTCTGGAACCCGCGCGACGGCGACCCGGCCTTCGCCTCCGAGTACCGCGGGGAGCGGTGGCCCCGCGAGGGGCGCGTGGTCGCGGTCGCGCGGCGGTACCTGGAGATCGACCCGTCGCGCCGGCTGATGGTCGAGTACCGGGGCGGCCGCGTGCTGACCGCGGGCGCGAACCTCCGGTTCCATCGGGGCGGCCGGCGCTTCGAGGCGCACCGGCGCAGGTTCCTCGGCAACGTGCTCCGCGCCGTCGCCGGGAGAGGCGGGAACGACCCGCCGCGGTCCTGGTGGACGCCGCTCCACCCGACCCGCGTGGTCGAGACGGAGGTCGCGGCGGGCGAGCCTCCGCCGCCGCCCGACGGCTTCCCCGATCCCGCGGGCGCCGGGCTGCGGCTGGAGGCGCCCCAGGGGGGCGTCGCGCCGTTCACGCTGGCGGGCCGGCGGATGCTCCTCTTCGGGGACCAGACGGGCCGGATCGAGGAGGCCTGGTCCCTGCCCGCGCGGATTCTGCGCGAGCTCCGCTTCGCGGTCCGGCCCGGTCCGGAGGCGCCCGCGGTCTTCGCGACCACCCCCGAGGCGGTGGAGGTGCGGCGCGCGGGACCGACGTGGCGTGCGCGGCTCGCGCTCCTTCCCGCGCTCGAGGCGCCCGGGCTCGTTGCGGCGTTCGAGCTCGAGGCTTCCGAGGCCGTGGAGGTGGAGGCGTCGTTCACGCCCGACCTGCTCGCGCTCTGGCCGCGCCCGGACGGCTGGCTCGGCGACCTCCACGTGGGCGTCGACGCGGCGGCGGGCGCGGTGGCCTGGCGCGACGCGCGCGGCCGCGTGCACGCGCGCGCCGGGTTCTCGCGGGCGCCGGAGCGGATCCTGGCGTCGGGGCGGATCGCGGTCCGGGCCGGCCCGGGCCGCGAGGTCCTGGTATTCGCGGTCGCGGGCGGGCTCGAGGAGGAGGCGGTCATCCGCCGCCTCCACCGCGAGCTGATCGGGGGGCCCGTGGCGGCGCTGAGCGAGGCGCGCGAGAACACGCGCCGCGTGCTCCACGAGAGCCTCGAGCTGGAGACGCCGGAGCCGGCGCTGGACGAGGCCGTGCGCTGGGCCAAGGTGGCGGTGGACCGCTTCCGGGCGGAGGCGCCCGGGACGGGGCGCGGGCTCCTGGCCGGCTACGGCGCGACGCGGCCGGGCTGGAACCGCGCGCGGCCCGGCTATGCCTGGCACTTCGGCCGCGACTCCGCGTGGGTCGCGCTCGGGCTCCTCGGCGCCGGGGACGCCGGGCCGGCGCGCGAGGCGCTCGAGCAGCTCGCCCGCTTCCAGGACGTGGACGGCAAGGTCTTCCACGAGCTGATGCCGGGCGGCGGGTGCCACCACGACGCGGCGGACGCGACCCCGCTCTTCCTGATCCTGCTCGAACGCTTCGTCCGGCGGACCGGCGACGAGGAGACCGCGCGGCGGCTCGCTCCCGCGGCGCGCGCCGCGCTCGAGTTCTGCCTCTCGACCGACACCGACGGGGACGGGCTGATCGAGAACACGGGAGTCGGTCACGGCTGGATCGAGGGCGGGCCCTTTCGCGGGGCGCACGTGAGCCTCTACCTCGCGGGCCTCTGGGCCGAGGCGCTCTCGGCCGCGGCGGCGCTGTGTCCGCTCTGGGGCGGGAGCGAGCGCGCGGCCGCGCTGCGCGCGCACGCGGCGCGCGTGCGGGCGGCGCTCAACCGGGACTTCTGGAACGAGGCGGGCCGCGGCTTCTTCCACGGCAAGCGGGCGGACGGGACCTTCCAGGACGCGCGCACCGTGCTCCCCGCGGTGCCGTTCCTCTTCGGGCTCCTGGACGCGGAGCGGTGCGCCGGGTTCCTCCGCTGGCTCGCGTCGTCCGAGGTGACCACCGACTGGGGCGTGCGGCTGGTCGAGCGGTCCCATCCGGACTACGACCCGCGCGTCTATCACGGGGGGAGCGTCTGGCCCCTGTTCACCGGCTGGGCCGCGCTCGCGGAGTACCGGGCCGGGCGGGCGGCGCAGGGCTTCGCGCACGTGATGGCCTCCGCGCGGCTCTGCCGGCTTGCGAACCTCGGGCGCTTCCCGGAGGTGCTCGACGGCGAGCGGTGCGCGCCCGCGGGCGTCTGCTCGGACCAGGCGTGGTCGGCGTCGCTGCTGCTCCAGGCGGTGGCCGAGGGGATGCTCGGGATCGACGGCGACGCGCGTGCGGCGCGCCTCGTGCTCGCTCCGGCGCTGCCCGGCTCGTGGGAGCGCGCGGCGTTCCGCGGGGTGCGTCTGGGCCGCGATCTCCTCGACCTCGAGTGCGCGCGAGCGGGCCGGCGGCACGAGTTCCGCCTGGTGCGCCGCGAGGGGCGCCGGCCGCTCGAGGTGCGGCTCCGGCCGTGGTTCCCGTCCGGCAGCCGGGGCGGGGGGGAGGCGGTCCTGCGGCTCGGGACGGGCGCGGCCGAGGCGACCTTCCTCGTGGACCGCGCGCCCGCGGCCGAGCCGCCGGTGACGGCGCCGGTGCCGGGCGAGGCGGACGCCGGACTCCGGCTCATCGACGAGGCGTCCGGGACGGGCGCGCGCTACGCGGTGACGGTGGAGGGCCGGGCGGGCCGGGCGTATGCGCTTGATCTCCGGGACGTGCCGGCGGAGTGGCGGCCCGATTTCGGCGAGCTCTCGCGGGAGGGGCCGGAGCGGGCGCGGCTCCGGTTCGCGCTCCCGGGCGAGCCGGACGCCATCGTGCGGCGCGTGATCACGTTCCGGTGAAGCGGCTCCGGTCGCCTCGATCCGATAGAATCCCGGCGCAATGAAGAGACGCCCGCTCGTCATGGCCCGGCTGGGACGCCTGGGAGACGACCGTTCGTTCGATGAGCGTCCGCGTTGAGGACTTCATCGCGGCCGACACGACCTTCCAGATCGGGGTGCAGCCGAACCGGATCGACGTGCGGACTTCGATCGCGGCCGTCCGGTTCGGGACCGCGTGGAAGAACCGGGTGCGGACGCGGACCATGGGCTTGGTCGTGAGCGTCCTGGGTCTCGCCGACCTCATCCGCAACAAGAAGGCCGCGGGCCGGCCGCAGGACCTGCTGGACCTTCAGACGCTCGAGCTGGCCCGCCGCCGCCGGAAGAGGCGCTGACCCGGCTTGGAGCCGGCCCCGTCCCTTCCCGCCCGCACGCCGGGCCGGCGCGAGCTGCTCGGCCTCGTCCTGATCGGGGCGCTCTCCTGGGCCGCGTCGGCCCAGTGGCTCGCGCGCAGCCAGGCCGAGCCGTCCGCCGACGAGTTCCGCTACTACCAGATGGCGTGGCGCATCCGGGCCGCGCTGGACCAGCCGGACCGGCACACGCTCTCCCGCGTCCTCGAGGCGCACGACACCCACCCGCCGCTCCAGCCCCTCATCGCCGCGCTCCTCATGCCGGTCGTCGGCCGCGACGTGCGCGCGCTGGCGTCCGCGATCGACGCGATCGTGATCGTCGGCCTCCTCGCCGCCTTCTGGTGGCTCGCGCGGCGGACCCGGACCCCGGGCGCCGCCGCGCCCGCGGCGTTCCTGCTCTCGTGCCTGCCGACCTTCCTGGTGCTGGGGCACACGTTCCTGATCGACCTGCCGGCCGCGGCCTTCACGATGCTGGCGCTCGCGGCGCTGGTGGCGTCGCGCGACCTCACGCGGCCCGGGCCGTCGCTGGTGGCGGGGCTCTTCCTGGGGCTCGCGCTGCTCACGAAATGGACCACCGCGCCGGCGCTCGGAGTCCCCTTCGCGTTCGCGGCGGTCCGCTCGCTCCGGCGCGGGGGGAGCCGGGCGCCGCTCCTGCTCATGGCCGGCGCCGCGCTCGTCCTGGCCGGCCCCTGGTACGTCACCCACGCGCGCCGGGTGTGGGCCTTCTACCGCTGGAACGAGGGCCTCGACTCCATCGCGGTCGGACAGGGCACGCTCGACGCCCAGACGCTCCTCTTCTACGCGCGCCAGCTCCCCTGGATCCTCGGGCCCGTCGGGATCGGCGCCGGAGCCCTCGGACTCCTCTTCGGGCGCCGCGGCGCGCCGGGCCTCGCCGCGGCGGTGCTGGTCTCGTTCGCGGCTCTCTCCGCCCTGCGGATGAAGTCGGAGATCCCGGGTCGCTATCTGGTGGTCATGCTCCCTCCGCTCGCCTGGCTCGCGGGCGCCGCGCTGGCCCGCCTCCCGGCCGGGCCCCGTCGCGCGGTCTGGTGGGCGGCGGGCCCGCTCCTCGTCCTGGGCGCGCTCCCCGCGATGGGGCTCCTCGGGACCGGGGCGCCCCTCGCGCTCGCCGCGCGCGCGCCCACCGAGCGGTGGCTCGCGCGGGCCTACCCCCCGATCCTGAGCAAGCCGGGCGAGGTGGAGGTCTACGAGCGCGCCGCGCGGCTGGCGCCGGGCGGTCGCGTGCTCGCCGCCTGCTTCTTCGGTCCGCTGGAGTGGACCTGCCAGTACCTCGAGTGGCGCGACGGTCCGCGGTTCCAGCTGGTGCAGCTCCCGCAGTCCGGGCCGGAGGCCGGGAGCACGGGCTTCGAGGAGGTCCTCGCCGCCCGGCTGATCGTGCACAAGACTCCGGTGCCGGCGATCCTCTGGCTCGTCGAGCGGGGGGAGTTCGTGCGGGGCTGGCACCGCTTCCTGGAGGAGCCCCCGCCGGCCTTCGCCCGCAACCACCGGCGGCTCCCCGCCACCCGGCTCGGCGACCTGACCCGGGCGGTCCTCTTCGAACGCATCGCTCCCGCCGATGCGGCGGAGCGGCGCGAGATCGCCGCGGGCTCGCTCCGGCTCCGGCCCGGCGACCCGGCGGTGTTCCGCATGCTGGCGGCGGACGGGGGGCCGTGGGGGGAGGTGGCCGCGGCGCTGGAGGTGGCGCCCGCGGGCGCGGGCGCGGG
>Ga0187892_10007413_pt1 | contig 15643 bp, 11 predicted proteins | sample MA1701073metaG_FD_139345 | JGI IMG/M metagenome (GOLD analysis project Ga0187892, IMG submission 139345) | Bio-ooze microbial communities from a basaltic lava cave in the Kipuka Kanohina Cave System on the Island of Hawaii, USA - MA170107-3 metaG ... | reverse complement strand
GAGGGCTTCGTCGTCGAGCGGCCCGACGACGTGGACGGGCTGGCCGCGGCGCTCCGGCGGCTCGAGGATCCGGCGCGGCGGGCGGCGCTCGCGGCTCCCGCGCGCGCGCTCGGGACGCGGTTCCCCAGGGAGGAGAGCTTCACATGCATGGAAGCGGTGCTCACGGAGGCGGCCACGCGGCGGAGCCGCTGAAGGCCCTGTTCCTGCTCCCCGACGCGTCGGGCCCGACCGCCCGGTTCCGCGGGCGGGCCTGGATCGAGCCGCTCGGCGAGCACGGGGTCCGGGCCGAGGCCGTGGTCTGGCCGGAGGCCGGCTCCGCGCGGCGCGCGCTCCTGGGGCGGCTCGACGCCTGGGACACCGTGGTGCTCGTGCGGCGGCTTCCGGCGATCGGCGACGCGGTCCGGATGAAGACCGCGCGGCGGCTGCACTACGACTTCGACGACGCGGTGGACCTGAAGGAGACCAACGGGCGCGGCGGGCTCTCGCTGGCGCGTTGGGCCAAGCTCCGCGCGACCCTCTGGGTGGCGGACACCGTGACCGCCGCGAACGAGACGCTCCGCGAGCGGGTGGTGGACGTGCAGCCCACCACGCGGGTGCTCCCGGCGCTGGTGGACTGCCGTCGCTACGCGCCGCGCGCGGGGGGCGACGGGGCGGGGCCGCCGGTCCTCGGCTGGATGGGGAGCCGCTCGAACCTCCCGTACCTCCGCTCGATCTACGGGCCGCTCACGACGCTCGCGAAGAAGCGGATCCCGTTCGTCTTCCGCGTGGTGTGCGACCAGCCGCCGCAGGAGCCGCCGGTGCCGGTGGACTACCGGCCGTGGTCCGAGGCGGGCGAGGCAGCGGAGCTCCAGGGGTTCGACGTCGGGCTCGCGCCGCTCGTGGACGACCGCTGGACGCGGGCCAAGAGCAGCGTGAAGGTGCTTCTCTACCAGGCGGCGGGCCTGCCGGTGATCGCCTCGCCGGTGGGGGAGCAGCGCGCGCTCGTGCGCGAGGGCGAGAGCGGTTTCCTCCCGACGACGGGCGCGGCGTGGGAGCAGGCGCTGATCGCGTTGGCCAAGGACGGCGAGCTGCGCCGGCGCCAGGGCGCGGCCGGGCGGCGGTCCGTGGAGGCGACGCGGGACCTCCGGGCCTGGGTGCCGCAGATGATGGAGGTGCTCGGGTTGGGGCATGGGTGAGGCGCCGCGGCGGATCGTGGTCCGCGTCCCCAACTGGGTGGGGGACGCGGTCATGGCGACCGCCGCGTTCCGGTGTCTCCGGCGCGGGTTCCCGGAGGCGCGGATCGCGCTCGCGCTACGGCCGCGGCACGTGGAGCTCTTCGCCGGGCTCGACTCCTTCGACGAGACGATCCCGCTCCCCGGCGGCGGGGCGCGCGCGATCATGGGCTGGGCGCGGGCGATCCGGGCGGGGCGCTTCGACCTCGCGATGGTCCTGCCGAACTCGTTCTCGTCGGCGCTGACGCTCGCGCTCGCGGGCGTGCCGCGGCGGGTGGGCTATGCGGGGAACCTGCGCGGGCTGCTCCTCACCGACCGGCTGCGGGCGCCGCGCGAGGGGCGCCGGCGGCGGCCGGCGTGGATGGTGGACTACTACCTCGACCTCTGCGCGCTCGTCGGGCTCGCGCGCGAGCCGCGCCGGCCCGAGCTCCGGGTGACCGCGGAGGAGGACGAGCGGTGCGAGCGTTTCCTGCGCGGGCGCGGGTGGAGCGGCGAGCCGCTGGTGGCGGTGAACCCGGGCGCGTCCTTCGGGCCGAGCAAGCTCTGGCGGGGCGACGCGTTCGCGGCGGCGGCGGACCGGATCGCGGGGCCGCGCGGCGCGACGGTGCTGGTGCTGGTGGGGCCGGGGGAGGAGGACGTGGGCCGCGAGGTGGAGCGGCACCTGCGCGGGCGCCGGATCGGCACGGCGGACGCGCCGCTGTCCTTCGGCCCGCTGAAGGCGGCGCTCCGGCGCTCGCTCGTGCTGCTCACGACGGACGCGGGTCCGCGGCACGTCGCGGTCGCGCTGGACCGCCCGGTGGTGACCGTGATGGGTCCGACCGACCCGCGCTACAGCGAGGGCGCGATGGAGCGGCAGGTGGTGCTCCGGCGCACGGACGTGGAGTGTTCGCCGTGCCACCTCAAGGTCTGCCCGATCGACCACCGCTGCATGGAGCGCCTCACCGCCGACGACGCGGTCGCCGCAGCGGAGCGGCTCTTGGGGGTCAGGACCTGACGCAGGAAGCGCGAGCCTCGGCGTTATGATTCCGCAGCGGCGAAGCAACAAGCGGAGGTGAGATGCAGCTTCTCGACCCAGCCTCGATCGCCATCGACCGTGAGTTGCAGGCGATTCTAGGAGAACTGGAAGAGGTCTACCGCGAGCTCAATGAAGCCCGCGATCGTGCCAAGAGCGGTCCCGGCCAGGAGCCAGCGGAGAGCTTTGATCTGATCGTAGACGCTGTCCATGACAGCGCGGCGTTGGAAGGACTGGCCCGAACCCGCCGAGAGACTCTCTCTCAGGTGGAGGCCTTGCTCAAGGCCGAAAAGGAACGACGGCCTCTGACATTGACCGAGGTCCAAGCGCTCTATAAGGCATACCTCCGAGTCGGAGAATGGGTGTCGCAGGGCCATCCTCCCGGCCCTGATACAGCCAGGGCCTTGCACGGAATCCTCCTTCCCGGAGGCACGTACAATCCGCCCGGCGAGTGGAGGCGTGAGAACAACGTCATTACGAGAGGAACATGGATGACCCCTGTCTTCTCGGAAGTTCCCACGTTGATGGATCGGTTTGGGCAACTGCTGGCAGCTCACATCGAGGACCAGAACCCCGTAGTACTGGGGGCGTGGGCGCACCATACCTTCGTCCAGATCCATCCCTTCATGGACGCGAACGGCCGCATTGGTCGACTCATGGGGGACCATCTCCTCTACGACCGACGTTGCTCACCAGCCATCCTCTCTGTGAGCCAGCAGGACCAGTACTATTCAGCTCTGGAAGGAGCGGACCAAGGTGATCTACAGCCCTTGATCCGCATGGTCGCTGCGGCCTGTCGGGAGACGGCACAGCGACAGATCAGTGAATACGCGCGGCGCTCCAGACGCAGCATGGAATGGGCGGAGGCCTTTGCCCAGAAGAGCCAGGAGCACTTGCGCCAGAAGGAGGAACGAGTCTATCGAACGTGGCGACGGGTATTCGAGGACGTGCGGGAGGCCTTCGAACTGGCCGCGGAGGCCCTGGGAAGAGTCGGTGAGATCCAGGTCCAGTTCCGTCGCTATCCGATCCTCGAGTTCGATGCTTGGAGGAGTCTGTGCCGGGGAGGTCGGACGGGTGGGAACTGGTTCTTCACCCTTTCCTTCCTCCGCGGGACGAAGTTCCTGTTGTTCGTGTTCTCGTTCGGACGTCATTTCGTTGAACCGCAGGACCCCGAGGAGGACCGCGGGGAGTTCACTCCGGCTCTCGTGATCGCTCGCCAGTTACCTCCAGGCCCAAGGGTTCGCCTCGGGTACGGGAGCTTCGGAACGGCCTTCCCCCGCCTCCGAGAGCTGTACCACAATGACAGACGCCTCTGTGCGCGTCTGACGTATGCTTCCGAGGAACGTTGGGATCGTATCGTCGTCGAGCCTTCCGACGTTGACCGGGTGGTTCGTGAGTTCTTCGAGGACGTCCTCAGGGAGGACTTCGACCTTCGACCCACTGGCTGATTGCGTGCGCCGGACGCCAGAAGTCCACCACCGCGCCCGTGTCTGAGAACATAACGGCCCCCCGATGCCGCCGCCGCTCCGGCGTGCTACACTCCCCGCGCCTTCGAGAACCGCGAGCCGGTCCTTCCCCCTTGATTGAGAGATTCGACCTGCTCAGAGAAGCGGGTTGCCCGCAGCCCAGCCCGGGCTCCTCTCCTCCCCAGGTTCGCTGAACGCCGCCGCCCGAGCGGTTTCGGGCTTCCACTGCATCCGGGCCTGGGCGCCCGGGAACCACAAGGAGTCCTCGTTTTGAGTCTGATGAACTTCAACGAGCTCGGCCTCCGGCCCGAGCTCCTGCGCGCCCTCGGAGACGAGGGCTACGTCACGCCGACGCCCATCCAGGCGCAGGCCCTCCCGGTCGCGCTCCGCGGCCAGGACGTGCTGGGCTGCGCCCAGACCGGGACCGGCAAGACGGCCGCCTACCTGCTGCCGATCCTCCAGCGCCTCGCTCCCGGCCCGCGCGGACGCCTGCGCGCGCTCATCGTCACCCCGACCCGCGAGCTCTGCTCGCAGGTCGCGGACAGCGCCCGCCGCTACGGGCGCCATCTGCCCCTCCGCACCGCGTGCATCTTCGGCGGCGTCGGCATGGCGCCGCAGACCGAGGCGCTCCGCCGCGGCGTGGACCTCCTGGTCGCGACCCCGGGCCGGCTCCTCGACCACATGGGCCGCCGCCACGTCTCGTTCAACGCCCTCGAGGTCCTCGTGCTCGACGAGGCCGACCGCATGCTGGACATGGGGTTCATCCCCGACGTCCGCCGCATCCTGGCCGCGCTCCCGGCCCACCGCCAGAACCTCTGCTTCTCCGCCACGATGCCCCGCGAGATCGAGCAGCTCCTCAACCGGACCATGCGCGCCCCGGTGGTCGTCGAGGTGACGCGGCGGGCGACCACCGTGACCTCCGTCCGCCAGGTGATCCACCCCGTCGCCCAGGACCGCAAGAAGGACCTCCTGGTCCACCTCCTGACCCGCTCGGGCATGGAACGCGTGCTGGTCTTCACCCGCACCAAGGCGCGGGCCGACCGGCTGGCGCGGTTCCTCCTGCGCACGGGGCGGCGGGTCGCGGCGATCCACGGCGACAAGAGCCAGGGTCAGCGCACCCGCGCCTTCGAGGCCTTCCGCAGCGGGCGGGTGGACACGCTGCTCGCGACCGACCTCGCCGCGCGCGGCCTCGACGTCGAGGGGATCTCCCACGTCGTGAACTTCGACGTGCCCCACGTCCCCGAGGACTACGTGCACCGCATCGGCCGGACCGCGCGCGCCGAGGCGAGCGGCGACGCGATCTCGCTGGTCAGCGCCGAGGAGGCCGGCTCGGTCCGCGCCATCGAGCGGCTCATCGGCATGAACATCCGACGCGAGACCATCGCCGGCTTCCCGAACGCCGCTCCGCCGATGGAGCGGCCCCGGCACGGGCCGGGGCCGGAGGCGCCGCGCGCCGCGCCGGTCACGGGGTACAGGAGCAGGTTCCCGAGGCGATCTCGACCGCATTGGTCACCGAGATCCCGGTCCCGTTGATCGTCCCGAGGTCCTGGATCACCCCCTGGAGCGTGACCGAGACCGGGAGCGAGAAGGACGGGAAGATCGCTCCGCCGGGGGCCGAGCCCGTGGCGGCCACCCCGGTGAGCGGCGCCAGGCCGGGGAGCGACGACATCACCATGAACCCGAACTTGGACGGGCACCCGCCGCTCCCCGCGAACGGGAAGGTCCCGCCCGGGTGGAACGCCCCGGTGCCCAGCGAGAGCTGGGTCCCGAGGATGCTCCAGTCGGCGAAATCAACCGCGATGGCGCCGCCGCAGTTCGCGGGCAGCCCCGCGCTCCCGACGAGGGCATAGAGGATGTAGTGCGCCGGGTTGGGCCCGGCCGGCGAGGCCGCCATGGTCAGGTTGATCGAGCCCATCGGCGGGATCGCGACGCAGGGCCCGGCGGACCCGTTCACGTGGAGCACGGGCGAGATCGGGGTCGGCGCGGCGTTGACGTTCCCGGCCCGCGCGATCGGCGAAGAATCGCGCGCCCTCGCGGGGAGCGTCTCGAAGAGGCGCGTCCGCGTGCGGAACGTGATCGTCCCGCCCACGGGGACGGCCGGGAACCGCGTCCCGATCCCGAGGCTCACGTCATGAGGGGGCTCGCCGGGCGGGCAGGTGATGCGGTCCATGTTCGCGTCGCCCCCCAGCACCCGGCCGAGCGAGGCGCATTTGTTCATGAAGATCCCCGTCCGCACCTGGGGCCAGAGCTGGACGTTCCACCCGCAGGGGCGCACCGGCAGCCCCAGGTGGTCCATGCCCTCCGCGGTCACCCCGCACATCGGCTGGACGGGCATGGCGCAAGTCTCGGTCAGCAGGTTGTAGGCGAACACCATGTGGTCGTTGAACTGCCCGGAGGCGTTCACCGTGACCCCGGCGCCGTCGTCGCCGAACACCGCCCACATGTCCACGTCGCAGTAGCGGATCATCTCGAGATCCTGCGGCCCGGACGTCTGGTTCGTCACGGTGAAGACCTGGTCGAGCGTGCTCCCGTCCACGTCGATGGGGCAGAGGCGCTGGTTCAGCGTGAACGCGAAGTTCTGGAGCGTCCAGGTGGAGGAACAGCTCATGGGCCCGGTCTGGGTGATCGGGATCCCGGGGAGCGCGGGGGCCTCGAGCCCGGTTCCGCCCGGGGCGGCCGAGCTGAGCCACTGGGTGACGGGCGCCCCGGGCGCGAAGAAGAGGACCGCGGAGTTGTACGCGGTCCCGCGCGGCGCGTTCGGCCCGAGATCGTCGTACATCAGGTCCTGGTTCACGACCGGCCAGATGCCATAGAAGCCGTATCCATCCACCCGCACGGTGACCGAGCCGTTGCCCGGACCGTTGGTGAGCAGGAAGGTCTGCGCGGACGCCGCGACCGCGCACAGTCCCGACAGGGCGGCGGCCCTCAGGAAGCTCTTGGTTCTCATGGTTGGTCTCTCCAGGGTTCGCGCATCCCGGCCGGATCCGGCCGGCGGATCACACACTCTCGGAGGCTGTCCCGGGCCTCCGCCGCCAGGATGACGCCCCCCCCCGGGCCGCGTCAAGCGTGCCGGAGCGGGTGAGTCGGGCGGGGCGGCCGTCGCGGGGTCAGTCAACTTTCTCAGGATGCGACCGAAGATAGCGACGGCCAACCAGCCGGCGGGAGTGGAGGTGTCCCAACCGGGACCTGCTTTGTCAGGGAGCAGCCATGGGCCTTCGCATCAACACCAACCTCGAGTCCATCTCCGCCCACCGGAACCTCTCACTCGTCACGGGGCGGCTCTCCAACAACTTCCGCAGGCTCTCCTCGGGCCTCCGCATCGCCAACGCGTCGGACGACGCGGCCGGGCTCGCGATCTCCGAGCGGCTCCGTGCGCAGATCCAGAGCACGAACCAGGCGATCCGGAACTCGAACGACGGCGTGAGCCTCGTGCAGACCGCCGAGTCGGCCCTCAACGAGGTGTCGAGCATCCTCGTGCGCCTCCGCACGCTGGCCGTCCAGGCGAACAACGGCACGGTCAACAATGAGGACAAGGAGACGCTGGACCAGGAGTTCCAGGGGCTGATCGGCGAGATCGACCGGATCGCGCAGAACACGACCTTCAACCGCGTCCAGCTCCTCGACGGCACACAGGGGTCCGTGGAGCTCCAGGTCGGCATCGGCACGACCATCGGAGTCGACACGGTCACGCTCAGCCTCGACTCGACGCTGGCGGCCGACCTGGGCCTCACGGGCCTGGACATCGGCTCGGGCGGCGACGCCTTCGCGGCCATCGATGCGGTGGACAACGCGGTGAACCTCGTGACCCAGACCCGCGGCGACCTCGGGTCGCTCCAGAACCGCCTGGAGTCCAACATCGAGAACCTCCAGAACTACACGGTATCCCTCTCGGCGGCCGAGTCGCGCATCCGCGACGTGGACGTGGCCTCCGAGACGGCCGATCTGACCCGGAACGCGATCCTGCAGCAGGCGGCGATCTCCGTCCTCGCGCAGGCCAACGTCCAGCCGCAGAACGCGCTGGCGCTGCTCCAGAGGTAGGGACCCTTCGCGTCGAAGGGCTCGCGGCGAGAGGAGGTGAGGGCACGGCGCGTCTCAAGATGAGCCGCCCGGACCCGTTCGCGGTCCGCCCCTGAACTCAAGTCCCCACTTCGGCGTCCGAACACAGGCCTTGGTGGCCCGGTCCGACCCGGACCTGCGAAGCGCGCCTCGAGGCGTGCGGCCGAGAAGATGCAACTGAGTAGCTGGTCGTAAGGAAGGTGAGGTGAACGATGGGCCTTAGGGTCAACACCAATCTGCAGAGCATCAACGCCCAGCGGAACCTGGGGTCGGTCTCCGGACGCCTCGAGGCGAACTTCCGGCGGCTCTCCTCCGGTCTCCGCATCTCCAACGCCTCGGACGACGCGGCCGGCCTGGCGATCTCCGAGCGCCTGCGCGCGCAGGTCGCGAGCCTCGGCCAGGCGCAGCGGAACGCCAACGACGGGGTCAGCCTCGTGCAGACCGGCGAGGGCGCGCTGAACGAGATCAGCGCGAACCTGGTGCGGCTCCGCGAGCTGGCCATTCAGTCGAACAACGGGACGGTCTCGGGCGCCGACCGCGACACGCTGGACGAGGAGTTCCAGTCGCTGGTGGACGAGATCGACCGCGTGGCCCAGGTGACGAGCTTCAACGGCACCGCGATCCTGGACGGCGTGACCGGGAGCATCGACTTCCAGGTCGGCGCCGGCACGACGGCCTCCGACACGATCACGGTCTCGCTGGACTCGGCGCTCGCGGCCGACCTCGGGGTCGATTCGCTGGACATCGGCTCCGGCGGCGACGCGGCCGCGGCCATCACGGCCATCGACACGGCGATCGACACGGTCTCCAGCCTCCGCGGCGCGCTCGGCACCGCCCAGAACCGGCTCGAGTCCGTGATCGAGAACCTCGGGGTCTCGATCGAGGCTCTCTCCGCCGCCGAGTCGCGCATCCGCGACGTGGACGTGGCGCAGGAGACCGCTGACCTGACCCGGAACGCGATCCTGCAGCAGGCGGCCATCTCGGTCCTGGCGCAGGCGAACACGCAGCCCCAGAACGCGCTGGCCCTGCTCCGGTAACCGCTCCGGGGCTCGAAGGATGAACGCCGGGGTGGACCGCGAGGTCCACCCCGGCCCGGTCCTCCGGTGGCCCTTCGCCGGAGGAGCGAAGGCGTTTCCGGGCCCGGCAGTCCGGGCCGCGTAGGAGGACGGACATGGCGGGCGAGTTCTCGTTCGGCGGGCTGGCCTCGGGAATCGACACCCAGCTCCTCATCCAGCGCCTGGTGGCGGTGGCGCGGCGTCCGATCACCTCGCTCCAGAACCGGCAGCGGCAGCTCGAGGGCCGGGAGAAGTTCTTCAGCGACCTGGGCACCGACCTCGGGAAGCTCCGCGACCGCGCGCGCTCGCTCGGGGACGTGGCCGACCTCCTCGCCTACACGGTCTCCTCCTCCGACGCGACCAAGGCCACCGCGACCGCGACGGGCGAGGCCCTCGCGACCGCGCACACGCTCGAGATCACGCAGCTCGCGCGGGCGGAGCGGGAGAAGTCCCAGGGCCATGCCAGCGCGGGCACGACCGGCGTCGCCGGCACCGGGACGCTCACGATCACCTACGGCGGCACCGCCCACGACGTCGCGATCGGCGCGGGTGAGGACTCCCTGAACGGCGTGGCCTCCGCCATCAACGAGGCGGACTTCGGCGTCACGGCCACCGTGGTCAACGACGGCAGCGGCGCCACGCCCTATCGCCTGGTGCTCACCGGCGACGAGAGCGGCGCGGCGAACACGATCTCCGTGAACGCCATCGGCCTCACCGGCGGGAGCGCGCCGCTCGCGTTCACCGAGGTGCAGGACGCGAGGAGCGCCCAGTTCACGCTCGACGGGCTCGGCCTGACCCGCGCCTCGAACACCGTGACCGACGCGCTGGACGGGGTCACCCTCCAGCTCGCCGCTCCGACCACCACCGAGATCACGCTCACGGTCAGCCAGGACCGCGAAGCGGTGAAGCAGAGGCTCCGGGACTTCGTCACCGACTCCAACCGGGTCCTCTCCCGCATCCGCGACCAGTTCCGCGCGCCAGAGGAGGGCGCGGGACCCTCGAACCGACTGATCGGGGACACCGCGCTGCGCTCGATCGCGCAGCGCATCCAGTCGGTCTTCGCCTCGCAGGTGAACACGTCCGGCCCGGCCAACTCCCTCGCCTCGCTGGGGATCACGACCTCGCGGGACGGCACGCTCGAGCTGGACGAGGAGAAGCTGGACGGGCTCCTGGACGAGGACTTCGGCGCCGTGGCGGACGTGCTGGCGCGCACCGCGCAGAGCACGAACGCCGAGCTCGCCTTCGTCACCGCCGGCGGCTCGACCCAGAGCGGGAGCTTCGCCGTGGTCGTGACCCAGCTCGCCCAGCGGGCCACGGTCCAGGCGGGGGCCGCGCTCGGCTCCGGAACGCTGGCGGCGGACGAGACCCTCACCTTCACGCTGGGCTCGCGCACCGCCGAGGTCGATCTCGCGGCCGGGAGCACGCTGGACCAGGTGGTGAGCGCGATCAACTCGCAGCTCGACGACGCGGGGATCTCGGTGACGGCCTCGTCCTCCGGCGGCCGGCTGGTGCTGGACAGCGACGACTACGGCTCGGCGGTCTCGTTCAGCGTGGTCTCCGACCAGGAGGAGGCGGACCAGAGCGGGATCGGCACGACGACGCTCACGGACGCCGGCGTGGACGTGGGCGGGACCATCGGGGGACTGGCCGCGACCGGCGCGGGGCAGCTCCTGACCGGCTCGGCCGGCGCGGCGCACGGGCTCAAGGTCCGCTACACGGGCGTGACGACCGGCGCGGTCGGGACCGTGACGCTCGCGGGGGGCGCGGCCGACCGGCTCGAGGCGCTCCTGGACGAGTTCCTGGACCCCGTGGCAGGGATCGTCAAGGGGCGCAAGGACGCGCTCCAGGACCAGCAGGACGACCTCTCGGACGTGATCGAGAGACAACAGCGGCGGCTCGATCTCTACGAGCAGCGGCTCAAAAGCCAGTTCGCCGCGTTCGAAGGACTGATCGGCCGGCTCCAGACGCAGCAGGACTTCCTGAACAGCCGGCTCAACACCGGGAGATGAGACACCGATGACGGACACCTCTGCGCGCGCCTACCTCGAGAACGCCGTCCTCACGGCCTCGCCGGTCCGGCTCGTGGTGATGCTCTACGACCACGCGCTCCTGAAGCTCCGGACCGCCCGGGCCGCGATCGCGGCCCGGGACCCGAAGACCTACGGGCCGGCGATCAACACGGCCTCGGCGGTCCTCTCGGAGCTGCAGGGGAGCCTGAACCACGAGGCCGGCGGCGAGATCGCGACCAGCCTGGAGGCGATCTACCGGTTCGCGCAGGCCGAGCTGACCCGGGCCAACCTCCGCAAGGAGGCCGAGCGGATCGATGCCGTGATCCGCATGCTCACGCCGCTGCGCGAGGCCTGGGAGCAGCTCTCGCGGAGAGCCGCATGAGGACCGCCGCCCAGGTCCTCCAGGAGCTCCTGGTCGAGACCCGCGAGCTGACCACCCGCGTGCTCGCCGGCGTCGAGCCGGAGCGGCTCGGCGAGGAGCTCGACCGGCGGGGCCGCCTCTTGGCCGAGCTGGCCGAGGCGCCGCGCTTCGACGAGGCCCAGGCGCTGGCCCAGGCGGTGCAGGACGAGGAGGGGCGCCTGCGCGCGGCCCTCGAGAACGCCCGGGCCGCGACGGGGCGGGCGCTCACCGACGTGACCACGCAGCGCCGGATCCTGGGGGAGCTCGCGGTCACGACCGCGCCGCGGCCGGACCTGGTGAACCGGACCGCGTAGCCAGCCGCTCGGCCCAGTCGGCGCGCCCGGCGGCGCGCAGCGGACCGCTCCAGCGCGCGACCTCGTCCGCATCGGGCGCGACGTCGTCGCCCGCGAGCGCGCGCAGCACGTCGACCGCGCTCGCGAGCATGGACGTGGTCGGAACCTCGGTGAGGATCGCGAGCGCCTCGTCCGGCGCGCCCAGCGCCGTGGCCGCGCGGGCGCGGAGCACGCGGACGCCGTCGTCGCGCGGCGCGGCCTCCTGCGCCTTGCGGAGCCACGCCGCCGCCTCGCGGGGACGGCCCAGCCGGAGCAGGCAGTCGCCCGCGCGCGCCCAGTGACCGGCCGCGCGCGGCTCCTCCTGGAGGAGCGCGAGGAGGTGCGTGAGCGCTTCCCGCGGGCGATCCTGGCGGAGCAGCACCTCGGCGAGCGCGGCGCGCCCCTCGCGATAGCCCGGCTCGGCCGCGACCACGCCGCTCAGCGCGGCGGCCGCCTCGGCGAGCCGGCCGAGGGCGGCGAGCGCGCGGCCGGCGCCGGCCTCGGCGAGGTGCCCGGTGACGCCCGGCTGTCCGGGGATCACGCGCGGGTCCTCGCCGAGGGCGCGGCAGGCGCGGTACAGCTCGAGCGCCTCGCCGGCCTGGCCCGCGTCGAGCGCCAGGCCCGCGGCGATGTAGAGGAGGTTCGGGGTCCGCTCCGCGTGCCGGAGCCCCTCGCGCGCGACCTCGAGGGCCCGGTCGCGCTCGCCGCGCCGGTGGTGCTCGAGCGCGAGGAGGCCGGCCACTTCGGGCGCGTAGCCCTTGTCGCGCAGGTCCGCGGCCGGGAGCGCAGCGAGGAGCGCGTGGGCGCGCTCGAGAGCCGGGAACGGATCGGGCGCCTCGACCGCCGCCTCGCGGAGCGAGCGGAGCCAGTCACCGTAGCGATACCAGGAATAGGGGTCGTCCGGGTGCCGCTCGAACTGCTTCTCGAACAGGCGGAGGTTCCGCTCGCGCTTGGCGCGGCCGTGGGCGACGAGGCTCGTGTAGCCGTGGTGGACGACGGGAGCGCGGATGGTGCCGATCTTGAGGTCGTGCGCGCGGCAGTACCGGGTGATCGCGGGCGCGACCTGCTCGTGGATGAGGTTCTGGTAGCGGATCTCGGGGGCGTTCCGGAACATCCGGGCCATCAGGTTCCGGAGCTCGCGGCCGCCGTCGTGGAGGTTGCGGAACGTTAGGTAGCAGGCGCCGAGGCGCCGGTCGCGGGCCACCGCGCGGATCTCTTCTGGGGCGCCCGGCTCGAGGTGCTCGTCGGCGTCGAGCACGAGGATCCACTGTCCGCGCGCGTGCTCGAGCCCGAAGTTGCGGGGCGCGGAGAAGTCGTCCCGCCACTCGAAGTGGAGCACGCGCGCGCCGGCCTCGCGCGCGATCTCGACCGTGCGGTCCTTGGACCCCGTGTCGACGATCACGATCTCGTCGGCCGCAGGCGCGGCGCGGCGGAGGCACTCGGGGAGGAACGCCTCCTCGTCGCGCACGATCATGCACAGGGACACCAGCGGCCGTGCCATGCCTCCTGTATCGGAGGAAAACGGGGACAAGTACATTTTCCGGTCCGGCCGCCGGGCCGGAAAATGTACTTGTCCCCGTTTTCGCCGTTGCGCCGGCGCGCGCCGCGGATACACTCCGCGCCTCTTCCTCGGGCGGCAGGCTCCGGTTCGCTTCGTTACTCCGCGGGACTCGATGGCTCCGGCACCAGATGGTCCCGCCCCCCCGGCCGCCCTCCGCCGCGTCCGTTGGAACCGCCTCCGCTCTAGGCCTCCTGTTCGTCGCGCTCCTCGACGGAGCCTGGTTGATCCTCCGCTCCGAGGGCCCGGGCGACCTCCTCCTTCCGCTCCCGGTGATCTTCCTCCTGCTCCCGGCGTTGGGCCTCGTCGCGGGACTGGCGCTGGGCTGCCTGCTCCAGGCCCTGCACGCCCTGGCGCGGTGGATCGCGGCCCCCGTCACCCCGGCGTCCCGACTGGCCGGCATGATCACGGTGCTCGCGGCGCCCCCGATCCTCCTCTTCGCGCGCTCCGTCTTCTCGGGGCCGCGGGCCTCCCGGATGTCCGCCCGCCCGCTGCTCGAGGGCCTGCTCGCGGTCTCGCTCCTCGCGGCCGTGGCGGCCGGTGCCCGGTTCCTCCCGGCCCTCGCCGCGCGGCGCCGGCCGCTGCTCGGCGCCGCCGCCCTCGCGGTCTCGCTGTTCGGCTTCCTCGTCCACGCCACGGTCCACGTCCGCTCCTACGACCAACTCCACGCGGCGCTCGTGGTGCTCGTCGCGGCCGGCGCCGCCCTGGCCGCGGGGTGCTGGAGGGGGGGCCGGCTCCCGCCGTCCCCGCGCATGCTGGTCCCCTTGGCGCTCACTAGCCTGGCCGGGGCGTCGTGGGCGCTCGCGCGCTCCGAACGGACCCGCTGGATGATCCGGGAGCGCGCTCCGGTCGCGGGGCGCCTCGTCCGGGCGGCCGACCCGCTCTTCCGCAGGGCGTCCCCCGTCCGCCGCTCCGACGTCCTCGGGCTCCTCGCGCCCGGTCCCGACCCCGACGCCGCGGACCGGCGGGAACTCCTCGACCGGTGCTTCCCGGACCGCCGGGCGGCGGGCGTCCTGATCCTCACCGTGGACAGCCTCCGACCGGACCGCATGGGCCTGTACGGCGACCCCCGGGGCGCCACGCCGCGCCTCGACGCGTTCGCCCGGGACGCGGTGCACTTCCCTTCGGCGCGCGCGCAGTACAGCGGCACGCGGTTCTCGATGGCCTCCCTGTTCCGCTCCCGCTATCCGGCCTGCACGCCCGAGTATCGCCTCAGCTTCAAGGTGGGCGCCGAAGCGGGGGGCCCGCCGCTCCTGGCCGAGCGCCTGCGGGACGAGAGTTGGACGACCGCCCTCTTCGCGGCGCTGGACGAGAGCGATCTGGCGCACCCGGAGCGGTTCGGCTTCCTGCGGACCGGAATGGACGAGATCCGGAACCTGTACCAGGGCACCGATCGCGGCACCTCCCGTCCCGTGGCCTCCGCGGCGCTGGCCTTCCTCCGGGAGCGCGGCCCCGGCCGCGTCTTCGCCTGGGTCCACTTCAACGAGCCGCACGCCCCGTATCACGCCGTGCGGGAGTTCCCCCGGGGAGAGGGCGCGGAGGGACGCTACCTCTCGGAAGTGGCCGCGGCGGACGACGCCGCGGCTCTCCTCCTGGACGGGTTGCGCGAGGACGGGCTCCTCGACCGGTTCATCGTCGTGATCCACTCCGATCATGGGGAGGAGTTCGGAGAGCACGGCGGACAGCATCACCTGACCACGGCCTACGAGGAGCAGATCCGCGTCCCGCTGATCTTCCGCGTCCCCGGCCTGTCTCCCGGCGCGGCCTCGTCGGCTCCAGCGGCTCTCCTGGACGTGGTGCCGACGATCCTGGAGCTCCTGGACCAGCCGCGCGAGCCGGAGGCCCATGGCCGCTCGCTCGTGCCGCAACTCCTCGATCCCTCGCTGCCCCTGGAGCGCCCCGTCTTCGCCCGGGTCGATCCCTTCGGGACGACCGCGCGGCGGCTCCGGGCCGTGGTGTGGCGCGACTGGAAGCTGATCCTGGACCTCGACGGAGGAACCCGCGAGCTCTACGACCTGCGCCGGGACCCCCGCGAACGGAGGAACCTCGCCTGCGCCGGATGGTCGGAGGAGACCGGACTGCTCGAGCTGCTCGAGACCCTGCTGGCGCTCGAATGCGCCTCGCCCTCCCGGCTCGAGGAGGAGGAGCTCCAGCGCGAGGCCCGGGAGTATCCGGGTCTGAGTCCCCTCGAACGCCAGCGCGCCCTGGAGCGGGCCGGGCGGACGGAGGGGCCGGCCTCCCGCGAGCTGTTCCGCGCGGCGCTCCGCTGGGGCGGAAGCCCCGAGATCCTCCGCGCCGCCGAGTGGCTCCTGGAGCGACGCGACCCGGAGGCGGCCCGCCTGCTCCTCGAGCTGCTCGAGGCGCCCGAGAGTCCCCGGCGCTCGGCCGCGGCGCTGGCCCTGGGCATGCACGGCCAGGAGGAGGCGCTGCCGTTCCTCCAGGGGCTCCTCGGCGATCGGGACCCGACGGCGCGGGCGGCCGCCACCTTCGCCCTGGCCGCGCTCCGGCAACCGGTGGACCCCGAGCCGCTGGTTCCGTTCCTCT
>Ga0187892_10007412_pt1 | contig 15645 bp, 15 predicted proteins | sample MA1701073metaG_FD_139345 | JGI IMG/M metagenome (GOLD analysis project Ga0187892, IMG submission 139345) | Bio-ooze microbial communities from a basaltic lava cave in the Kipuka Kanohina Cave System on the Island of Hawaii, USA - MA170107-3 metaG ... | reverse complement strand
GACGCCGTTCCAGCGCGATCTCTCGGAGGCGCACGCGAAGCGCCTGTCGGAGTCGATCGGCAAGCTCGGCCGCTACCTCGATCCGATCATCGCGGTGGCGGCGGGAGAGCTGTTCTGGACGCCGAACGGGCGGCACCGCCTTGAGGCGATGGCGCGGCTCGGCGCGAAGTCGGTGACGGCGCTCGTCCTGCCCGACCCGGAGATCCAGTACAAGATCCTCGCGCTCAACATTGAGAAGGCGCACAACCTGCGCGAGAAGTCCCTCGAGGTGATCCGCATGTACCGCGCGATGGCGGAGGACGGGCAGGTCGAGAGCGGCTACGCTCTCGAGTTCGAGGAGCCGGCGTTCGCGACGCTCGGCGTCACGTACGAGAAGAACGGCCGCTTCGGGGGCGGCGCCTACAAGCCGATCCTGTCGCGCGTCGACGGCTGGCTCGACCAGCCGCTCCAGGAGGCGCTCAAGGTGCGCGAGGCGCGTGCGGCGAAAATCGAGCGGCTCGACGCGCGCGTGGCGGAGATCGTGAAGGGCCTGCAGGAAAAGGGGTTCAAGAGCCCGTACCTCAAGGCGTTCGTTGTGGCGCGTGTGAATCCGCTGCGGTTCATGAAGACGATGCCGCCGTTCGACGAGGCGCTCGACGACATCCTGAAGCGCGCGGCGGGTTTCAAGGTCGAGAACGTGAAGCAGGAGGACATCGCCGCTACCGGCGGTCCTCCGCCAGAAGAGGGGTAACGTCTTTCCATCCGTACGCGACCTCCTCGAGCGTGGCGCCGCCGATCTCGATCGGCTTGGTGCCTGCGAGCGTCCCGCCGAGGCGTTCGTAGAAGGCGCGCGACGGGTTGTCGCGCAGCACCCAGAGGATGAGCCCGCGCGGGCGGAGCCGCCCGGCGAGCGCGCGCATCAGGGCCCGGCCGAGCCCGCGTCCGTGGTGCGACCGCAGGACGTAGACCGCGTAGAGCTCCTTGTCGAAATCCGGGTGCGGCTCGCGGTTGGAGCCGCCGATCGTGAAGCCGACGACGGCGCCGTCCTCCTCGGCGGCGAGCGTCACGTTGCCGGGCTGCGCCTGGTTTTTCCGGCGCCGCGCCTCCCACTCCTCGACCTGGATGCCGTCGAGGAAGGCCTGCGGGACGATGCCGCGGTACGTCTCGCGCCAGCTCTGGACGTGGACGCGCGCGATCGCGGGGACGTCCCCCTCCGTCGCCTCGCGAATCATGCCCTCTTCACCGCGGCGAGAAACGCTTTGCGCTCCGCGGCCGTCGACACGCGCATGCGCCGCCAGCCGGACGACGTCTTGAGGTCGGCGAAGAGCCCGGCCGGATCCTCGTGGAAGTGGAGGAACGCGACAGTCCTGCGGTAGAAGACGCCGCGGGAGCGTTCGACAAGCCCCTCGCGCTTGCGCACTTGCGCGAGCACGTCTTCGAGCGCGTCGAGGGTCGCCTTTGCCGCGTGCTTCACTCCAGCCGCCGGAGCAGCGCCTCGCAGGCGGCCCGGTCCCGGTCGTCGATCGCGAGCGTCAGCGCCTTTTTCGCGTCGGCGATCGCGCCCCCCCGGTCGTCCGACTTCTCGCGCGCCTCCGCCCGGCGGCGGTGGAACGCGGCGGAGGCCGGCCGCAGCTCGATCGCGCGCGTCTGCGCCCGGACCGCGCCGGCGTGGTCGCCGCGGCGGGCGAGCTGGACGCCGCGGTTGGTCCACGGCTCGGGGTTCCTGGGGTCGATCGCGATGGCCGCGTCGAAGTCGGCGAGCGCCCCGTCGTAGTCCTTCAGGCGGTGCTTGAGCACGCCCCGGTCGTTGAACGCCTCGTCGTAGCGGGGATTGAGCTCGATGGCGCGCGCGAAGTCGGCGAGCGCGGCCTGCAGGTCGCCGCGCTGCTGCCTGACGTGGGCGCGCGTGTAGTGCGCCTCGGGCGACGAGGGGGCGAGCTTCAGGAGTTCCTCGCAGTCGGCGAGGGCGCCGTCGAAATCGCCGAGCGTGCGGCGGACGGACGCGCGGTTGCCCCAGGCGAACTCGTGCTTGGGATCGAGCTTGAGCGCGGCGTCGAGGTCCCGAAGGGCGCCCTGCAGGTCCCCCTTCGCGCGACGGGCGAGAGCCCGGTTGTTGAGCGCCTCGACGTACTGCTTGTCGAGCGAGAGGGCCTCCGTGAAGTCGGCGATGGCCCCGTCGGCGTCGCCGAGCAGCCGGCGCGTGTTGCCGCGGTTGAACCAGTACATGGAGTTGCCGGGTTCCAGCTCGATCGCGCGGACGTAGGACGCGACCGCCCCCTGCAGGTCCTTCCTGGCCTTGAGCGCGTTGCCGCGGATGAAATGGGCGTCGGGCACGTCGGGGTTGATCTCGACGGCGCGGTCGCAGTCGGCCAGGGCGGCGTCGGGATCGCCGAGCCGCAGGAGCGCCATCGCACGGACGAGATGGGCCTGCCACTGGCGCGGGAGGAGGGAGAGCGCCTGCGCGGCGTCCTCGACGGCGCCCTTGAAGTCGCCGAGCTGGAAGCGGGGCCCGGCGCGGTTGGTGTAGAGCGTGCCGTCCTCGGGCCGCCCTTCGATGGCGCGGCCGTAGTCGGAGACCGCCTGCTTGTGGCCGCCGCGCTTGAAGCGACAGAGGGCGCGGCCGTTGAGCGCGTCAACGTACCGGCGGTCGAGCGAAATGGCTTCGGTGAACTCGTGCTCCGCGTCGGAGATGCGGTCGAGGTGGTAGAACGCGTGGCCGCGCCAGTAGTGGGAACTCGGGTCGGCCGGGGCGATGGCGAGGTACTTCTTGAGGGCGTCGGCCGCCGGGGCGTACTCGCCGCGCGCGAAAGCGAGGATCGCCTGCGCGTAGATCCGCTCGTAGCTGTGGGGCGACACCTTCTCGACGCGCGCGAGGTCCTCCTCGATGCGAAGGCGCAGAGCCTCCGCCTCGCGCGTCTCGTCGGCGACCTCGCCGCGGTAGCGGTGCCGGAGGCCGTCGTAGCGCGCGACGAGGATGCGGACGCGCTCGACATACGGGGTCGTGAACTCGGGAGCGGCGGCGATGGCGCGCTCGAAGCTCTCCATCGCGCGTGCGGCGCTGCCGGAGAGCGCGAGGGCGACGCCGATGCCGAGATGGGCCTCGGGGTGGTCGGGGCACGCCTCGAGGGCGTGGACGAACTCCTGGCGCGCCTTCTCGGCCAGGAAGACGATCTCGGAATGCTTGTAGTCCTTGTCGCGCATCGTCGCGCGCATCTGGTCGATGAGGCGGCGTCCCTGTTCGATCGGCCCGCGGGCGCGCTCGCGGCGCAGCGCCGCCGCCGCTTCGCGCTCGCGCTGCTCGTCGGCGGCCCGCTTCTGCTCGTCCCGCGCGCGCACCGCGCCGAGCCACTTCGGCACGGTGATGGCGAGGACAGCGGCGACGGCGGCCGCTCCGAGTAGCGAGGCGGCCACGACGGCGCGGCGCCGGGCGAGGCGCTTGCGCAGCCGGTAGAAGACGCTCGCCGGGCGGGCCAGCACCGGCTCGCCCGCGAGGAAGCGCTCGAGATCGTCCGCGAGCTCGTCGGCGGTCGCGTAGCGTCGCGCGGGGTCCTTTTCGAGGCACTTGAGGACGATCGTCTCGATATCGCGGTCGATCGAGGCGTCGGAGGCGCTGGGGAGCGGAGGCTCGGTTTCGAGCACCATCATGAGCGTGTTGAGCACGCTGCTTCCCACGAGGGGCGGACGGCCGGCGAGGAGCTCGTAGAGCGTCGCGCCCAGCCCGTAGACGTCGGAGCGCTCGTCGGCCCTCCCGCCGCGGGCCTGCTCCGGACTCATGTAGGACGGCGTGCCGACGACGTGGCCGGAGATCGAGAGCTCGGAGCGCCCCTCGACGGCGCGGGCGAGGCCGAAGTCGGTGACGTAGACGTGCGGGGGATCGCCCGAGATCAGGAGGTTCTCGGGCTTGAGGTCGCGGTGGATGACGCCCTGCCGGTGCGCGCAGCCGACGGCGCGCGCGGCGTCGCGCATGACGGCGATCAGGACGCGGCGGTCCCCCTTCCAGCCCTTGAGCGTGCCGCCGTCGACGTACTGCATCGCGATGTAATGCCGGCCCCCCTCCTCGCCGACCTCGAAGACGGCGGCGATGTGGGGGTGCGAGAGCTTGGCGGCGAGCTGCGCCTCGCGCTTGAAGCGGGCGATCTCCTCGTCGTCGCCGCCGCGCAGGTACTTGAGGGCGACCCAGCGGGCCAGCGTGCTGTCCCACGCGCGGAAGACCTCGCCCATGCCGCCGGCGCCGAGCTTGCGGTCGGGGCGGAACTTGGCCTGCCCGCGCGCGCCGGGGCCCGCGGCGGACGCGGTCGTGGGAACGTCCCACTCGGGGCTGTCGGGCACCGGCATGGCGGAGATTATAGCCGGAAGAACTCGGCCTTGAAGTCGTCGCGGAGCGCGTAGGCGATCGCGAAGACCGTGTAGACGATGCCGACGACGGTGAACATCGCCAGCACCGCGCCCGCGGCGTGCAGGTAGTAGCCCCACGGGCGGCGGCGGAGGAGCCCGATGCCCGCGGCGAGGTAGAGGACGGTCGCGACGGCGAACGGCAGCAGGAAGAGCACCACGCCGACGACGCCGGCTGCGAGCTCTTGGCCGGTGTCGCCCGACCAGAAGACGGCGAAGGCGAGCACGCCGATAAAGAACAGCGCGCCGAGGCCCGCGATCGCCGCAAGCACGAAATCGATGACCGCGAACGTTCGGACGGCCGCCATGCGGAGGGCATAATGCCCCAATGCGGCGTCCGAGGCAAATCCTCGCGCTCGGCGGGGGCGGCTTCTCCATGGAGCGCACGCCGGCGCTGGACGCGCGCGTGGCGGGTCGAACGGGGGGCCGAGACGGAGATCGCGCCGGACTACCTGCGCTGACGCACGAGGTCTTCGAGCCGTCCGCGGTGCTCGTCGCAGAGCCCGCGGACCGCCTTGACGGCGTCGTCGACCTTCCGGAGCTGGGCGTCGACGCCGTCGAGGTCGGCGATCGTCCGGGTCACCTCGGCGGCGAGCACCGACTCGGCCTCGAGGAAGCCCGGCCCGTCCTGGGCGAGCCGCTCGAGGATCGGGCGGAGCACCTCGAGGTCGCGGCGCAGGCGGGCGCGGGTCGTGCGGAGGAGCCAGACGTCGTCGTGGCGCGACCAGCGCGGCGAGCCGTCGGGGAGGTTGAGGTGCTCCTCGTGGCGGCAGACGAGGACGCCGAGGGGCAGGCCGCGCTTCTGGGAGGCGTGCACGAGGTCGGCGGCGTAGGCGGTGGTGAGGCGGTCGTCCTTGTTGTCGACGACGAACGCGTTCGCGGCGCGGAGGAGGTTGCCCTGCGCGTCGCGGACCCGCAGCCAGAGGAGGAAGTCCCCGTCGCGCCGCTGCTTCTCGGAGAGTTCGACTTCCGGCCACGCGCGCACCTCGCTCTCGAAGTCGAGCTCCTCGACGCGGCCCTTGATGGCGGAGACTTTTTCGAGCTTCGTGCGCGCTTCCGCGAGGTCGGCGTCCCGCTCGCCGAGCTTCCTCCGCAGTTCGGCAAGCTCAAGGTCCTTCTGCCCGCCGGTGAGCTGGGCGGCGGCCTCGAGGCCGGCGAGCTTCTGCTGGAGCGGCTGGACTTGGGAGGCATGCTGCTGCCGGAGCGCCTCGGCCTGGCGCGCGAGTTCCTGGCGGTACCACTCGCGATGGCGCGATTCTTCGGCCTGCGTCTGGCGGAGCGCCTGGCGCAGCGTCTCCTCGGCCGTGAGGGAGGCGACCTGCCTGAGGTCGCGTGCGCCGAGGCGGTCGAGCAGTTCGCCGCGGGAAAGCGAGCCCTTGCCCGCGCAGAGGGGGCAGGCGACGCGGGCGTCCTTGAGGATCGACTCGCGCTCGACCCCGCCCCGGGGCGCGTCGGCGCCGAACATGTCCTTCTCCTCCATGCGCGCAGGATACCCGGCCGGTGTGTCATCCCATGACATTGCGCCAGGCAGAATCCGAGCAATCGCGTGGCGCCGATCCCCGCGCTAGAAGAGGTCCTTGATTGGACTGCCCCCGTCCGTCGCCTTGAAGAGCTTGCCCTCGCGGTTGAAGTGCTTTTTCGCCATGTCGATCCCGCACGCCCTGTAGAGCGTCGCGAAGAGGTCCGCGACCTTCAGCGGCGCCGTCGCGATCTCGCGACCCGTCTTGTCGGTCGCGCCGATCCCCCGCCCGCCCTGGAGCCCCCCGCCCGCGATCGCCACCGGCGTGCTCTGGGGCCAGTGGTCGCGCCCGTTCGTCGCGTTGATCGTCGGCGTGCGCCCGAACTCGCCCATCCACCGCACGATCGTCTCCTTCAGGAGCCCGCGCTGGTCCAGATCGCGCAGCAGCGTCGACTTCATGGCGTCCTCGACGCGGTGGCGTACATCGGGAAGGCGGCGAAGAGGAGGCGGTAACGCCGCGCCGCCGCCGCGCACTCACGGGAGAGTCGTATAATCTCTCCAGCATGCCAGTCGACCACCCGTTCGGAGCCGCCGCCGTCAAGCTCGGCCTCGCCACCGACGAGCAGGTCTCGAAGTGCCTCCGCCTGCAGGCCGAGGGGCAGAAGCGGGGGGACGCCCCGACGCTGCCGGAGCTCCTGCAGTCGACCGGCGGGCGGACGGCCGAGCAGGTCGGCCGCGTGTTCGACCAGCTCAGGCTGCCGCGCAGCGTCTCTCGTGCTGTGAAGCGTACACAGTGAAAATCCTCTTCCTCGACGACGATCCGTTCCGCCATACGGTGGTGAGGCTCGACCTGCGGTTCAGCGGGGCGAAGCTGGTCGCCGTGAAAACGTGCGAAGAGGCGGTCCGCGCGATCGCGAAGGAGAAGTTCGACCTCATCCTCCTCGACCACGACCTCGACGGGCAGGTGTTCGTGCCGAGCGGCCCCGGGACCGGCTTCGAAGTGGCGCAGAGCATCCCCGCGTCGGTCAACCGGGAGACGCGCGTGATCGTGCACTCGCTCAACGAGGACGGCGCGAAGCGCATGATCGAGGCGATCGGCCCCACGGCGGAGTGGGTGCCCTTCCATCAGCTCGCCGGCGTGCTGGCGGGCCTGCGGGGGTCTTGACAGGACCGGGGGCGCCCCCCAGACTCATAATCTATGACTGAGGGCCTCGATCCCGAGGTTCTGGCGGACATCGTCGCGGTGGAGGACGCCCGCCGGCTCTTCGGGGCGCTCGGCAAGCCGGTCGAATTCTGGGAGATGCTCTGCGTCGTCAAGGTCGACCGCGAGCTGGTGCGCGAGGAGGTCAAGAGGCTGACCGATCTGCTCGACGCGGGGCACGCGGCGGGGGTGGCGCGGGTGATCCTCGACCACCTGAAGCGGCTGCGGGAGCAGATCGGGCCGCTCGTGAAGGGGGTGCGCGAATTCTTCGCGATGATCCCGGACGCGCCGCAGGACTCGGAGCTGACCGAAATGCTCCTCGGCTTCATCAGCATCTCGCCGCGGGGCCGCGAGGCGGCGTCGCGCTGGGTGGCGCAGCCGGCGCGCTTTGTCGGGGAGGCGCGCGGCAAGGTGCAGACGATCATCGACGTGGTGGGCCGCTACCGCGAGGCGGTGCGCCAGCTGCGGCCGTCGATCGCGTCGATGGAGGAGGTGGAGTTCGCGCCGCCGACGCCGCTCGGCACGCCGACGGCCGCCGCGCTGGAGCCGGCGACGTTCGGCCCCGCGCCCGCGGACGGCGATCCGCCGACGAGGGCGCCGATGACCGCAGTGAGGTTCGAGCCGGCGGATGCCGCGGGCGTCGCGCGGCCCGGGGTGGTCGATCCGTTCGGAGCGGGAGCGGCGGCGTCCGCCCCGGCGCCGAAGACGCGGGAGCTGCCGCCCGGCGTGGACGCCGAGGTGCTGGAGGACGTGCGGCGGGTGGAGCAGTGCCGGAAGATCTTCGAGGTGACGCACCAGCAGATCGAGGTGTGGGAGGTGTTCTGCCTCGTGATGCTGGAGTCGAGCACGCGCGAGACGATGGACAAGCTGCTGGCGCTGCGCGATGCGGGCGACATGGACAAGTTCGCCGACGGGGCGCTGGAACTCTTCGAGAAGCTGCTCGACATGCGCTCGAAGTACGGGCGCTTCGTGCGGCGCCTCCGCGACTACATCGCGAAGCTGCCGATCGGGCACTTCGGGCTGGAGACGATGGAGATGGCGCTCGGCTTCATCGTGGCGTCTTCGCGCGGGCGGCAGACCGCACAGCAGTGGATCGACGAACCCGACCGGCACAAGCAGGAGGCGGCGGGGCGGCTCGAGGACATCATCAGCCGCACGATCAACTACCAGACGGCGCTGCGGGTCGCGTCGTGAGCGAGCCGCCTTCGCCGACGGCCGGCCAGGAGCGGCTGGAGGGCCGCGTGAGCGTCCTTGCGGCGCTCGAGGCGCGGCAGCGGGCGATCGAGGTGATCCTCGTGAGCCGCGCGGCGAAGCCCGAGAAGGTGGCGGACGTCCTGGCGGCGGCGGCGAAGCGGGGCGTGCCGACGCGCACGGTGGCCGAGGAGGACCTGGGGACACAGGCGCGGTCGCACGGCGGGCTCGTCGCGGTGTGCGCGCCGAAGCCGATGACGGCGGCCGCGGAGCTCTACCGGATCGTCGACGCGGCGCGCACGGCGCCGTTCGTGGTGCTGCTCGAGGGGGCGGACGACGCGCGCAATCTCGGGTACGTGCTGCGGACCGCGGAGGCGTTCGGAGCGGCGGCGGTGCTCGTACGGCGGCGGGCGTGGGATGTCGACGGGACGGCGGTGTCGCGGGCGTCGTCGGGGGCGTTCGAGCGCCTGCCGATCGTGCTGGTCGAGCGGGAGCTGGAAGAGGTGCGGCAGCTGCAGAAGCGCGGGCTGGCGCTCCTCGGGTGCATCCCGCGCGCGCGGACGTCGATCTACGATGCGGACCTGCGCAAGCCTTCGATCGTGGCGATCGGCGGCGAGAAGCGGGGGCTCTCGGGCGCCGTGCGGTCGCGGTGCGACCTGCTGGTGCGGATCCCGACGCGGCCGGGGCCGTCGTCGCTCTCGATGGCGCAGGCGGCGGCGGTGGCGTTCGCGGAGGTCGCCCGCCAGCGGGCAGGCTGCTGAGAGCAGCCTGCAGTCTCACGTGTCAGGTCTCACGGATCACGTCGTCGGGGACGGCGGTCGCTCGTCGGGGCGTCCCGATGCGTGAAACGCAGAGTTCCTGCAGGTACACTTCGGGCTCTTGACGGAGGTTGCATGGCTGCGCTCGCGCTGCTCGCGGTACTGCTGTCCCAGGACAGCCCGCTCAAGCCGCTGACGGAGATCGCGAAGCACCTCGACAAGGGGGCGGCGGAGTTCATGAAGGGCGCCGAGCCCGCGGAGGCGTGGAAGCCGTGGGACGTGAAGGCCGCCAAGGCGCAGGAGCTGCGCGACGCGCTGAAGGCGGCGGGGGTGAAGTCGCTGTCGAACCTCGGCTTCGAGCTGGAGTTCGTGTTCAAGAAGAAGGCCGCCGGCGGGAACCTCTACTACCTGCGCACGTTCGTCTGGGCCAGCGGCGAGGAGGCGGCCTTCCTGGCGTTCGACGGCCGCGAGGAGAAGGAACTGCACGTCCAGTCGAAGCCGCTCGATGCGTACAAGGACGCATCGGCGCCGTTCGCCGCGGCGGCGGACGCGCTCGTCAAGATCATCCTGGCGAAGGAAGCGTCCAAGCTGCCGTTCATGGATGCGGAGAAGCTCACGAAGCTCGTGGCATCGGAGAAGGTGCGCAAGGACGCGGGCGCGCGGCTTGAGCAGTCGAGGAAGAACGCGCCGGCCGTGTGCGCCGCGATCGTCGCGATGGAGACGGACGTGGTGGAGCTGCGGATCGACGACCAGTCTTTCCTGGCGGGGGACAAGGGGATGGTGCGGGCCGGGTGGGAGCTGGGCAGGGACGGGAAACTGACGTACAACTTGGGGGGGTTCCGGGGGTTCCCCAAGTAGTCTCAAGTATCAGGTATCAGGTTTCAGGTCGTCATCAGTTGTCGGTTGCCAGTCGTTGCCACGCGGTCGCCAGCCGGTCGTCAGTCGTCACCCGTTGTCCGTCGTCGAGTCCGCTCAGCCGCGGATTGCCTTGCCGGCGGCGATCAGGCAGACGACGCCCACCATGAGCACGCCCCAGCCGAGACTGCTCAGCGACGCGCCGTAGTTGAGCTCGGCCTGGCTGATGCAGCGGACGGGGTTCGTCGGGTCGTACCAGACCGGCATCGGGCTGCCGACCTGGCGGAGACCGCCGACGCGCCGGTCGGTGATCGAGACCGGGCGGTCGTTCACCGCGAACGCGTAGCCGAGGCTGTAATGGGTCGTCCGGCCCCCGCGGCGGCGGCGCGAGGTCCACGAGTTGGAGTTGGTGACCTTGCCCTGCGCCTCCATGCCGGTGTGCCGGAGGTTGGCGCGGGCGCGGGTCTCGTTGTAGTCGGAGCAGGAGTATCCGAACGCGCAGAGCGCGAGGACGCCGAGCACTCCGGCCGCCGCGAGGCCTCGTCCGTGCATCACAGTCAGCGTTAGACCGGGGCGACGATCCGATGTTACCGCAGCACGATGCGGAAGCCGATCTCCTTGTTCTTGCCTTCGCCGGAGATCTTCGACGGGTCGGCTCCCTTGCGCGCCGCGGAGCGCGTGTCGTCCGCCTTGTCGTCGAATCCGCCGCCGCGCACGACACGCTCGGTTCCGCTCCCGGGGCCGGTCGGGTCGGCGGCGTTCTTTCCGGGCAGCTCGCCGAGCCAGTCGGCGCACCACTCCCACACGCCGCCGTGCATGTCGTAGAGTCCCCACGCGTTGGGCTTCTTCTTCGCGACGGGATGCGTGTCGAGCGCGGAGTTGTTGTCGAACCACGCGTGGTGCTCGAGCTTCGCCTTCTCGTCGCCGAAGCTCCACTTCGTGAGGGTGCCGGCGCGCGCGGCGTGCTCCCACTCCGCCTCGGTGGGGAGGGACGCCTTCTTCTCCTTCAGCTTCCCGTTGAGCTTCTCGATGAACTTCTGCGCGTCGTCCCAGCTGACCTGCTCGACGGGGCACTGCGCGGCGTTCTCGATCCCGCCGAAGTACGACGGGTTCTTCTCCATGAGCGCCTTCCACTGCGCCTGCGTGACCTCCGTGGTCTGCATCCAGTAGTCCTTCGTGAGCGTCACCCGCCAGGCGGACGCCCCCTCGCTCATCGTGAACTCCCCCGCCCTGATCTTGACGAACTCCATCTTCACGCCCTCGGCGATCTCGACGTCGAGCTTCTGAAGCGCGAGGAGGCAGACGAGCAGGAGCGGCATCACATCCTCCGAGCAAGGCCGGAATCTGGAATCCGGGATCCGGGATCTCTCATGGGATCTGATACGCCTCCGGCGCCGGCTTGAACGGCCGCTGCAGCCACATCGGCCGCCGCAGGCCGCCCGGCCCCGGCGCGGGGCGCGTCATCGCGAGCCACTGGCGGTACACGTCCATCGACTTGCGCGTGTCGACCTCCACGTCCCCGTAGCGGTCGGCCGGCCCCGCCTTCACCACCCGCACCTTCTGGTGCCAGCAGTGCATGCCCGACAGCGGATCGGGATGCACCGGGAACGTCAGGTTCTGGTGCACGCCGACCTCGCGCCACCAGATACGGCGCGAATCGGGGTCGGTGCTCTCGAACGGACGCGCCCCCTCGACCTGCCGCATCGCGAAGCGTCCGTCCCCCTTCTCCTCGATGCGCACGAGCGACGAGAGCCAGCGGTCGTTCCCGCGCTCCTCAACCCGCCACCGCCCGAAGTGGTGCGAACACCCGACCACCCCCGGCATGATCGCCTCCGTCACCATAGCGCGGTTCACGAAGTGGCCGATCTCCGTCTCGACGCGCACGAGGTCGCCGGAGCGCACGCCGAGCCGCCGCGCGTCTTTCGTGTGGATCCACATCGGGTTCGCGTGCGAGAGCTCCGCGAGCCACTTCGAGTTCCCCGAGCGCGTGTGGATCTGCGTCGGCAGGCGGAAGGTCGGCAGGAGGCAGTACTCGTTTCTCGACGCGTCGATCCGGCTGCGGTGCACGTGCCCGTGCGCGTACGTCGGCAGCGCGTACTCCTTCCAGCCCCAGTCCGCGAGCGTCTTCGACCAGAACTCCAGCTTCTTCGACGGCGTCGCGAACCCCGTGCGCTTCACGCCCTCGATCTCGACGCCGTCCTCCTTCGGCCGCTCGTGCATCTCGTACTCGTTCGCGGCGACCTCGAACGCGCCGTGCTTGCGCATGTAGGCCAGCGGCGTCAGCCCCTCCGACTTCGCCTTCTCCGGCAACCCCGGCACGCCGTTCTCGAACGTCCAGCCGAAGAAGTCGTCCATCGTGAGCTTTTCGCCGGGGCGGTAGGGGGATTCGAAATGCCGTCGGATGCCGAGCGCGCCGTCGGGGTCGATGCGCCAGGAGAGCTCGATCCAGAACTCGTCCTCCTCCCACACCTCGCCGGGGTTCGCGCCGAGCGTGCTCGTCGTCTTCTTCCCCATGCGCTCCATCGCGACGCGCCGGACCGGCTGGCGGAACGTGATCCACTTCGAGGCGTGCGACTCGAACGACATCGTGTCGTGCCGCTCCGGTCCGAGCCCCATCGGGAGCACGTAGTCGGCGAACCACGCGGTCTCGTTCCAGACCGGCGTCATCGTCGCGTGGCAGGCGATCTTCGACTCGTCCTTCAGCACCTCCATCCAGGAGAAGCCGTCGGGGTTGGTCCAGACCGGGTTGTAGGTGCGCGAGAAGTACACGTCGAGCTTCCCGCGCCGGTCCTTCAGGAAGTGCGGGAGCAGGATCGACATCTCGTGGTGGGTGAACGGATACTCGCGCGGCCAGAGCAGCTCGCTCCAGACCTTCTGCGGCGCGGGCGGGTTCGGCATCTTCGGCACGAACTTGTTCCAGAGGTTCGGCAGCACGCCGCCGACGGTGCCGACGCTGCCGGTGAGGACGTTGAGGAAGAAGATCGCCCGCGCGACGAGCCATCCGTGGAGGTTGCCCGACGTCGCGTTGCGCCAGACGTGCGAGGCGAACGCCTTGCCTGCGCGCGCGATGTCGAGCGCGGCCTTCTCGATCTTGCGGCGGTCGAGCCCGCTCTCGTCCTCGGCGAACTCCGGCGTGTACATCGCGTAGAGGCCCTTGAGCGCCTTCACGAAGTTCGGGAACGCGGGGTCGATGTTCTCGTTCCTGAGGTACTCCTCCCAGTTGGTCCAGCGGCGGACGAACTCCTTGTCGTAGAGTTCGCGCTGGATGATGACGTTGGCCATCGCCAGGAGGACCGCCGCCTCGCTGCCGGGCCACGTCGGGAGCCAGACGGTCGCCTGCGACGCGGTGTTGGAGAGGCGGCTGTCCATGACGGCGAGCGTCGCGCCGCCGAGCTTGGCGTCCATGATGCGCTGGGCGTGCGGGTTGAAGTAGTGGCCGGTCTCGAGGTGGCTCGAGAGCAGCAGGATGTAACGCGCGTTGGCGAAGTCGGGCGACGGGCGGTCGTTCCCCATCCAGAGGTCGTAGCCGAGGCGCGCGCCGGAGGAGCAGACGTTCGTGTGGCTGTTGTGGGCGTCGAGGCCCCAGCCCTGGAACGTGCGTTGCATCCAGCCGTCCTCGCCGGGGCGGCCGACGTGGTACATGATCTCGGTGAAGCGCTTCTCGAGGATCGCCTTGCGGACGCGCGCGCCGAGGTCGTTGAGGACCTCCTCCCAGGTGACGCGCCTCCACTTGCCGCTCCCGCGCGGGCCCTCGCGCTTCATCGGCCAGAGGATGCGCTCGGGGTCGTTGACCTGCGAGAGCGTGGCGGGGCCCTTGGCGCAGACGCGGCCGCGCGAGTTGGGGCTGTGCGGGTTGCCCTCGAGCTTGCGGATCTCGAGCGTCTGCCGGTCGACGTACGCGAGCATGCCGCAGGAGGCCTCGCAGTTGAAGCAGACGGTCGGGACGATCGTGTAGCGCTTCTCGACCTTGCGAGGCCAGGACTTCGAGTCGAGCTCGGTCCAGTCCTCCCAGCGATCGGACGGAGGGTACGCGTTTAGCCGCATGGGCACAGCCCCCATGAGGATCCCGGATGTCGGATGCCGGATTCCGGCCGGCCTTCGTCGCGAAGCGCAGCCGGCCGGGATCCGGAATCGGGGATCGGGGATCTTCTCATGAGAGTCGCACGGCCTGGCCTGCTCGTATCCACAGTCTCCCGTACTCGAGCGCGCCGGCGAGCGCCAGGAGCGACGCCGGAGCGGCGGGTGCCTGGAGCGCCAGCAGGGCCAGCGGCGCGGCGGTGCCGGCGAGGAGGACGACGAGCCAGAAGGACGGCGCGCGCAGGATCTCGTGCGACGCGCGGCGCACGTCGGCGTTTCCGTGCCGCTCGAGGAGCTCGCCGAGCACGAAGAGGGCCTGCAGGATGAGCGCGCCGCCGAGCAGGCACTGCAGGGCGCGGTGGCCGGCGCCGGTGAGGAGGAGCACGGCGGCGCCGCAGACGACCGCCTCGGCGAGGAGATGCCAGAGGAGCATGGGCGACTGCCAGAAGTCGCGCCCCTCGGCCTGGTTGAAGAGGAACGCGGTGTAGCCGGCGGCCGCGGCGCCGAGGATGAGGAGCGCCCACAGCCCGAGGGCGGTGTGCTGCAGGGAGAGGATGTCGCCCGCGAGCCAGCCGGCCGCGCCGAGGGAGAACGCGCCGAGGATGTAGCCGCCCCACACGAGCCACGACCGGAAGTTCGGCTTCACGAGGAGGTACCAGAAGCGCTCGGGGCGCTTGAGGTCGAAGACGAGGAGCGCGGCGGTGAGCATGATGAACGCGAGGGCGACGATGGGCGGGGCGTAGAGCGGAACTTCCAGGCCGGCGAGCGAGAGCGCGGCGCCGACGATCGCCGTCCCGGCCGCGATCGACTTCGTCCAGAGGTAGAGCCAGACCTTCCAGCCCCACGGCGCGTCGTGGACGACGTCGTAGACTTCGCGCGTGAGGCCGACATCGGCGGGCTGCTCTTTGAAGATGCCGGGGTCTACGAACATCGGCGAATCGTCGCGCTCGAGGCGCGGGTCGAGGAGGGTGGCATCGGCGCCGACGTAGAAGACCTTCGGCTTCGTGCCCTGGTCGGGCTTGCGGACGGCGACCGGCTCGCGGGAGACGATCCTCGCGATCGCACTCCCGGGGTCGTCGAGGTCGCCGGAGATGATGGCCTGCGTGGGGCAGACGATCTCGCAGGCGGGGGCGAGGCCGCGGTCGACGCGGTGGGCGCAGAAGTTGCACTTGGCGGCGGTGTTCTCGGACGGGTCGATGTAGATCGCGTCGTAGGGGCAGGCCTGCATGCAGCTCTTGCAGCCGATGCAGCGGGCGTTGTCGAAGTCGACGATGCCGTCAGGGCGGCGGAAAAGCGCGACGGTCGGGCAGATGGTGGTGCAGGGGGAGTCGTCGCACTGGTTGCAGCGGAGCACGGCGAAGTGGCGGCGGGTGTCGGGGAAGGAGCCCTTCTCGATGTACTTCACCCAGGTGCGGAAGACGCCGAGGGGGACGTCGTTCTCCTGTTTGCAGGCGACGGTGCAGGCGTGGCAACCGATGCAGCGGGTCTGGTCGAGGACGAAGCCGAAGCGCACGGGCGCCAGTGTAGCGGATTGCGAATCGCGAGGAACAGATTACGGGAGCGGCGGGATCGCAAGATGCGCGAAGTCCCCGGTGGATTCACCACGGAAACCCCATGAGACCGCGGTCTCGCCACGGCGCATGAAAACGCAGGCGAAGCCCTGACACCACCGAGTTCCGGAAGAACACCACGGAGGACACGGGGGACACGGAGTGTGAGCAACTCCTCTCCGT
>Ga0187892_10007411_pt1 | contig 15646 bp, 11 predicted proteins | sample MA1701073metaG_FD_139345 | JGI IMG/M metagenome (GOLD analysis project Ga0187892, IMG submission 139345) | Bio-ooze microbial communities from a basaltic lava cave in the Kipuka Kanohina Cave System on the Island of Hawaii, USA - MA170107-3 metaG ... | reverse complement strand
ATGATGTCCGTCGCGCTTGACGCTGGCGACCATGGATGCCGACAAGGCCGTGACGACGGAAGCGCCGACGCCGTGGAGGCCGCCGGAATGGAAATAGTTCTGGTTCTCGAACTTGCCGCCGGCATGCAGCGTCGTCAGGATCAGCTCGAGTGCCGGTTTGCGGTGCTTGGGATGGACATCGACCGGGATACCGCGTCCATTGTCGGTGACGGTGACGGTCTCGCCGTTCTTGTGCAACGTGACGATGATCTTGTCGCAATGCCCGTTCATCGCTTCGTCGACCGAGTTGTCCACCAACTCCCAGAGCAAATGATGCAACCCGACGCTGTCGACGCCACCGATGTACATGCCGGGGCGTTTGCGTACCGGCTCGAGGCCTTCCAGTACTGTGATGTCCTTCGCCGTGTATTTTGTCTTTGCAGCCATGGAACACCTGAGACAGTTAATAGTTTCAAGTTACAAGTGAGAAGTTTCGGTTGCGGCCATCCATTTCAAAGAGTGGCGCCGACGGCGCCCACCATGACTTCTCACTTGTAACTTGAAACTTTCAACTCTCATTCCTCCCTTCCTCTCGGAATCAGCTCCACCGCCTTGAAGCGCTTGAGCGCCTTCCTCCCCGATTGGGCTCGTTTCCCCGGCGCTGGTGGGTGGAAGCGTCGCTCCGTTCCGTCCTCCGCCACCGCGATAGGCGTCTGGTCGGCGGTGTGGCAGAGGGCACCGACAAGGCGGTCTTTCTTGTCGACACGCATGAGAATCACGCCGCGTCCCGGGCCCGAAAGCTCGGTGAGCTCGGCGGCGGAGAATACAAGAACCTTACCGGCGGTCGTCGCCGCTGTGATCGTTTCTCCTTGCGCCGGCGTGACGGTGATCACCTCATCCTCGTCCTTCAAGCGCGCGAAGCGGCGGCCGTTCTTGGTTGTCTCGCTGAGATCGGGCTGGAAGAAGAAGCCCATGCCGCGGCCCGTGGCCGCCAGCCAGCGGCCGCCGGACGTCGCGCCTTCTCCTTCCACGGCCGTGACCATCGCCGCGGCGACGATCCGTTCCTTGTCCTTGAAATTGAGGAACGATTGCACCGGCTCGCCGTACCCCGTGGTCGCCGGCACGCTCGTGGCGCGGACGACGTAGAGATTGCCTGTGCTGGAGTAGAGCGCGAGGTTCTGTCGGGTGCTTCCAGGCAGCACCCAGCGGACCGCGTCGCCTTCGCGTACGCGGGTAGACGAAGGATCCTTCACTTCGCCGAGGCGCTTCATCCAGCCGTCGCGGGTGATGACGACGTTGGTATCTTCGTGGACGACGTAGGCTTCGGCGTCGTAGACCAGCTCGGCGCCCTCGCTGATCACCGTGCGCCGCTTGTCGCCGTACTTCTCGCGCACTTCGCGCAGCTCGTCTTCGACCATCTTCCAGCGCGCCTTGGTGCTCTTCAACAGCCGCTCGATCTCGGCGGCTCGCGCTTTCTTCTCGCGCTGCTCTTCGCGGATCTTGTCGATCTCCAGCTTGGCGAGCTGGTACAGCCGCGTCTCCAGCACGGCATCCGCTTGTACCTGATCGAGGCGGAACTCTTTCATCAGCTTGGTTGCCGCGTCCTGACGCGACGCTGATGTACGGATGATGCGGATGGCGCGATCGAGGTTGTCGAACAGCTTGAGGAAGCCAGCCAGGATGTGCAGGCGCTCCTGCAGCTCGGTGAGCTCGTATTGCAGACGACGGGTGACGACTTCGAGGCGGAAGTCGAGGAAGTAGCGGCACAGGTCTCGCAACGTCAGGCGCGCCGGTTGCCCGACCCCGGGCGTCGCCGTCGGTGTCAGCGCCGTCAGATTGACGTTGAAGTTGATCTGCAAACCGGTGTGTTTGAACAAGTAGGCCATCACCGCTTCGGCGGAGGCGTCGGCTTTGATTTCGACGACGATGCGGACGACGTCGGTGGACTCGTCGCGTACGTCGGTAGCTTGCGGCAAGCGCCGGCTGACGATGTGCTCGGCGATCTCCTCGACGATCTTCGACTTGTCGGCGGTGTAGGGGATGGAGGTGATGATGACCCGGCTTCGCCGCTTCTCGAAGGCGGCGAGATACTGCCCACGCAGGCGGACAGCGCCCTGGCCGCTGTCGTAGATCGCACGCAGCTCGGTGCGCGAGTTGAGGATCTCGCCGCCGGTAGGGAAGTCGGGACCTTTGATGTCCTTGCAGAGATCGCGGTTCTTCAGGTCGGGCTCGTGAATCATCGCGACCAGGGCGTCGACGACTTCGCCGAGGTTGTGCGGCGGGATGTTCGTTGCCATGCCGACGGCAATGCCGGTGCTGCCGTTGATCAACAGCTGCGGGATGGCGGTCGGCAAGACGACCGGCTCGCGCAGCGTCGCGTCGTAGTTGTCGCGGAACTCGACGGTGCCGTGGCGTATGTCGCGCAGAAGCTCTTCGGCGATCGGTTGCAAACGCGCTTCGGTATAGCGGTAGGCAGCGGGACTATCGCCGTCGAGCGAGCCGAAATTCCCTTCGCCGTGGACGAGCGGGTAGCGCAGAGCGAACGGTTGCGCCATGCGTACCATGGCTTCGTACGCGGCGACGTCGCCGTGCGGATGATATTTCCCGAGGACCTCACCGATGACCGCGGCCGACTTGCGTGGCCGCGTGCCGGCGGTCAGCCGGAGGTTCTGGTACATGGCGTAGAGGATGCGCCGTTGCACCGGCTTCAAGCCGTCGCGCACATCGGGCAGGGCTCGCGAGGTGATGACGCTCAGCGCGTACGCCAGGTAGCGCTCCTCGGCCGCCGAGCTCAGATCGATCGATGGGATTTCTTCCAGGGTCTTGCGAGCCACGTCCCCTCCTCACCACCACTGCTGCGCGGATTCTAGTGAACCAAGTTGCCCGCGTCGAGAGGGGCGGCTCGTTGCTCGTCGCTTGTCCCTCGTGGGCCCCCAGCGTTCGACAGGGCCGATCTCCGACCCACGAGGGACGAGCCACGAGCGACGCCACAAGCGACGAGAACTCTTGCATTAACGCAGGCTCCGTGATGCATGAAACGTATCTGATGAATTTTCGAGTTTCTCCACACCGGGCAGGTAACATGGATGCTGTGATGGGTCGGGGCCGTTCCACATCGTGTTGTGCCACAGAGGTTTTGCATGCGGAACACGATGGCCGCGCTCATCACTTGCGCCGGCTGCTTGTTGCTAACGATCGCTAGCGCTCGCGCCGCGGATGACGCGGCGCGGGCGAACGTCGTACTGATCACTGTCGATACCCTGCGCGCCGATCGCCTCGGCGCCTATGGGCATCGCTCCGACACGACTCCGGCACTGGATCGCCTGGCTGCGGGCGGGGTGCGTTTCGCCGATGTAACGGCGCAGTGGCCGCAGACGTGGCCGTGCATTGCCTCGATGATGACGTCGACCTACCCGTCGACGACGGGGGTGCGCTATTCGCCGCGTCGGCCGCTCGCGCTCAAGCATCGGACGCTGGCGGAGATACTGTCCGCGGCCGGCTATCAAACCGGCGCCGTGGTCGCCAATGCGACCATCGGCAAGAGGCTCGGCTTCGATCAGGGCTTCGATACCTTCGTCGAATCCTGGGCTGCGGGGTCCGGGCAATCTGCCGCCAGGCGATTGGAGAAAGACCCGGGGAGGATCAAGGAGCTCACCAATGCCACCACGGTCACTGACCAGGGTTTGCGGGTCTTGAAGAGCTTCGATTCGCGCCGGCCGTTTTTCGTGTGGCTACACTATATCGACCCGCACGGTCCCTACGTTCCGCCACCTGTCTATGCGGAGATGTTCGCGAACAGTTACGCCCCCGAGCCCGTCGACCACCGCCTTCTGCCGGCATATCAGCAGCAGAAGGCCGGCAATGCGTCGGTGATCTCCGATCTCGCCTTCTACAAGGCGCAGTACGACAGGGAGGTTCGCTACTTCGACGACCAGGTTGCCCGCGTACTCGCGGTGCTCGCGGCCGATTCCAACAACGAGAGGACACTCATCGTCATTACCGCCGACCACGGCGAAGGGCTCGGCGAGCATCGCTACTACCTCGAACACGGCGCCGTGCCGTACCAACCGACGGCGCAAGTGCCATTGCTGATGTCCATGGCGGGAACGCTACCTGCCGGCCGCGTTGTCGCCGAGCCTGTCGGCTTGATTGATCTTGCGCCGACGATTCTCGATACGATCGGCATTGCGCCGCCGCCGGACATGGAAGGTCGCAGTTTGTTGCGACTCGTCCGCGGTGAGCCGGACACTGCGCCGACGCACGTCTTCATGGAGTCCGGGCGCAAACATCTCTCGCAAGTCGCGGTTCGCAGAGGACCTTGGAAGTTGGTGCACACCAGAGCCGCGGCCGATCGTCACCGGTTCGGCTTGCCGGAGCTCGGCCTTTTCAATCTCCGCACCGATCCGGGCGAGACGAACAATCTCGTGAACGAGCATCGCGAGCTGATTGCCGAGATGAAGGGCGTGCTGGATACGTGGGTCGCAAACGGGCAGAAGAAGATGCAAGCAAGCGCGCCCGAAGTGCCTGAGACTGATTCGGCGACAAAGGAAGCACTGCGCGTGCTGGGATATGGCGGCTGACGACCTCCTCTCCCATTTGGAAATTTCATTTTGAGAATTGTTTGTATCTTGTATCTTGGATATTCGACCCGGCGAGGATGGAGGGACTGTCCCTTTTCAGCGAACCGTCTAGTATGAGCAGAGCATGATCGAAGCCGACGATACCGAAACTACTCCCTCTTCCGAGCTGTCGCATCCCGAAGGTTCAACGCTAACGGCCGTACCCGCCAAGCCCGCGCCCAAACCGGCAGAAGATTTCGCGGCACTGCTTGCGGCAAGTGAAGCCTCGTCAACCGGCCGGCGCGAGTTGCATGCCGGCGACGTCGTCCGCGGCCGGGTCATCGCCGTCGGTCAGTCGAGCGCGTTCATCGCTATCGGCGCGAAGGGCGAAGCGGAGATCGACCTCGCCGAGTTCCGCAATCCCGACACCGGTGAGGTGACGATTGCCGTCGGCGATACGATCGAAGCGACGGTGACCGACGACGGCAGCAAGTCGGGATCGGTCAAGCTCAAGCAGACACTCGGGCGCGGGGCGCACGTGTCGCAGGAGCTCGAGCAAGCATTCGCCAACGGTGTGCCGATCGAGGGTTTGGTGACCGGTGAGATCAAGGGTGGCTATGAGGTTCAGATCGGGCATCTGCGCGCGTTTTGTCCCGGGTCGCAGATCGATCTGCGTCGCGGCGAGCGCGCCCCGGAAGGCGCCTACATCGGTCAGCGTTTCGTGTTCCGTGTCACCAAGGTCGAAGCGGGCGGCCGCAACGTCGTCGTGTCGCGTCGCCAGCTCCTCGAAGAGGAAGCGGCAGTACGAGCCGAGCAGACGTGGCAGCGGATCGAAGTCGGCGCCGTGCTGCAGGGTACGGTGACTTCACTGCGCGACTTCGGCGCTTTCGTCGATGTCGGCGGGGTGGAAGGTCTGATCCACATCAGTGAGCTCGGCTACGGGCGCGTGGATCACCCGTCGCAGGTTCTGAAGGAAGGGCAGAGTGTCGAGGTGCAGGTCACCAAGGTCGACGCGGCCGGTGGCGGCTCGGGCCGGCGTCAGGTCGGGCTATCGCTCAAAGCGTTGGCCGAGGATCCGTGGACGTCGGTTCGTACGAAGTTCTCGCCGGGGACGACGGTGCCGGGCATCGTGCGTCGCCTGGAGCAATTCGGGGCATTTGTCGAGATCGCGCCCGGCCTCGACGGTCTGGTCCACGTTTCGAAGATCGTTCTCGATCGGCGTATCGCCCACCCGCGCAACGTGCTCAATGTTGGCGACCAGGTCGAGGTGACGGTGGTCTCGGTCGACAACGAGAAGCGCCGCATCAGCCTGTCGATGATCGAGAAGGCCCGCGACGCCAAGGACGCCGCGGAGTCGCTTGAGCGAGCCGAGGAGAAGGCTGCGATCGCCGAGCAGAATGCCCCGGCGAAACTGGGGACGCTGGGCGATCTGCTTTCCAGGGTCAAGCGCTAAGGGCGGGTGGACTTTTGCGGGTCGGTGGCGATCGGCGCGCTTGGTCGATTGTTGATTGCTTCTATGCGTGCGCGATCCAGATGACCTGCAGTCCAAGTTCGCCGGCGGCTGCTCGTTGCTCGCCATCGGCCGTGATGAACGGCAGCGGGCTACCGGATACCATGCGAGCCAGTTGCGCCGAGGCTACGTGAATCGCATCGAGCGTCTTTAGTCGGCTGGTTTGGACGATTTGCTCCGCCAAGGTCAGAGTTGCGTCGGTAACATCGGCGAGCTGCCAGTAGGCACGATCTGCCTGGATGCTCTCAATGATCGCCTCCGCTACCTTGGGGCGTAACGACCCTTGCGCACGTCGTCGGCAGATCGCCGATAACAATTCGAGCGGGGTGATGGCGGAGCAAACCAATCGATTGTGCCGCAGGAGCTCCCGTACTGCTTGTGATCCAGCCTCGTCAACGTAGCGTTTCGCTATGGCGCTGGTGTCGAAATAGGCCAGCGAAGAGGGCATCAGTCGGTGTCGCGATCTTCACGAATCGTTTGCGACAGAGGCGGTCCCTTGATGCGACGGGGTCGCCGTTGTGGCATCGGCCAAGGTTTGGCGGCGGGGCGCACAATACCGGACGCGATCAAGCGCCGCAGGCCACCGTCGCTGGCAGCCGGTTCAGGCAGTGGCTTGATGACGGCGATGGGTTTCCCGCGTTCGGTGAGAATCACCTCTTTCCCCGCCTTTACTGCTTTGATCGCTTTGGAGAAGTGGTGATTTGCCTCGCGCAGTCCAAACTGCATAAAGCCTCCAATGTAGTGCCATCACTACATTAGGGCGAGGAAGGCGGCTATGCAACTGTCGGCGCCAGCAGTCGTACGCGATCCCGCAGACCTATTTCGTTGGCCGCCGCTCGTTGCTCGCGACCATGTCAATGTCCGCCGACGTTGCTTCAATTCCGCGAAGGGGGTGAACTTCGAATCCCAGACTCCGAGGACCTTGTCCTTGGAGTCTGGATCTAGAACTTGGGATTGAAGAAGTGGAGCCGAGGAGGGTCGAACTCCCGACCTCTAGAGTGCGATTCTAGCGCTCTCCCAACTGAGCTACGGCCCCGTGAGGACGGCGGTCACCTAACCGCCCGACGCGCCGAACTTACCTGACGGCCTGGGGACCTTCAAGGCGGATCAGTTCCAATGTCGGATCGGATCAGTTCCAAGTTCCAGATTCCAAGTTTCAAGGGTCAACGCCTTGGAACTTGGAATCTGTAACTTGAAACTCTCTCCGCCCCACTACCTTGAACCCTGAACCTTGATCCCCTAGTCTCGCCCCTTCGACCAGAGAGGTGAAGCGCATGCCCGCTGCGGACATCGAATCCCTGCTGAAGGAGAAACGGGTCTTTGAACCGCCCGCCGAGTTCAGCAAACTGGCTCACGTCGCTACGAAGAAGCAGTGGGATCAGCTGATCAAGCGCGCCGAAAAAGACCCCGAAGCGTTCTGGGCCGAGAGCGCCGGCGAGCTCGACTGGTTCTCTTCCTGGAAGAAAGTCCTCGAGTGGAAACCACCCTTCGCCAAGTGGTTCGTCGGCGCCACCACGAACCTGTCCCACAATTGCCTCGATCGGCACCTGACGACCTCCCGGCGCAACAAAGCCGCCCTGATCTGGGAGGGTGAACCCGGCGATAGCGTCACCCTGACCTACCAGCAACTGCACCGCGAAGTGTGCAAGTTTGCCAATGTCCTGAAGAAGCTCGGCATCAAGAAGGGCGATCGCGTCGGTATCTATCTACCGATGATCCCCGAAGCCGCAATCGCCATGCTCGCCTGCGCCCGCATCGGCGCCACTCACAGCGTCGTCTTCGGCGGCTTCAGCGCCGAAGCCCTGCGCGATCGCATGAACGACGCCCAGGCTAGCGCCGTCATCACCGCCGACGGCGGCTACCGCCGCGGCGCCGTCGTCGCGCTCAAAGCCAACGTCGACGCCGCCTTGCAAGAAGCGCCGTCGGTCGAAACCGTCGTCGTCGTCCGCCGTACCGGCGAAACCGTCGCCATGAAAAACGGCCGCGACCATTGGTGGTCTGAGCTCATGGAAGAAGCCGACGATCAGTGCCCGGCCGAGCCGCTCGATGCCGAACACCCGCTGTTCATCCTCTACACCAGCGGCACGACCGGGAAGCCGAAAGGCGTCGTCCACAGCACCGGCGGCTACATGGTGCACACCTACCTCACCAGCAAATGGGTGTTCGACCTCAAGGACAACGATACCTATTGGTGCACCGCCGACATCGGCTGGGTCACCGGCCACAGCTACGTCGTTTACGGACCGCTCGCCAACGGCGCGACCTCCGTGATGTACGAGGGCGCGCCCAACTTCCCCGACAGCGACCGTCTCTGGCAAATGGTCGACAAGTACGGCGTCTCCATCTTCTACACCGCACCGACTGCCATCCGCGCTTTCATGAAATGGGGCAAGCAGTTTCCCGAGAAGCATCGCCTGTCGTCGTTGCGCTTGCTCGGCAGCGTCGGCGAACCGATCAACCCCGAAGCGTGGATGTGGTACCACGAAGTCATCGGCAAGAGCCGCTGCCCGATCGTCGATACCTGGTGGCAAACGGAAACCGGCGGCATCCTCATCACGCCATTGCCCGGCGTCACCGCGACCAAACCAGGCTCGGCGACCAAACCTTTCCCTGGCATCATCGCCGATGTCATGACGCGCGAAGGCAAATCCGTCGACGCCAACCAGGGCGGCTTCCTGGTCATCAAACGCCCGTGGCCGGGAATGATGCGCACCATCTATGGCGACCCGGACCGCTACCGCCAACAGTATTGGACGCAGATCGAGGGTGTGTATTTCACCGGCGACGGCGCGCGCCGCGATGAAGACGGCTACTTCTGGGTCATGGGACGCGTCGACGATGTCGTCAACGTCTCCGGTCACCGTCTCGGTACGATGGAAGTGGAAAGCGCCTTGGTTGCCTTCGACGGCGTCGCCGAAGCCGCCGTGGTCGGACGTCCCGACGCCATGAAAGGGCAGGCGATCACCGCCTTCGTCACCCTCGAAGCCGGCCGCAAAGGCAGCGACGCCCTCAAGGAGGAGTTGCGCCAGCAGGTCGCCAAAGAGATCGGTGCGTTCGCCAAGCCCGACGACATCCGCTTCACCGACGCGTTGCCGAAGACGCGCAGCGGCAAGATCATGCGCCGCCTGCTGCGCGACATCGCCGCCGGCAGCGAAACCATCGGCGACACGACGACGCTCGAAGATCTCAGCGTGCTGGCGAAACTGAGGGAAGATGACGAGTAGGGGGTTATGGGACTACGAAAGTTTCTCCTAACCCCCAACCCCCTGATCCCACGATCCAATGATCCGTTTCCACAACACCCTCTCTGGTCGCGTTGAAGACTTCGTGCCGTTGAAGCCGGGCAAAGCCGGCGTCTACGTCTGCGGCGTGACGGTCTACGATCGTTCGCACATCGGCCACGCGCGGGCGTTGGTGACGTTCGACGTGCTCTACCGCTATCTGCGCTATCGCGGTTTCGATGTGAAGTTGGTGCGCAACTTCACCGACGTCGACGACAAGATCATCGCGCGCGCGCAGAAGGCCGGGATCCCGGCGTTGGAGCTGGCGGAAGCGAACATCCGCGCCTTCAACGAAGACATGACCGTGCTGCGCTGCCTGCCGCCCACCCTCGAGCCGAAGGCGACGCAGCACATCGCCGAGATGATCGAGCTGATCCAGGAGCTGATCGGGAAAGAGCTGGCGTACGCGGCCGACGGCGACGTCTACTTCGCGGTCGACAAGTTCCCCGCCTACGGCAAGCTCTCGAAGCGACGGCTCGACGACATGATGGCGGGGGCGCGTATCGAGGTTGACGAACGCAAACGTCATCCGATGGACTTCGCCCTCTGGAAGGCGACCAAACCGGGCGAGCCCGAGTGGGACAGTCCGTGGGGGAAAGGGCGGCCCGGCTGGCACATCGAATGTTCGGCGATGGCCGCCAAATACCTCGGTCAACCGTTCGACATCCACGGCGGCGGCAACGACCTGATTTTCCCGCACCACGAGAACGAGATCGCCCAGTCCGAAGGCGCCAAGGGGCGCGAGTTTGCCCGCTATTGGCTGCACAACGGCATGGTGACGATCGATCGCGAAAAGATGTCGAAGTCGCTCGGCAACTTCATGACCGTGCAAGAAGCGGTGCGCCGTGTCGGCGGCGAAGCGGTGCGCCACTTCGTGATGGGGACGCACTACCGCAGTCCGCTGGATTTCCTGCCCGATCGACTCGACGAAGCCGCCAAGGCGTTGGCGCGGCTCTATGAGACGCTGGCACGAGCGCAAGAGAAGATCGGCGATGTAGCCAAGGTCGAGCCGGCGGCGGAAGTGGTCGCCGAGTTTCAAGCGGCGATGGACGACGACCTGAACACGTCGCGTGCGATCGGAGTGATCTTCGAGACTGTGCGCACCGTGAACCGGCTGCTCGATGAGGGCAAGGTGGCGGCGGCTGCACCGCTGTGCCGCGCCGTCGCCGTGACCGGTGCGGTTCTTGGTGTCGGTAACGACGATCCCCGCGAGTTCCTTTCGCGCACGAAGGCGGAGCATCTGGCCGAGGCGGAGATCGACGCGCGGCAGATCGAGAAATTGATCGAAGAGCGCAACGCCGCCCGCAAGGCCAAAGACTTCAAACGCGCCGACGCCATCCGCGGTGAGCTCAAGACGATGGGAATCGTGCTCGAGGACTCACAGGGCGGAACGACGTGGAAGGTCGAGCGCTGAGAGAATAGGGCCTTCCGATTCGCCCGCCTCGCAAGGTTCGGGAGGACCATTTCGCACCTCGACAAATCTCGAGGGCGCGGTCTACAAGCACCCTCCGATGTCACTGAAGAAAGCTTTTCTGATCGGTTGTGTGGTCGTGCTGCCGGGGGTTCTGCTGCGCCTGGCGCCTCACCTGGATGTGCTGATGAACAGGGGGGCTGCGAACGTCGATGTGACCGCGTCCGCTGAGACCCACGACGAAGGCGGCCGGCTGGGGCAAGTGTCGCGGCGGCTGTCGCAGCGTCCTCGATTGCTGCTGGCTCTCGGCTTCGGCGTCGAGGTGGGACTGCATCTGGCTCTCATCGTGGTTCTTTTGCGCTCGAACGCCTTGGTTTCGTTGTTCACTGCCTTGCCGCGCTGGGAGCTGGCGACGGCCGCGGCATTCTTTGTTGCGCTCCTGGCGGGATTTCTCGGCGGGTATGAAGCGACGTTCCCATTTCTGTCATGGAGAATGTATTCGAGTCACGGGGCCTCCGGCCCGCGCATCTACCTGATTGACGGCGAGACAGCGGGTGGACCCACTGTGCGAGTCGATCGGCAGGATCTCGTCCCGGCGATCGGGCGACGTCGCCTTAAGCTGATCGTCGGAAAGCGAGCCGAAGAGATGCGTATGGCCGCGAGCGAAGCGGAGGCCGAGCTGCTGCGCGCGCAGCAACGGCTAACTCTCGTAGCTCTCGGGCGTCTCTACAACACAGGTCATCCTGACCACCCTCTGACGCGACTTCACCTTGTAGAAGCGACGGTGCCGCTCGATGCGACGCAGCCGCCATGGCTGCGCGATCAACGCGAGCTGGCATCGACACCGAGGAGGCCGTTCTCTACGAATTGGCTTCGCCCACCAATTCGAGCTGCGCTGGGCGACGATGCGAACTCACCCCCTGACCCCCTCTCTTGGAGCTCTTGGAGAGAGTGTCGATTTTCTCGCGAGTGGTCCCTCGATACGCCGCCGAAGACGTCGGCTATTCGGGACGAGCGGATTTGTGGCCTTGATTTACAAGACCTTTCTCCGTTCGTCCCGAGTAGGCCGCGTCTTCTCAGCGGCCGTATCGAGGGACCTGTGGCGTTTATCGACACTCTCTGGAAAGAGAAGGGGAACCAGAAAACTAGATGATTTCCTTAGAGCTCCCCTTCTCTTTTTCCAGGAGAAGGGGTTGGGGGATGAGTTCGTTCGATCCGTTCACTGGCGCAGAACATCAGCGCGAACGACAGGCTCGGCGCGAGCTTCGTGCGCTTCGTGGTGATGACCCAGCAGCTCGGGAATCACCTCGCCCGAGAACGCCGCCGCCGCGGGCACACCCAGCAGTGTCGTGAGGGTTGGTGCGAAGTTGACGATCGGCACCGCTCGGTTGATACGCCCGGCGCTCAACCCCGGGCCGGTCGCCAGGAACATTCCTTCGGAAGTGTGATCGCCGGTGCGGCCGAGGATCGTCGGGATCGGCACGGAGCCGATGCGCGGCGACGACATGCTCTTCAACGGCTGCCGTCGGCTCCATTCGACGATCAGGTCCGGCAGTTCATCGGCGAAGGGCCCTTCGTACAGGTCGGCAGTGACGGCGACGTTGGCGACGACAGCACCGTTGGTCTCGGGACACCTGAGGGCCAGCAACTCTTCGCGCAGCGTGGCGCACAACGCACGATACTCGGCGCCGGGTTGCACGAGGCCGTGTGCTTCGCGTCCGACGAGGTTGATTCGAATGGCACCACTGTGCGGGTTGTGCGGCACGGCGAAGAAGCGCCGCATCTGCCGATCACGCACCAACAACGATTGCTGCAAGGGCTGCTGCAAGCGCTGACGGAGTGTGGTGACGAACGGCAAGCTGCGCACGAACGGTGGCAACGCGTACCAGGCCTTCTTGGCGCCGCTGAACACCGAGCCCGCGGCTGCGTTCGGAGTTTCCAGACGCCGCAGGACCTCATCGAGCGCCACCGACTCGCCGTAACGCGGCCCCATGCCATGACTGCTGAGGACGACGACGTGTGTGTCCGGGGCGGTGCCGTCCATGATTTCAGCCACGGCTCGATCGATGGCGATGTAGGCTTCCTTCATCAGGTCGCCGACGGACGCCGCCAGCCCGGGGTCGTGTGCCGGATGCGTCGGGTCGTGCAGGTGCCACCACTGATGCCCGGCACAATGCCCTTCACCGATCACGGTCATGAAGAAATCCCAATCGGTTGAGCTCAGGTAGTGGCGCGTCATCGCCACTTTGTTGTTCAAGCGTTCCTTGAGGTGGCCGAAGAGAGCGCGATAGTCCTCCGGCCCCCGCGGGATCTCCTCGCACGGGTCCGGACGCTCCTTGCCGAAGCGGGCGACGAGCTCTTCTCGCAATGTCGCCGGGTATGTTTGCGGCGGCGACTCGGGGGCGTGCGGACTCCAATCGACCACCTGAATGCCGTTCAGGCGTGAGGAGAGTTTGTAGTGTGGGACGTCGAATACCGCGAGCTTGCGGCCGGCGTCGCTGAGAACCTCCCAGAAGGCGCTCCCTTCAACGGACGATGCTCTGAAGTCGGCGTCGAGGTACTCGCCGCGTGGCGCTTGCCGGCAAAAGAAGCGCCGGTGGTGTGCCGGCGAGGTGCCGGTGCAGAATGACGGCCAGACTGCGCCCGCGTAGACTGCCGGAGGCGCTTCGGTGACGCCCCAGGTCGCCCGCTGCATGAGCGCGGCCAGAGCAGGCAACTCACCTGTGGCGGACCACTCCAGGAGCAGGTCCTTTTCGAAGGCATCGAGCGCGATAACGAGAACTCGGGCAGACAAGTTGCTACTCCTCGGATCCTCAGTGTCACGTCCCAGAGTGACGGAGCTCAGGTCTGGGGCGCAGGTTCTTGCTGCGGCTGCCGCGTCAACCGCACCACGGGAATCGGCCGCTTCGTGCGCTTCTGGTAGTCGTCGTACTCGGGATACATCTGAACAAGGCGTGGCCAGAGCACTTTCTTCTCTTCGTCGCCGACGGTAGCGGCGATGACGGGAAACGTCTCTTCGCCGACCTGGACCTCGCAGTTCGGCTGCGCCTGCAGGTTGAGGTACCAGAGCGGATTGTGCGTCATGCCGCCCTTCGAAGCGACGATGATGAAATCCTCGCCGTCGCGCAGGTAGAGGAGGGGAGAGGTGCGTGCTTGGCCGGACTTTCTACCCGTCGTCGTCAAAAGGAGGATCGGGGCGCCGTTGGCAAACTCGCCGCCCCATTGGCCGCCTGACGCCTGATAGATCCAGGTGTTGAGCTTCGACATCACCTTGATGCCGATGGATCCGAAGCTCTCCTCATATTCAGTCCACGGGCGTCCCTTGTCGCCGCGACAGGCAGAAAGCAGCACCACAACGGCGGCCAGCGCCACCCAGCGGCAAGCGGTGATCCGTGATCGACCCATCGTCATCGAGCCCTTGAAAGTCTGGAACCTAAAACTCTCTCAGTCGTCGACGCAGTCGCAAGCCTCGCAGCGTTGTTGCGAGCCGCAGTCCGCGTCATTTTCGCATTCCTCATTCGCTTCAACCGAGCCATGATCTTGGGCGAGCTTATGGCGCAGCCTTGGTCAGGGTGCAACCTGCCAATGTGTTGCGGATGGCTTCCTTTCAGAGTTTCTTCAGCACGTGGCCGCCGGCGACATAGTCCTTCATCATCTGCAAAGCGCGTTCGTCGTGCGCCACGAGGTTGACGAACAGGTCGCCCTCCTCGTCGACGCCGTCGGCGGTGGACTTGCCCCAACTCGAGCGCAGTACCTGCTTGCATTCGACCTTTCCCATGCTTCACTGCTCCAGTTTGATCAGGGCGTCAGCCTAAATTGGACTTATCCCCTTTCCCCGAGTCGCATCACGCCGCCACCGCCGTCGCGCGCACGGCCTGTAGCGCCCGAAGGAGCTCATCCATCTCGGTCGCCTTGAAGAGTCCATCCGGCCCGTGGGGCGTCAGGTCCGTGAACGGCGACTCGTAGAGCCTCGCCGCCTCCATCACGCCGTGCTCGGTCAAGTGGTCGACGATCAAGTTCACGAATTCGAGCTGGTTCGCGGTCAGCGTCTTTCCGTTCGTGAATCTCGCCAGTGCGTCCTTGGCTGCCGCCCTGTCCATCCCAACGAGCGAACGCACGAGAAGCCCGAGACCCTGAGCGTTCGCCGCTGCCCCGCGGATGTCCTGCGGCCCGCCCGCCCCGCTTTCCCCGAGCAGGCGCTCCAGTTCAGCGAGATCCGATGACGTGAGCGGACGGTTCGTCCTCAACTTGGCGACGGCGACGTGATCTAGGTGCTGGCGCAGGAAGGCTCGCACCTTTGCAATGAACTTGACCTGATCGGTTCCGACTGAGAAGCCCGGGAGCGTGACGTCGGTTTCGCCGCTCATTTCGTCCTCGAAGTCTGTATAGACCGGCTTCCGCTGGCGCTTGTCGATCAGCTGAACCAATCCGCGCAGCTGGCGCCGCATGCTTTCGAGCATCGGCACCGTGACGTGCTGCCACCACTCGTCGGTCTGCACGTCCTGGATCAGCACCATCTGCTCCCGGACCATGGGAATCGCGTCCTTCTCCGCCAAAAGCCCTGCGATCTCCTTCACCCGGTCGCGCAGCCGCTCGAAGCCGGGCTCGGACCGCAAGACGGCAAGCTGGAGGTTGAGGGCGAGCAGATCGAAGCGTTTCGCCTCCTCGTTCTCGGGATCGAGCTCCGTCGGGAGCCCGGCAACCTCGCGGGAGAGCTCGCCCAGGGCATCCTCCGCTAGCGCTACCCAGGCTTCGGGTCTGGCGTACTTCTCGACCAGCCGCCGATGCGGTCGCACGATGAAGTTGTCGAGCTTCATGGCCGCGACTTCGCGCTGCAGCAGCTCCACGACGGTGCGCCGCACCTCCTCGTCCGTCGACGGGTCGCCGTAGGTCGCCGCCTCCTCTT
>Ga0187892_10007409_pt1 | contig 15650 bp, 15 predicted proteins | sample MA1701073metaG_FD_139345 | JGI IMG/M metagenome (GOLD analysis project Ga0187892, IMG submission 139345) | Bio-ooze microbial communities from a basaltic lava cave in the Kipuka Kanohina Cave System on the Island of Hawaii, USA - MA170107-3 metaG ... | reverse complement strand
GCCGGCACCTGCCGGAGCAGGCGGAAGTAGTCCACGCGCCGCTGCTCGAGCGCCGCCTTGCCCGTCACGAGCTGGGGGTGGGTGGTCCAGCTGATCTGCCGCTCGATCCCGGTGACGTACTGCTCGATGCGCGTCGCGGCGGCCAGCGCCTTCTCGCGCTGCAGCGCCACCAGCGCCGCCTTGCTCTCCTGGTAGGAGAAGTAGATCTCGAGCGCGCCGCTCACCACGAGGGCGCCGCTCACGAGGACGACGAAGAAGACGACGTACTTCCGGAAGAGCCGGCGCCGGGGCGCGGCGGAACCGCCTCCTGCCTGGGGAGCCTGCGACAAGGCCGTCCTGCCCTCCTTGGCCCCGGGGCCGCGACGGGCCGGTCTGGACTGGCCCTAGTCTACCGGAGCGGAGGCGGGAAGTCGGCGCGCTTCCGCGTGAGCGCGGCTAGAGCCCGTGCAGCGGGAAGATCCGCTCCTGGATGGCCGACACCTGGCGTGAGACGTACTCCTGCGCCCAGCGCCGCGTGTCCTCGGGCAGCTCCGCCCCCGCGTCGCCGAGGGTCAGGCGCGTGAGGCCGAAGCGCGTCATCTCCTCGTGGGCGCACGCCGGCAGCGGGTCGGCCAGGGCGACGTCGTTCAGCAGCGCCCAGGCCTGGGTCCAGGCCCGGGCCACGTTGGGCAGGTCGTAGCCGCCGCCCCCGAGCGCCACCACCCGCGGGGCCAGCGGCAAGAGGCGCCGGAGCGCCGCGGCGAAGCCCTGGACGGTCAGCGCCAGGTGGGTCAGGGGATCGGTCCGGTGGGAGTCGATGCCGAGCTGGACGACGAGGGCGTCGGGCCTGAAGGCGCCCAGGAGCGGCGGCACCACCGCCTCGAAGGCGGGCAGGTACACGCCGTCGTCGGTGAAGGGCTGGAGCGGCAGGTTCACGGAGTAGCCGAGCCCGTCGCCCTCGCCCATCTCGGTGACGAACCCGGTGCCCGGGAACAGCCGGTCGCCGCGCTCGTGGGTCGAGATGGTCAGGACGTCGGGGTCCTGGTAGAAGGCGAACTGGACGCCGTCGCCGTGGTGGGCGTCGATGTCCACGTAGGCCACCCGCCAGCCGCGCTCGCACAGGCGCATGATGGCCAGCACCGCGTCGTTGACGTAGCAGAAGCCCGAGGCCCGGTCGGGCAGCGCGTGGTGCAGCCCGCCCGCGAAGTGGAACGCCCGGTCCACCTCGCCCTCGGCCACGAGGCCGGCGGCCAGGAGCGACCCGCCCGCCGCCAGCTCGGCCGCCTCCCAGAGGCCCGGGAAGATGGGGTTGTCGCCGGGGCCGAGCCCGTAGCGCGCGGCCTGGGGCACCCTCTCGCCCGCGCTCACGGCGCGCAGGATGTCCACGTACTCACGGGTGTGGAAGCGGCAGATGTGCTCGACGGCGGCCGGCGCGGGCTTCTCGACGCGCGCGTGGGGCAACGCGGTGAGGCCGTAGGCCTCCATGAGCCGCCAGGTGAGCCCGAGCCGCTCCATGCGAAGCGGGTGCTCGGGCCCGTAGTCGAACTGGCTCCACGCGTCCGAGTGGACGAGGGCCGTCCTCATCGCCCGCCCCGCTCCCGCCGGCCCCCGCCGGCGCGGCGCCAGAGCCCGGACTTGCCCCCCGACTTCTCCACCAGGCCCAGGTCGGAGAGCACCACGCCCCGATCCACCGCCTTGACCATGTCGTAGATGGTGAGGCCGGCCACCGCGGCCGCCGTCAGCGCCTCCATCTCGACGCCGGTCTTGTCCACCGTCCGCACGCTGGCCCGCACCGTCACCGCCGAGCGGCGCGCGTCCAGCTCGAAGGCCACGTCGACGCCCGTGATGCGCAGCGGATGGCAGAGCGGGATGAGCTCGGGCGTGCGCTTGGCGGCGAGGATGCCGGCCGTGCGGGCCACGCCCAGCACGTCGCCCTTCTCGAGCTGGCCGGCGCGGACGGCGGCGAGGGTGCTGGGCTTCATCCGGAGGGTGACGGTGGCGACGGCTTCCCGGACGGTCTCGGCCTTGGCCGACACGTCCACCATGCGGGCCTCGCCCGCCGCCGTGAGGTGGGAAAGGCCCGCAAACCTCGGCCTCTCCCGCGGGGTGGTCATGGGTCCCGGCGCGCGATCAGGCGTGTGTCGCCGCGCGCGCCTGCCGGATCATCGCCTCCATGCGATCCTTGGCGATGAGCTTCAGCTTCTTGAGCTCACTCACCCGCCACTGCTGGTCCGACGACAGGAACCCGCGTCCGGTCAGCTCCGCGAGCTCGTCCTCGTGCCGCTTGTGGTCTTCGCGGAGCTTCTTGAACTCGTGGTTCTCGGCGGTGAGTCGCTCGATCAACATCTGCGTATCGGCCATCGGGACCTCCTTGCGAGGCTAGTTCGAGCGGGTTGGGTCGGCCGAGCGATCCGCAAAGGTAATCCGCTTATACCCCCCGCCCTCCCGCGCTGTCAAGGCTGCCGTCGCGCGGCGCGGCTCTCTCGCGCGCGGGCACATCGGCCCATGGTGACGAGGGTTTGCCTGTCGCGGGCGCTTCCCCTACCATGAGGCCGCGTCGATGGCGATCAAGGTGGGCGTCCTCGCCAACGAGTTCTTCGATCCGACCCTCGGCCGCATGGGAGGATTCGGCTGGGCCGCCCGCCAGGTGGCCCGGTGCTTTCGGGATCCCGCCCACGGCGTGGAGGTCGTGTTCCTCACCGGAGAGCTGCGGGCCGACGGCCGCCGGGACGAGGTGCGCGTGGACGGCACCCGGCTCGTCCTCCGGCAGGGGTCGCTCGCCGGCACCGTGCGCCGGACGCGCGCGGAGCGGCCCGACCTCCTGCTGGTCATGGACTACCGCCCGAACTACCGCCCCGTCGTCTGGGCCCTGCCCCGGACGCCGGCGATCGTCTGGGTGCGCGACCCGCGGCCGCCCGAGGACGTGGCCACGGTGGACACGCTCCGCATCCCCGGCCGTGACGCCGTGCGGCCGGCCGGCACCTTCCAGCCCGACTGCTCGTCCCTCGGCACCATCGCCCGCGCCGCCCGCTGGCTCGGCCGGCCGCTGGCCTTCGCGAGCCCGGCCCCGTATCTGCGCGACAAGCTCGAGCGGATGATCGGCCTCGCCGTCGACGACTTCGGCTTCCTGCCGAACCCGGTGGACCTGGACCCCGGCGAGGTGCAGAAGGCCGAGCGCCCCCTCGTCGTGTTCCTGGCCCGGCTCGATCCCTACAAGCGGCCCTGGCTCTTCGTGGAGCTGGCCCGCCGCCACCCCGAGGCGGACTTCGTCCTCGCCGGCCGCGCCCACTACGCGGGCCCCACGAGCTGGGAGCCCGCGTCGCTGCCGGCCAACGTGCGCCTGGCCGGTCACGTCGACGGCCCCGAGAAGCTCCGGCTCCTGTCCTCCGCCTGGGTCCTGGTCAACACCTCGATCCACGAGGGGCTGGCGGTGAGCCTGCTGGAGGGCCTGGCCTGCGAGGCGCCGCTGCTCGCCTGCGTGGACCCCGAGCAGGTCGTGTCCCGCTTCGGGATCCACGTCGGGCGCTTCGACGGGGCGGGGCTGGAAGCCCTCCCGGAGCTCGAGGCCGGTCTCGGGCGGCTCCTCGCCGACGACGAGCTGCGCCGCCGGCTCGGCCGGGCGGGGCGCCGCTGGGTCAACGCGACGCACACCCGCGACGGCTTCCTGCGGGCCTTCCACGAGCTGCGCGAGCGCGCCGGCGTGGGGTGAGCGCCCTGTCCGGCGCCGCGGGCGGGGCGACGCCCGTCACGCTGTCCGTCGTCATCCCGACCTACGGGCGGCAGCGAATCCTCCGCGACACGCTGGAGGCGCTCCTCGCGCTGGACCTGACGGGCTGCGAGGTCCTCGTCGTCGACCAGAACGCCGCCCACGACGAGGCGACCGGCGCCTACCTCGCCCGGGTCGCGGACCGGATCCGCTGGCTCCGGCTGAGCCCGCCCGGCCTGCCGCGGGCCCGGAACGCGGGCTGGCGGGCCGCCGCCGGCGAGATCGTCCTCTACCTCGACGACGACGTGCTCCCGCACCCGGGCCTCGTCGAGGGTCACCGGAGACCCTACGCGGACCCGGCGGTGGGCGGGGTCGCCGGCCGCGTGGTCACGCGTGGCTATCCCTTGCCCGAGCACCCGAGCCCCCGGAACCGCTGGCCGGGCGTGGGCTGGCTCTTCTTCAACCTCGCCCAGACCGCGCCGGCCGAGGTGGCGACGGCGCGCGGCTGCAACATGTCCTTCCGGCGGTCCGTGCTCGCCGAGCTCGGCGGCTTCGACGAGCGCTACGCGCCCTCGCCCTACCGGAACGAGTCGGACCTGTGCTTCCGCCTCCGCCGGCGCGGCTACCGGCTCCGGTTCGAGCCGCTGGCGGCGGTGGACCACCTCCAGCACGAAGCGGGCGGCGTGCGCGCGGGGGGCCGGGAGGAGTCGCTCTCGCCCTCCCACCACGTCGACAACTTCCGCTTCTTCTGGACCCACGTCCCCTGGCGCCACCGCCCGCTGACCCTGCTCGTGCTCCTGGCCCAGGAGTTCTGCACGCGGCGGGCCCGCGCCGCGCGGCGGCCGTGGCGGGTCCAGCTCCGCATCCTGGCGCTCATGGCGCGGGGCGCGTGGACGGCGCTCGTCGAGCGGCGGAGCCCGGCGCCGGCGCCGCGATCTCCGACGTGACGGCCGGGCGGCCCAGGGAGCCAGCGGCCGGCCTCCCGAGCGAGGGGCCGGGCCGACCCCAGGGCTGGCCGCCGCCCGTCACCGGGGCTGGCAGCCGCCCGTCGCCGGGGCTGACGGCCGCCCGTCGGCGGGGGTGGCGGCCGCCCGTCGGCGGGGTTAGCGACCGGGCAGGAGGTGGGGCGCGGTCGCCTTGAAGTGGGCGGTGACGGCCATGCCGGAGGCCAGGGCCATCTCCTGGGCGCTGCGGCCGCTCACGAGCGCCACGAGCGGGAACCCGCAGTCGACCGTGACCCGGATCCACGCCCCCGCCGGCACCAGGCGGACGACCCGGCCGGCCAGGCGGTTGAAGTCGCCTGGCGAGCCGGGCTTCGGGTCGCCCGGGAACAGGCTCACGTCCTCGGGCCGGAGGCACAGCCGCACGCGCTCGTCGGGCGGGACGGGCTGGGCGACCTGGATGGCGCGGCCGGCCGCCTCCACCAGCGCGATGGGGCCGGCGCGGTCCGCCACGCGCCCGTCGACGATGGTCTCCACCCCCACGAAGCGGGCGACCTCCTCGGAGACGGGCGCCCGGAAGACCTGGGCGGATTCGCCCACCTGGAGCATCCGGCCGTCCATCAGCACGCCGACCTGGTCGCCGAGGGCCATGGCCTCGTCGCGGTCGTGGGTGATCAGCACGGTCGTCACGCGCTCGGCCCGGAGCACGCGCCCGTGGTCGTCGATGACGCCCTCGCGCGTCGGCTGGTCGAGCGACGAGAACGGCTCGTCGAGCAGCAGCACCTCCGGCTCCAGCACGAGCGCTCGGGCCAGCGCCGTGCGCTGCGCCTCGCCGCCCGAGAGCGTGCGCGAGCGCCGGGCGGCCAGGTGGGCGATGCCGAAGCGGTCCAGCCAGCGCGCCACCCGGCCCGCCCCGGCCGCGCGCCCCACGCCCCGGAAGGCGAGGCCGAGGGCCACGTTGTCGAACACGGTGGCGTCGGTGAGGAGCGGCTCCTGGAACACGCTGGCCATGCGGCGGCGCACGGCGAGGCCGTCCCGCGGCGTGACCCGGGCCCCGCGGAAGCGGACCTCGCCGGCCGTGGGCGCCTCCACGGCCCCGAGCACGCGGAGCAGCGTGGACTTGCCGGCGCCGTTGGGGCCGATCACGGCCAGCGTCTCGCCCTCGTGGACGGCGAGGGCCGGCACGTCCAGGACCGTCCGCCCGTCGTAGGCCACGCGGACGCCGGTGAGCGTGACGACGGCGCCGGCGGCGACGGCCATCACCCGGGCAGGACGTGGATCGCGCCGCGATGCATGGACACCGTCCAGCGCCGGTCGCGGCCGATCTCGAGCATCTCGTGCACCATGGCCGGCACCTCGATCTCCAGGTCGAAGGCGCCCTGGGCGGGCGGCTCGGCGGCGTCGAGGCGGAAGTGCAGGACGAACGAGGTGCCGTGGTCGACCTCGCCCACCACCCGCCCGTCCATCCGGTTCGTGTAGTGGGCGGGGTCGCCGAGCGGCCGGTCCTTGCGCATCAGGCGCACGTATTCCGGGCGGATGAAGAACGTGACCGGGGTGCCGGGCGCGGGCAGCCAGCCGCGGGCGGGGGAGTTGATGGCCTGGAGCGCGTGGCCGCGCCACCCGAGCTCGATGATCTCGGGGGTGGCCTTGATCACGGTGCCGGAGAGGATGTTGCGCGCGCCGAGGAGCCGCGCCACCTCCACCGAGGCCGGGCGCGAGAGCAGCTCGGACCGGGACGCCGCCTGCACCACCCGCCCCGCGTCGTAGATCACGATGCGGTCCGCCATCTCGAAGGCCTCGGCGAGGTCGTGGGTGACCAGCACGGCCGCCTTCCCCCACTCGCGCACGGTGGCCACCAGCTCCTGGCGGAGCTGTCGTCGGAGCGGCGCGTCCAGCGCCGAGAGGGGCTCGTCCAGGAGCAGGAGGCGCGGGTCCACGGCCAGCGCGCGCCCGAGCGCCACCCGCTGCTGCTGGCCGCCCGACAGCTCGCGCGGCCGCCGGTCCGCGAGCGCCGCGAGGCCGAGCCGCTCCAGCACCTCGCCCACGCGCCGCCGGCGCTGCGGGCCCGGGAGCCCGTGGAGCCCGTAGCCCACGTTGGCGGCCACGCTCAGGTGGGGGAATAGGGCGTAGCCCTGGAACACGTAGCCGAGGCGGCGCGCCTGGGTCGGGAGGTCGACGCCCGCCGCGTGGTCGAAGAGCGCGACGCCGTCCACCACGATGCGCCCGGCGTCGGGGCGCACGAGCCCGGCCAGGCACTGGAGCGTCAGCGTCTTGCCGGCGCCGGAGGGGCCGAACAGGGCCACGAGGCCGTCCTGGGATTCCCAGTCGACATCGAGCCGGAAGCCGGGCAGGCGCTTGGCCACCCGGACCTCGAGCCGCGCGCCGCCTGCCGCGCTCACGTCGTGGGCGCTCCCTGTCGCGCTCATGTCGCGTCCGCCCCCGTGCCGCGCGCGTCGCCCTTCTGGACCACGTCGCGCGCCCGGTCCGGCTGGATCCGGTCCTGCGCCCCGGTGGCACTCATGTCGTCCGCGCTACCGCCAGACTCACGTCGCGCGGGCCCCGAGCCGGCCGGCCACGAGCAGCACGGCGGCGGAGAGCAGGGTCAAGGCGGCGACGAGCGTCAGGACCTCGGCGCTCTCGCCCGTCTGCACCGCGGTGTAGATGGCCAGCGGCGCCGTGGTCGTCCGGCCCGGGATGTTGCCGGCCAGCATGAGGGTCGCCCCGAACTCGCCCAGCGCCCGCGCGAAGCAGAGGACGAGCCCGGCCAGGATGCCGTTCCGCGCCAGGGGCAGCGTGACCGTCAGCGCCGTCTGCCACTCCGAGCGGCCGAGCGTGTAGGCGGCCCGCTCCAGGTCCCGGTCCACCGACTCGATGGCCGCGCGGGCCGTGCGCACCAGGAGCGGCAGCGCCATCACGGTGGCGGCGATCACCGCCGCCGCCCACGTGAACGCGACCGTCCACCCGGTCAGCTCGTAGAGCGGCGCGCCGAGGAGGCCCCGGCGTCCGAGCAGCACGATCAGGTAGTAGCCGGTGATGGTCGGGGGGAGCACGAGCGGCAAGGTCACGAGGAGGTCGACCGCCCCGAGCCCCCAGGACCGCCGGCGGGCCAGGAGATAGGCCAGCGGGACGCCGAGCGCGGCGTTGATCAGGGTGGCCGCCACGGCGACCTGGATCGAGAGCCAGAGGGCGGACTGGGCGTCGGGGCTCATCGCCGGCGTCGTCCGATCAGTATGCCACGCACGACGCGGCGACCGGTGGCTACCGCGCGCCGACGGCGGGCGGCAGGAAGCCGAAGCGGGCGAGCGCGGCGCGGCCCTCCGGGCCCAGGAGGAGGTCGACGAAGGCCTGGGCCAGACGCCGCTGGCGCGACGCCGCCACCACCGCCGCCGGGTAGAGCACGGGCCCGTAGCTCTCCTCGGGCGGACGGAAGGCCTCCCTCACGCGGGCGCCCCCGGGCACGGCGTCGGTCGTGTAGACGAACCCCGCGTCCACCTCGCCCCGGGCCACGTACTCCAGCGCCTGGCGGACGTTCTCGGCCAGGATCAGCCGGGGCCGGAGCCGCTCCCAGAGCCCGAGGGCGCGGAGGCTCTGCTCGGCGTACTGGCCGGCGGGGACGGTGCGCGGGTTGCCGATGACGAGGCGGGCCACCCGCGGGTCCAGGAGGTCGGCCGGCCGCCGGAGGCCGAGCGGCGAGTCGGCCGGCTTCACCACGACCAGCGCGTTGCGGGCAAAGTCCCGCCGGCTCGCCGCGACGATCAGCCCGGCCCGCTCCAGCTCGTCCATCGGCCGCCGGGCCGCCGAGACGAACACGTCCACCGGCGCGCCGGCCTCGATCTGCTTCTGGAGCGCGCCGGAGGCGCCCCAGTTGTAGCGGACGGCCGCGCCGGGGTGGCCCGCGACGAAGCGCGGGTGGAGCGCTTCCAGCGCGTCCTTGGCGCTGATCGCGGCCGAGACGACCACCTCCTGGGCGGCCGCGGGCGGCGGGCCGGCGAGGCCGAGGAGCACGGCGAGCATCGGCAGGACGGCCAGGCGGGCGAGCGGGACCATCGTCAACAGGATGCACGCCCTGTCCAGGGAGGCCGGACGCTCAGTGGGGTCCGCCGGTTGCTGAGCGAGGCCCGGGGTGCGCCGACAACGCTGGGGCCGGGGGGCCGGTGGGGACCACGCCTGCCTCGTAGGCCGTACCACCCCTGGACGATCGGCGCGCCGGCCGGGCACGCGGGTCATCGCCGCTGCTGCTGGATGCGCGTCAGCGCCCAGTTCACCAGGAACGTGATGAGCAAGAGGATCAGGGACAGGGCGATGGCCACGTCGAAGTTGCCCTTGCCCGTCTCGAGAACGGTGGCCGTGGTGAGGACCCGGGTGGACCCCTTGATGTTGCCGCCCACCATCATGGAGGCGCCCACCTCGGAGATCACGCCCCCGAAGCCCGCCATCACCGCCGCCAGCATCGGCAGCCGCGCCTCCTTGATGAGCACCCACACCATCTGGGCCCGCGAGGCGCCCAGCCCCAGGAGCTGGAGCCGGAAGCGCGGCGGGATCTGCTGCACGGCGGCCAGGGTGAGGCCGGTCACGATGGGGGCGGCGATGACGAGCTGGGCGATGACGATGGCGGTCGGTGTGTAGAGCAGCTCGAGCGCCCCGAGCGCGCCGTTGCGCCAGAGGAGGATGGTCACGAAGAGCCCCACCACCACCGGCGGCAGGCCCATGCCGGTGTTGACCAGGCTCACCACCAGGCTGCGGCCGGGGAACCGCGCGAGCGCAAGGAGCGTGCCCGCCGGCACCCCGACGACGAGCGACAGCGCGGTGGCGGTGAGGGAGATCTGGAGCGACAGGAGCGTGATCGCCCAGACCTCGGGGTCGCCGGCGAGGAGCCGGCCCGCCTCGCGGATCCCCTGGAGGACCAGCTCCACGCCGCGTCCCCGCCGCCCGGCCGGCTAGAGCTCCTCCTCCGTCTTCCCCGCCACCGGCACGAAGAGCGCCCGGCCGTACTTGCCCACGCCGAAGATCTTGATCACGGCCTGCACCTCCGGCGAGACCATGAAGTCGGCGAAGGCCCGGCCGCCCGCCGCGTTGACGCGGGGGCCGTTGGCCGGGTTCACCTCCATCACCGAGTAGATGTTGAGGAGCGGCCGGTCCTTCTCCACCAGGACCGGCAGGTCGATGCGCTTGCTGAAGGCGAGCCAGGTGCCGCGGTCGGTGATCGTGTAGCCGCGGCGGTCGTTGGCGATGCCGAGCGTCGCCCCCATGCCCTGGCCCGACTCGATGTACCACGCGCCCGTCGGGGTGACGCCGGCTTGCTTCCACAAGCCGAGCTCCAGCGTGTGGGTCCCCGACTTGTCCCCCCGGGAGACGAAGCGCGCCTGGGCCTCCCCGATCCTCTTGAGGGCCTCGATCGCCTTCGGCACGCCCTTGATCCGGGCGGGGTCGTCGCCGGGACCGATGATGACGAAGTCGTTGTACATGACGAGGCGGCGGTTCCGCATCTTGCCGTCGGCCACGTACTTCTTCTCGAGGCCCGGCGCGTGCGCCAGCGTGACGTCGGCCTCCCCGCGGGCGGCGAGGGCCAAGGCCTGGCCGGTGCCCACCGAGATCGTCTTCACGGTGAGCCCGCTCCGCTTCTCGAACATGGGCACCAGCACGTCCAGGAGCCCCGAGTCCTGGGTGCTCGTGGTCGTGGAGAGGATGACCACGGTGGACTGGGCGTGGGCCGGCGCGGCCACCGCGGCGACGGCGACCAGGACCAGGCCGAGGGCGGCAACGAGGCTCGTGGCGAGGGTGGCAGGCCGAGCAGCCCTGGAACTCATCATGCGTCCTCCCTGTCGGGATGGCGTTCGTCTCGAGGCGACATCGCCCATCCGTCGGCCTGGCACCCTGGCGCCCGCGCGCCACCGGCCACGGTCTCCGTAGGCCGTGGGCGCGGCGGCGGCTGGCGCCCGGCACGGGGCCTAATATGCGACTGAGAGCATACTTGCCACGCGCAGCATAGTCAACGCCGTCGCGTGTCGTCGGCCGTGCTCGCCATGCCGGGGCGCGCGGGCGCGCGCTCAGCGGAAGGAGCGGCGGAAGTGACCCTCCACCACGGCGTCGAGCCCGCGGCGGAAGCGGCGGTAGCGCTCGAGGAACCGGCGGCCCTCGGGAGTGAGCCGGGTGCCGCCCGTCTTGCCCCCGCCCGGGTGGCGCTCCAGCAGCGGGAACCCCGCGGCCCGCTCGAGGTCGCGGAAGTAGCCCCACGCCCCGCGGTAGGACATGCCGAAGCGGGCCACCGCGCGCTGGAGCGAGCCCAGCTCGACGATGGCGTCCAGCAGGGAGGCCCGGCCGTCGCCGAACTTCACCCGATCGTCGACCACGACCCACACCTTGAGCCGCGGCCGCATGATGCCCGCCCGCTCCGTCTCCGCCTGGGGTTGCCGCGCCCTCGCCCCCATCGCCGTCCTCCGTCCCGCGCCCGCCGACCGCCCCGGGGATCTCGGGCCCGCGGGCCGCGCCAGGCTCGCCCGCCGGCCGCCGGCGCTCGCCACGAGGCGGCGGCGGGGCCGCTTCCATCGCACCGCGTGACGAGTATACTTGGGGAGCCCGGCGCCGGGACGACGCGCCACGCGTGACGGGCGCCCTGAAGGGTCACCCAAAGGCGGCGTCGTGGCGTCGCGATCGAGCGGATTCGGAATTTCCGAACGGCCACGATGCGGATGGCCGCCCAGGCGTTGGGCCGTGCCGCGCGCCGGGGCGACGGGGCTCGCGGCGCCCCCGCCCGCGGGCGGGCGCGCCCGGCTCGGGCGCCCGGTCGCACGCATCGCGGTCACGCGCCGGTCACCCACCACCTGCGAAGCGAGGTGTCAGTGCGACGATTCGAGCTGGCCCTGCCCGACAGCGTCGAGAAGTGTCTCGACCTCCTGGCCCGTCACAAGGCCGACGCGGCGCTCCTCGCCGGCGGCACCGACCTCCTGCCCCAGCTCAAGAACCACCTCCGCCGCCCCGCGTGCGTGGTGGACCTGTCCGGGGTCAAGCGCGTCCACGTGCTGGAAGCGGACAAGAGCGGCCTCCGCATCGGCGCCGCCGTCACCGCCCGCGCCCTCGAGCGGAGCCACGCCGCGGGCGGGCGCTACGCGGCCATCGCCGAGAGCGGGGCGCTGGTGGGGTCGGTCCAGGTGCGCAACCTCGCCACCGTCGGCGGCAACCTCTGCAACGCCGCGCCCTCGGCCGACATGGCCCCGCCGCTCCTGGCGCTGGAGGCCCAGGCGGTGATCGCGGGCCCGAAGGGCGAGCGGCGCGTGCCGCTCCAGTCGTTCTTCGCCGGCGTGCGCACCACCGTGCTCGGGCCCGACGAGCTGCTGGTCGAGCTGGTCGTCCCTGACCCGGGGGCGCGGAGCGGCGGCACCTATCTGCGCCACACCCCGCGCCGCGAGCTGGACATCGCCGTGGTCGGCGTGGCGTCCCAGCTCACCCTGACGGACGGCGTGTGCGGCAAGGCGCGCATCGCGCTGGCCGCGGTGGCCCCGACGCCGGTCCACGCGACGGCGGCCGAGCGGGCGCTGGAGGGCAAGCCCGTGACGCCGGAGGCCATCGAGCGCGCCGCCGAGCTGGCCGTGGAGGCCGCCCGCCCGATCAACGACCAGCGCGGGTCGGCCGACTTCCGCCGCCATCTGGTCCGGGTGCTCACCCGCCGCACGCTCACCACCGCGCTCGCCAGGGCGAGCGCCTGACCGGGAGGACCGCGAGTGCCCAAGCACATGCTCGAGTGCACCGTCAACGACCAGCCGGTCGAGGCCCTCGTCCGGCCCTACGACACGCTTCTCGACGCCCTCCGCGAGAGCCTCGGCCTCACCGGCCCCAAGGAGGGCTGCGGCACCGGCGACTGCGGGGCCTGCACCGTGCACCTGGACGGCGAGCCCGTCGCCTCGTGCCTCATGCTGGCCATGCAGGCTCGCGGCCGCAAGGTGCGGACCATCGAGGGGCTCGCCGAGCCGGGGCAGATGCACCCCCTCCAGGAGGCCTTCGTGCGCCTCGGCGTCCCCCAGTGCGGCTTCTGCATCCCCGGCGCCATCATGGCCGCCGCCGCGCTGCTCGAGGAGTCGCCCCGCCCCACCGAGGAGCAGATCCGCTACGGCATCGCCGGCAACCTCTGCCGGTGCACGGGCTACACGACGATGGTCGCGGCCATCCGCGAGGCGGCCGCCGCTCTGGAGAGGAGCGCCTGACATGTCCACCATGAAGACCACCCGCGACGTCAAGGGCGTCGGCCTCGCCATCCCCCGCGCCGACGGGGCCGAGAAGGTCACCGGCCGGACGCAGTACGTGGCCGACATCACCCCGCGCGGGCTCCTGCACGCCAAGCTCCTCCGGAGCCCCCACGCGCACGCCCGCATCCGCCGCATCGACACGAGCCGCGCCAGGGCTCTCCCCGGCGTCCGCGCCGTGCTGACCGCCGCCGACATCCCCGAGCTGAAGAGGAAGGCGCCCACGCGCGCGCATGCCGTGCTGGCCATCGACCGCGCCGTGTTCTTCGGCCAGCCCGTGGCCGCGGTGGCCGCCGACGAGCCCGCCATCGCCGAGGAGGCCCTCGACCTCATCCAGGTGGAGTACGAGCCCCTCCCGGTGGCCGTCGAGCCGCTCCTGTCCATGAAGCCCGGCGCCCCGCCCGTCGCGGATGCCGGCACCGAGGCCGACACCAGCGAGGCGCTCGCCCACTCGGCCGTCACGCTCCAGGCGTCGGAGACGGCGCCCGCCAAGGCCGTCAACGTGTCGCAGCAGGCCCGCGTCCAGCGCGGGGATGTGGCCCAGGGCTTCGCCGAGTCCGACCTGGTCCTCGAGAAGACCTACCGCGTGCCCATGGTCCACCAGGGCTACCTCGAGCCCCACGCCGTGCTCGCCGAGTGGGACACCACCGGGCACCTCACCCTCTGGGCCAGCACCCAGGGCTCGTTCAACACGCGCTCCGAGGTGGCCGACGTCCTCGGCATCCCCGAGAACCGGATCAAGGTGATCCCCGTCGAGTGCGGCGGCGGCTTCGGCGGCAAGATCCGCGCGCTGTGCGAGCCCATCACCGCGCTCCTGGCCCGCGCCACCGGCCGCCCCGTGCGCTATGTCATGACCCGGCGCGAGGAGCTGGAGGCCGGCATGCCGGCGCCCCAGGTGGTGATCCGGCTCAAGACCGGCGTCAAGCGCGATGGCACCCTCATGGCGCTCGAGGCCGACACCGTGCTGGACACGGGCGCCTTCTCCGGCACCGTGCTGGCCGTCAGCGCCGTGTTCCTCGGCAGCATGTACCGCTGGCCGGCCTTCGACATCCGCGGCTCCGAGGTGCTCACCCACAAGCCGAGCGTGGCCGCCTACCGCGCGCCCGCGGCGCCCCAGACCATCTTCGCCATCGACTCCCACATGGAGCAGATCGCCCGCGCCATCGGCCAGGACCCCGTCGAGTTCCGCCGGCGCCACCTCATCAAGGACGGCGACCCGATGGTCAACAACCAGCCCTGGCAGCCCAACGGCGCGCAAGAGGTTGCCCGCCGCGTGGCCGAGCACCCGCTGTGGACCGGGCGCGCCGCCTGGAAGGTCGGCGCTCCCGCCGGGCGCCTGCGCGGCACCGGCGTCGGCCTCGGCGGCTGGCTGGGCGGCCTCCAGCCCACCGGCGCCACCGTCCGGCTGAACCCCGACGGGTCACTGCAGGTGCTGACCGGCCAGGTCGACATCGCCGGCACCAACATCGCGCTGGCCCAGATCGCCGCCTCCGCCTACGGCGTCGACCTCGACCACGTCAAGATCACCACCGGCGACACCGACGTGGCGCCCGTCACCGGCCTCAGCGCGGGCAGCAAGACCATCTACACCGTGGGCGCCGCCGTGCTCCAGGCCGCCGAGGACGCCCGCCGCCAGACGCTGGAGATCGCGGCCAAGGAGCTGGAGGCCTCCATCCACGACCTCGAGATCGAGGACGGCCGCGTGGTCGTGCGCGGCGTGCCCGACAAGGGCGTCACCCTCGCCCAGATCGGCAAGAAGGGCAACCTCTACATGTCCAGGGTCCAGCCCGTGCTCGGCACGAGCCGCCCCGCCTTCAGCCAGCAGGCCCCCGGCTTCTGCGCCGAGATCGCCCGCATCGAGGTGGACCCCGACACGGGCGAGGTCACCGTGGCCGACTTCGCCGTGATCCAGGACGTGGGCAAGGCCATCAACCCCATCGGGGTGGAGGGCCAGATGACCGGCGGCGCCGTCCAGAGCCTCGGCATGGCGCTCACCGAGGGCCTCCAGTACGACGACCAGGGCCGCCTGATGAACCCGAGCCTGCTCGACTACCGCAAGCTCACCGCGGCGGACCTGCCCAACATCCAGACGGTGATCGTCGAGGTCCCCTCCCCCGCGGGGCCGTTCGGGGCGCGTGGGGTGGGCGAGCCGCCCATCGTGCCGGCTCCGGCGGCCATCGCGAATGCCATCGAGGATGCGACGGGGGTGCGGCTGACGGAGCTGCCGCTGACGCCGGAGCGGGTTGCGCTGGGGGTGGCCGCTAAGCGCGGCGCCTGAGCGGGCCGAGCGTCACGCTTGTCTGGTGGGCGGGCATGCGGGTTCAGGCGCGCACCTGCCCCGACCCTTCAGCGCCCGCATTCCTGGACACGATGCGGCGGAGCGGAGCGTAGATGGGATGAAGCGGCTGGCCTCTCCCTCGACGTGGTGGCATATGCTGCCCCACACGGGTTACACGCGGTCAATGCCGCAAAGAGGTGCGGCCAGCCATGGATCATATTGGCATGGACGTCCACAAGAGGGAAAGTCAGATCTGGATCGTGGCCGAAGGCGGTGAACTGATCGAGCAGCGCATCCGCACCGAGCCCGAGCGCTTCGCGGCCGTGCTCGGTCAGCGACCCCGGGCGCGGATCCTGATCGAGGCCTCCACCGACAGCGAATGGGTCGCCCGGTGTCTCGAGGGACTCGGCCACGAGGTCATCGTCGCCGACCCCAACTTCGCCCCGATGTACGCGACCCGCACGCGGAAGATCAAGACCGATCGCCGCGATGCGCGCGCCCTGACCGAT
>Ga0187892_10007408_pt1 | contig 15653 bp, 16 predicted proteins | sample MA1701073metaG_FD_139345 | JGI IMG/M metagenome (GOLD analysis project Ga0187892, IMG submission 139345) | Bio-ooze microbial communities from a basaltic lava cave in the Kipuka Kanohina Cave System on the Island of Hawaii, USA - MA170107-3 metaG ... | reverse complement strand
GCGCAGCGAGGGCCACATCCCCGCCGTCGTCGCCTACACCCAGGCCATCGCCGCCAACAACACCGCCGGCGCCACCAAGGCCGTCAACGACCTGCTGGGCTACGCCAAGACGTTCGGCACGACCATGAACTCGGTCAACAGCAACCTGCCCGCCGCCGCCGTCGAGGACGCCATCAAGATGCACGCCACCACCCTGAAGGCCGTCATCGACGCCCAGAAGGCGGGCGACGCCACCAAGGCGGCCACCGCCCTGCGCGCCGCCGTGGGCCACATGTCCGAAACCGCCACCGTCCTGGCCGACGCCACCGTCAAGAAGTTCCCCGAGAAGTTCTAGTTCCCCTCCGGCAAGGCCCGTCCCGAGCCCTGGGACGGGCTTTGCCGCGCCTACCCTGACCCCGTGGACCGGAGGGGCTTCCTGGCGATGCTGGCGGGCACGGCTCGAGGCGCGGCCGACCAGGCCCTCGACGTCCAGATGCTGCAGACGGCGGCATCGGTCGAGAACGCCCTGTACAGCGCCTACGACGTCATCCTCGGCCTGCCCTCGTTCACCGCGCCCACCGCCAACGGGGTCCTGAAGAACCTCTTCGTCACCGCCCGCGACCAGCACGGCCGCCACGCCACCGCCTGCAACGAGCTGGCCACGACCCTGGGCGGGCGCACCCAGGCCGGCGCCAACGCCTTCCTCGCCGCCGCCATCGGGCGGGCCCGCCCCGGGCTGGGCGACCTCACCCAGGCCGTGGAGCTGGTCCTCGAGCTCGAGCAGGCCTCGGCCCAGACGTACCAGTTCGACCTGGGCCTGTTCGCCGACGTCAACGCCCGCCGCATGGCGGCCAGCATCATGGGCGTGGAGTGCCAGCACGCCGGGCTGCTGCGCGTGGTCCGCCACCTGCTCACCGCCCGGACGCCCGAGCTGGTGTCCTTCGACAGCGGCACCACGCTCCGCCTCCCGCGCGAGGCCGGGACCGTCGGGTTTCCCGAGGCCTTGGCCAAGGCCGACAAGGCTCGTCCTGCGGCCGACGGGGCGGTGGCCTGAGCGGTGAGCGGCCTCCCGCCCCTCGATCGCCGGCAGTTCCTGCTGGCGGCGGGCGCCGTGGGCGGGGCCGGGCTGCTGGGCGCCTGCTCCGGCGACGACCCCCGCCCCCCCGACACCGCGCCGCTCGTCACCCGGGCCGACCGGCTGGAGGGAGACCTGTCGGTCGCCGCCCTGCTGGCGTCGCTCGAGAACCTGATGGTGGGCGTCTACCAGGAGTGCCTGGAGCGCCAGGAGCGCTTCGGTCCCCACCCGCCGGCCATGCTCGGGTTCCTCGAAACCGCCCAGCGCCATCACCGCGAGCACGCCGTGGCCTGGAACAGCGTGCTCACCGGGGCGGGCAAGCCGGGCGTGACGGGGGTCGACCTGACGGTCAAGGCGGGGACGACCGACCCTGCCCTGGTCCGGGCGCGGGAGTACACCGCCCTCCTCCAACTGGCCGAGGACGTCGAGGGCATCACCGCCACCACCTACCTCCACGCCATCGGCGCCCTCGAGAACAACGCCGCCATCAAGATCGCCGCGTCCATCCACCCCGTCGAGCACGAGCACCTGGGCACCCTGGCCTTCCTGGTCGGCCACGGTCTGAGCAGCGAGCCGTTCGGCCGCAGTGACGGGGCCCGGCCCACCACCGACAGCATCGGCTGAACCGCGGCGCCCTCCGGACCGGCGCGCCGCCACGCCCCGCCCGGATATGGCACCGGCAGCCACCGTGCAGCCCGTAGCATGCGCAGCCGTGCTGGCGGCGCAGTCCCAGGGCCACGTGGGCAGCCCCCGGCTGCGTGAGGGGGCCGAACGGGAATCCCCCCGTCTCGGGTACCGGCCCGCGCTCGACGGCCTGCGGGCCCTGGCCGTGATCGCCGTCTTCGCCTACCACGCCGAAGGCGGGTGGGCCCGGGCCGGGTTCCTGGGCGTCGACGTGTTCTTCGTCCTCAGCGGCTACCTGATCACCGCCTTGCTCCTGGCCGAGCGGCGCCGGGAGGGCCGCATCGACCTGCGCCGGTTCTGGCTGCGGCGGGCTCGGCGCCTGCTCCCCGCCGTGCTCGTCATGCTGGCGGCGGTGGCGGTGGCGGTGCCGCTGCTCGCCCCCGACCAGGCCTCCCGCATCCGGGCCGACCTGCTGGCCGCCCTGGGCTACGTCAGCAACTGGTGGCTGATCGTGGGCGAGCAGTCGTACTTCGAGGCGGCCGGCCGCCCTCCGTTGCTCCAGCACCTGTGGAGCCTGGCCGTCGAGGAGCAGTTCTACCTGCTGTGGCCGCCGGTGCTGGCCCTGGCCGTCCGCCACCGCCCCCACCGCCGGATGGTGAAGCCGCTGCTGGTGGCGGCGGCGGCGTCGGCGGTGCTCATGGCTGTGCTGTTCAGGCCCTACGCCGACCCGTCCCGGGTCTACTACGGCACCGACACCCGGGCCGTCGCCCTCCTGCTGGGAGCGGCGCTGGCGGCCGCCACCACCCGCTGGCAGCTTGTCGACCAGCTCCGCCGGGCGGGACGGGGGATCCTCGAGGCGGCCGGCATCCTGGGCCTGGCCGGGCTGGGTTGGGCCATCGCCACCGTCAACGAGTTCGACCCGTGGCTCTACCGCGGCGGGTTCACGGCCGTGGCGGTGGCCGCCGCCGGCGTGGTGGCCGCCTCGGCCCGCCCCGGCCCCCCGCTCCTGCTGGGACGGGTGCTGGGCGCCCGCCCCCTGGTCTGGATCGGGCGCCGGTCCTACGGCATCTACCTGTGGTTCTGGCCGGTGCTCATGGTCACCCGCCCCGACCTCGACGTCCCCGTCCACGGCGCTCCCCTGCTGGCGCTGCGCGCTGCTCTCACCGTGGCCCTGGCCGCCCTCTCCTACCGGTTCGTGGAGCTTCCCGCCCGCCGCGGCGCCCTCGGCCGGGTCTGGGCCGACGTCAAGCGGGCCCGCCGCACCCGCACGCCCCTGCCCCGCTCGGCCGCCGCCTGGGGGCTCGGCCTCTGCGTCATCCTCATCTGCCTCGGCGCCGGGGTGGCCACCGACCACGACGGCGCTCGGGCGCCCACCGAGGTGGCCGCCGCCGACGCGGGCGGGCTCAACTCGGCCCTCGCCGCCCAGTTGGCGATCGAACCGCCGGGCCCGCCGACCACTCCGTCCCCACCCACCGCCGCCGTCGAGGCCGCCGCCGTCGAGGCCTCCACCACCTCCGCCCCCACCACCACCCTGCCCCCGACCACGGTGACCACCGCCCCCGTCTCCCTGCCCACCATCTCGGCCAGGGTGACTGCCGTGGGCGACTCGGTGCTCCTCGGAGCCAAGCCGTTGCTGGAGCACCAGATCGACGGGGTGGTCGTCGACGCGGACGTGGGCCGGCAGTTCGCCGACGTCCTCTCGACGCTCCGCACCTACAAGGAGGAGGGTCGGCTGGGCGACACCGTCGTGGTGCAGACGGGCAACAACGGCCCCATCAACCCGGCCCAGTTCGACCAGCTCCTGCAGATGCTGCGGGATACCCCCAAGATCCTGGTCGTGAACGTCAAGGTGGAGCGGGCGTGGCAGAACGCCAACAACGACGTCATCCGCGAGGCGATCACCAAGGCGCCCAACGCCGTGCTCATCGATTGGCACGCCCTGGCCGGGGCCCACCCCGAGGCGTTCTACGACGACGGCCTCCATCTCACGCCCAGCGGCATCCGCCTCTTCACCGGCGCCGTGCTCAGCGCCCTGGGCGCCGCGGCCTAGCCCTGCTCGACCCTCAGAACTCGGTGACCTCGGTGACCTTGGCCTTGATGGCCTTGTACTCGGGGCTCTGGGTGAGGGGCATGAGGCTCATGAGCTTGCCCATGTTGCCCTGGACCTTGAGCCGGCCCTGCATGAAGGCGGCCGTCTCGTCCAGCTCGCCTTGCTGCATCTTCATCGAGTCGTCGAGGGTGATGGTCATGGTCACCTCGGCGTCGGGGTCTTCACCCAGTTGGTCCTCGAGGATCTTGCCGTTCTCGACGACCCAGTAGTAGCGGACCTCGCCGTCCGGCCCCCCGGTCACGATGTACTGGAGGTGGGCGGTGGCCCCCGGGCGCTCGGGGAACTCCTGGGCGATCTCGCGCTGGGTGTCCAGCCACTCCTGGGTGAGGTACTTGGGCACGGCTCCACCTCCAGAATCGGGCGGGCGGATCGTAGTCAGGGACGGACTCGGTCCCTCACTCCCTCCATCGCGTTCCGGCCACGCAGGCCGGCGAACAGGTCCTCTTCCGGGATGGACGTGTCGACGAGGCTGCGGGCCAGCACGAAGTCGTCGTAGGGATAGGCCACCACCTCGGGCGGGAGGCCGAACCAGAACCTGGAGGTGGGGTCGATCTGGGTGGCGTGGGCCAGCAGGGCCTGGCGGCGGACGTCGTAGGTGGTGGTGACGTCCACCTTGGTGGTGATCCGATGGTCCATGTTGGGCCGGTCCATCCACTCCTGGGTGTAGGGCGACTCCAGGCCGAGCTCCAGGAACTTCTCGTGGGTGGCCTGCATGCGGGCCCGCGACCAGCCCGAGTAGTAGAGCTTCACGGGCTGCCACGGGTCGCCTGTGCCGGGAAAGGCGTCGGGGTCGCCGGCCGCCTCGAAGGCGGGGACGGTGATGTCGTGCACCCGGATGTGGTCGGGGTGGGGGTACCCCTGGTGGTCGTCGGCGTAGGTGACGACGACCTGGGGGCGCTCCCGGCGGATGACGGACACCAGCTTGGCCACGGCCTCGTCGAGGTCGGCCCGGGCGAAGCAGCGGGGGTCCTCGTTGCACTCACTGCCGGGCATCCCCGAGTCGCGGTAGCCCAGCAGCTCGACGACGGAGAAACCAATGGCCTCGACCGACCGGGCCAGCTCCTCCATGCGGATCTCGTGGAGCCGCTCCCGCACCTCGGGACGGTCCATGGCGGGGTTGAGGATGTCGCCCGCCTCGCCGCCCGTGCAGCAGACGAGCACCGTGCGCACCCCCTCCGACGCGTAGCGGGCAACGGTGGCGGCGCCCTTGGAGGCCTCGTCGTCGGGGTGGGCGTGGACGGTCAGCAGGCACAACTGGTCAGCCATCGATGGACCAGACTACGCGCCGTGAAAATCGCCTTCGTAGGTTCGTTCTCCACCGGCAAGACCACCCTGGCCAACCTCTTCGCCCGGGAGTGGGACATGACGCTGCTCCCCGAGGTGGCCCGCCAGGTGGTGGAGCTGGGCTTCCCCCTCGACCAGAACGCCACCGCCGAGACCGAGACGCTGATCTTCCTGAAGCAGTGGCGGGCCGAGGAGTCTCACGAACGCTTCGTCGCCGACCGCTCGATCTACGACGTGCTGGCCTACGCCGACTGGGTCATGGAGCACCAGCCGCCTCGCAAGGAGAACCACCTCTGGTACGAGTCCCGCGAGATCGCCACCTCCGACCTGCGGGCCCGCTACGACCACGTCTTCTACCTGCCCATCGAGTTCCCCATCGTCCTCGACGGCCTCCGCCCCGACGACACCGCCTTCCAGTCCGACATCGATCGCCGCATCCGCCACCTCCTCGAGACGGCCGACGTCGAGTTCCAGACGCTGACCGGCTCGGTCGAGGAGCGCCAGGAGCAGGCGCGCAAGATCGTGAGCCCGCTCGTCTAGGGCTGGTCGACCCTGGTGATCGTGACCTCGAAGCTCCCGCCGTTGTTCTCCCGCCCCTTGTCGTTGACTCCCAGGAGGAGCACGCCGGCGGCGGGGGCGCGGTAGCGGAGGGAGGAGCCGACTCGCAGCGGCCTCTCCTCGTGTTCCAGCCTGGCGATGAGGGCGGCGTGGGCAACCCCTGCCACCACGTTGTTGTCGTGGTTCTCCTCGCCGGCGATGCCGTCGGGGCCACTCGTGCGCCCGGGCTGGTCGGTGGCGGTGTCGATCTCGCCCGTTGCCCTGATGTCGACGATCTCGCCTGCGACGAGGGGGCGCGCCCTCGTCCACTCGACATCCGAGCGCACCACCACCCGCAGCGGCGCCGGCCCGTCGCGGACCTTGTCATCGTCGGATCGCACGAGCCCGGCGGCCACCACCACGGTGATCACGGCGACGACGGGGATGAGCGCGAGCAACACGGCCCGGCTGCGCACGTACCAGGGAGGCGGGGGCGGAGGTTTGCGACGTGGCCCTCCCGGTGGCATGGGTACCGGCCCGGCCGGGCCGCCCGCCGTCGCGGCGATGGCGCGGCACAGGTCTGCGAAGCCGGGGTGGCCGCCGTCACCCCGCCAGCCGACGAGGTCGGCCGTCTGGAGGCCCCGGAAGGCGAGTGGCGGCTTGACCGGGGCGATGGAGGCGGGCACCAGGACGTCGCGGTCGTTGCCCTCGCCCGCCTCGTTGCGGACCCACTCGGATTTCACCGAGTCCCTCGACCACAGCACGACGACGCACTTGGCGGCGGCCAGCTCCTCCTCGATCTTGAACTCGTAGGACGTGCCGATGACCAGCTCCCGGTCCCACCAGACCGACCAGCCGCGGCTCGAGAACGCCGAGGCGAGCGCCTCGGCCGTCTCCCGATCCTCCCTGGCGTAACTCAGGAAGATGTCGCTCATGCGAGGCCGCCTTCCCTCTGCCACGTCCGGCCCGCTGGAGGATAGGCGCCAGGCAGGCCGCGACACCCCTCAGCACCGCCCACCAGCCACGACCCGCTCGCGAACCCCCGCCCGCATGGCGACGACTGTGCCTCGTTCCACCTCGAAGGCGATGGCGTAGGCCGCGAGCCTGGGCTCGGTCGGCAGGTAGCCGAAGGTTTGACGCTCGGAGGGGATCCCGTTGACCGAGCTCACCCGGGCGTGGATGCCCGGATAGGCACGGGTGAGCTCGGGAACCGAGCTGCCGATCCCGATGCCGGCATCGGTCCGGAAGGTCCCACCCCGCACGGCGATCAGGTCGATAGGCCCGGTCAACGCGGTGAAGGCCACGACCTCCCCTCCCTCGGCATAGACGAGATGCGGGCACGGCGGGGGATCGCTGCTCGGATCTCCCGCCCCGAAGATCCCGCGAGCGTCCTCGATGGTCATGCCCACGAACAGCGGCCCGAACCCGTCCGGACGGAGCACGGACGACTGCAGCCGGCGCGCCGGCGAGTCCGGCGCGGTCGTCGTCGGAAGCGGCTGAAGGGTGGCGAAGTCCGCCCCGAGGACGACCACGATGTCGGCACCCCTCGTACCGGGCACCGGCGCCGGCGACGCCTCCACCGCCGATTCCGGCACACCGAGCAGGCGGGCGACCGCCCGCGCCTCGGCCTCCGAGCCGCGTCGGAAGTGGACCGACGACGTGGCTCGGAGCTCGAAGGCATCGGTAGGGCCCTCGGCGACATAGCCCTGCGACTGCAAGAAGGCTGCCGTGCGACTTGCCAGTCCCGCGATCTGGGTGGCATTGGCGGCCAGCACCCGCACCCCGGGGGGCGGCGTCGTGGGAGAACCCGGCCCGGCGCTCAACCGCTGCTCCCCGCCGGACTGTCGCAGGGCCACGACGGCCACCGGTGCCGCGGCGACGAGGGCGGCCGCCAGTGCGACCCGGACCCACCGGGACTTGCGCCAAGCTGCCCCGGGCCGGCGGGTCGCAGCCTCGACCCGAGCCCGCAGGTCGGGGGCGGGCTCCTCGCCGGCGACCAGCGACCGCATCGCCTGTCTGATGCGGGCTTCGAACTCCACCTCAGGCATCGAACGTCCCCCCTAACGACTGGCGGAGCTTCGCCAGCCCCCGTGCCGTCTGCGACTTGACCGTCCCGATCGAAACACCGAGGAACCGGGCCACCTCGGCCTCGGAGTGGTCGCCGTAGTGTCGGAGGACCACGGCGGCCCGCTGCCGGGCCGGCAACGATCGCAGGGCCGCCCACAGGACCTGCCGATCCTCGACCTGTGCCTCACCACCGGCGGCGGCCGGATCGGGCCGCCGGAGTTCCGGATGTCGCCGTTCGATCGCCCTGCGCCTGAACCCCCCGGTCACCTGGTTCACGACGCTGCGACGGAGGTACGCCTCCGGCTCGAGTACGGCACCCGCGCGCCATCGTGGGTAGGTAGTGGCGAACGCGTTCGCCACCGCCTCCTCGGCGAGCTCGCGCTCGCCAGCGGTGAGCAGCATTGCGAGCTTGAACAGGCGGCGGTGATGGAGCTCGAAGAGCTGACCGAACTCCTCCGCCGGCCCGTCGCCGGCCGCTGGACGACCCCGCTGCAATGCCGTCATCTCCCACCCTGACGCGAATACGCGGTTCCAGGTTGCCTCGCCGGGGAGGAAAGTGACGGCCCCCGGGCCCGGTCCCAGCCGAAGTGGCGGGCGATCCCGCCGCATGCACCGGCGATCCTCCGGTCAGTTCCAGGTGAACCTGCGGCCGTCCCCGGTAGGGCGTTGGTGGCTCGGGGGGCTTCGGCGGGGGGCGGGTGATGTCTCGGCCCCAGCGGTCGGTGAAAGCGGAGGCGGCCTGGCCGCGTGGGGGGGCCGGCGATGCCGAGGCGGCCCTGGTGGTGGTCGTCGTGGTGGCGCCCGCACAGCCACCGGGCCTGGGTGCAGCCCGGCACCCGACAGCCCCGGTCACGGTCCTCGACGGCCAGGCGCAGCGGGGCGCCCCGCTCGGCACGCTCGTCAGCTCGGCGTTTCAGACAATAGGCGTCGGATTCCGACGTCGACGCCTATTGCCTGAAACCCACCGCCGGGGCCGCAGCGGCCGGCCTCCCGACCGGCCCATCACCCCGACCGTCGTTCACGGGGAGTACGACTACGCGTGCACGGCCTCGACGCTGGACGTGGGGCCCGTACCGCTACACCAGGCCGTAGGCCACCACTACCGTGGCCCCTCGGTGATCAACGTTCGGGCGTACGGGGACGGCGACGTCCAGGAGATCGACGCCTCCCAGATCGGGGCGTTCGTCGACACGGCCGACCGGCTGCTGTGGGTCGACGTGTGCGCCCCCTCCGAGGACGACCTGAGCTGCCTCGAGGCCGAGTTCGCCCTCCACCCCCTGGCCCTGGAGGACGTGCGCCACCGCCACCAGCGCCCCAAGCTCGAGCACTACCCCACCCACGCCTTCCTGGTCGCCTACACGTCCGATCTGGAGGAAGTCGACTTCTTCATCGGCCCCAACTGGCTCGTGAGCGTGCGCGAGGAACATCCCGAGGCGCCGCTGTGGGACTTCACCCGCGCCCGCATGCGCTTCGAGCGCACCATCGACGGTCAGCCCACGCCCGGCTACCTCCTCTACGTGCTGCTCGACGACCTCGTAGACGGCTACTTCCAGGCGAACGAGAAGTCCGAGGACGAGCTTGAGGACCTCGAGGACAAGATCTTCGCCGAGGAGCTGGCCGAGGAGCGGGAGGTGCAGCAGGAGCTGTTCGACGTCCGGCGCCGCATCGTGCTGTTCCGCCGGGCCGTCGTCCCCCTGCGAGAGGTCATCGGCACCATGCTGCGGGGAGAGGTCAAGTGGGTCGACGAGCGCACCCGCACCCAGCTCCAGGACGTCTACGACCACGTGCTGCGGGCCGTCGACCAGCTCGACAGCCAGCGGGAGCTGATGGGCAACGCGGTCGACGCCCACCTGGCCATCATCTCCAACCGCATGAACAGCGTGATGGAGCGCATGACGGCATGGGGCGCCATCCTCTTCGTGTCCACCCTGGTGGCCGCCATCTACGGCATGAACTTCGAGCACATGCCCGAGCTGGGCTGGCGGTTCGGCTACCTGTGGGCCCTGGGCCTCATGGCCGCCATCACCGTGGCCGGCTACCGCTTCTTCCGCCGCAAGGACTGGCTGTAGCACGTGGCCACCTCCGACACCGACCTCACCTGCAGCCGCCACGGCACCCCCACCCGGCTGCGCTGCGCCGAGTGCGGCACTCCCATCTGCACCGAATGCCTGGTGCGCACGCCGGTGGGGATGAAGTGCCCCGAGCACGCCCAGGCCGACCAGATCGTCCGCACCGTCCGCCGCCGCTCGCCCAAGGCCGTGCTGCTGGCGATGGTCGGCGTCGTAGCCGTGGTCGGTGGGCTCGTCGCCCTGTTGGCGGTGGTGGGCGGGCGGGAGAGCGCGGACACCGTCGGCCAGGCCGGCCCCGGGGCGCCCTCCCCCGATCGCATCCAGACCCCCCAGGTGGCGGTCATGGCCGCCGACGGCGGCGACAAGCAGTTGCTCACCAACCGGGCCCTCGCCTTCGACGGCAGCCCGTCGTGGTCGCCCGACGGCACCCGCATCGCCTTCGAGAGCCTCCTCGACGGCCGCCGCTCGATCTGGGTCATGCAGGCCGACGGCCAGGGCCTGCGCCGCCTCACCGACGGCACCGGCACCGACAGCGCCCCGTCGTGGTCGCCCGACGGCAACCGCATCGCCTTCATGAGCGACCGGGACGGCAACTCCGAGATCTACGTCATGAACGGCGACGGCACCTCACCCCGCCGCCTGACCGATCTCCCCGGCCAGGACGGGTTCCCCTCGTGGTCGCGCGACGGCAACCGCCTGGCGTTCATCAGCGACCGGGGCGGGGCGTTCCAGTTGTGGACCATGGCCGCCGACGGCACCGGCCCCACCCGGGTCTCCGACGCGACGGCCGTCCAGGAACGGCCGTCGTACACCCGCGACGGGCGGATCGTGTTCACCAGCGACCGCGACGGCAATCCCGAGATCTACGTGATCGGGGCGGACGGCGCCGGCCCCGCCCGCCTGACCGACAACCTCGCCTCCGACGGAGAGGCCGCCGTCTCGCCCGACGGGACGACCATCGCCTTCGCCAGCGACCGGGACGGGTCGGCCGCCGTCTACACCATGGCCCTCGACGGCACCGGCCTGCGCAAGCTGACCACCGGGCCCCGTGGCTTCACCCCCGCCTGGTCACCCGACGGCCGCCGCATCGCCTACATCTCCGACGCCGGCCCGCCCGGCGGCTGACCGCCTCAGGCGAGGTTGGCCTCGATGGCCGCCGCCTGCTCCACCAGCTCCTGCATCGCGGCCCGGGCCCGGGCCGCCTGGCCCTCGTAGGACCCACTGGGTGCGGCCTCGGCCACGGCGTGGGCGGCCTGGGCGGTGGACGTGCGGACGGGTTCGGGCAGCAGCTCGTGGGACGCCAGGCGGGCCAGCCGCCGCTCCCCTGTCTCCCGCTCCCGTTCCAGCGAATCGGCCTGGACCCGCATCCACAGGTGGTCGGGAGCCAGGTCGCGCAGGCGGTCCAGCACCGCCACCGCGTCGAGGGTGGCCGCCGCCTCGCCCAGCACGTAGCCGAGCAGGTGGACGACCGAGTGGGCCGAGCCCGCCCCGTGCACGGCGGCGATGTGGTCGGTCACGGCCGTGAACACCGACTCGGCCCAGGCCCCGAACTCCTCCGGCGTCTGGGGCCGCGGCTGGGCGGGGATGCCGAGGGCGACCTGGAGGTCGTCGGCCCGGTCGAGGCCGGCTAAGGCGGCGTCCCGCTGCTGCACGACCCGCTCCCGCTCGCCGCCGATGCGCCTGGCCAGCTCGACCGGAGCCCCCCGGTCGGCCTCGGCCAGGAGCTCGATCCCGTTGAAGTACGGACCCGCCGCGGGCGGCACCCACCCGGCCACGAACGCCTCCCGCAGCCCGAAGGCGGTCATCCCGGCAGAGTACGCGGCCAGTGTCCCCGTCCGTGAACGGTCTGTGACATCAGCCTTGGGGCCGGAGGGGTCATTGCTACCGGGGGTGCGTAGTGTCACACTGCGCATAGGCGCAGGAGGTGGGCAGATGGGGGGGCGGCGAGCAGCGGTGGCGGCGGCCCTGACTGCCGCCGTGGTGGCCTGGGCGGCGGCGGCCGCGTTCGCCTGCACCAACCTGGCCACGATGACCCTCAGCTCCGCTGCCGGGCACCCGGGCGACACGATCACGCTGGTCGGCACATCCTTCCCGGTCCCCCGCACGGGCAGCACGGCCGCGACCACGCCCGTCGTCCTGCGGTGGCGGTCGGGCGACGGCCCCATCCTGGCCACCGTCGTCCCCGACCGGACAGGATCGATCTCGGCCACCTTCCAGGTCCCCCCCAGCGAGCCGGGCCACGCCGTGATCATCGGCCTCCAGAAGCGCCAGACATCGAACCCCGACAACCCCGACGCCCCGCCGTTCGTGCAGGACGAGCCGGGCACGCCGGCCCGGGCCTCGTTCCGGGTGCTGGCCCCGGGCGAGATGGCCCCGCCTCTGCGGATCCCCGGGGGGCTGGCCGCCACCACCGGCGAGGGCACCACCGCCCTCATCGTGCTGATGGTGCTCTTCGGCGCCGTCGCCCTGTCGCTGTTCGCAGGGGGCGTGATCGCCTTCCTCTACCAGATGCGCGCCCGGCAGGCGGTGGCGCAGCCCTGGCCCTCGCGGGAGTGGTGAGCCGCTCTAGGAGCGCCGGGCTCCCGCCGGGACCAGCTCCTCCTCGCCCGTCTCCTCGTCTTCGATGAGGACGAACCCACCCAGCTCGGCCAGCAGCCGGTGGCCCTCGTCGGGCCCGGTGGCGATCAGCTCGTCGCCCGCCTGGAGGACGACGTTGGCCCGGGGCCGGTACACGTAGCGCCCGCCCCGCCGGATGGCCAGGAGGTAGAAGCCGGTCTCGGTCTCGAGGCGCAGGTCGGCGAGGGAGCGCCCGTCGGCCGGTGAACCGGCCGCCACCGGCACCCGCACCACCACCTCGTCGGCGTCCCCCAGGGCCAGGGCCAGGACCGGGTGCAGCTCCTCCCCCTCCTCGACCAGCCACACCATCTGCTGGGCGGCGTCGCCGATCTCCTCGGCCGACTGGGCCAGGTGGACGAGGCCCCGCAGCGGCGAGGGGTCGATGCGCTCGAGGGCGGCCCGCAGGACCCACACCTCGAGCCGTTCCTGCATCTCGTCGAGGCGGTCCTCCAGGTGGCTGACCTCGGCGGCCAGGCCCTGGTCGCGCAGCACCAACGCCGAGTAGGCCAGGCCTACCGCCACCTCGGAGATGTTCTTCATCTCCACCAGCACGTCGATGGCCCGGTCGAGGTCGGACACGGCCGCCTCCTCGGCCACCTGGGGCGGCGCCCACTCGGGCGCCCCCGCCAGCCGGCGCAGCTCGGCGATGCCGTCGCCCGTGCCCTGCAGGAACAGGACGTCGCCCGGCAGCAGCACCTGCTCGCCGTCGATCTCGGTGATCCACTCCCGGTCCCGCCGGATGGCGACCACGCTCATCCCCACCTCGACGGGCAGCTCGAGGGCCGACAGGGTGCGGTGGGCCATCTGGGAGCCGTCGCGGACGCGCACCCGGTGGGAGATCTCCTCGGCCCGCGACAGGTCGGCCACCAGCGCCCGCGGGATCCCGAGGCGGCGCGTGACGATGCGGCCGATGTCGACGGCGGCGTTCCCCATGCGCTCGATGGCCCCGACCACCTGGAGGACCGACGCCATGGCGTCGGCGTCGCGCGGCGAACGGGCGGCCAGCACGCAGATGGCACGCATCTCGTGGACGAGGTCGGACAGGCGGGCTTCCAGCTCGTCGACCTCCTCCGCCATGTCCGCATCGCCGAAGTAGACGGCGGCGTAGGCCAGGTCGATCATGAGCTCGGAGGTGTCCTTCGCCTCCGACAGCATGGTCTTGAGATTTCGGGGTTTGCTGTCGTCCATGGGGACGGGCTCAGCGTACCCGCCGGCCCGGCGGGCTCACCGCGCGATCAGGTCCTGGGCCCGGGCGAAGGCCAGGATCGTCTCCCGGCCGGCGTTGGGCTCGGCGTGCTGGGATGCCGTCAGGTACATCCGCCTGCTCCTGGCGAAGAGCACGGAGTGCACGCCCTGGGCGCCCTCGGCCGACGTCTCGGTGTAGGTGAGCCCCTCGGCCCCCTCGATGCCCTCGGCGTCCCACTTCCGGGCTTCCCGCACGGTCGTGGCGTCGTGGACGAAGTAGTCGAGCAGCCGGTCGGCCTCGGCCGCGCCCCGCACCTCGAACACGAACGCCACCAGGGCCGTCCCCTGCCCGTTGACCCAGCCGCGCCCGTACCCCCGCTCGAGGCCGGCCTCCGCCAGCTCCTCCCGGTCCTTGTCCGGGCTCGTCGAGAACCGCTCGACATACCCGTCGAGGTCGAAGGGCCCGAACTGCTCCTCGATGAGGAGGAAGCCGGGCGGCGTCCGGTCGATGGTGACGGTGGCCAGGTCCTCGATGCCGGTGCCGCCGGAGCAGGCGCCGAGGACGCCCGCCACCACCCCGAGCAGGGCCACGGCAGCCGCCCGCGGCCCGCAGCGGAGGCCTACCGGGCCACCTCGCATGGGCAGAGGGTACGCCCTGGCCCATGTGAGGTGAATCAGCCCACCCCGACCACCACGATGGCGAGGATCAGGGCGAAGGCGCCGATGAGGTCCATGGACGACGTGATGAGCGGGATGCCGTGGTTGTCGGGGTCCAGGCCCAGCCGGAACGAGACGATGGCGCCGTAGTAGGCGATGCCCACCGCGAAGATGGTGGCCAGGAAGCCGCCCAGCAGCGACACCGCCACCATGCGCAGCACCCCTGGCGTCTCCAGGTTGGCCACGGTGGCGGCGATGTCGGCCGACACGGCCAGCAGCACGAACACGGGCACGGCGTAGAGGAACGTCAGCAGGAAGTCGGCCCGGGCCGCCCGCTGGGGGACGTTGCGGGGCTCGATGACACCCAGGTGGAGCTTGCTTGAGAGCCGGCTGGACAAGATCCCGCCCAGGGCACCGGTGTCCTCCAGGAACGGGGGCACGAGCACCAGCAGGCCGGGAAAGACGAGGAACGACTCCAGCCGCTTCTCGATCGTCACCCCTGCCAGCACATCCACTGCGCCGGCCAGCAGCAGCACGGGCAGGGACTCGCGGATGATGCCGCGCAGCACGGGCAGGCCGGCCCGCAGGGCAGCCACCAGGGCCGCGATCGAGAGGGCGGCGGCGGCCAGGGCCAGCAGCGGCGAGAACCAGCCCAGCCCCACCAGGTAGGTGGCGAGGAACAGCGAGGGCAGCGTCACCACGTCGCCCGCGGCGGTGACCAGGGGGGCGGCCACGTTGTCCATGTCCCACCCCTTGGACACCGAGCGGGCCGCCACCCCGAGGGTGATGAGCAGGACGATCACCGAGGACAGGGCCCCGCCCACCATCGAGATCAGCATGAAGTCGACGACGGAGATCGTGGCGGGCACGCCGAAGGCCACCGCCACCGCCTTGGCCAGGAAGGCCAGGGCCAGGGAGACGGAGAGGGTGAGCGCCACCGAGGCCAGCAGGTTCTGGCCCACCACGGTGTCGCGCCGCCGGGACACGGTGAACGTGCCGGCATGGATGGCCGTGCCCAGCCGGCTGCCCAGGGCGCCGAAGATGTTGCCCCGCATCCCGATGGCCGCCGGCACGAGCACCAGCAGGCCCGGCAACTGGTCGAGGGTGTGGGTGATGGAGCCGAGGGTCAGCCCGGCGAGGAGGTCCCCGATCGAGGAGATCGACAGGGCGCCGAGGCCCTGACGCAGGGTCGCGGCGTCAGAGCCCACCAGCGCGCCCAGACGGGCGCCGGCACGGCGCAGTCGACGGGCCATCGCGAACTCGGAGGTTCCACGGGCATGCGCTCCCCGGACGAGACGGGAGGCATCTTACTTAGGCGGCTGGTGTCTTTCGCGTTCGGCGCTACGCGCCGAGGCGGCCGACCTGCCTCTGACCAGCACCTTCGCGCCGCGAGGTGGCCGCCAGCAGGGCGGTCGACCGCCGAAGGAGGGCTTAGACACCAGCCTCCTAG
>Ga0187892_10007407_pt1 | contig 15657 bp, 13 predicted proteins | sample MA1701073metaG_FD_139345 | JGI IMG/M metagenome (GOLD analysis project Ga0187892, IMG submission 139345) | Bio-ooze microbial communities from a basaltic lava cave in the Kipuka Kanohina Cave System on the Island of Hawaii, USA - MA170107-3 metaG ... | reverse complement strand
ACTGCGGTCGGACAACGATCGCCCCGGTACTGCGGAGCACGCGGCCCTGGCTGGACACGGCTTCCGTGCCGCCGCGTGCGAGCCGAACGGTCCAGCGTTCGTCGGGCGAGGAGAGCAGAGGCGGGCTGCCTTCGTTTTCGGCGCGCAGCTCGAACGTCAGGGACGCGCCTACGATCACCGCTACTGTGTCCACGACCAGGCCCACGCGTACGAGCGGGGACGCGCCCGAGGGCAGCCGCACGGGCGCCGGCGCACTTCGCGGCGCTTCGCCTGGCCGGCACGCGGCCAGCATCACGACCAGCAGGCCAGCCGCCTGCCGGCGCCGCATCGGCCCGCGGCGCTCAGCCATGCGCGCTCACGGGTTCTGCGAGCAGATCCTGCTCGACGGCGCCCGTGATCCGCAGGCGAATGAAGTCGCCCACGCCTGCGGACGTACGGCCCATCACGTGCACGATGCCGTCGATTTCATGGGCCTGGTGCTCGGTCCGGCCGATGGCAAAGGTACCAGCCAGCTCGCTATCCTCCGTGTCAGCATCGATGCGTCGGTCGACGAGCACGGTTGCGGCGCTTCCCACGAGCGACTCGTTCTTTTCCAGCGAAATGCTGCGCTGCAGGTCGAGCAGCCGCTCGAGCCGCTCGCGCTTCACGGTTTCCAGCACCTGTTCCGGCATGATGGCTGCCGGCGTGTTCTCCTCGATGGAGTAGGTGAATGCGCCGAGATGATCGAAGCGCAGCTCCTCGAGCAGCTCGAGCAGCGCGTCGAAGTCGGCGTCCGTCTCGCCCGGGAATCCGGCGATGACGGTCGTGCGCAGCGCCACATCGGGGATCGCATCGCGCAGCCAGCGGACCCGCTCGCGGATCGTAGCCTGCCGCTCCGGCCGCCGCATCCGCTGCAGCACGGCATCGGAGCCGTGCTGGATCGGCATGTCCAGATACTTCGCGATACGCGGCTCCGTCGCGATCAGCTCGACCAGCTCCGGTTGGATGCCGGACGGGTACATATAGAACAGCCGGAACCACGGAATCGATGTCTCGGCCAGCAGCGCCCGCAGAAGCAGCGGCAGCAGTCCGCGTCTCGCGCCCCGCGCAGTCGACGCGCGTTCGGGCGCCGCGTCGGGGAGGGTATCGATGCCGGCCATCCCGGCAAACGCGTTCCCGATGAAGTAGTCACCGGTGTCCTGCGTGAACGCGCTGCGCTCATTGCCGGTCCGCTGGAAGTCGCGGCCATACCAGGTCGTGTCCTGGCTCACCAGCGAAAGCTCGACTACGCCGGCCCGCTCGAGTTGCTGCGCTTCCTGCACCAGCAGCGGAATGGGCGTGGACCGATGCTTGCCCCGCATCAGCGGTATGGCACAGAACGCGCAGCCGTGATCGCAGCCTTCGCTGACCTTGAGGAACGAAGTGTGGCGCGCGCCGGCGCCGAGCAGGCGAAGCGGCCGCTCCATGTTGGGCGCGTGGCGCACAGCATCACCCAGCAGGCCGCGGCGTCGCAGCTCGGGAATCAGCCGGTCCGTTTCCGTGAGTCCGAGGAACAGATCGACCTCGGGGATCTCGCGCATCAGCTCCGTGCCGTAGCGCTGGACCATGCAGCCGAGTGCGACCACGGCGCGGGTGCGGCCCTCATGCTTCAGGCGAACGGCCTCGAGCAGCGTCTCGATCGATTCTTCCCTGGCCGCTTCGATGAAGCCGCACGTGTTGATCAGCATGACATCGGCATCGCCATCCGCCGGCTGCGCGCCCGCGGCCGCCAGCCGCGCCAGGATCCGCTCGCTATCCACCGTGTTCTTGTCACAGCCGAGCGTGACCAGCCGGATGCTGACCTGGCGTGGCGAAGCCAACGGCGCGGCGGCCCTGGCTGCGCGGAGAACCGGCAGGGCGCCGCGCCGCGACGTCGTGCGTGTCATCCGCGCTCCACCACGCGCACGCCGGGCGGCGGCACAAAGCGGAACACATCGTCGGCCAGCGCCGGATTCACGGTGAGGTCCTGCAGCTCGATGCGCCGGATGACGCCATTGTGCTCCGTGATCTCGAACCGGCGGACGAGCCGGTCCGCGGTATCGATCCATACCTTGAGCTGCTGGTATCCCGGATCGGTTCGCGGCACGAGCGTGACTGCCGCGCTTTCGCGGCCGTTCACGGTTTCCAGTCCGTGGAATGTGTGCTCGAAGCGGGTGACCGGATCGCCCACGAACTGCGCCCACAGGTCGACGCCGCCGGCCGCGCCTTCGGCTGCGCGTGCGCGGATGGCCTGGTCCGGATCCGTGCTCGGATAGTAGATCCAGAAGTACTGCCCGTCGCCCAGGATGATGTCGCCCTTTGGTTCATCGAAACGCAGCAGGATCCGGTCCGGCCGCCGCTGATACAGCGTGCCGCGGCTGCTCACGCGGCTGCGCAGCAGTGGATTCTCCGTGACCATCGTGAAGGGCGACTGCAATGTGCGCATGCCGGCGTAAGCCTCACTGGTTCGGCGCAGCAGCCGTGGCACGTCGAGCTGCGCGCTCGCGACCGTGCGCGCGCTGTCCGGCGGAACGCGCGCGGGCGCTCCCCCGTTGCGACCCCACGCAGGCGTCGCGCTGCTGTCCACACGCGATGGCGTATCGCCGACGGCCGGCGGTTCTGCCGGGGCAATCGTGACGCCGGTGCTTTCAGCGGCAAGTGCGGTGTTCTCGCGCCCTTCTTCGCCGCCGCAGGCTGCGACGACGGCCGCGAGCGCGGCCCGCGAGAGGAAGGGTGCGTGAAGCCGCTTCGTCATGTCGGCTGTCTACACGATCGCAGCATCGACGTTCCGGCCGCGCGCGTATCAATCATCGCCGGCAATGTGATCGAGGGATTCGAGGCCGACGAGCACCTCGCGCGGCTTCGATCCATCCGGCGGACCGAGCACACCGGCCACGTGAAGCTGGTCGATGATGCGCGCGGCGCGGCCGTATCCGATGCGCAGTCTGCGCTGCAGCAGCGATGTCGAGCCCTGCTGATGCTGGATGCAGATTTCGGCGGCCTGGCGGAACAGGACATCGCGGTCTTCGGGCAGCGCCAGACCGTCGTCCTCGCCTTCTGTCGCTTCGTGCGAGCGAACGTACTCCAGAATATCCTGTTCCTTCGCGGGCCGGGCGCCGCCTTCGCTGCGGTACCACGCCATCAGTTGCTCCGTGTCTTCCGTCGACAGGTACGCCCCCTGAATGCGGACCGGGTCCGAGGTACCGGGCGGCAGGAACAGCATGTCGCCGTTGCCCAGCAGCGCATCCGCACCGTTCTGGTCCAGGATGGTCCTCGAGTCCACCTTGGACGCTACGCGGAACGCGACGCGGCACGGGAAATTGGCCTTGATCAGTCCTGTGATCACGTTGACGCTCGGCCGCTGCGTCGCGACGATCAGGTGTATGCCGATGGCGCGCGCCTTCTGCGCGAGCTGCGTCAGCGGCTTCTCGATCTCGGCCTGCACCGAGATCATCAGGTCCGCCAGCTCGTCCACCACCGCGACAATGTACGGGAGCGGGCCGTCCCGGTAGGTCCAGCGATCCGGATGATCCTCCGGCAGTGATGGCGATGGATTTCGCAGCGAGTGCCCGTCCTCCACGCGTTTGTTGAACTCGTTGATCGAGCGCACACCATTCTCGGAAAGCAGGGTGTAGCGCCGCTCCATCTCCAGGACAGCCCACTTCAGGACCAGTGCGGCTTCGTGCGGGTCCGTGACGACGGGATGGCGCAGGTGCGGCAGGTCCGAGTACATGCTCAGCTCGACCATCTTCGGGTCGATCATGAGCAGCCGCAGGGTCAGCGGCGTATGGCGGTAGACCAGGCTGGTGATCAGCGTATTGATGCAGACGGATTTGCCGGAGCCCGTGGTTCCGGCAATGAGCAGATGCGGCATGCGCGCGAGGTCGGCCACATAGGGCCGGCCCTGCAGGTCCTTGCCCAGCCCCAGCAGCAGCTGGCCGCGCGACCGCTGGAATCCCTGCGTCTCCAGGATGCGCCGCAGATAGACGACTTCGGATTCCGGGTTCGGCACTTCCACGCCGACTGCGCCCTTGCCCGGGATCGGCGCGACAATGCGGATGCTCGGCGCCCGCAGCGCGAGGGCCAGGTCCGCATCGAGCGCCGCAATGCGGTTCACCTTCACACCGGGCGCCGGCACGACCTCGAACTGTGTGACCACGGGGCCCGTCGTCCGGCCTGCAATCTCGCCTTCGACCTTGAACGTGCGCAGCGTGCGGATGAGCACGTCGCCCAGCCGGTCCAGCTCGCCCTCGGAGAGCAGCGTCGAACGCTCCGGCGGCTCGGACAGCAGCGCGAGCGGCGGCAGCCCGGTCGCGCTGAGGTCACCCGGATCCTCGAGCAGCATGAGCTGGCGGCCGAGCCGGCGCGATTTCTTCGGCTTTCGGCCGTTCGGCGCCTCGATCCGGAGCGGCGCCGCTCGCGTCTCATCGGCGCGCACGTCCGGTTCATCGCCGGGCGCCACGGCTCCGCTAACTGATGGGTTAGGCAACCGGCGCGGTCGCAGGCGGGAGAGCTGCCGGGCCAGCCCGCCCGCCGGGTTCCACCCGATGGTCGCAACGCTGAGCGCGATGCCGAGCACGAGCAGTGCGAACACCGCGCCGAGTGTGCCCAGCAAGGCGGCGAGTGCGACGGTCACGGTGCTCCCGATCCAGCCGGCGGCCGCGGCCGGCAGCAGGACCCACGTCTCGACGCCGGAGTCGCGCGCGAGCGGGGCGAGCAGTGCCGGCAGCAGTACGAGCAGCCCGGTCGCGAGCGCGGCCCAGCGCGCCGCCAGCGCCGTACGGACGCGGCCGAAGCACGTCGCAGCGCCCAGCGCCAGCAGCAGAGGCACCAGCGGGAGGCCGGCACCCAGCGCACGGAAACCCGCCTCCGCGAACAGCCGTCCGAGAACACCCATGATGTTTCGCTGCGGGAACGCGGCCGGCGGCGGGTCGCCCAGCGGAACGAGGCTCAGCAGTGTGAAGAGCGTGAGCGCGGACAGCGCGATTCCCAGGAGTTGGCGGCGCCTCGTGGAATCGGGCATGGCAAGTCAGAGTACGGCGCGTCGGTCGCGCAGTTCGGGCACGCTGGTGTGGCGGTCGATCGCGCCGCAGAACTCGACGTCGCGGCCGAGTCCGAGCCGGCGCAGCTGCGCACCGCCCGCAGTTCGCCGCAGGAACCGCAGCGGTGGCCGGCCCAGACGGGACGCCAGCCGCATGGCCGCGCGGGCGCTGTCGGTTGCGCGCGTCCGGCCGCGCTGCGCCATGCGGCGACCGATCCAGCCCGCGCACACTGCATCCTCGAGCGCGAACCGGCCTTCGCGGCCGGCGCACAGCAGCACGGCGTCATCCTCCTCCGCCAGCGCGGCCGTCACTGCGGTAGCGTTCAGGAACGCACCCAGCACGCAGCGCCGCGCCGCACCAGCGGCCAGCAGGGCCATGGTACCATTCGTCGTGGTCATGACCAGGGTCTTGCCGGCAACGTGTTCCGCCGTGAACTCCAGTGGCGAATTGCCCAGGTGAAACCCCTCGATCAGCTTCGAGCCGCGCTCGCCGCAGAGCAATGTGTCGCCTCTGCCGATCTCCGATGCCGTGCGCACGGCCCGCTCCACCGTGTCCACGGGAATCACCGCCCGTGCACCGTTCGCCAGCGCCTCCACGATCGTGCTCGTAGCGCGCAGCACATCGATCACTACGACCGTTCGGCCGGCCAGCTTCGCCGCATCGGCTTCGGCCGGTGTGAACACCACGTCAAGCTTCACCGCGTTTGCCCTTCGCCGCCATTCTCCGCTCGACGAACTTCGTATCGATGTCTCCGGCCACGAACTCCGGATCCACCATCAGCTCCAGCAGGAACGGGATCGTCGTGTGGATGCCTTCGATGATGAAGGATTCGAGCGCCAGCCGCATCCGCGCGATCGCCTCGGCCCGGTCCCCGCCACTCGTGATCAGCTTGCCGATCAACGAATCGTAGTGGGGCGGCACTACGTACCCCGCATAGGCGTGGGTGTCCACGCGTACGCCCGGCCCGCCCGGTGGGTGGAAGATGCTGATCGTACCCGGGCTCGGCGCAAAGTTGCGTGTGCTGTCCTCCGCGTTGATGCGGCACTCGATCGCGTGGCCGCGAAACGCGCGGTACTCCTGCACGGGCGCGCTCAGCGGCTCTCCCGCCGCCACGCGGATCTGCTCCTTCACCAGGTCCACGCCCGTCACTACCTCGGTCACCGGGTGCTCGACCTGGATCCGCGTATTCATTTCCATGAAGTAGAACTGGCCGTCCTGATCCAGCAGGAACTCGATCGTGCCGACGGACCGGTAGCCGATGGCCCGCGCGGCTTTCGTGGCCGCGTCACCGATGGTGCTTCGCAGCTCCGGTGTCACCGCTACCGATGGCGCCTCTTCGATCAGCTTCTGGTGACGCCGCTGAATCGAGCATTCGCGCTCGCCCAGGTGCACGACGGTGCCGTGGTGATCGCCGATGACCTGGATCTCGATATGCCGCGGGCGCAGCAGGTACCGTTCCAGATAGACCGACGAATCACCGAAGGACGCGCGCGCCTCCGTCTGTGCCATCTGGAAGTGGCCGGCGAATGCCGCTTCGTCCAGCGCCACGCGCATGCCTTTTCCGCCACCGCCCGCCGCCGCCTTGATGATCACGGGGAACCCGATCTCACCCGCTACACGCAACGCCTCTTCGGCGTCCTGTATCGCGGACGGGCTGCCCGGCACGGTCGGCACGCCGGTCTCCGTCATGGTCCGGCGCGCTACCGCCTTGTCGCCCATGAGCCGGATCTGCTCCGCGGTCGGCCCGATGAACGCGACATCGGACCGCGCGCAGATCTCCGCGAACTCCGCATTCTCTGCCAGGAAGCCGTATCCCGGATGGATCGCTTCCGCGCCCGTGACTTCCGCCGCCGCCATGATCCGTGGAATGTTCAGGTAGCTGTCGCGCGCCGGTGGCGGGCCGATGCACACGTCCTCGTCGGCAAACCGGACATGCAGCGACTCGCGATCCGCCTCGCTGTACACGGCAACCGTGCGGATGCCCAGTTCGCGGCACGCCCGGATGATGCGGAGCGCAATCTCGCCGCGATTGGCGATCAGTACTTTTCGGAACATTCGGGCGGGTCAGCCTCGAAATGCGGGCCGGGTCGCGCCACGGCCGCGGCGTGAGGCCGGGGCGGCGCGCCACCTCATGCGGGTTCGATGCGGAACAGGACCTGGCCGTACTCCACGGGGTCCGCGTTCTCGACCAGAATCTCACGGACGATGCCTTCGACCTCCGATTCCAGCTCGTTCATCAGCTTCATGGCCTCGAGGATGCACAGCGTCTGTCCCAGCGTCACCGAGCTGCCGACTTCGACGTACGCCGGCGCTTCCGGCGCCGGTGCCCGGTAGTATGTGCCCACCATGGGCGACCGGACTTCGATCAGGTTGCGCGACGGGCTCGGTGCGGGTGCGCTCTCCGCTGGTGGCGCAGCCGGCGCGGGCGCCGGAGCGGCCGCAGCCGCCGCGGGCGCCGTCCCGGTCGCCACCGGTATCGGAGACTTCGAGATGCGGATGCGGGTGCCTGCGCGCGCGATCTCCAGCGTGTCGATTCCACTCGAATCGACCGCTGCGATCAACTGCTTCACGAAATCGAGATCGATCAGAACGCCGCCGGAACCCGGCCCCGGTGTGCCGTTTCCGCCCGCATTGTTGACGACGTTGTTCGTCGTCCTGGGCTTGTCGGCGCCTTTCGCGCCGCGCGCTGTCGCCATCGGTCGCAACTCCTTCACGATTCGCGGCCGGCCGGCCGAGCCTCGCCAAGCACCCGGATCAGGCCGCGAATCGCCAGTGAGTAGCCATCTGCGCCGAACCCCATCACAACGCCTCGCGCCCGGGCGGCCAGCAGCGACCGCTGACGGAACGGCTCCCGCGCGTTCAGGTTGCTGAGGTGGACCTCGATATAGGGCCGGCCCACGCCGGCCAGGGCGTCCAGCAACGCGACGCTGGTGTGCGAGTAGCCGCCGGCGTTCACAACGAAGCCCGCAACGCGGCCGGCCGCCGCCTGCACGTAGTCGATCAGCTCGCCTTCGCCGTTCGACTGGAAGAACTCGACTTCGGCGCCAAGTTCCGCCGCTGCCGCCCGCGTCATGGACTCGATGTCTGCGAGCGTCGCCCGTCCGTAGATCTCCGGCTCTCGCTGCCCCAGGAGGTTCAGGTTCGGGCCATTGACGACGGCAATCCTCACTTCTTCAGGCTCTTCAGCCAGGACCGGAACATCTCGAGGTCCTCATCACCCTCTCCACCCGTCCGGCCTGGCTCGCCGCCCGCCGGCTCCGTCGGCCCAATGTCGCGGCCGCCGAACCAACGGTCGAATTCCGTCGCCGGATCAGCATCCAGTGTACCCCGGGCCGGTTCCGTCGTCACGGGTGCCGCGCCCGGCTGGCCGGGCCTCCATGCGAGAAGCGACCGGAAATAGTCGCCAACCCGCTGTCCGGCTTGCTCTTCCGCGCCTCGCTCGCTGGGCCATGCATAGGGCGATTCGTCTGCTGCAACCGCACCCTCGCCGCCCGTCCATGCCGACTCGACCCGCTCCAGCCACGCCTCGCCGCTGCCTGTGTCCTCGATCGTCAGCGGGGCCGTGTCCGGCTCGACGTGCGTCGTGACACCCCAGCCCGGCGAGCGCTCCAGCTCCCGCAGCCGAGCCGCCAGACGTTCGTCGGCCGGCCGCTGCCGCACCAGCCGCCGATACACAGCCGCCGCACGCTCGAAGAGTCCCTGCGTCGCGTAAATCTCAGCCAGCGTTTCCGTAATGACCTGGTCGCCTTCGTCGTCGTCATCGGTAAGGCCGTAGTCTCCGGCTGCCTCTTCCTCCGACTCCGGCGACAAGGGAACCGCCTGGGTCACATATTCGGTCACCTCGTACGTCGCAGCGATCTCGGTGACGGCACCTGCCGCGTCGAGCGCCAGTGGCTCGGGCTCGTATTCCTCCTCGTCCCCAGCGGACGCCGCCGGCCAGACCGACTCCTCGGCCGGCTCCGGCGCAGCCTCGGGCTCGCCGCTGCCCGTCACGACTTCTGGGGGTGACTCCGCATCCGCGGACGCCGCCATCCATTCCCAGCGTTCGGCCGGGATCCACTCGCCGGAATCGCCAAGGTCCGCGCGCCGCTCCTCCTCCTTGGTTGCGGACACGCGTGGCCAGGCGCCTGCGCCCAGATCCCAGGCGCTGTCCGGCCGGCCCTCGGTATCTTCGGCCACGGATGGCTCCGGTGCCACTGCCGCGGCCGGTGTTTCGGGCACTTCCGCGACTTCCTCCTGGGAGACGGCCGCGGACTCAAGCCCGGCCATCGGCTCGACTTCCGGGTGGGCCGCAGATTCCGAGCCCGCCGTTTCCATCACGGACCAGCCGGCTGGCCGATCGGCGGCCTCGCCCGTGTCCGCGGAGCCCGCCACTTCGGCGACGCCAGGCTCGCCCTGCTCCTCGAGTGCCTGCGGGGTTTCGGCCGGCGCTGGCGAGGGGCGCGGCGCCGGCGTCACGGCGATCTGGGTGCGCAGCCGGCGGATCTCCTCCTGGATGCCCCCATCCGTCGGGTCGAGCACGGCCAGTTCGCCGTAATAGTAGAGTGCTTCGTCTGCGCGGTCGTCGGCCCGGGCCAGATCACCGAGCGAGCGCAGCGCAACCAGATTGTGGCGGTCCAGCTCGAGCACGCGCCGGAACTCCTGCGCCGCACCGCCCGGGTCACCACTGTCCGTCATCACACGGCCCAGAACGACGTGCGCGCTCGCGTAATCCGGATGACGGCGCAGGCCGTCTTCCAGGATCTCTCGTGCGCGCTCGAGCTGGCCCGCTTTCCTGCACGCTTCCGCAAGGTGCGTGAACACGCGACCCTCCGGATTGCTCGCGTACAGCGATTCCAGCTTGGCGATCTCGTCCCGGTGAGAATCCATCATGAACCGGTTCTCCGCGAGTTGGGCCGGGGATGCCTCGGAAAGCGCGTCAAGTTAGGCCGGCCATCTTCCAGATGTCAATGCGCCTCCACGTCTTTCGAGCTTCGGAATGACCGCGCTTCCGGTTGAAAGTACCTGGGGCGCGGGTTACCTTTCAATGTTTCAGAATCACCGTATTTCGGTCTGGTGCGGGGGTTTGCGCCTTATGATGAAGCAGATGCGGGAAAACACGAAGTGGATCATGCTCATCGTGGCGATCGCCTTCGTCGCGCTCATGGTGTTCGATTGGGGCATGGATGTCACCGGTCGCAGCGGGTCGCAGCTGACGGGCGAGATCGGACGCGTCAACGGCGAAGCGGTTCCCTACGAGGAGTTCAACGCCGTTTACCGCACGCTCTACGATCAGCAGCAGACCGCCGTAGTGGGGCCGCTGGGTGAGGCCATGCAGCGCCAGATCGAGGATGCGGCCTGGGAGCGAGTGATCACGCAGCGTCTCATCGCCCAGGAACTCAAGGCCCGCGGCATCGTGGTCACGAACGACGAGATCCTTCAGGCCGCACGTTACGAACCGCCCCCGGAGCTGCGCACGAACCCGCTGTTTCTCACAGACGGCCAGTTCGACATCGACAAGTATCATCAGTTCATGGCGAATCCCGCCGTCGACACGGAACTGCTGATCGAGCTCGAGCGGTTCTACCGCGAGCAGATTCCGCGGAGCAAGCTGTTCTTTCAGCAGACGGCCGGCGTGTACGTGACGGATGATGAGCTGTGGCAGATCTGGCGCGACACGCGCGACTCGGTCACGGCCAGGTTCGTCGCCTTTGACCCGCAGGCGCTCGTGCCCGATGAGGCGATCACGCTGAGCGATGGCGAAATCGATGCGTGGTACCGCGAGCACCGCGAGGACTACATTCGCCCGGCCAGGGCGCGCGTCAAGTACGTGATGCTGGACCGGCGTCCGAACGCCGCGGACTCCGCGGCCGCACTCGCCCGCGTGCAGCAAGTCCGCGCCGAACTCGCGGGTGGCGCCGACTTCGCCGCCGTCGCGCAACGCGAAAGCGCGGACAGCGCCTCCGCCGTCAATGGCGGACTCCTGACGATTCGCAAGGACCAGACGTACCCCGCGTTCGATCAGGCGGCTTTCTCGCAGCCGCTGAACCAGCTCGGCCTGCCGATCCTCGCGCCATCCGGCCACCACATCGTGAAGGTCGAGCGCCGCTGGGCGTCCGACTCCGCGTCCGTGCGTCACATCCTGATCCCGATCGAGCTGACGAGCGAGCATGAAGACCAGCTGCTGGACCACGCTGATTCGTTGGACGTTCTCACCGAGACATTCAAGCTCGACCGCATCGGGCAGGCGCTCGGTCTGCAGGTGCAGGAAACCGAACTGATCCCGGGCCTCGGATTCGTTCCCGGCATTGGTGAAGCCGCCGACGGCACGGAATGGGCGTTCCGTACCGCCAATCCCGGCGACGTCAGCACGGTCTACGAGACGCCGTCCACGTACTATGTCTTCGAGCTGATCTCGAAGGACGAGGAGCGTACGCTGACGCGCGCGGAGGCGACCGAGTCGATCCGCGCGGGACTCTCGGTACGCAAGAAGATCGACCGGACCAAGGAGCGCGCCCGTCAGGCTGTCGATCGGATCCGCGGCGGTCAGTCGTTCGAGGCTGTGGCTGCCGCGCTCAATCTCGAGGTGCAGTCACCGGCGCCGTTCACCCGGGCAGACTTCGTGCCCGGCCTCGGCCGCATGAATGGCGCGATCGGCACAGCGTTCGGCTTGCGCCCGGGCCAGACCAGCGGCGCTGTCGAAGCGAATCAGAGCGTTTACATCATCCACCTGGTTTCTCGCAAGGACGCTGACCGCGCCGCCTGGGAGCAGCAGCGCGAGACGCAGCGTCAGCAGGTGATCCAGGTGCTCGCGCAACAGCGCTGGGAAAGTTACCTCGCGGCGATCCGCGAGGACGCGCGCATCATCGATAATCGCGAAGCGATCCTGCGCCCGGCCGTCACACCCGTCAATCCGCTGGGAACCTGAACGGATTCTGAACGGAACAGGAGAACGGGGGATGCTGGCGATGGTGGTGATAACGGGTTGTTGAAAACGATTGGGGTCTCGCAGGTTCTGATGCAGAACGAGCCCGGCCAGCACGGCCGGGCTCGGTTTTTTGATGATTCCATCAGCGAGTTGTTCCGAAGATCGCCATTCCACGGCATTCCTTCGGCCCTTCGGCGCGGCTCACATCACCATTGTCCCCGCCATCCCCATCTCCCCTGTTCCGTTCCGACGAAGCGGGAGAAGTCAAGTCCGAGGGTTGCCCGCGTCCGTGTCGGACGGCGGCGGCGAAACCGCCTGGCGGCGTGGCGGCGCGATCTGCTCATGGTCGGCGGACCGCTCGATTTCCGCGTTGATATCCTTCATCGAGCGCTTGAACTCGCGGATCCCCTTGCCCAGGCCGCTGCCCAGCTCCGGCAGCCGCTTCGCACCGAAGATCAGCAGCAGCACCACCATGACGAAGATCATCTCCGTGGGACCGAATGAGAAAGGCATACGCCCTCTTTTCTTCTCTGGCCTACAACCAGGACCGGATAACAAGCCCGACCAGGAGGATCCCGACCAGGCTGAGCGCGTTCAGGTTGATCGTCAAAGGTCCGATCACCATGGCAATGGCCAGCAGGTCCACGCTCAATGGACCGAGCGACGCGGACACCGAGGTCGTCAGGAACTCACGCGCGGCGCTCTCGGGCAGAAACAGCACCGCTAGCTTGCTGAACAGGGCGCCGAGAAACAGGCCGACCACGAGAGCCCAGAGCAGTCGCGATGCCGTGCCTCGCCGAACGTTCACCATTCTGCTACCGCCGGTCCCAAACCGGGTTCCATACCCGTTCTTCTCAGTTGCGACGGTCAATCACGTAGTCGATCGACTCTCGAAGCATGGCGACCGGATCGGATTCGGGCAATCCGTCGAGCGCCTCGGCTGCCCGTTCCCCGAAATCGCGAGCCCGCGAGCGCGCGTAGTCCAGCCCGCCGTGCTCGGCCACCAGCGTCACCATCTGCTCGACGCCGCTGTCTGTCGCGACAGGCTCGGCAAAGAACCGTTCGACGGCGCGCCGGCCCGCCGCGTCCATCACCCGCAGCGCCTGCACCAGAGGCAGTGTGACCTTGTGCTCGCGCAGATCCTGACCCGACGGCTTCCCCGTCACGCTCTCCGATTCCGTGTAGTCCAGCAGGTCGTCGGCGATCTGGAATGCCATACCCAGGGCGTGCCCGTACCGCGCCAGCGGCACCCGGTATTCCGGCTGCCCGACAACCGCGCCCATCTCGCACGCCGCTGACATCAGCGAGGCCGTCTTGCTCGCGATCAACCGCTCGTAATCCTGCTCCGTGAACGCGAGCGCATCGTGCGAAGCCAGCTGCCGCAGCTCGCCCACACTCATCTCGTTGGCCGCCTGCGACAGCACTTCGATCAGGTCCACTCGACCGAACCGCGCCAGCTCCGATACCGATCGGCTGTATAGATAATCGCCCATGATCACAGCCGTCTGGTGATTCCACAGCGCGTTCACGGTCGGCATCCCGCGCCGCAGCACCGAATGATCCACGGCATCGTCGTGGACCAGCGTCGCCAGATGGACCAGCTCCACCAGCGCCGCCAGCGTCACGGCACGCGGGTGTGCCGTACCGCCCACCCGGTTCGACAGCAGCAGCAGCGTCGGACGGAATAACTTGCCGCGGGACCAGAGCAGATGGTCACTGACGTCCTGGATCCCTGGAAAGTCGGACAGGACGATGCGGCGCAGCTCGCCAACCACGTCATCGAGCTGGCCTCTCAGGGCCCGCTGGATTTGTGAGAGTCTCGGCGGTTTTGTACGCAGCATTCCGTTCAGCCGGCCCAGTGTGCGGCGCAAGGTACACGCGCCCGCTCACGCCTGTCAAAGCCCGGCCATCCGCTGCGCTACGTCCTGGAAGTTGAGGTCGAGGCCGACGACGCGCTCGTAGGCATCAAGAGCTTTGTCCCGTTGACCCAGCTCTTCGAATGCGCGGCCCAGGTGATAGTAGACGCCGATCAGCTCGATTTCATCGTCCGGCTCGACCTGCGCCGCACGCGAGAGGACCTTGACGGCGATGTTGTACTGCTTCTTGAGCAGGAAGCACTGTCCAAGCTCCTCGAAGATCTTGAGGCGATCATCGCCGGCGCGGAGCGCGATCTGGAACTCGGCAATGGCTTCATCGACCAGACCCATCTCCTTGAAGGCAAGGCCGAGGTCGTAGTGGCTGCCGATGTCGTCGTGGGCGATGCTTTCGGCGAGCTTCTTCTTGAACTGTGCGAGCAGCTCGGCGAAGTCACGATCTTCGTCGCCCGTGGGATCCGTTTCCTGAACGAAGAAGCGCGTCTCCTTTTTCTGCTGATCATTGAACCCGAGCATATCGGACAGGTCGACGTACTCGGCGGCCGGCGGTTCGGTGGCGTTGCTTCTGGCGGGCGTAACGGGTTCGCCATCGAGGCCTGGCAGCGGCGGCGCGTGGGCGGATTCGGCACCGGGTCGAGCGAATGGGAACGCGTCCGCGGATTCGGAATCGAGGGAAGGCAGCGGCTCGGCGTGCGCATCCTCAGATTCTTCTTCTTCATCCTCGGCAAGGCTGGTGCGCTCGAAACCGGCAAGGAGTTCGCGGTTGGCTTCGTCGCTTGCCCTGGCGTCTGCGGAGTCCATGCCGGGCAGGCCGGCGGATGCGGTCGGCGGAGCCTCAGCGGGCGGGCCTTCGCGCAGTTCGGGCAGTGCTTCCGCGGTGTGGCGCAGGTGGCGCGTGGCCGGCTGCGCCGGGCTGAGATCAGGCAGCTGCGGGTAGCGCTGCAGCACTTCGGACTTGAGCGACTCGGCAGCCTCGGCCGAGCCGTCACGCAGGCGCATCGCATAGGCGCGCTGATACTCGCGGAGTGCCTCATCGAGTCGGCCGTGCGCGTACATCTTGCGCGCGAGCAGCTCGCGGACCTCCGGATCATCGGAGATGTCGGCAAAGTCGTCGAGCGCGCGGAACGCATCATCGGTTTCGCCCTTGTGCAGCGCGCGTTCAGCATACTCGAGGAACCAGCGTCGCGCTTCCGTGAGGAATCCCTGCGAAGCGGAGAAGCGGCCGAGCTTGCGCAGCAGGTCGAGCCGGTGCGGCGCGTAGCGGAGCGCCTTGTTGCAGAGAGCGATGGCATTGTTGTAGAGGCCGGCCTCGCCGTAGCGGTCCGCGGCCTGCTCATAGTAGCGGACGGCGTCATTGGGACGTCCGGCACGCAGGTACAGGTCGCCGACGCGATTGTAGAGCGGCAGTTCTCCGACCTGCTGATCTTCATCGGCGGCCCGGAGCACCTGCTGGTAGGCGGAGATGGCCTCGTCCCAGTCCTCGCGCTGCTCGCAGATGCGCGCCAGGTCCTTCAGCTTCGCGATGGCTTTCGCGTCCATTCTGCCACGCTCTATTTCGTGAGGTGTGAAAGCAGCCGCGCCGACAGCAGACGCGAAGCGGTGCCGGGCTCGAGCTTCAACCGCTGCTCCGCCGCCTGCTGCAGCAGGCGGTCCGGCACCAGGCCGATCACCTCGGTCCGTGTGATGAAGCCGCCCCGCGAGGTGACTTCCCTTTCGATTCGCTGGAACACCTCGAGCGGCGATGCCGTCTCGATGTCTTCCAGGTTCATCGAAATCTGGACTTCACGGCTCGTGCGCAGCGGAAAGACCAGTGCGCGCAGGCCAGGGAACCCGCCTT
>Ga0187892_10007406_pt1 | contig 15658 bp, 19 predicted proteins | sample MA1701073metaG_FD_139345 | JGI IMG/M metagenome (GOLD analysis project Ga0187892, IMG submission 139345) | Bio-ooze microbial communities from a basaltic lava cave in the Kipuka Kanohina Cave System on the Island of Hawaii, USA - MA170107-3 metaG ... | reverse complement strand
ACAGCGCCACTCTTTTCACCGAACAGGTCAGTCCGTACCTGTTGCCGGAGCTATCATCGGGCAACTACACAATCGTCGTTCGAGCGATTGACGCCGCAGGCAACTACACTGACGCGCCCAAGAATTTCCTCGTCGCTGGAGCCGGGCTGGCGCTGTTTAGCAGTCAGTTTTTGCTGGGAGCGGTGGTGCTGTTGGGTTTGGTACTGCTGGCTCTCTTGCTCTTGTGGTTGCGACGGCGTCACCACGCCATGACTCTGCAACGGCTAACCAACGAGCTAGGCGAAATTAGAAACCAAATGCGCCAGAAACGTGAAGAGCTCCGCGGCCTTTTTCAGCTCGAACAACAGGGTGAACAGGCACTCAATCAAATTATTGAGGAAAACACTCCTGGCCCCAAGTCAGCTCAAGGCCCGAACCCCGGGCAGAACCTGCCCGGCAAGTAAAGCGAGCATCGCCCCGCCGCCAACCGAGACAAAAGAAAACTGGTCTTTAAGTCCAAGTTGGTCGAGCATCGCCACGGTGTCACCACCTCCGGCTAAGGTGGTGGCCCCCGAGGCGACTGCGGCCTGTGCCAACTGGGCCGAGGCCTTGATGAAAGCCGGTTCTTCCGCTTTACCGAGCGGCCCAGACCAGATGATTGTTTTTGATTCTTTAAGGTAGCGCCGGTAAATCGCCACGGTCTGCGCTCCTAAATCGAGAATCTCCTCATTGTCCCAGACGAAATCGAGCGGCAGGATAACGCGACCTTGGCCCTGGCGAAGCAGCGCTGCGGCTTGTTTGACCAGGCCCTCATCAACTTCGGAGCGTTTCACTTCTATACCAGAGGCCGCCAAAAAGTTATTGGCCACCCTACCGCCAAGCAAAACCCGGTCTGCCATTTTCAGCAGCCCGGTAATGGCGGGCAGTTTATCGTCGACTTTTGCTCCACCAATCACCGCCGTCACCGGACGCATCGGATGGCGCATCAGATTGGTTAGGGTTTGGTATTCCTGCTCAAACCGCAGGCCGGCGTATGCTGGCAGAAACTCCGTGACGGCGACGGTGGAAGCGCTCTGGTGATGGGCCCCGAACGCTTCGTTGACAAACACCTGGGCGAGTGCAGCCAGTTTCCGGGCAAAAGTGCGCGAATTGGCGTTCTCTCCGAGATCAAAACGCAGATTCTCCAGTCCTAAAACCTCGCCGTCTCGCAAAGCGGCGACGGCATGTTCGGTTACCGGGCTAATTACTTTTGGTGCAAATTGAATCGGTTGCTTGAGTAGAGCAGAGAGTCGTAAATAAACTGGACGTAGACTTAATTGGGTTTCAATGACAGCGTTAGGCCGCCCGGCGTGCCCGACAAGAACCAGCTTGGCGCGGCGATTAATGAGAAAGTTTATGGTTGGCAGGGCTAGGCGCAGCCGAAAGTCGTCTCTCACCCTGCCCTGCTCTAAGGGGACATCCAGATCAAGACGCACCAAAACTGTTTTGCCGACAAAGTTGCCGTCTTCCAGCCCTTTCATTAGTTTTAAGTGTACCAGGATAGATCGAGCGATTAACCAAGCTTCTGGTATGCTAGAGTTATGCTTAAGGGCTTCTTCGGCCTAATCCTCACCGGCCTACTTTTTTTCTCTAGCCTCGGCTTCGTTGTCTTTCGACTCGGTTCGGCTGACTTTATCGTTGAGCAGGCCCGGGAGGTTAGCCTGTACGGTCGGCTGATTAACAACATCGAGCCGCTGCTCGGCTTTCGTGAGGGCAACAAACCGCCATTACTGGAGGGTGAGGAGCTTAGCGAGGTGGTCCGTTCGGCGGTGGACGGTGAGCAGTTTTATGACTTTCTGGGCCGATACCTAAAGGCCCATCTGGAGTGGCTGACCGGCGAGCGCGAGACGCTTAACTTTAGCGACGATGTCACTGCCGTTAAACAAAAAGCCAGTAACGAGCTTGCCGCTAAGGTCTTGGCTAAATATGAGGGCCTACCCTCCTGTCAGGCTAATCAGCTAAAAACTTGGAGCTTGGACGAAGGGCTGCCGGAATGTAAATTGAGCGAGGGGTCGGCTTCGTCGCGCCAAGACATCGCTACCCAAATCCGCTCCTTAGCCAACGAACAAATCTCCGGGATCCCCAATCGTATCGTGAGCAATAACCCATCGACTAATATGCACAGCACCCGGGAGAATCTCGGCCGAATTTTGACACTTATCAAACTACTCTGGCTGCTAACCGGCGCCTTGGTAATCCTGTTTTTTATAATCAGTCGCCGTGGGGCTTTCTTTACCTTAGCCGGGGCTTTCCTTTTGGTCGGAGTGATTGAGGTTGGTTTTAGCTTGATTGCCTGGGACTGGCTGGCCAAAAACATCGCTGACTTTGTCTCTTCCGGTGAGGCGGCGGTGCTCGCGCCTTTGATTGTTGATTTTGCTAGCACTATTCTCGAAGTCTTTCAGACCGCCCTGGGATCCATCAGTATTGTTTTCCTGATTGCTGGGGCGTCGATGCTGGCCGCTGGTTTTATCTGGCGACCCAAGCCATCAATTTTGCCTAAATAAAGCGACTAGGCCGCTTTTAGTCGACGATAAGCGGCGTGGTCAAGAGTATGAATAGCTGAAGCCCGTAAGAGCTCGCTGATGGTGCTATTGAACTGTAAAAACAGGCCCTCCCAACCGACTAGCAAGTAGAACGCCTTCGGCATTTCAACCGCGGTAAGTCGACTACCAACGACCATCGCCTCGACGTTGTGAGCAATCTGGGCAGCAACCGCCTTGGCCGGGCGCAGTAGGTTCTGATAACGGCAGCGCCCATCGATGACAAATACTTCGGGATGACTTTCAAGGTTTAGGGCGGTGGTGGTGATGGCCTGGGCTTTCTGATCAAGTAACAGCCCCTTAACGCGATTGCTAATAATGGACGGGCTAGGAGCTTGCACCCGAAAGCCCGCCCCAAGCGCTTCGGTTGCCACTGACATCAGCCCCTGACGGCGAAGGAAGCGACCCAGCCGCCCGTCGTTGGCTTCCACCTGGAGATGGAGCCGTGAGGCGACCTGGGAGTCCAGACTACGTAAATCGCTTTGCAAAGCTAAGGCAACTTGCCAAGCAACCGGTAAGTCACCCAGGAACCGTATCGTGGCCGTCAAGTGACGACCGAGTTTAGTGGCCGCCTTAAGTCGTCTGATTACTTCAGCCGATTGTTCGGCGATAGCTTTCAGCTCATCGCTGGTAAAAACCGGTGTCTGGTCAAGGACAAGGTAGTCGTAATCGATGATGTCGCGTTCGCCTATCAGTCGCCGATCGATTAGGTTGATCGAACGGATCTTGGTTTTGAGTACTTTAAAGTGGGTAAAAGCAGCCGCCCGGTTAATAAAATCGGGCTGTCCCAGTAGCGTTGTTAGTCCGGGAAAGTAGACCAGCTGGCGGTCTCGGCCTAGATATACTGCTTCGAGATGGCTCTGGCGAGCCAGCTCCCGATCAAGCGATCGGGCGACAAAAAACGACAGCGGCGAATCCCCAACCACTACCAGCCGCTTTCTCATCAACCCTAGATCGCCGCGGCGATCTTGGCAATCTCAATAAAGTCACGCGCTTTCACCGAAACCGCACCCGGCAGCACCCCTTCAATCTCGGCGTATTTCAAAAAATCGGCGGCGTTGCCCGGCTCAACACTCCCGCCGTAGATAAAGCGTGCCGAGGCAATCGCTTTTTTGGGGTACTTTTCGTGGAGCTTCTCTTTCAGCCGGCCGATTGCTTCCAAGGCGTAGTGGGCCGTAGCCGGTCGTTTTGTCCCTACCGCCCAAACCGGCTCATAGGCAATAACCAGCTCTCCCAAATCATCAGCCTTCACCCCGGCGAGTCCTTCCATAAGCTGCTCGGCAACTTTACTCCACTGATACGAATCAAGCCGGTGTGATGCATCGAACATCGGTTTACTCTCGCCGACACAGAGAATTGGCTTGATCTTCCAGGTTAAACAGCTGTGGACTTTGCGGTTGACAAGTTCGTTGTCCTCGCCCTGGTAACGACGTCGCTCGGAGTGGCCGACAATAGCGTAATCAACCATTGAGCGCAGCAAATAGGCAGAGATCTCGCCGGTGTAGGCACCCTGATCGTCAGGGTAGACATTTTGGGCGGCAAAGTGGATATGGCCGGTGCGGTGATGCCAAGAGTCAATAATCATTGGCAGCCAGGCGGTTGGCGGAGCAATCACTACCTCTACCCCCTTAAGCTCCTCGAGCGACCGCCTGATAGTGGCAGCAAGTACCAGAGCATCGGCAAGGGTCGGGTACATCTTCCAATTACCAACTAAAAGTTTGGCCATGATAGCTTCAGCCTAACTGGTTTTAGGAAAACAAAAAAGCCTGGTAAGGCTACCAGACTTCTTTGCTACAAGACGAAAAGTTTACCAGGTCTTGGTTTGGTCGGGCTTCTCGCCGCCCTCGTCCTGCTTAGGCATTGTTTCGTCGCCTTCGCCTTGCTCTCCGTCCTTCTCTTTCTCTTCTTCGTCGCCCTCAGGCATTGCCGGTTGGGCCCCCATCTTCATGTCGTCTTCCATATGAGCCTCCTTCATCCTAGCCCCGCCGAAAAAATGGCAGAGCGCCCTTGCGGGCACTTACAATTAGGATCAAGGTAGCAGTGTGGCTCCAAGGCGTCAAGAGAGGAATTTAGTAAGCACGGCTATCAGTTCGCCTCGGTTAACAAGATGCACTTTACCGCTCTGACGTTCCTTTAACTCTAGCTTGTCGTCTTGCGCCGTTTTCTGACTGTAAACTAGACGGACCGGCAGCCCGATCAAATCGCTGTTGACAAGTTTGGTCCCGGCACTCTCGTCGCTATCATCAAAAAGCACCCTAAAGTGGGCCTTTTCGAGCTCGGAGTTAAGGCTTGCCCCGATTTTCCCCCCGGTAAGATCAAGCAGGTGAATGTCAAACGGGGCAACCGCTTTTGGCCAAATCAGACCCACTTGATCATGGTAAAGCTCGGCAATCGCCCCGAGCAGCCGGCTAACGCCAATCCCGTAGGAGCCCATCACCACCGGCTGTTTTTTCCCCGCCGCATCAAGATAAAACAGTCCTAAGGCCTCGGAAAACCTGGTTCCAAGATGAAAGATATTCCCGACTTCAATTGCCGGCGCTTGCTTGAGCCCACGTCGCTGCCGCGCCGTGATTTGCTGGATAATCTCGGCATTGTAGCCGGTTTTAGTCTTAGGGCTGTAATAGATGGTATCTTCGCCATTTTTGCATAGCACCTGGAATTCGTCGGAAAACTCTTTCGAAAACACACCTCCACTAGCTTTAATGCGCAAACTTACTAATCCCAGCCGCGTAAAGATCTTTTGATAGGCCCGCGCCACTCGCTCGTAAAATTCACGGTGGGTTTTCTGATCCAGATCAAAGCTGTAAAGATCCTTCATTAAGAATTCCCTGCCTCGTAGTAAACCTGATTTCGGCCGTGGCTCGTTGCGGAACTTGGTCTGGATTTGAAAGAGGTAAACCGGAAGGTCACGATATGATTTGATTTGATGAGTGAGAAGCGCGGTCAGCGGCTCTTCGTGGGTTGGGGCAAAAAGCTGTTGGTTGCCGCGATCGATAAAAAGAATCTTATCGAGTGAGCGCCAGCGGCCGGTTTTCTCCCATAAATCCTTGGGCTGCAGCGCTGGCAGGCTAAGCTCGGTGGCTCCAATTACCCCCAGTTCCTCCCGAATCACTTGCTCGATCTGGCGAGTGACTCGTAAACCTAGCGGCAGCAAGCTGTAAACCCCAGCTGAAAGTTTGGCCACAAACCCGGCTTTGGTAAGCAAGGTAGCGTTGATGGAATCTTGAACAGCGACGGATTTGTTGGGCTGAAAATAAAGCTGGCTAAAGCGCATTAAGCAACCTCCCGATCACATTGAACCGTATTAAATCTTTGTAGGTTACAACGAGAAAGATCACGATTACTAAGCTCAAGCCGACCATTGTAAAGAAAGCCAACTGTCTATCAGATAGCGGCCGGCCGGCAACTTTTTCAAAGCCTAACGCGGCGATATGGCCGCCATCAAGCGGCAGCACTGGCATTAGATTGACTACGGCTAGCCCGATTGAAATCACCGCGAGCAGCTGGGCAAGGTATTCAACACCAAGTCGCCGGGCAATACCGGTTAAGGCACCGGCCCCGACAATTCCGGTCACCTCTTCCGACACCTGCCCACGGACAATAAGATCGCCCACAAAACCGATAAAACCCTGGAACGACAGCCCGATAATGCGGCCGGTCTCAAAAAACGCCGCTGCCGGAGCGGCAAACAGCGAAGCCCTAACCTCACCGGTGCTCTCGATGATAACTCCGAGCGCGCCTTCGCCCTCCGGCGGCGATACTCTCGGGGTAGCCCTGATCGTTCGAAGCTCACCGGCAGCTGACTTTACCACGATCGTTACCTCACGACCCCGCTCGGCGTTAACTAAGCTGACAAACTCTTGATCGGTGGCCAGCCGCTTCTCGTCAAGGGCAATGACCTGCTCGCCGCTAGCTAAACCGGCCGCAGCCGCCGGCGAGCCCGGCGCCACCTGGCTAATCCTGATCTCTTCGAGGGAGCTGACAAAAGGATTACTGGCAATCCCAGGCGTTAACGGGTTGAAGCCGCTAGCAAACAAGACTATCAGGACCAGCCAAGCTAGAACGAGGTTCATCGCCGAGCCGGCGACAAAAATGAGCAAGCGCTGCCCCGCTGTTTTGCTGCGAAATGAGCGGGGGCCGGTATCCTGCTCATTCTCGCCGTGAAGCCGGACATAACCGCCAAGCGGCAGAAGATTTAAAGCGTAGGTGGTTTCGCCGATTTTGCGCGCTAAGAGCCTTGGCCGAAAGCCAAAAGCAAACTCCTCTACCAGAACCTTAGCCCGTTTGGCAGCCAAAAAATGGCCAAGCTCATGGACAAACACCAGAATGCCAAGCAGCAGCAAAAATACGATCAAGGTCACCAGCATCAATTAGCCACTAGCTCCCGCTCCTTTGTCTCGACGATACGTTTAACTTGCTGGTTGAACTCGTCGATCAGCTCGTTGAGCTCTTTGGTTTGGCGGGCGAATTCGTCCTCACGCATTATTCCGGAGGCCCGGCTTTGAGATGAAGCGTTATGAACCTCGCCACGGATCTGTCGCAGTTGAATCCGTGCCGCTTCGCCTTTTTGGCCGACTAATTTCGCTAGCTCCGCTCTCCTTTCGGCGGAAAGCGGCGGCAATCCCAGGCGGATGGAGCTGCCCTGATTAACGACAGCGAACCCTAGCTGACTACTTCTAATCGCCCCCTCAATTGCCCCAATGACTGCTTTATCCCAAGGCTGAACAATTAAGTTACCTTGATCATCGCTGGCAATGGTCGCGAGCTGCTTTAGAGCCATTTGGCTGCCGTACGATTCCACCGGTAGCTCTTCAACTAGCTGAGCCGAGGCCCGGCCTGGTCGAAGGGTCCGTAAATCTTCGCTAAGTAGCTCAATTACTCGCTCCATCTGCTCTCGAGCCTGGCTGATTGCCACCATCTTCAGGCTAACTTTACCAGGGTATGCCCCGCTTTACCAAGTCGGTTTACTGCCCAAGCTCGAAGCGCTCAAAACGACTGATTTGGATATTCTCGCCCAGTTTGGCCACGGTCTCCCCAACTAGTGCACTAACTCTCTTGGTCGGGTCGCGAAAATACTCTTGCTCAAGTAAGGCCTCTACATCAGCCGGGCCCATCGAGGCCACCTGCATCGCTATCTCTTTGGCAAATTGCTTGAACTCATCGTTGCGGGCGACAAAATCAGTCTCACAATTCACCTCGACTAGGGCTCCCAGACGACCCTGATGGACGTACGCCTCGATCAGACCCTGGTCTGTGGTCCGGCTGGCTTTTTTCGCTCGGGCGTCCAACCCCCATTTTTTCAGCAAGATGAGCGCTTCGGTTGCATCACCCTCAGCTTCTTCGAGCGCTCGTTTAATATCGTGAACGCCGAGGCCGGTCTGTTGGCGCAGTTGCTTAATCTTATCGAGCATTACTCGCCTTTCGTTTTTTACTCTCCGTCGCTTTACGGGTTACTTCTTTGACTGTCTTGGTCGCAGTGGGCTTTGAGCGACGAGAAACGGAGTCGGTCCTGGGTTTAAGCTTGGAGGCCGGTTCGACTAATGAGCGTAAAATCAGCTCGACAGCGCGCGGAGCATCGTCATTGGCCGGGATCGGGTAGGTAACCTGCTCGGGGTTGATGTCGGTGTCGGTGATCGCGATCACCGGAATCCCAACTTGCAAAGCTTCTTTGAGGGCTACCCGATCTTGGCTGGCACTAGCCAGCACTAACAGCTGCGGCAGTTCATCCAGTTGCCGCACGCCTTCAAGAAAACGCTGCGAGCGTGCTAGTCTAGCGCCTAAGCGGAGTCGTTCGGCTTTGGAGAGGCTTTTAGATGCCTCACTTGCGAGATGCTCTTCCAATTCCCGGGTACGTTTGATGTTAGCCAAAAAACTGGAGAAGTTGGTCAGAAACCCACCCAGCCAACGGTCGTTAATGTAAGGCGCCTTGATGCTCTCGGCAATCTGTTTAGTAATCTGCCGCTGCGATTTTTTGGTTCCGACAAAGAGAACCGATTTCCCAGCGGCAAGGTGATCCACCAACACCTTCTGCGCTTCGGCTAAGCGCGCTTGAGTTTGCTCAAGATTGATCAGCGCCACCGAATTTTTTATGGTGTAGATAAATCTTTTTGCTTTAGGGTAGACCAGCGATCGGTGATGGCCAAAATGGGCTCCGGCTTGCGCCAGCTCCATCAGGGTCGGCATCATCGAGTCTTCGCTCCTTGGTTCGCCCGGGCTTTTTCCAGCTGACTCGTGAAGCGATCAAGTCGCCCGGCAGCATCTCCCCTTACTGTCGAAACGTCTGTCATTTCACTTCCCCTTGTTTAATCTTGGATTTCTCCAGTCGGGTGCGGAATTTATCCAAGCGCCCAGCCGTATCAATGTATTTCATTTTCCCGGTGTACATCGGGTGGCAGCTAGAGCAGATTTCGATCCGCATCTCTGGCACCGTGGCGCCAACTGTAAAACGGTGACCGCAGGAGCAAATCACCTTCGCCTGGGGGTAATACTCGGGATGGATGTTTCTCTTCATAGCTACTGGCTATTGTAACCGAAGTATGATGACGAATCTAGACTGCTTACAGATGAGCGCCGCTCGAAAACTACCCTGTATTACGGTAAAATTCTGCTGCCAGGATGAATGATATTGCCAGGGAGTTAGAAGAGGCTAAAAAACTGCTTGCCGAGTCAACCGACCCGGCGATTAAGGCTATGGCGCAAGAAGAGATTGATCGTCTAGCAGCTGAACTTGGGCCGATGGCCCCGGAAAACCAACGCAACGCGATCCTGGAGATACGAGCCGGTACTGGTGGCGACGAAGCCGAGCTCTTTGCCGGAGAGTTATTTCGACTGTATCAACGTTTTGCCGAAAGAGAGGGCTGGAAAGTTGAACCGCTGGAAGTAAATCGCTCGGATCTGGGTGGGGTAAAGACCCTCACGGCGCTAATTAAGGGCCTTGGTGCCTTTGGGAAGCTACGATTTGAGGGTGGGGTTCACCGCGTCCAGCGTGTGCCGCAAACCGAGAGATCAGGTCGCGTCCACACCTCTGCTGCCACCGTGGCGGTGCTGCCAGAAGCGAAAGAGCTCGACATTCAGATCAAGCCAGAAACGCTGCGGATCGATGTCTATCGATCCGGCGGCCACGGCGGTCAATCCGTCAATACCACCGATTCAGCGGTGCGTATCACCCACCTGCCAACTGGGATTGTCGCCGCTTGCCAGGATGAGCGCAGTCAGCTCAAAAACAAGGAAAAGGCCCTGGCGATCTTACGCTCTAAGCTTTGGGAAGCCGAACGTCAGGAGCAAACCCAAGCCACCGGTAGTTTACGTCGAGCGATGATTAAGTCAGGCGATCGTGCTGACAAGATCCGCACTTATAATTTTCCGCAAAACCGGGTGACCGACCATCGAATCGGCCGATCCTGGCAGAACCTCGAGGCAATACTCGACGGCAATTTAGAGCCGCTCATCCAAGCCCTAAGCAAGGCTGATTTCGGCAACGATGCCTAAAGCAGCTTCCTTGAGCCGGGCGGTCAACTTCTACGGCAACGAGTTTTTAGTGAGCCCTAACACGCTTATTCCCCGCCCAGAAACCGAGCAGCTCGTCGAGCGAATCCTCTCGTCGGCAAAAGAGCACTTAGGTAGCGCCCCGAGAATTATCGATGTCGGGACAGGAAGCGGCGTTATTGCCATCACCTTGAAATTGCACTTGCCCCAAGCAACCGTCGTTGCCGTCGATAACGATGCTGCTGCCCTTGAGATTGCTCGCCGCAACGGCGCCAGACTTGGGGCAAAGATTAGCTGCTACCGAAGCAATCTTCTTGATCAGGTCGCCTCGCGGTTCGACCTAGTAATTGCTAACCTCCCTTATGTCCCCGCCAGCCGCTGGTCATACCTACCAGAATCCGTACGAGATTTTGAGCCTAGAGACGCAATAATTGGCGGTCGCGACGGGCTAAAATGGTTACGGCCCTTAATCGGTCAGTTATCAAGCCACCTTAACGAGCCGGGCTTGGTGGCCCTCGAGATTGACGACATTAAATCGTTTCGGGTAATCGAGCTAATCCGGGCGGCGCTACCTAGCTACCAGGTGTGGGTGGAGCCGGATCTGGCGGGGTTCGACCGCTTTGTCTTTGCCCTACCGGCCCAGCTCACCTAAAGTCAGCTCCAGCCTCAATTCGCTGCCGTTGCGCAACACCGTCAGGGTAACTTGGTCGTTTGGGTTATAACGGCGAATCAGCCGGGCGAGCGGTAGGCTCTCGGTAATCTTGTCATTGTTAATTTTGGTAATGATATCGTCTTCTTTGAGCCCGGCGGCCGCTGCCGGTGAGTCAGGTGTTACTGCTGGCAGTCGTCCGAGGCTAATTAACAGCGCCCCCTCCTGGACTGGCAGGTTCGAGGCTTTGGCGACGGCCTTGGTGATGGTCTGGTAGCGCACACCCATATACGGCTGAAGAATCTTGCCGGTTTTACTGTAGGAATCAAGATCCTTTTTCAAATCATTAACCGGGATGGCAAAGCCGATATTCTGGGCGTTGCCAGCAATGGCAGTGTTAATGCCGATGACCTGGCCGCTCAAATTAACCAGTGGTCCGCCAGAATTACCGGGGTTAATCGCCGCATCAGTTTGTAGTAAGCCATCAAGGGATTCGCTCTGACCGGAAGAGTCCGATGGCTGGGCACTTCGCTCTTTGGCTGAGATTACCCCAACAGTAACGGTGTTTTGCAACTCACCTAAGGCGTTACCAATCGCGATCACCCACTGACCCACCTGGACACGGTCGGAATCCCCTAGATCAGCCACCGGCAGCCCGCGCTCTTCGATCTTGATAAGCGCTAAGTCATTAGTCGGGTCGGTTGCCACTACCTTACCGTCAAAGGTTTTGCCTTCCGCGGTGGTCACTGTGAAAGTCTGACTGCCTCTTACAACATGTTTATTGGTAGCAATAAGGCCATCAGAAGTGACGATAAAACCAGTCCCGGAGGTTTGAGGCGCCTCAATTGTCCCAAAACCAGGAATCTCGCGCCGAGCCGCACCGCTACTGGTGATGCTGACCACTGAGGTGCCAATCTTCTTGGTGGCATCAACTATCGCCGACGATTCCTCCACGACCACTCGGTCAACCCTTGTGGTCTCGATATTAAATCCCTGGAGGTTTGCAAGTCCTAAGCGGTCACGCAAGGATTTACCGAAAGTGGTGTCAGAGAGTAGATATAAGGCGCCGAGAGTCGCTAGGACGCTCACAGCAACGGTGAGGCCGATCAAGATCAGAAAAAGTGGCCGGTTCTTCTGCCAGAGCTCTCGCATCCCTTAGGACTTTTTCGATCTTTTAGTTTCCGGTAAGTGGTGACGTTGGGCCAAGACTTTAAGGACGCTATGTAAGGCTGTGGCGATGGTGCCAACGTTCACAATCGCCGGCACGATATCAGCGACAAAACTGCGAAAAGTCTCGCCTAAATTATCCAGCCGGCCAATGATTCGATTGGCTCGGTGAAGCAGTACAATTAGATATACCAGAGCCACCACAAAAAGCCCCAAAACTAAAATTGATAAACTGTCGATCCACTCTACTGTTGTCATGAGCCCCTCCTTGTTAACACTGTCCAAGCGTTTTTGTCGAAATGGGAGTTGGGATAGACGTGAAGCTGGCCTTTCTTGTCGCGGAGCCTTATTTTACGGGCGTCCATCCGCTCCACTGTTCCCTCAATCTCCCCTATCTTAACATAGTCACCAGTATTAAAATCTGGGTCTTGGGCCAAAAAAATCCCGGCGACCAAATCCTGGACAAAGGCTGAAGAGCCGGTAGCAATGGCAATTCCGGCAATGGCCACCGAGCCGGAGAGGGCTAAGGCCACTTGGGTTAGCCCAACTTGCTGCAAGAGGGCGGCAAGCAGGAAGATCCACAGCGCGATATCAACCACTGAGATCAGGATTCCTTTCATCGCTTGGTTGGCTCGCGAGAAACCTATCACTCCGTGCAGTAGCGCTTTAAGCAGTTTAATGACGATAAAGCCGACGATAAAGGTTAGAAGAAGCTCGGGCAGCTTGTCCCAGGCCCGAAAGAGTAGCTCAAAAACTCGGTCAGCAAAACCCGTCGCTCCCATTACTACTTACTCTAACACAGGTTACCTTTTCGCTTTGAGAGCTTTCTCTAACTCTATCCGCACTCGACTGATATTCGCCCGGCCTTGGGTTTTAGCCATTACTTGACCCACCAAGAAGTGAAGCGCATTTTCCTTCCCGCTCCGATAATCAGCGGCTGCCGACTGATGGCTTTCAACCACGGCTTTAATCACTGGACCAAGATCGTCTTGCTGGCCGAAGGAATATATCAACTCATCGATAGACTCTCCGCTAAGAGCTCTGCGAACAATCTCCGCCATTGTGTCTTTGGTCCAGCCAGCTGCATTTCTTGCCTCAATTAGTTTAAGCTGATTATCTGGTGTTAAATCTTTAAAACCTTGAACGTGGATGGCCATGGTAACAAAGACTGCCACCTTGTCTTTGCTTTGAGTGTGGCGATAGATTGCCATCACTCCATCAAACAAACCTCGATCAACCACAACCTTAGCGATGTTTGGGTGAAGACCAGTAACCTTATCCAATTCCTGCCGCTGTTGCTCCGGTAGCTTGTGAGCCCTTACGCCTCCCAACTCTATTCTTACCCACGGCAAATCCGGTTCAGGAAAGTAGCGATAATCGGCAGAGGTTTCTTTGGTACGCATCGAGACAGTTTTGCCGGATACGTCGTCCCAGGTTCGAGTTTCCTGCACCACTTCTTTAATGTCGTCAAGCAGTTCAGACTGTCTCCGGAACTCGTACTCGATTGCCTTCTCCACCGCTCTGAAACTATTGATATTTTTTACCTCAACTTTAATGCCCAATTTTTGAGATTTGAGGTTTGAGGCTTGAGACACTGAGATATTGGCTTCGCAGCGCATCTGTCCTTTCTCCATATCGGCGTCGCTTAAATTTAGGTGGCGGACAATCCGTTGCAGCTCTTGGCAGAATCGTTTGGCCGAGGCAGAGGAATGAAAATCGGGGTAAGTCACCAACTCAAGTAGCGGTACCCCGGCGCGATTGAAGTTGACAAGTGAATAATCCTGACTGGCTTCGTGCATCAGTTTGCCGGCATCTTCCTCTAGGTGGATCCGTTGGATGCGGTGAACTTTGCCCTCAATTGTTAAGCTGGCCTCGGTAATAAGCGGGGCGGCCGATTGCGAGATTTGGTAACCCTTCGGCAAATCGGGATAGAAATAGTTCTTGCGTGCCCAAAAGGTTGGGCTTGTTATCTTACCTTTTAGAACTTGTCCTAACTCGACAGTCACCTCAACCGCTTTTCGGTTCAACAGCGGCAGCGCTCCCGGTAAACCGTAGCAAACTGGGCAAATGTGAGTGTTGGGTTTCGCGTTGAACGGATCATTTAAGCAGCCGCAGAAAAGCTTCGTTTTCGTCTTAAGTTGAATGTGGACTTCGAGGCCGACTGCCAGTTGATAGCCGCTCATCGGACCCCGCGCAGTGTCGAAATGGCCTCTTTAAAGCTTTGGAAGTGTTTTTTGAGCTCCCACTCGGCCACAAAACTGCCCGGTTCATGCACGAGCTCGTTACGCTTAAGGTGGGCTTGCCAGAGATTCGAATAGATGGTCCGCGGCAGGTGCTGGCGCAATGACTTGAGGCGCTCGCCGAAGTTTGTGCCGGGAACCCGGCCTTGCTTTAAAACACTGTCAACCAGTGAATCGGCCTGAATGATGAGCTGTTTTTGGTTAGCCTGTGCTTGGCTGATCGATAGCCCTTCAAGCTCACGCAACTTCCCTTCCACTGCCAGCCAGTCAACGGCCTTGAAGCTGGCTTTTGGGTTAACCCCAAAAAGTCGCGCCCACAAACTCATTGCTGCTGACTGCTCTCCTGTGAGGCTTCTACCAGTCGCTGATTGACCAGCACTCCAAGATAAAGAAGTGTCACCGTAATGAGCAAGGCAACCCCCAGCCGGACGGCCCAGCGGATAATCGGCACCCGTTTTTCCCGCCGCCGCGCTTCGATTGCCAACCTCTGGGCCGCCGTTTCGGCTAACTCGGCGGCCTTTTTCAACCTAGCTTTCCTGCCCATTTGGTTTCTTTTGGTGATACTTAGTTTCCGCTTGGAATCGTTTGGCTAGATCGAGTAATAAATCCTCTCGCCTATGGGCGGCAATTAGTTGAGCGCCGATCGGTAACTTAGACCGACTGATCCCTGCCGGTAAAGAAATCGCCGGCACCCCTGCTAAGTTCACCCCTACGGTTAGTAAGTCGGATTTATACATCTCAATTGGGTCGTTAATTTTCTCACCAAGCTTGAACGGCAACGTCGGCGTGGTTGGAGCGATTAAAACATCCACTTTCTGAAAAATCTCAAGGTGCTCCTTTGTTATCAGCTGCTTCACTTTAACCGCTGCTTGGTAGTACTGATCGTAATGGCCAACCGACAGCGCGTAAGTGCCAAGCAGGATGCGGCGCTTGACCTCGGCCCCGAAAAGCGCTCGGGTTTCGACGTATCTTCCAATCAACTGCTGTGACGATTCTATAACAAAATTGTGATATCGAATCCCGTCATAACGGGCAAGATTAGCCGAGGCTTCGGAGGGTAAAATGACGTAGTAAGCCGGTAGGGCGTAAGGCAGGCTTGGCAGCGAGACATCACTGACAGTGGCGCCCTTCTCGACAAATAATTCCACCATTTCCTGGACCGCTTTTTTGATCTCTGGATCAATCTCGAGCTCCCAGAACTCACGGGGCAGACCAATTTTGAGTTTCTTAAGATCGGTTGCAACCGGTTCATAGCTGTATGAAAAGGTGGTTTGATCAAGCGGATCTTTACCGGCAATCACGGCAAAAACTTTTTCGACGTCTTCGGCCGAGCGGGCTAGCGGCCCGATCACATCAAGTGAGGAAGCTAAGGCCACTAAACCGTAACGGGAGACCGCGCCGTAGGTCGGTTTTAATCCAGTAACACCGCAAAAAGCGGCCGGCTGGCGGATCGAGCCGCCGGTGTCCGAGCCAAGTGCTGCCTCGCAAAGGCCGGCTGCCACCGCCGCGGCCGAGCCACCGGAGGAGCCGCCAGGAACCAGAGTTTCATTCCAAGGGTT
>Ga0187892_10007405_pt1 | contig 15660 bp, 13 predicted proteins | sample MA1701073metaG_FD_139345 | JGI IMG/M metagenome (GOLD analysis project Ga0187892, IMG submission 139345) | Bio-ooze microbial communities from a basaltic lava cave in the Kipuka Kanohina Cave System on the Island of Hawaii, USA - MA170107-3 metaG ... | reverse complement strand
GACCTCGGCAAGCTCGACGCGGATGGATATCTCACGATCGTCGATCGCAAGAAGGACATGCTTCTCGTCCACGGCATGAACGTGTATCCGCGCGAGATCGAGGAAGTGTTGTACAAAGTGGAAGGCGTCAAGGGAGCGGCCGTGGTGGGGAAACGGGCGCCGCAGGGCGAATTACCCATCGCGTTCGTCGAACCGGCGGACGGAACCCAGCTCGACCCGAAGGCGATGCAGAAGTATTGCCGCGAGATGCTGGCGGATTACAAGGTCCCCCGTGAATTTCGGATCGTTCCCAACTTGCCCCGCACTGCAACGGGAAAAATCTCGAAGTTGGAACTCAAGAAACAACTCTGAACAAGGCACGAATCATGAACACAAGCCCGTCCAGTCCCGTCACTCGAATCCGCTTGCTGCGACGCATCGTGGTTGTTGCCGCGCTCGCCGTGTTCGCCGGCTGCGCCACCAGCGGCTCGAACAGTTCCTCGAAAACGGCATCGAGCATGGACGAGGCGCGCGAGGCGCTTGGGAAAGGCAGGGCGTACGTCAGCACCGCCGTCGCGACGCTGAATGGGCTGCTCAGTTCCCAGGGCGACTTGCGCCGGGGGTTCGATGGCTTGGAGAGCGTCCTCGGCGACAACCGCTCCGCGGCGGACAAGATCGGCGACAAGCTCAACTCGATGCGGACGAGTTGGGCCGCCCATTTCAGCAAGTGGCAGAAGGAAGTGCAGGGGATCCAAAACGCCGAGGTACGGGCGCTGGCGGAACAGCGCCGGGCGGCGGCATTTGAAAACTTCCAGCGCGCCATCGCCCAGGTGGAAGGCGCGCGCGGGGCGTATCAGGAATTTGTCCAGACGCTGTCGGACATTCGGGGGTTTCTCGCTCGCGACATCACGCCGGGGGCCCTCCGCACCATCACGCCGACGATCCAGAAAGCGAGCGACAGCGCGAAGGCGCTCCAACAGCGTCTCGACGACGCCGTCGCGGAACTGGAGCGCGTGGCGAAGGAATTTTCGTCGCAAGCGCAGGCAAGCGCGCCGGTGAAGTGAGCGAAGCGCTACACGTCGAAGATCAGCGTCGCCTTCCAGCCCCCGTCTGACCTTTCGATCTTCGCCCCGTGGTAGGTCACGGCCTTGATCTCGTAGTTCGGTTCCGAATGAGCGAGGTCCACCTGAGCGCCGGTCAGTTTTGCCGCCAGGAAGTTCGCATTCAGTTCCTGCATCTCGATCTGGTCGAACACGAGCCGATGCGCGTCAAACTGAAAGAGAAGTTCACTCACGAATTCGACGAGCAACTCCTCCATCGAGCCGGAGCGAAGTTTCAGAAATTGCGTCGTTCGCTCGGGCTTGAGCGCGAACCGGCCCATCGCCTCGTACAACGCCGCCGCGGCGTTCTGGAAGAGTTCTTCCGCTGTTCCGGCGTGGATCGTCGCCCCGAGGTCGGCGGTATGGTCGAAGAACTCGAACTTCACGCCGGCAAGGATATCGCAGCCGGGAGGGCAAGCGAGTGGAAACGCAGCCGTCGCAAGCGGATGAGTCCACTTCCCAGCAGCGCTGCAAGATCGGCGGTGTGGTGGCGCCCGTCCTCGGGTGCCGAGGAAAACCGCCCGAAGCCGCCGGGGACGGCAGCCACCACCCCGTGGATCCGAACACAGTTGCCGATCATGCAGCGGCGCTGGTCCGTTTCCGTTTTGCTGGATTTTTTACGTGACTCTCCGGCAGCGCAGGTCCACTATCCGCTAGCATGAGCAACGGGAGTAACAAGAAGGGGATCATCACCTGGGCGATCCTGGCCACCGTCTTTCTCGCGTTCAGCCTCGCGGTGAACCTGGGTTTGTTCGTGATGCTGATCGCTTCCTCGGACCCCGGCATGGGGACGCGGTACGTGCCGGACAGCGTGTTCGAGGAACAAGTGATGGGCGGGGAACGGCGTTCGCACGACAAGATCGCCGTGATCTACGTCACGGGGCTGATCAGCTACAGCATCGATGGCGCGGCGGGCGAAGGAGGAATGGTCAGTGACATCAAAGAGCAGCTCCGAGTTGCCAGCAGTGACAGCAGCGTCAAAGCGATCGTGCTCGTGGTGGATTCGCCCGGCGGCGAAGTGACTGCCTCCGACGAAATCTACCGGGCCGTGGCCAGGGTGCGCGACGAGAAGGGACTGCCGGTCGTGGTGAGTATGGGAGCGCTCGCAGCCTCCGGCGGGTACTACGTTTCGATGGGCGGCGATTACGTCATGGCCAGCGAATCCACGATCACCGGCAGCATCGGTGTGATTCTGCAAACGCTCAACTACCGCAAGTTGCTCGAAAAGATCGGGGTGGATATCGTGACGATCAAATCCGGCAAGTACAAGGACCTGCTCAGTGGCTCCCGGGAAGCAAACCCGGAGGAAATGAAGCTTGTCCAGGATTTGATCCTCGAATCCTACGACCAGTTCGTGGGCATCGTCGCGAAGGAACGGGAACTGGATTTGGAGGAACTGAAGTCCACGCTCGCCCAGGGCCAGATTTTCTCGGGACGACAGGCGCGGGAGAAAAAATTGATCGATGATCTGGGATACTTCGAGGACGCGGTGAAAAAAGCCAAAGAACTGGCCGGCATCAGCCAGGCGCGCCAGGTGCGGTACATCGCTCCTCCGTCGCTGCGCAAGCTGCTGCGGTTGTTCAGCAAGTCGGACCAAAAGACGGTGAAGGTGCAGGTCGGACCCGAGGCGCTGAAGCTGCAGAACGGGAAGTTGTACTACGTGGCCGAGCAGTTCTTGCAGTGAGAAGCGGATGAATGGAAGGATGGAAGAATGGGTAAGGAAACGGTCGAACGTCGTTTGACTCGGTCCTCCCGTCTGCCAACCTTCCAACCTTCCAACTCTTCCGTCACCGTTGTCTCCCACCCGCTCATCCAGCACAACCTGACGCATCTGCGAGACCAGCGCACCGGCCACGAAGCGTTTCGTAGATTGCTCAGCCAGACCGCGGGGTTGATGGTCTATGAAGTGACGCGCAACTTCCCGCTGAAACGGGTGAAGGTCACCACGCCCGTGGCGAAGACCGGAGGCGCCGTGCTCACCAGGCCGATTGTGCTGGTGCCGGTGCTTCGCGCGGGGTTGGGAATGCTTGATGGCATCTTGCATGTGTTGCCGCATGCGACGGTGGGGCATATCGGGTTGTTTCGGCGGAAGAAAACGTTCGAGGCAGTGAAGTATTACACGAAATTGCCAAACCACCTGGATCGCAGCGCGGTGATCCTGATCGACCCGATGCTCGCGACCGGGAACAGCGCCGCAGCCGCCGCGGAGGTACTCAAGGCGCATGGGGCGAAACACGTCAGCCTGGTGTGTTTGGTGGCGTCGCCCGCAGGCCTGACGAAGCTGAACCGCGATCATCCCGACCTCACGATTTACACCGCCGCAGTGGACGAACGGCTCAACGCCCACGCCTACATCGTGCCCGGGCTGGGCGACGCGGGGGACCGGCTGTTTGGAACGTGACACACAGACAACCCGCACGAAGCACCGGACACCGGCTTTCTGAAGGAGCATGCAAACCCTGATGATCGTCGGCTGGAACACCAACAAAACGCAAGCCAACCACTCGCCAAACAGACACGGCGCTTGGCTGCAACGCCCTACCGGATTTCCGTCACGCCGAGAAACAGTCCGCGCTGCTGCTCGTAGTAAATCCTTCGCCGCTCGTGGAATCGCTGCATCGTCGGCTCGCCGGGGAGCAGCGTAAAATCCCCGACCAAAAACACGCGACCTTTGTCGTCCGCGGCGAGCGACTCGGTGAACGTGCACTCGCGACCGTCCTGGCTTACGATGATCCCGTGGTCTGTGGGCAGTGTCTTCTCCGTCGCATCGAGCGGAAGGCTGCGCAGAAAAACGGGGGGCACGCGACGCTCAAAAATGCGCGACCGCGTGGCCGGGGGGACCGCCGCATCCCTGTCGGCGCCGAGGGCGGATTGCACGAAATAGACGCGGTTGCCGCCGAGGGTCACTCCGAGGAAGTTCGGTCCGATATACCCGATGCGACGAAACGCTTCGCCGGTCTCGATCTTCCTGGCAGGGTCGAACTCCCAGAGTTGTTCGTCGCCGTAATAGACGTTCTTGCTGCTCTCGCGTTCGTTCTCATACAGACCCATCGCGAACACGCAGCGCCCGCGGTCCGGCAACGCCTGCGCCCAGGTCCAGTGCCGGTCACCCTGCCGCGCCACCGGCTCACGGTGCGGCCCGATGGTCATGCGCGGCAGGACGTTGTTCCAGCGATCGATCCTGCCCGAGCCGGCGCGAACGCGGAACAACGTGCCGTTTTCCCGCGCCATCGTGAACCAGCAATCGCCGCGGCGATCCACGAAAAACCAGTACGAGCCGTTGAGGTCGGTGCCGCCGGGCTTGACCAAACCTAGGTCGCGCTTGCGCCCCGTGCGCAGGTCGAGCCGGTAGAGATGGATGCCGTCGCGCACGATGTCCTGCTGCCGCATCGAGAGGACGAATGCGTAGAGAAAACGCCGGGCCGGGTCCACGCCGATCGCCGAATAGGTCGTGTACCCGCGACGGAGCGCGCCGTAGTCGCGGAATTTCCCCGTCGCGAGTTCGTAACCGATGATGTGCGAGCCCGGATAGCGGTCCATGAACTCGGGCGTGTAGAGCGCGAGATGCGTCGAGAGATAAATCCAGCCGTTGGCCTCGACGATGGGGCTGTGGATTTTGCCCTGCGGGATGCCGTTGGTCGGGTTCTCGCCGCACAGATACGTCACATCCTCGGCGAGCACGGCGAGTTCTTTCGTGCGCGGGTTGTAGCGGAAGAACCCCGCGCCGCGCCGGTCGGAATGCGACGAGACGGCAGCATAACAGTTGCCGTCCGACGCCACTGCAACGCCCTGCCATTGACCATCGAAGTAGCGCGAGTGTTGGCTGAGCGAGAAGGTCTCAACAACGAGCTTCTTCGATGGCGGCGGAGAGTTGGTCGAATCAGCAAGCCCGGTGACCGCTGCGAATGCGCAGAGCAGCAAAGGGGACCGGGCCATGTTTGCGAAGACGTGCAGCGCGACCCGCTTCATTTCTTCGGCGGGCGCAACGGCGGGATGGGCTGCAAGATTTTGCGCCGCTCGGGCGTGAGTTTCGCGAGCAACGCCTCGGAGTATTCGTAGCCGTACCGGGTTTGTGCCCAGCTCACGCCGTAGCGATAAATGACGACGCGCCGCTCGCCGGACTTGGTGCGGCTGCTGCCGCCGTGAATGATCCCATCGACGAACAACAGGGCGTCGCCTTTGTTCATGTGGACCTCGATCGCGCCCTCCAATGTGTCCATCCGGTCGCCGCGGCCGTAATTGCCGGCATTCGGATGGAGGAAGTTGGACTTGTGGCTGCCGGGGACGACCATCGTGGCGCCGTCGCCGGGGCCGATGTCGGTCAGCGCCATCAGGAGGTTGCATTGGCCGCAACGGAAAACGCCGTTGGCGTAGCGGTACGCGCCGCGCAACGCGCCCTGAAAGCCGCCCGAGTGGGCGGGATGATGCCCGCCGCTGCGTCGCACGGAGAGGATGCATTCATCGATGAACAATCCCTGGACGTAGGACTTTTCCTCGCCGCAGTAGCGACGGACGTGATTGATCCACGACGGATGATCGATGAGTTCGAGGAACGGTCCGCCGAGTTCGACGCAGTTGTGGATTTCGAGGCCGGTGTCCTTCGTGTAGTCGCGTCGCTGGGCATTGCCGATCCACTGGCCGACTTCAACTGGGGGGAGGGCGTCAATGGCTTTGTGCAGCGCGCTCATCAACTCGGGTTCGATGGCGTTCTTGATGATGAGGAATCCCCGCAGGTCGAACAAGAAGTCGTCCAGCGCTGATGGAATCGTTGGTTGTCTCATGGGTTTCTCCTGTACTGATGGTGGGAAGTTTTAACGAGGAGGGCAGGCAATTGGCAATGAGCAAGTGGTTTGACGCTGCTCCGTGGCGGCTGAGGTCAGGGAACCGCCACGGAGGACGGCGTTCCGGCCCATTCACGGATGGGTGTGCCGCGCTTGTGACAAGCGCGAGGTCGGAATGTGGGCGCTCTCCGAGCGACGACCATCTCGCCTCCTACTACTTCAGGTCCTCCGCGATGGTATTGAACTGCTCCACCGCAGCTTCCAAATCCTGCGTGATTTCTTCGGCGATGATGTGCGGGGCCGGCAGGTTCGCGCTGTCTTCGAGGCTTTCATCCTTCAGCCAGAAGATGTCGAGGTTGACCTTGTCCCGCTTGATCAGGTCTTCGTAGGCGAAGCTCTTGAACCGCTCGCTTTCGGTGCGTTTGTGGCGGTTCTTGGGATTGTAGCACTTCACAAACTCATCGAGGTCGGTGCGCTGGAGGGTGCTTTCTTTCAGCGTGAAATGTTTGTTGGTGCGGAAGTCGTAAATCCACAGCTTCTGCGTCCACGGCTTTTCCTGCGCGGGTTTGCGGTCGAAGAACAGGACGTTGGCCTTCACGCCTTGCGCGTAGAAGATACCGGTCGGCAGACGCAACAGGGTGTGGACGTCGGCCTGCTTGAGCAGTTCGCGGCGGATCGTCTCCCCGGCGCCGCCTTCAAACAACACGTTGTCCGGCAACACCACGGCGGCGCGGCCATGCTGTTTAAGGATGGTGAAGATGTGCTGGAGGAAATTGAGCTGTTTGTTGCTGGTCGACGCCCAGAAATCGTCGCGGTTGATGACGAGACTTTCCTTCTGTTGCTCCCCGGCATCGTTGACGATGGTGACGCTGCTCTTCTTGCCGAACGGCGGATTGGCCAGCACCATGTCGAACTCGCCATGCTTCCCGGCCAACGCGTCGCGCACCGTCACCGGCAGGCCCTCATCTGTAGCGGCGGTCTGTGACCGCCGATCCTTCTCTTTCCCATTCGGCGCTGACACAGCGCCGCTACAGTCCGGCTCCCCGATACCGTGCAACAACAGATTCATCGCACAGAGACGGGCGACGCTGTCCACCAACTCGACGCCGTGGAGCGTGCCGGACCGGAGGCGTTTCTTCTGTTCCTTGTCCAGCCCGGCCGTCCTGGCGATGTAATCGTGCGCGGCCAAAAGGAAACCGCCGGTGCCGCAGGCGGGATCGCAGATCGTGATGTCAGGTTGAGGCGACATCACCTCGACCATCGCGGCGATGAGCGGACGCGGGGTAAAATACTGCCCGGCACCGCCTTTCACGTCCTCGGCGTTCTTCTGCAACAACCCTTCGTAGGCGTCGCCCTTCACGTCGGCGGACAGGCTTGACCATTGTTCCTTGTCAATCAGGTCCACGATGAGCCGGCGGAGCTTGGCCGGGTCCTGAATCTTGTTCTGCGCCTTGCGAAAGATCAGGCCCAACATCCCCTTCTGTTTGCCGAGCGACTCCAACACATGCCGGTAATGCGTCTCCAGTTCGTCGCCGTCCTTCGCCAACAGGCTCGGCCAATCGAACCCCTTCGGAACTTGCGACGGCTTGTCGCGCAGTTGTGCTTGTTCCTCGCCCATCTTCAGGAACAACAGATACGTCAACTGCTCGACGTAATCGCCATACGACAGGCCGTCATCGCGGAGTATGTTGCAATAATTCCAGAGCTTTTGGACGAGTGCGGTGGAGTGGTTGGACATGGTTGTTTCAGTACTGAGTGTCGACATGATATCCGGTTCTTCCAGAACACGAATAGCCATTCTTGTCTTTGTGTGCGTTCAAGTGCGTATCACGGGTCTTCCGATAGAACCGCTTGTTGCAGTACGTGCATTCCATCACGTAAATCGGACCATGCTTACGCGTCGTTCGCGACCAAGTTCTCACAGGACTGGCGGTCGGCGAGATGACCTGCGGACCAGACGGAGTCAACTCAATGGCATACCGAGGTACAAACGAAGTGCTCGTTGCTGATGCACCTTCAATTCGATCAACCCGGTAGGATCGGTGCTCACCGGACGCGTGGCGAATTGCGTGCAATACAATGTTTCCGTCTCTTGTGCGACGCAGTGAGTACGGTTCGATTACACGCCGCGAACCTTGATAGGCCAAGTCCACACATAAGCGATTGGCCGCAGCGAACCGGATGATCTCCAGAGGAGCAGTGAAGCGCCACGAGGTGAGCATTGCCGGCGGCTGCCATGAGGCGTCTTCGTCTGCCGCAACTGGCATAGCCGCCATAACCGGCTTGCTCACCGCCTCGAACAGCCAGCTAAACACACGTGGTAGTTCCTCGAAAAACTGCACCAGTGGCGGAAGTTGTGGCAATTGGTGAGCCAACATATTCGCCCATTCTGCCTCCAACTCCGCTCGTTCAGGACGATTCTGTAAAGCCGCAGCCGACGGAACGGGCATTCCCTTAAAGACGCATTTCTCTTTGAGCGTGTTCACGACCAAAGCGCGGTCACAGGTTGTTTCATCATGACGGTAGAGATGCACTACATCATAGAGATCGCGCGGACGCATTCGCTCCGAGAGAGCGCGTATTTTTTCGGCGAACAGTTCCTCGTAAGGGTAACAGAGCGCCTGAATGCTCGCCGCTGGCTTATCGGAATACGGGTGATGAACGTCACGTTGTACCGGGGCCAACACCAGCCGCTCGTCATCTGTCAGATCGAGTTTGATGCGCGGGACACTTCCACGACGTTGCATCGGCCCTACATAACCGATACGTCCCTGCACGGATGCCTTTCCACGTGGATTTGTGTACGCTTCTAATCTGATGGAATCGGCCGGGACCTCGATGCCACTCTGTTCGTAAACCCAAGCTGTAACTTCGGCGAAAGTCGCAGCGAGAAAATCCTCCTTGAGATGGGCGGCATTCTTGAGCGTGAAGTCCAGGTCCTCCGAGAATCGGTACGTTTCGAAATAGCACTTCTTAAGGCAAGTGCCACCTTTGAAAACCCACTCCGGTTTCAGAGCAGCATGGTTGAAGATACCGGCCAAAAACCACCCAAGCGCGTAGTCCTTCTCGATTGTCTCCGCCGCAAGCCCCCATTCACGGGATAGCTCCAGAATCTCTTGGCGGTCAATCACGGGTTTGTTCCTTGGTCCACGTCGCCGGCAACCACAGCCGCCACGCCGTCAACAGACGTTCCGCGGGCAGCGATGGATCGAGCTTGGCGTTACCAGCAGTCAGACCCGATCGGCACGCTGCGATGGCGATCTTCTCCTCTGGGGCAAATTTTTCCAATAGAAAGCCGAGCCGCTTGAACACCGCCCCGCTACCGAGCCGCTTCGCGTACGCAATCAGCAGGTCCATGTCTTTGGATTTCGATTTGAGATAGCTCTGTAACACGTCCGCCGCCGGGCGAATTCCGCCGCCCAGATTCGGATCGTCCAACATGTCGAGCACGGTTCGTGTCGGATCAGATACATCTACCTTCACCTGACCGCGCCACACCGGTTTTGTGCCGAACAGCGACGCGGCGAGAATCGTGCGCACGACGAATTTTTGTCCCTTGATCACCGGCTGGCGATTACGCGGCTTCGTCGTCGTCATCACGAGAACCGACCGGAAGATTTGCTCGGTCAAATCCCAATGTTCAGCGGCGCTCCATCCGCCGATGTAACAGGGCGTGAACAGCCGGTCGGCAATGATCCACGGGTCATCCAAGGCAACGTCGCCGGTACTCGACTCCAGCGGCACCGGCACATACAGACCACGCTGCACACGTGACAGCCAGCCTTGTTTGGCCCAACGAGATAGTGTCTTCGCTGCGTCCTTCGCCGACACACCGAGACTCGCCGCCGCCTGCTGTACGGAGACGCTACCTTTCACCTCACGAAGCAACTTGGCCAGCTTCGTTCGCGAATCTTTTCCTAATCCAGCGGCTGTGTTCATAAAGTATACTTACTGCGTTGTAGTTCCACTCGGGAGAGAACTGCGACGCACAGAATATACTTATCCACACTCAAAACAAGCCATTTTCAGCAATTCCGCGCGGAAACCAGTTTCCCTTCAAACGCCTGCTGCAAGATGGACTGGCGCAGTCGGGTGGCGCGCTGGTGGACGTAGTCTCGCGATTCCTTATCGGAGTTGGCGGTAATCATTTAACTAGCCTCCCGGCAAATGCCTCTTGAAGTACCGACTGTCTCAAACGGCTAGCTCGCTTCAGGTTGCTTTCCACCAGCGCGGACAACTCTTCCACCACGCTCAACCGCCGCTCCACTTCCGCCACAATCCGCTCCTGCTCCACCAACGGGGACAACGGCACGACAATCTTTTCGATCCTGAAAAGTGCCAGCTTTGACTGAGTTGTGGCGAGTGTGTATCCGGCAATCTGGGACTGACCTGAAAGACTGGCGAGGTAGCAGCAGAGGTACTTGGGGAGCACTCCGATGAGGTTGCAGATTTTGGCTGCGTTCTCCGTGAGATTTGCGCCATCAAGCGTCTCCGGTATGACGCCGACTAAGCCGATTGTTCCGGCAATCGAGATGTAAGCGTCGTGCTTTGAGATCGTGTACCGGGAGATAGCGGACTGCGTTTCTGCCTTCAGGTATTTCAGGTTCTCAAGCGCAACCGTTCCGTTTGAGAAATCCACAACGCGAATGTAAGGGAAGTTGGTCGGCTCTTCCGAATACGTGTGGCCTGCGGGTAATCGCTTTCCGCCTTTGACGTGTCCCAGTTCTTTGATGGTCGCCTGCTTCCACTTACCAGGATCTGTTTCGACGAGGCGGCCTTCGCAGGCGGCTTTGAGGACGGCGGCGCGGTAGCGGTGGAGGTTGGCCTGCACCCGCCGCAACGCCGCCACCCCCGCCTCCAGCCGCGTGAATTGCTTCTCAATCTCCGCCACAATCCGCCGCTGGTCGGGTAGCGGGGCTACCGGCACAACCGATTCCTTGATCTTCTTCAGGATGATACGCCTGATGGCTGTACCAGTCATCTGCCCGGTCATCCGCTTGTAGCCGTCCGGACTGTTCAAGTAGTAGGCAAGGAAATGCGGTTCGATTCGATCACGGATTGGTTTAAGCAATGCAACGCTCGAAAGCAGACTGAACTCTTCATCGAGCGGATTGACCGTGGCGATACCGGTTGTCACGCCGTCCTTGATGTAAAGAACATCGCCCTTCTCCGGGTTGCACCGCTGGCTCAGGTAACGGTGTGTCTCCTCCTTCACGTAGGTGACATCCGACAGGTCCAGTCCCCAAGTTTTGATGTTTTTCGCCGTGATGTACTTGTAGTCGCCGGTAGGGAATTGCTCCTTGGGAGAGAAGTGCGTTCCGTCCTGAACCTTTGAACACACGTCTTCCATCTTCGCCCACTGCCAGCCTGCCGGTAACGTGGTCATGCGGCAGTCCTCGGATACCATGTGGTGACTTCCAATTGCCGTTGGGCTGGCGGGACATCATCCAACGCAGTCACAGCAGCACCCACTTTATATGCGTAGCCGTGAGCTCCGGTACCGGTAAAACACTCTAGTTTCAGCTGATCGTACTTTTCGCACTCGCGATTTGTTGTTTTCTTAACTTCGACAACGAGCAGGTTGTATTTATCAGTTCCTCGCCGGTGCACGACAATATCGGGGGCAATCGAAAAGACGTAGTAATTCTCGTCATCAGTTGCGCGGGTAACCGTCCGCTTTGCTTTCTCGACAATCCGCACGAGATCTCGTGGTATGCGATGCTCCTTACTGCCGTCCAAGTGACGGTTGTACTCACAGTCAACCGTGATTCGTGCGTCATCTCGGACAATGGATTTTCTGCGAAGCTCGCGCTCTAAGTAGTACGCTAAGCGGTGTGCAATAGCGCGCTCACTTGCCGCACCCCACCCACTTTGACCTTGAGTTGCTACTTGGCCAGCCGTGTTTTTTCGAGGTGCGAGTAATGATTTGCAGTCGTGGCTATCATTGAAGGCCGCGACGGCGCTAAGCAAACAAGTCCTCAAGGCTTCGTTAGAGGCAGCCTTGCTCATGCGGCGAGCACCGTGTTGAGTTCGTTGAGCAGCTTGGGCAAGTCCTCGCCGAAAAGCTGGTGGGCGCGACCGAGGCCGCCTTGTTGGGCGAACGGGGCGTAGTCGAAATCGTCTTCTTCGATGCTGCAACTGGTGGCGATGTGGTCGCGGATGAGATTCAACCACCCGAGTTGGTCGCCGGCGAAGTTCACGCCGCCTTTCGCCTTGTCCATGAGCCATTCGTTGAAGCGTTCGTGGACGGAGTCGGCGAACGGTTTCAAGACCGGTTGTTGTTCGAGGGCAAACCGGACGAGGGCGACGAGGTCGGCGAAGCGCCCAGCTTGCGAGCGGCCTTTGACCTTGCCCGGCTTTGTCTGCGCAAAAGCGTCCCAGAGTCGGTCTTCGGTCCACGCGGCGTGGTTCTCGCGGAGTTTTTTCTCCAGTTCCTTGAGTAGCGGTTCGGTGAGGCGTTGCCGGTAGGGACGACTGTAAAGGATTTGCAGGGCGGTGATCTCGGCTTTGTGCTGCTCGATGTAGTCGCGGAACGAGGTGGCGAGCTGGGTATTGGTCTGGGCGGTTTGCGGCGCCGGGCCGGCGTAGAGAAGTGTATCCTGGGAAATAACGTCAATGGTTTGCTCGGCGGCTTTGACGATTTTCTTGAGCAGGTTGCGGAGATCGGGGTTGGAGGAGAGAGGAAGAACGGCCTGTTTAACCGCCAAGACGCGAAGAGCGCCAAGATCGGAAGGAGAAGACTCGGTATAGGAAACATCCTTGGCGTCCTTGGCGTCTTGGCGGTTCAAATCGGGATCGAGGGCATCGAGAATTCCTCGCGCGATCTGGGAAAGCGTCTGGCCTTTGGCGGTCTGGGTGATCTGGGTCTGCACTTCGGCATCGAATCGGCGTTCCAGGCGAATGAGTCGGCCCGCGAGCGATTCGAGCGCGGCGACCTCGGTCGTGCCGAGCGCGGCGGCATCGAGGAGTTTCTCGAAGCTGACGGTGGGTTTGTTTTCGAGTGGGCGGGTTTCGGTCTTGCACCGCTCGCACACGCCCACGGCATCCACAATCATGAAGCGTGTCTTGCGTTTCACGCCGGGGTTGACCTGTTCCATTTCGGTGTCGGACACCACGCGCACACCACGGCCTTTCATCTGGTCGAAAAAGTTTTTCGAGGCGACGCTGCGCATGAAGAAGACAATTTCCAGCGGCTTGATGTCGGTGCCGGTGGCGATCATGTCCACCGTGACGGCGATGCGCGGGAAGTAGCTGTTGCGAAATGCGCTGAGGATTTCGTCCGGTGACAAGCTGGAGGCGCGTTTCCAAGTGGTGACCTCCCGTTCCTTGCCGTCAGCCTCCAGCTTTTTTTCGACGATCCGGACGAAGCCGGTGCGGTAGGTGATTTTCTGGCAGAAGTCGTTGCCCTTGCCGAACACTTCCCGGCAGATATTGACGATGTCGTCGGCGTGGGTGTCATCCTTCGCGAAGATGAGCGTCTTCGGCAGGTCGGTGCGGCCGGGAAACATTTCGGTGAAGACTTTGTCGCGGAAGGTGGCGAGGACCGTACGAATCTGGTCCGGCGCGACGACATCGCGGTCGAGTTCGGAGGCATCGTAGGCGAGAGCTTCGTCGAGTTGCTCCCAACGGACTTTGCGGGTCTGGCGGTCGCGTTTGTCCACGTAATATCCGGCGTCCACTTTTGCGCCGCCCTGGGTGATGGCGGTATTGATGCGGTAGATGTCGCAACCCACGTTGACGCCATCAGCCACGGCTTTCTCGTGGTTGTATTCCATGACGAGGTTTTGCTGGAAGAAACCGAAAGTCTGTTTGGAAGGCGTCGCAGTGAGGCCAATCAGCGAGGCGTCGAAGTAGTCGAGCACCTGCCGCCAGAGGTTGTAGATGGAGCGGTGGCACTCGTCGGTGATGATGAAGTCGAATTCCTCGATGGGGAAATCGGGATTGTATTCGACCGGGAGGGGTTTTTTGAAAAGGGTTTCGGCGGCTTCGATGGGGAGATCGTCGAGGTCGGGGGCCGGTTCTTTCTCGCCCTTGAGCATGGAGTAAACTCGCTGGATCGTGCCGATGACGACGCGGGCGGATTTGTCGAGGGAGTTGCCGGTGAGTTGGTGGACGATGTATTCCTCGGTGAACTTGTAGTTGTTCACCGGCGAGACGAACTGCTGAAATTCCTTGAGCGTCTGCCGCCCGAGATTGCCGCGATCCACGAGGAACAGGACGCGTTTCGCGCCGCCGTATTTCACGAGCCGGTAGATGAAATTGACGGCGGTATAGGTCTTGCCGGAACCCGTCGCCATTTGGATGAGCGCGCGCGGATGACCGGCGGCAAAGGACTTTTCGAGATTGTGGATGGCATCAATTTGGGCAGGCCAGAGAGTACCGACCGGCAGTGCGGGGAATTCGCGCAGTCGCTGGGCGAGTTGTTTCTCCTGCTGCACCCAGGTGAGCAATGTCTCGGGCCGATGGAAGGCGAAGACATTCCGGCTGCGCGGCTCGGGGTCGAGGCGGTTTGTGAATTGCGTCTCGGCGCCGGTGCTCTCGTAGGCAAACGGCAGCGGTGTCTTCCACGCAGGAAAGCCAGATCCAAGGCCGACGGAGTACTTGCCGGATTGTTCCTCGACACCCTTGAGAGTGTGCCCCTCCGGCTTGGCTTCAACCGTGCCGATTCCCTTGCCGTCGGCAAAAAGAAAGTAATCGGCTTCGCCCGACTTTGTCGCAACTTCCCGCACGGCGACGCCACGCGCGGCGGAAAGGTTTACTTCATTGCGACTCTGCACCTTCCAGCCGCACTGATCCAGCAGGGCATCGATCTTCTGGCGGGCTTTCTCCTCGGGTGTCATGTGCTCAGGATGACGAGCACGCAGACTACCAAACTTGTGCGCAGAAGCAAGCGCGCCGCGGTAGGCGCCCACGGCTACAACATTCGCGTTATCCGCGTCCCTCCTGAGGCGGGCGAGAATTCGCGGTTTGCTCAGTTGTCTGTTTCGTGGCTCACCGACGCTGTCAGCGATCAGCGGTCTGCCGTCAGCCATCGAGCGCACCCGTGATGGGCGCGGTTACAATTGCCTGCGAATCCACGTTGCCGCCTCGTCGTGCGCGGTTGGATGCGTGCCGTGGCCGACGGCAGTGCTGATATGCAACTCGATGTTGGCCGGCTTCTTCTGGGCGATGGAAGCCGCGACCACCTTGCGCGTGAAGCGAATGCAATTGTCGGTGCTCACCCGCTCGTCGTGGTTGCCGATGCAAACCCAGATCGCGCGACCTGGGAGATGGTCAGCGACGTTGTCGAGGGCGACCGCCTTGGTCAGTTCATGGTCTTCCAATCCCTTGAACTCGGTCAGCGCACGCAAATCGACGACGGGTGCGACGGCGATCACGGCTTTGACGCGCGGTTCCGTCGCCGCCCAAAGCAACGCGAGGAATCCACCACGCGACGTGCCGATGACTGCCACGCGCGCCGGGTCGGTGAGACCTTCCCGGATGAGATGGTCGAGGAGTGACGACGCTCGCGCCGTGAACGACGCGCCGAAATTGTCACCGTGTTCGAGCCGATACCGCCAGCCGGGCAGGCTGGTCGGCTCGCCTTCGCGGACGTTCTCACCGTGACACGGCACATCGAGCGCCACGGACATGAATCCGTCCGGGCGAAGCAGGCGGCCGGCTTTGTTGAAATCGTCGTTCTCAAGCGTGTCTTCGATTCGCGCAGCGAGGATGAAAAGAGTGGGAGAAGGCGAAGCCGGCTTGCCACCCCGCACGCCAAATCGGAAACCGGCAGGATGTTGGAGGACTTGCATTTCAAT
>Ga0187892_10007403_pt1 | contig 15666 bp, 12 predicted proteins | sample MA1701073metaG_FD_139345 | JGI IMG/M metagenome (GOLD analysis project Ga0187892, IMG submission 139345) | Bio-ooze microbial communities from a basaltic lava cave in the Kipuka Kanohina Cave System on the Island of Hawaii, USA - MA170107-3 metaG ... | reverse complement strand
TCCATTCACCCGGGCGCGGGCGGCACCGAGTCCCAGGACTGGGCCCAGATGCTCATGCGCATGTACCTGCGCTGGGCGGAGCGCGCCGGCTTCAAGGCCGAGGTCGTGGACCTGCTCGCGGGCGAAGAGGCGGGCATCAAGTCGGCCACCATCGAGATGAGCGGGGAGTACGCCTACGGCCACCTGAAGGGCGAGACCGGCGTGCACCGCCTGATCCGCATCTCCCCCTTCGACGCTTCCCGGCGCCGGCACACCTCCTTCGCGTCCGTCGCGGTCATCCCGGAGGTGGAGGACGTCGAGGTGGTCGTCCGCGACGAGGATCTCCGGGTGGACGTCTACCGCTCCTCGGGGCCGGGCGGGCAGGGGGTGAACACGGCGGACTCCGCGGTGCGCATCACCCATCTGCCGAGCGGCCTCGTGGTGGCCTGCCAGAACGAGCGCTCCCAGCTCCGCAACCGCGACACCGCGATGCGCATCCTCAGGTCGCGCCTCTTCCAGATCTACGAGCAGAAGCAGAAGCAGGAGCTGGCCGATCTGACCGGGGAGAAGAAGGAGATCGCCTTCGGCAGCCAGATCCGCACCTATACCTTCGCGCCCTACCAGATCATCAAGGACCACCGGACCGGGATCGAGGTGGGCAACGTGGAGGCGGTGATGGACGGCGGGCTCGACCCCTTCATCCGCGCCTACCTGACCATGGCCCGGCCCGCGCCCCCGGCGTGATCCCGCCCGCATGACGACGTCACCCGGACTACCGCCCGACACCAACGAGCAGATCCGCCGCCGCCGGGAGAAGCTCGAGGCCTGGCGGGCCCGCGGGGTCAACCCGTTCGGCGCGCGCTTCCCGGTCACCCACTGGGCGGGCACGCTGCAGGCGCGGTTCAAGGACGCGGATGAAGCCCTGCTGCAGAGCGCGGGCGCGGTCGCGCTGGCCGGCCGGGTGGTGGCGATGCGCCACCACGGCAAGACCTGCTTCGCGGTGCTGCGCGACCAGTCGGGCCAGATCCAGCTCTACGCCCGCACCGACGTGCTCGGCGACGCCTACCCCGCCTTCGTCGATCTCGACGTCGGCGACTTCGTCGGCGTCACCGGCGAGCTCTTCCGGACCCGCACCAACGAGCTGACGGTGGCGGTGAAGCAGTTCGAGTTCCTCGCCAAGGCCCTGCGCCCGCTGCCCGAGAAGTGGCACGGCCTCAAGGACGTGGAGACGCGCTACCGGCGGCGGTACGTGGACCTGATCGTCAATCCCCAGGTTCGCGAGGCCTTCGTGATGAAGAGCCGGCTCATCGCGGCGATGCGCGCCTTTCTCGACGCGCGCGGCTTCCTGGAGGTGGAGACCCCCATGATGCAGCCGATCCCGGGGGGCGCCGCCGCCAAGCCGTTCGTCACCCACCACAACGCGCTCGACATGCCGCTCTACCTGCGCGTCGCGCCCGAGCTGTATCTCAAGCGCCTCGTGGTGGGCGGCCTCGAGCGGGTGTACGAGATCAACCGCAACTTCCGGAACGAGGGGATGTCGACCCAGCACAACCCCGAGTTCACGATGCTCGAGTTCTACCAGGCCTACGCGGACTACCAGGACCTGATGCAGCTCACCGAGGAGCTGTTCCTCCACCTCGGGCAGACCCTGCTCGGGCGCGACGAGCTCACGTACCAGGGCGAGACCATCCGCCTGGCCCCGCCGTGGCGGCGCCTGGCCTTCTTCGACGGGCTCGGCGAGGCGATCGGGAGCCCGGTCACCCCCGAGACCGACGCGCGCGCCCTCGGGGAGGCGGCGACGCGCCGGGGCGGGTTCGCGACCGATCGCCAGACCCAGGCGGTGCTGCGCGGCGAGCGCGGCCCGGTCGCGGTGTGGAAGGAGATCTTCGACACCCTCGTCGAGCCCACCCTGGTGCAGCCCACCTTCGTGGTGGACTTCCCGATCGAGCTGTCGCCGCTCTCCAAGCAGAAGCCGGGCCAGCCGCGTCTGGTGGACCGCTTCGAGCTCTACGTCTGCCGGCGCGAGCTCGCCAACGCCTACTCCGAGCTCAACGATCCCATCGACCAGCGCCGGCGCTTCGAGGAGCAGGCGAAGGAGCGCGAGCGCGGCGACGAGGAGGCGCACTGGATGGACGAGGACTTCGTGCGCGCGCTGGAGTACGGGCTGCCCCCCACCGCGGGGGAAGGCATCGGGGTCGACCGGCTCGCCATGCTGTTCACGGACGCCGCGTCCATCCGCGACGTGATCCTCTTCCCGCACCTCCGGCCCGAGCGGAGCGGCGCGGAGGAGGGCGAGTCGGACGAGGAGGCGGGCGCCTGATGCTCCGGCGCATGCCCTTCGAGGTGTTCCTCGGGCTCCGCTACCTGCGGGCCCGCGGCCACCGGACCAACCTCTCGCTCTTCGTCTGGATCGGCATCGGGGGCGTCTTCCTCGGCGTGAGCGCGCTCATCGTGGTGCTCGCGGTGATGACCGGCTTCCAGGACGGCATCCGGGACAAGATCATCTCGGCCAACCCGCACGTGCTGATCATGGAGGCGGGCGGGCGCGGGGTGGCCGACGGCCGCCTCCTGGCCGAGCGGGTGGCTCCGGTCCCCGGCGTCGTCTCCGCGACGCCCTTCGTGCTCCAGCAGGCGCTGTTCACCTCGTCGAATGGAGGCGCCACCGGCGGGCTCCTGCGCGGGGTCGACCTCGCCACCCCGGCGGTGCGTGACGCGATCGCCGCGCAGGTCCGCTTCGGCCGCCTCGACCCGGTGCTCAAGGGGTCGGAGCCCGCGCTCCTGCTGGGCCGCGAGCTGGCGCGCAGCCTCGGGGTCGCGCCGGGCGACCATGTCACGGTGATCTCCCCGCAAGGGGCCATGACCGCGGTCGGCCTCGTGCCCAAGATGCGGCGCTTCCTGGTGGCCGGCTGGGTCGAGGTCGGCATGTACGAGTACGACTCCTCGCTCGCCTACACGTCCCTGGCCTCGGCCCAGGAGTTCGCCGGCCTGGGCGACCGGGTGACGGGGGTGGAGGTGAAGCTCGCCAATCCCTTCGACGCCAAGGACGTGGGGCGGACGATCGCGGCCCGCCTCAAGGATCCCTACTGGATCCGCGACTGGATGGACATGAACCGCAACCTCTTCGCGGCGCTCCAGCTCGAGAAGCTGGCCCTCTTCGTCATCGTCACCATCATCGTGCTGGTCGCCGCCTTCGCGATCATCGGCCACCTGGTGCTGCTGGTGGCCGAGAAGCGGAAGGAGATCGGGATCCTCAAGGCGATGGGGGCCGGGGCGGGGAGCATCGGGGCCGTGTTCCTGGTGGCCGGGATGCTGATCGGGGTGGGGGGCACCGTGGCGGGCAGCGCCTTCGGGCTGCTCCTGATCTGGGTCCAGAACACCTACAAGATCATCCGGCTCGCCGGCGACGTCTACCAGATCAGCCACCTGCCGATGAAGCTGACCGGGTCGGATTTCGCCATGATCGTCGGCTCGACGCTCGTCATCTCGTTCCTCGCGACCCTGTCGCCGGCGCGCCGGGCCGCGCGCATGGATCCGATCGAAGTGCTCCGCTATGAGTGAGCCGCTGGTCGTCGCGGAGGAGCTGGAGCGCGAGTACCGCATGGGGCCGGAGCCGGTCCGGGTCCTCCGCGGGGTGAGCCTGACCGTCAACGCGGGCGAGAGCGTCGCGATCATCGGGGCCTCGGGGGTGGGCAAGTCCACCCTGCTCCATCTGCTGGGCACGCTCGACCGGCCGACCAGCGGGCGGGTGCTCTTCGACGGCGAGGACGTATCCGCGCGTACCGACGCGGCCCTCGCGCGGCTGCGCCGCACCGAGGTGGGCTTCATCTTCCAGTTCTACAACCTGCTCGGCGAGATGACCGCGCTGGAGAACGCCATGCTGCCGGCGCTGCTGCAGCGGGCCAGCGTCCCCGAAGCCCGCGAGCGGGCCGCCGCGGCGCTGCACGAGGTCGGGCTCGGGGATCGGCGGGGCCATCGGCCCGGGGAGCTCTCGGGGGGCGAGCAGCAGCGCGTGGCGATCGCCCGCGCGCTCGTCGGCCGCCCGCGGCTGATCCTGGCCGACGAGCCCACCGGCAACCTGGATCCGAAGACGAGCGAGGTCATCTGGGATCTGTTCCTCCGGCTCCAGGCGGAGCGTCACCTGGCGTTCGTGATCGCCACGCACAACCACGAGCTGGCCCGGAAGGCGGACCGGGGCTACCGGCTCGTGGACGGTCGGGCGGTGGTCTGGCCGTGAGTCCACGAGTTTCAAGGGGTTACGGGGAGACGACCGAGGGCGCCTCAAGAAAGGGCTAGGCCCGCGGCGCCGGAAGGCATATACTCATCGCAGGTTTAGGGAGCATCGGGGTGAAGTAGGCGCCCCCGGCGAGCCACAACCCGAAGTCAGAAAGGCGCGAGGTCACCTACAGTGTTCGAGCGATTCACGGAGCGGGCGCGTCGGGTCATCATCCTGGCCAGGGAAGAGGCAGGGCGGTTCCGTCACGATTTCGTTGGAACCGAGCACATCCTCCTCGGCCTCATCCGCGACGGGGAAGGCATCGCGACCGCGGTATTGCAGCGGCTGGGGCTGCGCCTGGAAACCGTGAAAGCGGAGGTCGAGCGGGCGCTCGCCGGCTTCCCGAAGACCCTCACGTTCGGTGAAGTGCCGTTCACGCCGCAGGCCAAGCGGGTCCTCGAGCTGTCCATCGAGGAAGCGCGCCAGCTCGGGCACAATTACATCGGGACGGAGCACCTGCTCCTCGGCCTGATGAAGGAAGGCCAGTCGATCGCGGCCAAGATCCTCGAGTCCCTCGGCGCCCGGCTGGACGAGGTCCGCCAGGAGACGCTGGCGCTGCTCGGCGACCAGTACTACCCGCGCCCGAAGAAGCGCTCCCAGACCCCCGTCCTCGACGAGTTCGCCCGCGACCTCACCCAGCTCGCGCGGGAGAGCAAGCTCGACCCGGTCATCGGCCGGGAGACCGAGATCGAGCGGGTCATCCAGATCCTGGCCCGCCGGACCAAGAACAACCCGGTCCTGATCGGCGAGCCCGGCGTGGGCAAGACCGCCATCGTGGAGGGGCTGGCCCAGCGGATCGTCGGGCACGAGGTGCCGGACGTGCTGGCCCAGAAGCGCCTGCTGCAGCTCGACCTGGGCGCGCTGGTGGCCGGGACCAAGTACCGCGGCCAGTTCGAGGAGCGGCTCAAGGCGGTCATGAAGGAGATCCGGCAGTCCGAGAACGTGGTCCTGTTCCTGGACGAGCTGCACACCCTGATCGGGGCCGGCGCCGCCGAGGGGGCCATCGACGCCTCCAACATGCTGAAGCCCGCCCTGTCCCGCGGCGAGATCCAGACCATCGGGGCCACCACGCTGGACGAGTATCGCAAGTACATCGAGAAGGACGGCGCGCTCGAGCGGCGCTTCCAGCCGGTCATCGTCCGGGCGCCCTCGGTCACCGAGGCGGTCGAGATCATCAAGGGCCTCCGCCACAAGTACGAGGCGCATCACCGGGTCAAGATCACCGACCGGGCCATCGACGCCGCGGTGAAGCTCGCCGACCGCTACATCACCGACCGGCAGCTCCCCGACAAGGCCATCGACGTCATCGACGAGGCCTCGTCCCGCACCCGGCTGATGGCCCTGACCCCGCCTCCCGAGATCAAGGAGCTTGGCAAGGAAGTCGAGCGGGTGGTGCGCGAGAAGGACATGTACCTCGAGGCCCAGGAGTTCGAGAAGGCCGCGTCGCTTCGCGAGAAGGAGAAGCTCCTGCGCGGGCGTGACGAGGACATGAAGCGCGAGTGGGACAAGCGCAAGGGCAAGGGCCCCCAGACGGTGAACGAGGAGGACATCGAGTACATCGTCTCCCGCTGGACCGGCATCCCGCTCTCCAAGCTCGAGGAGAAGGAGTCGGCCAAGCTGGCCCGCATGGAAGAGGCCCTGCACGGTCGGATCGTGGGTCAGGACGACGCGGTGGCCGCGGTGTCGCGGGCCATCCGGCGCTCCCGGGCCGGCCTCAAGGACAGCCGCCGTCCGGTGGGCTCGTTCATCTTCCTGGGCCCCACCGGCGTGGGCAAGACCGAGCTGGCCCGCACCCTCGCCGAGTACCTCTTCGGCGACGAGAACGCCCTGATCCGGGTGGACATGTCCGAGTACATGGAGAAGTTCTCGGTGTCGCGGCTCCTCGGGGCGCCGCCCGGCTACGTGGGCTACGAAGAGGGCGGGTTCCTGACCGAGAAGGTCCGCCGGCGCCCGTACTCGGTGGTCCTGTTCGACGAGATCGAGAAGGCGCACCCGGACGTCTTCAACATGCTGCTCCAGGTCCTCGACGACGGCCGCCTCACCGATTCGGTCGGCCACGTGGTCGATTTCAAGAACACGATCCTGATCATGACCTCCAACCTCGGCACCAGCTTCATCGGCAAGCGCACGTCGCCCGGCTTCCTGCCCGAGGGGGAGGACCGCACCCACGACAAGATGAAGGAGCGGGTGCTCGATGAGCTGAAGCGGGCCTTCCGGCCCGAGTTCATCAACCGCATCGACGACACCATCGTCTTCCATGCCTTGAGCAAGGAGGACATCACGAAGATCGTCCGGATGATGATCACCCGGATCAACACCCAGCTGGGCGAAAAGAGCATCCAGATCGAGCCCACCGAGGCCGCCCTCGACCTCCTGGTCGAGAAGGGGTACGATGCGACCTACGGAGCCCGGCAGCTCCGCCGCACGATCCAGAAGCACGTGGAGGATCCGCTGGCCGAGGCCATCGTGCGCGGCCAGTTCGGCGACGGGGCCCGGATCGAGGTGGATGCGCAGGGGCAGGATCTCGTCTTCCGGGAAGTCCAGATGGTGGAGCCCCGGCTGGCGCTCGCGGAACACTGAACCCAGGCACACGAACTCACGTCCTTGATGACCGCTCGGGGGAGATGCGCTCTCTCCATTTTTTTTGCCCTGCTCCTGGGGCCTTCCCTGGCGCTCGGGCAGACTCCCGGCACCCCCGAACGGCCCATCCTCGTCAAGGAGATCGCGGTCCAGGGTAACCGCCGGATCCAGGAGGCGGTGATCCTGGGGCGGGTGGGCCTGAAGATCGGCAACCCGTTCGTGGCCAACCGCACCGCGGAAGACATCCGGGCCATCTTCTCCCTCGGCTTCTTCGACGACGTCCAGGTCCGGGTGGAGGACTTCGAGGGCGGCGTCAAGCTCACCTACGTGGTGGCGGAGCGGCCCTTCGTGCGCGACGTCCTCTTCTCGGGCAACAAGAAGCAGGACTCCGCGACCCTGCTCGAGAAGATCGACCTCAAGCTGGGCACCGTGTACAACCCGGTCGAGGTCAACCGGGCCACCGAGAAGCTCAAGGAGTTCTACGAGACCGAGGGTTATTTCGAGGTCGGCATCGCCCCGGAGATCGAGAAGCTCGTGGACGGCGACGTGACCGTCACCTTCAAGATCGCGGAGGGGCGCCGTATCACCATCGAGCAGATCGCGATCGAGGGGACCCAGGGGCTCACCCCCAAGCAGGTGCGGGCCGCGATGGAGACCCAGGAGCGGGAGTTCTACATCCTGCGGGGGACCGTCCAGCGGCAGCGCCTGGACGAGGACATCGACCGCATCGTCCAGCTCTACAACGATCACGGCTACGTGCAGGCGCGGGTCGAGAAGTCAGAGATCGACGTGGACCGGGAGAAGGCCCGGGCCACCATCCGGATCGTGGTGGTCGAGGGACCCCAGTTCAAGGTCGGCGGGGTGGACGTGACCGGCAACTTGCTCCTGCCCCAGGAGGAGATCCGCAGGCGCATCCAGCTCAAATCGGGGGACGTCTTCTCGCGGAGCAAGCTCCGGGACAGCGTCACCGGCATCACCGACCTCTACAGCGCGATCGGCCGCGCCTCGGCCGACGTGAGCCCGGCCACGATGCAGGACACCCCGAACCGGCTCGTCAACATGGTGTTCGAGATCGTGGAGGGCCCCGAGACCTACGTCGAGCGCATCAACATCTCGGGCAACACCCGCAGCGAGGAGCAGGTCCTGCGCCGCGAGATCCCGATGGCGGAGGGCGACCTCTACACGAGCCAGAAGCTCACCCGGGCCAAGCAGCGGCTGACCAACCTCAACTACTTCGACAAGGTCGAGGCCAAGACCGCGCCCGGGTCGTCCAAGGACAAGGTCGTCGTCAACATCGACGTGACCGAGAAGCCCACCGGCGTCTTCTCGATCGGCGGCGGCTTCAGCTCCCAGGACGGCGTCCTCGGCACCCTCGACCTCTCGCAGCGCAACTTCCTCGGCAAGGGCTGGGAGGTGTTCCTCCGTCTGCGCGGCGGGGAGAATCTCCAGACCGGCACCATCGGCTTCACCGAGCCCTGGCTCTTCGGCCGGCCCCTCGCGGCCGGCTTCGACATCTTCAACACCCGGCGCATCCTGCCCGACTACACGGTCAACTCGCTGGGCGGCGACATCCGGCTCGGCCACCCCATCGGGGAGTACTCCCGCTGGAACCTGATTTACCGGGTCAGCCAGGACGAGATCAGCGACGTCGACGAGTTCGGCAGCCCGCTGCTGCTCGCGGAGGAGGGCACCCGCCTCACGTCCCTGATCGGCCTGAGCCTCAGCCGCGACACCCGCGACAGCATCTTCGACCCGACCCGGGGCAGCACGGTCTCGATCGGGCTGGACTTCGCGGGGGTCGGGTTCGGCGAGCGCTTCGTCCGGAGCGTATTCACCACCACCTACTTCCAGCCGACGCCCTGGCTGAATCACGTGCTGAGCTTCCGGCTCATGGCCGGCTACGCGTTCGGCTGGGACAAGGACCCGGTCCCGCTGTTCGAGCGCTTCTACCTGGGCGGCTCCAACTCGCTCCGGCAGTTCAAGTCGCTCCAGGTCTCCCCCAAGGACGGCTCGGGGACCCGCATCGGGGGCAACGCCGAGCTCCTGGGCACCGTCGAATACCAGATCCCGCTTTTCTTCGGGATCAAGGCCGCCATCTTCTACGATGTAGGGAACGTGTGGGGCCCCGACATCGCGAGCGGCACCAAGATCGACCTCACCGACGTCCGGCACGGGGTGGGGGCGGGCTTCAGATGGAACTCGCCGTTTGGCCCCATCCGGGTGGACTATGGGATCAAACTCGACCAGAAGAAGGGCGAGAGCCTCGGGAACTTCAACTTCTCGGCGGGTTCCTCGTTCTAGCTGAGGAGGGGAAATGATGCGACGCAGCGCAGTGGGGTGGACCGCCGCCGGCCTGGCCCTCGTGATGGCGGTCGCGGGAGTGGGCTGGGCGCAGACCCAGGCGCCCGCGGCGGCCTCGAACGGGCGGGTGGCCATCGTGGACATCCAGCGGATCCTGGCGCGCTCGGTGGCGGGAGCGGCGGCGCGCGAGCAGCTCGAGAAGGACAAAGCGGCGATGCAGCGTCAGCTCGACGGGCAGAAGACCGAGCTGGAGAAGATGCGCGACGAGCTGGAGAAGAAGGGCCAGCTCCTCTCCAACGACGCGCGCCGCGAGAAGCAGGACGCGATGGAGCGCAAGGTCCGGGACGTGCGCCGGCTGGTGGACGACCTCCAGGCGCAGCTGCAGAAGAAGGAGGACGCGCTGCTCCAGAAGGTCCTCCAGGACGTGGCGGGCCTGATCCAGCGGCTCGGCAAGGACCGCGGCTTCGCGGTCGTCCTCGAGCGGCAGCGCGCCGGGGTGCTCTACAGCTCGAACGACTCCGACCTCACCGACGAGGTCCTCAGGGCCTACGACGACCAGACCAAGAAGGCCACGAAGTAAGTGAGCGACGGCGCCTCGTTCACGCTCGGCCGGCTCGCCGACGCGCTCGGGGCGTCGCTCGTGGGTGACGCGGCCCGGGTGGTGACCGGGGTGGCCCCGCTCGAGACGGCCGGCCCCGAGCACGTGTCCTTCCTCACCGATCGCAAGTACCTCCGGCAGGCCGAGGCCAGCCGCGCGGGGGCCTTCGTGGTGGCCCGCGACGTGGCCGGCCTGTCCGGCGCGCTCCTGCAGGTCGACCACCCGCAGCAGGCCATGATCACCCTGCTCGAGCTCTTCCATCCCGAGGCGCCGACCTCGCCCGGGGTGCACCCCGCCGCCTGCGTGGCCGAGGGCGCGCGGATCGACCGGACCGCCTCGGTGGGGGCGCTCGCGGTCGTGGAGGCGGGGGCGGTCGTCGGCCCGCGCAGCCGGGTCGGGGCGCTGTCGTTCGTGGGCGCGGGCGCCGTGCTGGGGGAAGACGTCCGCCTCCATCCCCGCGTCGTGGTGCGCGAGGGGGTCCGTCTCGGCGACCGGGTCATCGTCCATTCCGGCGCGGTGCTGGGGGCCGACGGCTTCGGCTACGCCTTCGACGGGCGCGCCCACCGGAAGATCCCGCAGGTGGGGGGACTCCGCATCGAGGACGACGTGGAGATCGGCGCCAATACCACGATCGACCGCGCCACCTTCGGCGACACGGTGGTGCGGCGGGGCACCAAGATCGACAACCTGGTCCAGATCGGCCACAACTGCGACGTGGGCGAGGACGTGATCCTGGTCTCCCAGGTGGGCATCGCGGGATCATCCCGGGTGGGCAATCGCGCCATGCTGGCGGGGCAGGTGGGCGTCGCCGACCACGTCACGATCGGGGCGGGCGCCATCCTCACCGCCAAGTCTGGCGTGCCCAGTGACGTGCCGGCCGGAGAAGTCTGGGGCGGGCTCCCGAGCCGCCCGGTGGCCGACACGCGACGGATCTGGGCGAGCGAGAGCCAGCTCCCGGAGCTGATCAAGCGGGTCCGCGCCCTCGAGAAGCGGGTGCGCGAGCTGGAAGGCCACCGCGCGTGATCCATCCCACCGCGGTGATCGACCCCCGGGCCGAGCTGGCGGCCGACGTGCGCGTGGGACCCTACTCGATCATCGGGCCCAACGTGACGATCGGGGCGGGCGCCGAGATCGGGGCCCACGTGGTGCTGGAAGGCCGGGTCCGGGTGGGCGCCCGCGGCCGGGTCGGCCACGGGGCGATCATCGGCGGCGTGCCGCAGGACCTCAAGTTCCGCGAGGGCACGCCGGTCGGGGTCTCCCTGGGCGACGACACCGTGGTGCGCGAGTACGTGACCATCCATCGCGCCACCCACGAGGGCCACGACACCACGGTGGGCCGCCATTGCCTCGTCATGGCCTCGAGCCACGTGGCCCACGACTGCGTGCTCGGCGACCACGTCATCGTCATCAACTACGCGGGCCTCACCGGGCACGTGGTCGTCGAGGACCGGGCAACGATCGGGGGCCTCACCGGCATCCATCCCTTCAGCCGGATCGGCACCTACGCCTATATCGGCGGCTGCTCCAAGGTCACCCAGGACGTCCCCCCCTTCGTCATCGCGGACGGGGCCCCCGCGGTCGCGCGCTCGGTCAACGTGGTGGCGATGCGCCGGGGCGGGATCGACGCGGCCTCGCGGCGGCAGGTCCAGGCCGCCTTTCGCCTCCTCTACCGCTCGGGGATGGCGCCGGGCGTTGCGATCACGCGGGTCCGCGCAGAGCTCGGCGGCCATCCCCTCGTCGCGCGCCTCGTGGAGTTCGTGGAAACGTCCAAGCGCGGCGTCGTTCCCGGCGCGGGCCGGACCGGCCGCGATCGCGCGGAGACGGTGGAGGAGGGGATCTCGTGAGCCAGGCCGCCGAGCCCAAGATCCGCGGCGCGGTGGTCGGCGCCGGCCACATGGGCCAGTACCACATCCTGGCCCTGGCCGAGATCTGGGGCGCGGAGCTGGTCGGGGTGGTGGACTCCGATTTCGCCAAGGCCCAGCGCGTCGCGGCTCCGTACGGCGCGCGCGCGTACCGCGATCACCGCGAGCTGGCGGGCCGCATCGACTTCGCGACGGTGGCGGTGCCCACCGAGCAGCACTTCGTCGTCGCGCGCGACCTGCTCGAGGCGGGCGCCCACGTGCTCGTCGAGAAGCCGATGACCGCCACCCTGGAGGAGGCCAAGGACCTCTTCCGGGTCGCCCGCGAGCAGAAGCGCGTGCTCCACGTGGGTCACGTCGAGCGCTTCAACGGCGCGGTGCAGGAGCTGCGCAAGATCGTCGAGCGGCCCATCCTCATCGAGTCGCGCCGGCTCGGCCCCTTCGTGCCGCGGGTGCAGAGCGACTCGGTGGTGATGGACCTGATGATCCACGACATCGACATCGTCCTGGGCCTCGTGGACGGCGAGCCGCGCAAGGTCACCGCGGTCGGCTCCTCGGTGCAGTCGCAGGTCACCGACGTGGCCACCGTGCAGATCGTCTTCGACTCGGGGGCCATGGCCACCATCACCGCGAGCCGCGCGACCGAGGAGAAGATCCGCACCCTGGCCATCACCCAGCCGGACGCCTACATCCTGCTCGACTACTCGCACCAGGACATCCAGATCTACCGGCGCGCCGCGCAGGAGTACACGCTCAACCGCGAGTCCATCCGCTACCGCCAGGCCTCCTTCGTGGAGCACCTGCTGGTGCACAAGGACAATCCCCTGAAGCTGGAGATCCGCCATCTGATCTCGGCCGCGCGGGCCGCCGACGGCGGCGGGCACGTGGATCTGCCCGAGGCGGACGACCTCAAGTCGCTGGCCGTCGCGCTGGAGATCGAGCGGATGATCCGCGAGGGCCGGGGCGAGATCGCCTGGCCGAAGGATCTTCCGTGGAGCGTTCCCTCGGCCTGATGGCCGGGGCCGGGACCCTTCCCGGCCGCGCCGCCGCGGAGGCCAAGCGACGGGGTTGGCGTGTCGCCGCGTTCGCCTTCGAGGACGCCCCCGGGCTGGCCGAGGCGGCCGACGTCTTCATCCCTTCCGTCATCACCGACATCCAGGCCGTGCTCGTCGGCCTCGCCGCGCAGCGCGTGGACGCGGCCGTATTCGTCGGGAAGTTCTGGAAGTCGAGCGCCTTCTCTCACTACGACCGGGCCGACGATGCGGGCCGGGGTCTCGCCCGCGACGGCCTCTCGGACGCGGCGCTCGCCCAGATGGTGGTCGCGACCCTCGCGGGCATGAGCATCGAGGTGCTCGACCAGCGGGAGCTTCTCTCCCGGTGGCTCCTGCCCGCGGGCACCCTCGGCGCGCGCGCCCCGCTCGCCGCCGAGTGGGACGAGATCCGCGAGGGCTTCCGCCTGGCGGGCCGGCTCGCCGCCGACGGCGTCGGCCAGACGGTGGTGCGGGCCCGCGGCGTGACGGTGGCGCTGGAGGCCGCCGAGGGGACCGACGAAGCGATCCGACGAGGGGGACGGCTCGCGGGGCCCGGGGCGGTGGTCGTGAAGGCGGTGGCGCCCTCTCACGATTACCGCTTCGACATCCCCACCGTGGGAGCGGCCACGCTCGAGGCGATGCGCGAGGGCGGCGCCACCGCGCTGGCCGTTCCGGCGGGCCGGGTCCTGCTCCTCGACCGCGACGAGATGGTGCGGCTCGCCGACCAGGCGGGCATCGCGGTGGTGAGCGTCGATGACGTCGCCTGAGCGGCCGGGGCATCGGTCGCCGATCATGCTCTCGGCGGGAGAGGCTTCCGGTGATCTGCACGGCGGGATGCTCTGCCGGGCCCTGCGCGAGCTCTCCCCCGGGCTCCGGCTCTTCGGCATGGGCGGCCGCCACATGGCGGCGGCGGGCATGGAGGTGATCGTCGATCCGACCGGGCAGGCCGCGGTGGGCACCAGCGAGGCGGTCGGGCGCGTCCCGGGCCTCTACCGCGCCTACCGCGCGATGGGGCGCCGGCTTCTCGCCGATCACCCGCGGGCCCTCGTGCTCATCGACTTCCCGGAGTTCAACCTGCGTCTCGCGCGCCGCGCGCGGCGCGCCGGGGTGCCGGTCGTCTACTTCATCCCGCCCCAGCTCTGGGCGTGGCGGGCCGGCCGCGTGCGCCAGATGGCCCGGCGCGTGAATCGGGTGCTCGCGGTCTTCCCGTTCGAGCCGCCCCTCTACGAGCGCGCCCGCGTGCCGGTGACCTTCGTTGGCCATCCGCTCCTGGACGTGGTGCCGCTCGATCTCACGCGCGACGAGGCGCGCCGGCGGCTCGGGGCCGATCCCGGGCACGCGCTGATCGGCCTCCTGCCGGGCAGCCGCCCCGGCGAGGTGGCGCGCCTGCTGCCGCCGATGCTGGATGCGGCCCGGCGCCTCGCCACCGCCGACGGGCGGCGCCGCTTCACGCTCGGCCTGGCGCCCACCGTCGCGCCCGAGCAGGTGGCCGCGATCCTTCGCACGAGCGGGCCCGGGATCCCGCCGATCGATCTGGTCGCCGGGCGCACCTACGAGGTCATGGCGGCCGCCGATACGCTGCTCATCGCTTCCGGCACCGCCACGCTGGAGGCGGCGCTGCTCGGCGCGCCGATGGTCATCTGCTACCGCGTCTCGCGGCTCACCGAGCTCCTCGCCCGCGCCCTGACGCGCGTGCGCTGGATCGGCCTGCCCAATCTGGTGTCCGGCCGCGCGGTCGTCCCCGAGCTGATCCAGAGCGCGGTGACCGGCGTGCGCCTCGCCGAGGAAGCCGCGCGTCTCCTGGAGGACCCGGTGGCGGCCACCGCTCAGCGGGCGGCCTTCAAGGACCTCCGGGCGCGCCTCGGAGAGCCGGGGGTCGGCCGCCGCGCCGCGCGCGTCGTGCTCGACACCGCGCGGGCCGGATGAAGATCCCGGGTCCGCTCGCGCTCGCGGCCGGCCCCGTCCTGGGCGCGATCGGCCTGCGCGCGCTCGCGGGCACCCTGCGCGTCCGGCGCGAGGAGGCGGCGGTGGCTCCGTTCTGGGCCGCGCGCGCGCCCTTGATCTACGCCACGTGGCACGGCCGCCTCTTGCTCCTGCCTTACCTCTACGGTCACCGCGGCGCGCACGTGCTCACCAGCCGCTCGCGCGACGGCGAGCTGGTGACGCGCTGGATCCGCCGCTTCGGGCTCGATCCGGTGCGCGGCTCCTCGTCGCGCGGGGGCGCCGACGCGCTGCGCGTGCTGGCCCGCGCGCTCCGGGCCGGTCGAGAAGTCGTCGTGGTTCCCGACGGCCCGCGGGGTCCGCGCGAGGTGCTCAAGCCCGGCGTGATCGCGCTGGCGCGGCTCTCCGGCGTGCCCATCGTGCCGATGGCGGTGAGCGCCTCGCGCGAGTGGCGGCTCCGCTCGTGGGACGAGTTCCGGATCCCGCGGCCCTTCGCCCGGTGCGTGGTGCGCTTCGGCGAGCCGATCCACGTCTCCCGCAGCGCCGACCGGTCCGGCGAGGAAGCGGCCCGCAAGGACGTGGAGGCGGCGCTGCGCGGGCTCTGCTGGCAGGTGGACGAGGAGGCGCGCCGCTGATGTACGCCCTCTACTCCGCGGTGCTCGGGGTCGGGCTGCTCGCGTACCTGCCCGCCTTCCTGGCCCGCCGCCGCGGCACCGGCTACGGCCGGGACCTCGCCCAGCGGCTCGGGCGGGTCGGCGACGGGCTCCCCCCCGAGCCGCGCTGCTGGATCCACGCGGTCTCGGTCGGGGAGTCGGCCGCGTCGGTGCCCCTCGTCGAGGGCATCCGCCAGCGCTGGCCGGAGCTCGGCGTCGTGGTCAGCACGATCACGCCCACCGGCGCGCGCATCGTGGCCGAGCGCCTGGCCGGCACGGCGGTGCATCGCTACTTCCCGATCGATCTCCCGGGGCCGGTGCGCCGCGCGCTCGACGCCGCGCGCCCGCGCTTCTTCATCGCCATCGAGACCGAGCTCTGGCCCAACTTCCTGCGCGCCCTCGCGCGGCGCCGGGTCCCGGCCATGATCGCCAACGGGCGCATCTCCGACCG
>Ga0187892_10007402_pt1 | contig 15667 bp, 17 predicted proteins | sample MA1701073metaG_FD_139345 | JGI IMG/M metagenome (GOLD analysis project Ga0187892, IMG submission 139345) | Bio-ooze microbial communities from a basaltic lava cave in the Kipuka Kanohina Cave System on the Island of Hawaii, USA - MA170107-3 metaG ... | reverse complement strand
TGGTGCTGGAGCGGGTCGCCGCCGGGCTCTCCGCCGCCTGCTTCATCGGAGACGACTGGAGCGACGCCGAGGCCTTTGACGCCCTCGACCGGCTGGCGGCCACCGGGGTGACGGCGGTGCGGGTGGGGGTCCGCAGCGAGGAGGCGCCGACCCGGCTGCTGGAGCGGGCCGACGTGGTGCTCGACGGGCCCGAGGCGGTGCTGGAGACCCTGCGGTCGCTGCTCAGTCCGAGCGCGGGGGGCGGTCCGCCGCCCTGAGCTGGTCGTCCAGCCAGTGGCGGGGGCGGCGGCGGGCGGCCAGGTCGCGGGCGTGGTCGGCCCTGGCCCTGCGCTCGGCCTCGTCCATCGACAGGGCCTCGTCGAGGGCCGCGGCCGTGGCCGTCACGTCGAAGGGGTTCACGGTGACGGCGGCCGGCCCCATCTCCTCCCACACCCCGGCCTCCCGGCTGAGGACCAGCACCCCGTCGCGCTGGTTGAGTATCGCTCCCTCCTTGGCCACCAGGTTGAGCCCGTCCCGCACCGGGTTGACCAGCAGGACGTCGTAGCGGCGCAGGGCGGCGACGGAGGCGGGGAAGTTGTCCGACGTGTCGAGCAGGACCGGCTCCCATCCGGGCGTCGCCCACCGTTCGTTGACCAGGCGGGCCAGCGCCTCCACCTCCTGGCGGTAGGCGAGGTACTCGGGGAGGGCCTCGCGGGAGGGGTAGACGAGGGCGGCGAACACCACCCGCTCCCGCCAGTCGGGCCGAGTGCGCAGCAGCTCGTCGAAGGCCCAGAACCCCCGCAGCAGGTTCTTGGACAGCTCGATGCGGTCGACCCGCACGATCAGCCGCCGGTCACCCAGGTGCTCGTCGAGGCGGGCCAGCTCGGCCTCGCAGTCGGGGGAACCGGCCGTGGCCTGGATGTCCTCGCGGTCGGGAGACAGGGGCGACACGAAGGTGGCGGGCTCGAACCCCAGCACCTCCTTGCAGCACGTCGCGAAGTTTCTGGCCCAGCGGCGGGCGTGGAAGCCGCACGACTGGTGGCTGCTCATGCCCACCAGCAGCTCTTCGGCGATGGTCGTGGGCAGCACCCGCAGCTGGCCCGGCTCGCAAAAGGGGATGTGGGTGAAGTGGACGGCCCGCAGGTCGGGCCGCTCCTGGGCCAGCCACGTGCCGACCAGGGCGAAGTGGTAGTCCTGCACGAGGACCGTAGCGTCGGTGGGGGCCTCCTCGATGATGGCCTGGGCGAACAGGCGGTTGACCTCCCGGTAGGCGTTCCACGCCTCGTGCCAGCGGGCGTCGAGGCGGGGACGGCGGGCCAGCTCGTACAGGCTGTGGTGGAGGAACCACAGCGTGGCGTTGGACACCACCTCGTAGAACATCCGGTAGGCGTGGAGGTCGAGGGCCAGGCTTCGGATGCGGAACCCCTCGGCCTCGACCACGCCCGCCTCGGCCGCCTGCCGGTCCTCGTCGCTGATGGCGGCCGCCATCCACAAGGCCTTGGTGTCCCGCACCAGGGGACCGAGGCTGGACACGAGCCCGCCCGCGCCCCGGCGGGCGATCAGCGAGCCGTCGTCACCGCGCGAGAACGACAGGGGCCCCCGGTTGGAGACGACGAAGAGCGGACTCCTCTCGACGTCGATCGGCAAACCCTACTGAACCGGCCCCAGCAGGCGTTCCAGCACCTCGGCCACGCCCGCCCCGTGCGACCGGGTGGTGCGAAAGGGCCAGTCGATCTCGGGGTCGGCGTTGGCCACGAGCCACAGCTGGCCGACCTCGGGGGCGCAGGCCAGGTCGCCGGTCGAGTCGCCTACGTAGGCGGTGTCCTCCCGGTCGAGGCCGTGGTGGAGGCGGTCGGCCCGCACCCCGAAGGCCTTGCCCGTGCCCGCCGGCGCCAGGTGGTAGGCGTGGACGCCCGGCCCCCTCCTCGGCAGCTCGCCGTTGTCGACCAGCTCGCACCAGTCGAACCCCTGGGCGGCCAGGGCGGCGTTGACGTCGGCCACGTCGATCCGGCCCCGCAGCAGGTAGGTGGCCTGGCGGCCCTCGTTCCAGGGCTCGTGGGGCTCCAGCCCGAAGGCGCAGGCGGCCGCGATCGCCCCCCGATCATGCATGGCCTCCACCGGGGTGACCCCCGAGAACGGGAACCGGCCCAGCTCGTAGCGCACCTGGTGGCCCTCCACGTCGACGTGCACGCAGCCCAGCTCGCCGATCCCGCGGGGCAGCCCGAGCAGCCGGCAGAGCTCGAAGATCTGGGCCCGTCCCCGCCCCGACGAGGGCACCACCGCCAGCCCGGCCCGCCGGGCGGCCAGCAGGGCCTCGACCACTCCGGCCGACCCGTCCCACAGCAGGTCGCCCCCCGGTCCGACCAGGGTCCCGTCGACGTCCACGTACACGAGCCGCATGACCGAACATTGTGGTGCAAGTGTTTTGACGGACGGACCGGCTGCCGCGATCATGGGGAGATCATCCAGAGCGGCTGAGGGACGGGCCCCATGACGCCGCGGCAACCAGCAGGCACCCATCTCGGGGCCGGCCAGGTGCCAATGCCCGGTTCGATGAGGAGGAAGTCGTGTTCGTAGATGGGCTCCGATGTCGTGAGTGCGGGCGCGCCTACCCGGCCGAGGCCCTGCACGTGTGCGAGTACTGCTTCGGGCCGCTGGAGGTTGCCTACGACTACGAGGCGATCGCGGCGGCCACCTCCCGGGAGTCGATCGCCGCCGGTCCGCTCTCGATCTGGCGGTACGCCGACCTGCTCCCCGCCCACAACGACGGGGCCGTCGACCTGGGGGCCGGGTTCACACCCCTCGTGCGGGCCGACCGGCTGGCCGCCGAGCTGGGCCTGGGCGAGCTGTGGATCAAGAACGACACCACCAACCCCACCGGCTCGTTCAAGGACCGGGTGGTGGCCGTCGCCCTGGCCCGGGCCCGGGAGCTGGGCTTCAAGGTGGCGGCGTGCGCCTCCACCGGCAACCTGGCCAACTCGGTGGCGGCCCATGCGGCGCGGGCCGGCATGCGCCACATCGTGTTCGTCCCCGCCGACCTGGAGGCGGGCAAGATCGTCATGACATCGGTCTACGGGCCCCATCTGGTAGCGGTGGACGGCAGCTACGACGACGTCAACCGCCTGTGCGCCGAGCTGACGTCCGAGCACCCCACGTGGGCCTTCGTCAACGTCAACCTGCGCACCTACTACGCCGAAGGGTCCAAGACCCTCGCCTTCGAGACGGCCGAGCAGCTGGGCTGGCAGGCGCCCGACCACGTGGTCGTCCCCGTGGGCTCGGGGTCGCAGCTCACCAAGATCGCCAAGGGGTTCGAGGAGCTGCGCAAGGTCGGCCTGGTGGAGGGCGGCCCCGCCGTCCGCATCTCCGGGGCCCAGGCCATGGGCTGCTCGCCGGTGGCCGCGGCCTTCACCGGCCACCACGACTACGTGCGCCCGGTCAAGCCCGCCACCATCGCCAAGTCCATCGCCATCGGCAACCCGGCCGACGGCTGGTACGCCCTCGACGCCGTGCGATCCAGCGGCGGCGCCCTGGCCGCCGTTTCCGACGAGGAGCTGGTGCAGGGCATCAAGCTGCTGGCCCGCACCGAGGGCATCTTCGCCGAGACGGCGGGCGGCGTGACCATCGCCACCCTGGCCAAGCTGGCCGCCGAGGGCGTGGTCCGCCCCGACGAGCGGGTGGTGGCCTACGTCACCGGCCACGGCCTCAAGACCATCGAGGCGGTCGCCCCCGCGGTGGCGCCCCCCGTGACCATCTCGCCCAGCCTGGAGTCGTTCGACGAGGCCCTGGGCGCCGACTTCGAGGAGCAGCCATGAGTGCCGTCACCGTGCTGTGGCGTCGGAACCACCTCTGCGGTGGTTTCGCCGCCGAATGTGGTTTCGCCGCCGGAAAGCGGGCGGACCGATGAGCGCCGTGGTCCGCATCCCCACGCAGCTGCGCACCCTGTCGGGGGGCGAGTCGGAGGTGAAGATCGACGGGACGACGGTTGGCGAGGTGCTGACCGGCCTGGAGGCGGCTCATCCCGGGTTCGGCGAGCGCATCTTCGACGGCGACGGCAAGCTCCGGCGGTTCGTCAACGTGTTCGTGGCCGACGAGGACGTGCGCTTCCTCCAGGGCCTCGACACCCCGGTGGCCGACGGCCAGACGGTCTCGATCATCCCGGCGGTGGCCGGGGGCTGACGCAGTGGCAGGAGATCCGCCGTCCCTGGTACGAGCGGTTCGGGGCCATCGGGGGCTCGGAGACGGCTCGGGTTCCACGACCGCCGGGCGGGGTGGGCGTCAAGAGGGACATTGACGCATCCGGGTACACTGATGCTCGATGACGGTCTACGAGGAGATCCTGGCCAGGCTCGACGAACTCAAAGGGCCCAGTCATGCGCAGAGGGAGTTCGACGAGGCAAAGGAGAGGCTCGACCAGGCGGTCCGCCACCTGGGCGAGGCCGTCGACACGCTGCGCAATCTGAGGTAGCCGTCACGACGGTGGCTGTCGGGTGGTGAGCGGTGTCACCGTCCGCTTGAGGACGCCGACCTCCTCGTCGAGCCGGGCAACCTGCCTTATCAATGCATCCACGATGTCGGCGACCCCGGCGCGGCGGTGGCTCTCGTCCCTCAACGTCGCTTCCAGCCTTCCAACTGCCTCCTCTGCGGCTTCGAGCGCCGACTTGGTGGCCTCGCTCACGGAATCCACCTGCTTCTTGATCTCGAGCGGGCCCGCCTTGATGTCGTAGTCGCCCTCGAGCACCTTGCTCGCTAGCGCGGCGGCGACGAAGGCGGCCAAGCCGACGAGAGCGACCCGTACGAAGACCAGGCCTGCCGGCGCGAGAGCTTGTTCCAGTAGGGAGCCCGGGCGAGGCTCCGTCGTCTCCTCCACCGACGTGACCGTTCCGGCGCCGTCCTTCTGGGTGACGACCTTCGTCCGGTCCTGGGGGGAGAACGGGTTCTTGACGAGCTCCTCGGCGTGGGGGGCCGTCTGGAGCACGACCAGTGCGAGCCCCGCCAGCAGCACGGCGTAGAACACGATGCGGGACACACGCTTGGCGTTCCGCCTGGACCAGGTTTCGGTGTCATCCGGCATGAGGCCATGATCCCAGCGTGGTGTCGACAGTTGGCGGCTCCTTGGCCCGCGCCTTGCACAGGGGCGGTGGGGACGCGATATCGTTAGCACTCGACAGACGAGAGTGCTAACGGCCGGTCAAGAGTCCGCCCAGGAGGAGTCCCGCTTATGCCGAAGATGATCGCCTTCGACGAAACCGCCCGGCGTGCGCTGGAGAGCGGTATGAACCAGTTGGCCGACGCAGTACGCGTCACGCTGGGCCCCAAGGGCCGCAACGTGGTGCTCGACAAGAAGTGGACGGCGCCCACCATCACCAACGACGGCGTGTCGATCGCCAAGGAGATCGAGCTCGAGGACCCCTATGAGCGCATCGGGGCCGAGCTGGTCAAGGAGGTCGCCAAGAAGACCGACGACGTGGCCGGTGACGGCACCACCACGGCCACCGTCCTGGCCTGGGCCATGGTGCGGGAGGGCCTGCGCAACGTGGCCGCCGGCGCCAACCCCATGTCCCTGAAGCGGGGCATCGAGCGGGCCGTCGAGGCCGCCGTGCGGGCCATCAAGGACATCTCCGTCGAGGTCGAGTCCAAGGAGCAGGTCGCCCAGGTGGCCGCCATCTCGGCCGCCGACCGCGAGATCGGCGACATGATCTCCGAGGCCATCGACAAAGTGGGCAAGGACGGGGTCATCACCGTCGAGGAGTCGCAGACCTTCGGCATGGAGATGGACCTGGTCGAGGGAATGCGGTTCGACAAGGGCTACATCTCGCCCTACTTCGTGACCGACCCCGAGCGCATGGAGGCGGTCATCGAGGACCCCTACATCCTCTTCGTCAGCTCGAAGATCTCCGCCGTCCGCGACCTGCTGCCCATCCTGGAGAAGGTCATGCAGTCGGGCCGCCAGTTGGTGATCATCGCCGAGGACATCGACGGTGAGGCCCTGGCCACCCTGGTCGTCAACAAGATCCGGGGCACGTTCAAGTCGGTGGCGGTCAAGGCCCCCGGCTTCGGCGAGCGCCGTAAGGCCATGCTGCAGGACATGGCGATCCTCACCGGCGGCCAGGTCATCTCCGAGGAGGTCGGCCTCAAGATCGAGAACGTCACCCTCGACATGCTGGGCCGGGCCCGCAAGATGACGGTCACCAAGGACGAGACCACGATCGTCGAGGGCGCCGGCGACGACGCCGACATCCGGGGCCGCATCTCCCAGATCAAGGCCGAGATGGAGAACACCGACTCCGACTACGACCGGGAGAAGCTCCAGGAGCGGCTGGCCAAGCTGTCCGGCGGTGTGGCCGTCATCAAGGTCGGTGCCGCCACCGAGGTCGAGCTGCGGGAGAAGAAGCACCGCATCGAGGACGCGGTGTCCACCACCAAGGCGGCCGTCGAGGAGGGCGTCGTGCCCGGCGGGGGCGTGGCCCTGCTGCGGGCCCAGCCGGCGGTCTACGAGCTGTCCAACACCATCGAGGGCGACGAGGGCACGGGCGTGCGCATCGTGGCCCGGGCCCTGGAGGAGCCGCTGAAGCAGATCGCGGTCAACGCCGGCATGGAGGGTGGTGTGATCGTGGAGCGGGTCCGCCAGCTCGACGGCGCCACCGGCCTCAACGCCGCCACCGGCGACTACGAGGACCTGTTCAAGGCGGGCGTCATCGACGCCGCCAAGGTCACCCGGTCGGCTCTGCAGAACGCGGCCTCGATCGCCGGCCTCTTCCTCACCACGGAGGCCGTCATCGTCGACAAGCCGGAGGAGTCCAAGGCCACCCAGGCCGCCGCCGCGGCCGGCATGGACGACTTCTAAAGCCGTCGTTCGCCACCATCGCAGGGGCAGGGGGGCCGGTCCGCCGGCCCCCCTGTCGCGCCTGAGGTGGAACCGGGCCGTCGGGCGAGGCAGAATCCTCCCCGACGGTACGGGGGCAACGGACCAGTGACGGGTAATTGCGGGCAGGCAGCGACTCCCCCGTGCTGCACCGGGCGTGTCTCTTAAGGAGGAGTCGCAGCGTGAGTCGGATCGTGCGGTTGGGACTGGTGGGGTTGCTGGCAGCGCTGGCATTGGCCGCGTGCGGCGAGGGTGAGATCGGCGGGGCCCAGGCCAACTTCGCCGAGGAGGCGGACACCGTGTGCCTCGAGGCCCAGGACAAGGTGGGCGCCACGCTGGGAGACGACGCGGTGGCCGACCGCGACGCCGTCCGGGCCGCCAGCGACCGCTTCATGGAGCTGGACCCGCCCAGCGAGGGCGAGACCACCTTCGAGATCTTCCGCCAGAGTGTCAACAACCTCTGGATCACCCTCCAGGACATCGCCCAGTCCCAGGAGCCCACGGTCAACGACCAGGCCCGGGCCGAGCGGGCCCGGGAGACGATGCGCCAGGTCAACGAGAACGTGAAGAAGGCGGCCGACGACTACGGCATGGACGCCTGCGCCCGCGGCTTCGGCCGGAACTAACGGGCGGGGCCGATACCATCGGCCCCGTGGAACCGGTCGTCTCCGCCGACGGATGGGGGGTCCTCCATCTGTTCCTCCGCCCCCGGGCGGGTGCGGGCGTCGACGGCGAGGCGGTGGTGGCCGCGGTCAAGGCGTGTGAGGGGGACGACCACCACGTCGTCCCCTTCGCCGTGCTCGGGCACAAGGGCGACCTCGGTTTCATGGCCCTCGGGCCCGATCTATGGCGGCTGCAGCGGTTCCAGGCCGAGGTGACGGCGGCGGGTCTGGAGCCGGCCACGTCGTATGTCTCGATGACCGAGGTGTCCGAGTACGCCCAGGGCATGCCGCCGGAGCGGCTCGAAGCCCGCCTCCACCCCCGGCTCCCACCCGTCGATTCCCGGGTGCTGTGCTTCTACCCGATGTCGAAGCGGCGCGACGCCGCCGGGAACTGGTACTCGCTGCCCTACGAGGAGCGCTACCGGCTCATGGAGGGCCACGGCCGGGTGGGACGCAACTACCGGGGCCGGGTGGTGCAACTGGTTACCGGCTCGACCGGGCTCGACGACTGGGAGTGGGGGGTCACGCTGTTCGCCAGGGACCCGGCCGATCTCAAGGCCTGCGTCCACGAGATGCGCTTCGACGAGGCATCGGCCGTCTACGCCGACTTCGGGCCGTTCTACGTGGGCCTGCTGGGGACGGTCGAGGAGGTCCTGGCCAGCACCGGGGTGGCGTGAGGGGGAACACCGACGCCCTGCGGGCCCGCCTGATCGGGCTGGAGCGGGTCGTCGTCGCCTTCAGCGGGGGGGCCGACTCCGCCTTCCTGGCCTGGATGGCCTCCGACACGCTGGGGGCCGACCGGTCCCTGGCGGTGACGGCGGTGTCGGCCTCGCTGGCCCCGGCCGAGGCCGACGACTGCGCCGCGCTGGCCGCTGAGTGGGGGCTGCGGTGGGCGGCGGTCGAGACCGACGAGCTGGCCCGGCCCGACTACGTGGCCAACGGCCGCGACCGCTGCGCCCACTGCAGGACCGAGCTGCTCGACGCCCTGGTACCGCTCGCCGAGTCCGAGGGGGCGACGGTGGTCCTGGGCGTGAACGTCGACGACCTGGGCGAGCACCGTCCCGGCCAGGTGGTGGCGGCGGCACGGGGGGCGGTGTTCCCCCTGGTGGAGGCCGGGTTCACCAAGGGCGACGTGCGGGAGGCGTCGCGCCGGCTGGGCCTGCGCACGTGGGACAAGCCGGCCGCCGCCTGTCTCGCCTCCCGGGTCCCCCACGGCACCCCCGTCACCCTGGGCACCCTCGACCGCGTGGCCCAGGCCGAGGCGGCCCTGCGGGAGCTGGGCTTCCGCCAGCTGCGGGTCCGCCACTACGGCGACGTGGCCCGGGTGGAGCTGGAGGCGGCCGACCTGTCCCGGGCCGTCGAGCGGCGGGCCGACGTGGTGGCGGCTGTGCAGGGGGCCGGCTACCGCTACGTCACCCTCGACCTCGAGGGCTTCCAGTCGGGGAACCTCTCGCCCGTGCTGTAGGGGAGCCGTCCCGACCCGGCTGCGACCGGGTTGCGACCGGGCGGCGCGAACGTGCGTCCATGGCGATCGACACCATCGGGCACGGCAGGGACCTCGGCGGGCGGCGCGAGCGCGGCGGAACGCTCAAGCTGCTGATTCCTGTCGTCCTGATGGTCGATGGCCTGCTGCTTCTCCTGGTCGGGAGGGGTGGCGGGAACCTGCCGGGCTCTGGGAGGCGGACCAGGGTCGGGCAGGACTCCCGGGGGCGCCGGTGGCGGAACCTGCGCCTTCCCCAGGAGGGGGTGGGTGAGGCGTCCCCGGCGGTGGGGACGCCCGACCCCACGCCGGCGCCCGTATCGGTCGTCGAGCAACTGGCCTGCTTCCGGGACATCGGCACCTGGCTCAGCCTCGGCCTGGCCGAGGGCGGTGCTCTCCCAGGAGCGATCCGGTGACCGGCGCGGCGGCCCTGCCCGCCGGTCCGCACATGGCGACCAGTGCCCGCTACCTCCTGGTGGCGAGCATGCCCGCGTCGGGCGGCAGGGCCCAGCCGCGCCTCGACCTCTTCAGCGACCTCGCCGAGGCCAAGGCCGCCTTCCGGGCCGTGCGCGTCCAGACCAATCCTCGGGCCGACTGGGCCCATCTCGTGTCGATCGACGCCGGCGGCGGGTTGCGGCCGGTGTGCTGGTTCGGCACGCCTTCGCCCTCCCTCGGCCGCGGCGGCGGCCCGCTGCCGTCGCGAGAGTCGGAGCTCACCGGGGTCAAGCCCGCCGTGCGACGGCGGCGGACTTGGCCCCGGGTGACTCCGCCGGTGGTAAACCTCCAGGTGCGCCGGGCGGAGCGGGCCACCCACCCCTCCGTCGGCGGGCGAGCCTCCTAAGTCCCCGCCAGCTGCTCGGCGCTGGTCACGGCCTCCATCCCCAGCCCCCCTGCCTGGGCCGTGACCAGCGCCCGCAGCTGGCGGGCCTCGTTGCCGTCGCCCGGGCCGTTGCGGCGCGCGAGAACCTCGGCCAGGCACGCCCGGGTGCGCACGACCAACGGCCCGTCAGGGCACGCCCGGCTCTCCAACCCGAGGGCGGCCCGGTAGCGGCCGACGGCCTCGTGCCAGTTGCCCCGGACCGCCTCCAACTGGCCCAGGAAGCGGTCGACCGCGCCCGCGCACACGTCCCCCCAGCCGATGACGGCGAGGTGGCCCGAGTGGGGCGTGAACAGGTCGAGCAGCACGCCGGCCCGGGAGGCGTCGCCGAGGGCGGCGCACACCATCGACAGCAGGGTCAGCGACGCCGGCCACGTGAAGTCCCGGGGCAGGTCGGCCAGGTCGTCGGCGGTGAGCCGGTCGAACAAGCGGCGGGCGTCGTCCAGGGCCCCCGTGTCGGCCAGGGCGAGGGCGAGCAGCGCCTGGAATGCGACCACGGTGGGGAAGCGGGCGATGCCCTCCTGGGCGATGGCGGGCGTGTCCTCCAGCCGGCCCCGCTCCCGCCGCAGGAAGAACCGCTGGCACAGCTCGGCGGCGGGGGCGTTGGGCTCGGAGCCGGCGAAGGCGAGCATCTCCCCCGCGCTGCGCTCGACGTCGTCGAAGCGGCCGTCGACCAGCGCCCGCAGGCCGCGCCAGCGCGCCACCTCGCTGAGCGTCAGCCAGTCCCGCTGGGTGCGGCCCTCGTGATGGAGGCGGTCGAAGTCGGCGTCGAAGCCGTCGATATCGCCCAGTTCGAGGTGGGCCCGGGCCCGGATGCGCAGGCCCCGCAGGAGGAGCCGGGGGCTGGACAGGCCGCCGGCCATGGCCATCAGCTCCTCGCCCAGCCGGCGCCGCTCGTCGACGTGGTGAGAGCCCATGAGGGTCACGGCGCGGGCGAAGAGGGCGGTGTGGAGGGCGCCCGGCTCGCCCAGGGTGCGGGCCAGACGCAGGGCCTCCTCGGCCACCGCGCTGCCGGCCGGAGCCTCCCCCTCCCACAGCGCCCGTTGCAGGGCGAGGCGGGCCAGGACCTGGACCCGCAGGCCGGAAGCGGCCGGTCCGAGGGCGGCCAGGGCCTCCTCGCACAGGGCCCGCACCGCGGGATCGGGTCGGCCGGCCAGGCCCAGGCCGGTGTGGAGCATGGCCGCCCCCGCCAGGTGGGAGGCGGAGCCGATGGCGCGGGCGTCCACCGCGGCCCGGGAAGCGGCCTGGCGGGCGCCCTCCACGTCGCCGACCAGCCGGCGGGCGTCGGCCAGGGCGAGCAGCAGGTCGGCCCGGCGGGCCCGGTCGGGGTCGAGGCCGGCGTCCATGCAGGCCAGGCCCCGCTCGAGCAGCGTCACCGCCACCTCGAAGGCCAGCGTGCCCACCGCCTGGAGGCCGGCGGCCAGGGCATAGCGGGTGGCCCGCTCCACGTCGCCTGCCTCGGTGAAGTGGTAGGCGAGGGCGACGAGGTGGGCTTCGCCCCCGCCCAGGGCCTCGTAGGCCTCGCCGATGCGCTGGTGGAGCCGGGACCGGCGGCCGGCTGTCAGCCCCTGGCGCAGGACCTGGCGGAGCAGGGCGTGGCCGAAGGTGTACCGCCCCGGCGGCCCCGGCACCTCGAGCAGCACCTGGGCCGCCACCGCCTCGTCCAGGGCGTCGAGCACGTCGGCGCCGGCGGTGGCCTCGGGGATGCGCTCCAGCAGGTCGATGCTGAACGTCGCCCCCGCCACCGCCCCCACCGCCAGGGCCCGGTTGGCGTCGGGGGAGAGCCGGTTGAGACGCTCGGAGACCACCCCTCGCACGCCGTCGGGCAGCTCGATCTCGTCGGGACGGTATTGACTGCGCCACCGGCCGTCCGGCTCCTGGTAGACCGTGCCCGACTCGACCAGGTGGCGCAGCATCTCGCCCAGGAAGAACGGGTTGCCACCGGTCTCGGCGTGGAGGGTGTGCACGAAGGCCAGGCCGGTGGCGTCGAGGTCCTCCCCGGCCAGGGTCTGGACCAGCTCGACGGTCTCCGCCTCCTCGAAGCCGGCCAGCGACACCGTCTCCACGCCCGGCTCGCGGTGCAGTTCGGCCAGCAGGGACGTGAGCTGGGCGGGCACCTCGGGGCCGGCGTCGCGGCACGTGGCCACGATCAGCACCCGCCCCAGCTGGCCCGAGCGCACGACGTGGCGGAGCATCAGCAGGGTTGAACGGGCGGCCCAGTGCAGGTCGTCGAGCACCAGCAGCACGGGCGTGTGGGTGCTGATGGCCCCCAGCAGCTCGACCACCGCCTCGAAGAGCCGGTACCGCTCGACGGCCGGGTCGGCGGGCGACGGCGGGGCCACCCCGTGGGCGGCGAGGTCGGGGACGAGGCGCACCAGGTCGGGGCCGAGGGGCCCCACGTGGGCCGCCAGCCGCTCCGGCGGGCAGTGGGCGGCGTGCCAGCGGAGGGCCTCGGCGAAGGGCTGGTAAGGGATGCCTTCCTCCTCGTCGCATCGCCCGTGGAGGACAAGGCCGCCCGCTTCCTGGACGGACGCGGCCACGGCCCGGGCCATGCTCGTCTTGCCGATGCCGGCCTCCCCCCGCACCACGACGGTGCGGGCCCGCCCGCCGGATGCATCCTCCCATGCCTGATCGAGCCGGGCCCGCGGCGCGCGCCGTCCCACGAAGATCGTGTCGGGCGGGGCCACCATGCCGGGGGGCAGGGTGGAGCCAGCCAGGCCGCTCCCGTGCGACGGCAGCCCGTGCGACGCCACCACCGCGTCGAGGGCCGGGTCCTGGTCGAGCACGGCTTGCTCGAGTCTGCGCAACTCGGGGCCGGGGTCGATGCCCAGCTCCTCGCCCAGGATGGTGCGGGCCCGCTGGTAGGCCCGCAGGGCGTCGGCCTGGCGGCTCGACCGGTACAGCGCCACCATCAGCTGCCCCCACCGGCGCTCCCGCAGGGGGTTCTCGGCCAGCAGGGCCTCCAGCTCGGCCACGCAGGCGCCGTGGCGGCCGACGGCCAGCTCGGCGTCGATGCGCTCGTCGAGGGCGGCCTGGCGCAGCTCGTCGAGGCGGGCCGCCTCGGCCAGGGCGAAGGGCTCACCTGCGAACTCCACCAGCGACGGCCCTCGCCAGCAGCCCAGCGCCCCCTCGAGCAGCTCGGCTGCCCGCCGGTGGTCCCCCGCCGACGCCGCCTCGCGGGCCCGGGCGATGCGGCCGGCGGCGTCGAGGGAGTCGAACGCCTCCGGCGCTCCCCGCAGGGCGTAGCCGGGCGGCACGGTCACGATGCTCAGCCCGCCCGAGCCCGACGACAGGGCCTTGCGCAGCCGCAGGACGTAGTTCTGGAGCGTCTTGGTGGCGGTACGGGGCGGGTAGTCGCCCCACAGCACGTCGACCAGGCGCGACTCGGCCACCACCTGGCCGGGCTGGAGGGCCAGCGCCGCCAGCAGGCGCCGCTCCTTGGGGCCCCCCAGGAGGACCGCTCCGCCGTCGTCGACGACCTCGAGGGGACCGAGGACGCACACCCGCATCGGAAAATCCTACCGTTCGGTAAGGATTTATCTTTGACCTCTTTCCGGCGGCCCCGTATGGTTCCCTTTCGGACCGGTCAGGTGAGGCGGCGCAGGACAGGAGTCCCCATGGACGAGGAACGCAGCAGGCAGGGCACCATCCGAGACGGCGACGCGCCGTCCACTTCGCGGAAATGGGCCCGTGCACCGGCCCCCAAAGAGACGTTCGTGGCACGGGGCCGGACAGCGGCGAGCCGCTGGCTCGACACCCGCATCGGTGAGGCGCTGGAGCGTGACGCCGTGCCCCTCCTCGCTCTCCTCCGCCGGCTCAAGCCGGTGGTCACCACGCCCCGCTTCACGCTCGTGCTCCGCAACGACGACACGCGTGACGTGCTGGCCGACCCGGATGCGTTCACCGTCGGGCTCTACACCCCGAAGATGGACAGGATCCTCAAGGGTTTCGCGCTGGCCGTCGACGATCCGGTGGCCCACGCCGCCTCCCGGGCCATCCTCGGCCACGCCTTCCTGGCCGGCGACATCGAGCGGCTGGCCGCCCGCACCGCCACGCTGGCGGCCGAGGCGGTGGACGGCACGACCGGTCTGGACGTCGTCGGCGACCTGGCCCGGCCCGTGCTCGGGACGGTGGCGGCCGAGCACCTCGGCATCGCTGCCTCCGACCCGGCGCGGTTGGCAGGCTGGTGCCAGGCCGTGTTCCGCGACGTCTTCCTCAACCCGGTAGGCGACGAGGCCGTGGCTCGCCGGGCCGACGACGCCCTCGCCGCCCTGAGCAAGGCGGCCGCCACCGGTCCCCCGACTGCCCCCGACGGCACTGCGACGGTGCGGGCCCGCCTCCAGGCGACCGCCACCCTCGACCCGGAGGCGGTCGCCGCCAACCTCGTCGCCATGGCGCTGGCGTGGGTCCCCAACACCCTCAAGTCGTTCCCCCTCGCCCTGGCCGAGCTGCTCGGGCGCCCTACCGAGCTGGCCGCCGCCCGCGAGGCGGCCCTGGGCGGCGAGGACGCGCGCCTGGCCGGCTACCTGCGGGAAGCGCTGCGGTTCCGCCCGCCCCTTCCCGGCATCCCCCGGCTGTGCGTGCGGGACCGCGATGTCGGTGGGACCGTGATCCGGGCCGGCACCGCCGTCCTGGCCATGACCAAGTCGGCCATGCGCGACGGGCGGGCGGTGGTGGACCCCCGCCGCTTCTCCCCCGAGCGGCCCCTGGCCGACTACCTCAACCACGGCTTCGGCCAGCACACCTGTGTCGGCGCCGCGGTCAGCACCGCCCAGCTGGCGGCCCTGGCCCGGCCCGTGCTGGCCCGGGCCCCGTCGGCCGCCGGGCGGCTCCGGTGGGACGGGCCCTACCCGTCCCGCCTGGCGGTGCGGTTCAGGGACTGAGAGCGTGACGGCGAGCCGGCTTGCAATGGCCGGTGGCCCGTCCCATGCTTCGGTCATGGCCGCCAGCGGGGTCCGGGTCCGCCTGACGTTCCCCGAGCACCTCATCACCGAGCCGGTCATCGGCCGGATGATGCGGACCTTCGATGTCCTTCCCAACATCCGCCGGGCCAACATCGACGACACCCTGGGGTGGATGGTCTGCGAGATCCTGGGAGAGCGGAAGGTGGTGGAGGACGCCCTGGCGTGGCTGGCCGCCGAGGGCGTCCAGGTCGACCGCCTGCGCGACGTGGTGGAGGGCTGAGCGGGCCTGACCGGGCCGCTTACCAGCCCTCGGAGCCGGGCCCGCCCTTGAACGGGCCTACGATCTCCGAGGTGATCCAGCCCCCGTAGAAGCCGCCGGGTTGGGGGCGGACGTAGTCGCCCCCCACCAGGCAGACGTCCATGGGGGCGGGATAGAAGGCGACGTAGTCCTTCAGGGCCTCGTAGCCGGGCTGGGGGTCGTGGTAGGCCCACGCCGCCGCCGGCGCCACCTGGTCACCCCTGACCACGTCGTAGTACGAGGCCACGCCCTTCCACTCGCAGTACGAGGTCCGGTCGGTTTCGAAGATGGCCCCCGCCAGCACGCTGTCAGGCGGGAAGTAGTAGTTGGGGGGGTGGCTGGTCTCCAGCACCCGGATGGGGGTCAGGGTGATGGCGATGGTCTGGCCCCCGAAGCACACCTCGCACTGCCGGCGGATCTCCTCGAGCCGGGGGGGGCGGGGATAGTCCCACACCGACTCCTGCCCCGGCTTGGGCGGGATGGGCTGCGGCCTCACGCCCGGCGCCGCCCGCGTGGCCGAACGCCGTGCCGCCCGCGTGGCCGAACGCCGTGCCGCCCGCGTGGCCGAACGCCGTGCCGCCCGCGTGGCCGAACGCCGTGCCGCC
>Ga0187892_10007400_pt1 | contig 15667 bp, 16 predicted proteins | sample MA1701073metaG_FD_139345 | JGI IMG/M metagenome (GOLD analysis project Ga0187892, IMG submission 139345) | Bio-ooze microbial communities from a basaltic lava cave in the Kipuka Kanohina Cave System on the Island of Hawaii, USA - MA170107-3 metaG ... | reverse complement strand
GCGGTCAGCGCCGCCCGGAACCGGAGCTGGAGCTCACGCAGCGGCAGCATCGGCCGTCTCGAGGACCTCGGCCTCCACCGCGCGCGCCCGCGCCGCTTCCGCGCAGACCACGTCCAGCGCCGGGATGTGGTCGTCCCACTCCACGAGCGTCGACACCCGGCCGAAGCGGCGTACGGCCTCGCGATAGAGATCCCACACCGGGTCGATCACCGGGCCGTCGTGGGTGTCGAGGAGGTGCGTGCCCATGTCGGTGTGCCCGGCGAGATGAATCTGGCCGATGCGCCCGGGGGGCAGCCCGGCCAGGTACTCGATCGGGTCGAAGCCGTGGTTCGCCGCGCTCACGTAAACGTTGTTGATGTCGAGCAGCAGCCCGCAGTCGGCCTGCTCCGCAACCGCGCCCAGAAACTTCCACTCGGGCAGGGTCGAGTGGGTGAAGGTGAGATAGCTCGAGACGTTCTCGAGCAGGATCCGCCGACCGAGCCGCTCCTGCACCGTGACCACGCGCCGCGCGACGTGATCGAGCGCTTCCTCGGTGTACGGCAGCGGGAGGAGGTCGTGCGCGTGCTGCCCGCCGACTCCGCTCCAGCACAGGTGGTCGGAGATCCAGGCTGGCTCGACCTGCCCGGCGAGGGTCGCGAGGGCCCGGAGGTAGGTGTCGTCCAGAGGGTCGGTGGAGCCGATCGACAGCGAGACTCCGTGCAGCACGATCGGGGCGAGGCCGCGGGCGCGATCGAGGGCCGCCCGCGGGCGACCTCCCGCGACCATGAAATTCTCGGAGATCACCTCGAACCAGTCGACGCGCGCGGTGCCGTCCCAGAGCGCCGGGAAATGCTTGGGGCGCAGGCCGATTCCGTGGCCCAGGAACGGCACCGCCATCGTCATCGCGGCTAGCTCTGGACCTTGCCGCCCTTCTGGGTGCACTCCGCGGCCGTCGTCATGGCCGAGAACCCTTTCCCTTTGCAGGCGTTCTTGCCCTTGCAATCGTTCTGCGCGCTCTTGCAGCTGCCCTTGCCCTTGCACTCGTTGACGCCGACGCACTTCACCTCGTCCTTGGCCTTGTCCTGAGCGGTCGCGGTCAGGCTGCCGCTCAGCGCCAGGCTGGCCACCGCCGTCGCGATCATGATCCCCTTGCCGATTGGATGCATTGCTGGACCTCCCCGTGTGTGAGTGCACTGCTCGCGCGGCCGGGCCTCCCGTAGGCCCTCGCCTACCGTCCTTGGTACCGGGGTGTCGACCCCCGCTTGTGAACAGGCTGTCAATTCTTTGAACCGGCCCGCCTTGTCCGGTCGGCCAGACGACCGAGATCCTCGGAGGTGTGCGCCGGCAGGGAGCACCGGCCGTCGGCGCACAGATATGCGGCCGCCCGGACCAGCTCCGGATACCGCACGTCCGGGTTCCGCAGGGGCCCCTCGCTCCGGTCCCACCATTCGATGCGGCGGTACACCCCGGCCACGCGAAGGGCTTTCCGATGGAGCGCCCGGGCGTCGGGGTCGCCCTTCCGGCCGACCACCGTCAGGTGGGTCGGGGCGCGCCGGAGCTCGGCCTCCCCCAGCAAGATGCCGGGCTCGGTGTTCCGGTACAGCGCGACGTCGTCGATCGCGAGGTAGCGCATCGCCTGCTCGGCGATCGCCCGATACTGGGCCTCGCCGGCGTAGTGGGCGAGCAGGTTCGTGAACCGGGCGAGGGCGATGTTCTCCTCCACGTTCGGTCGGGGGCGGAGCACGCCGCGCCTGACCGTGCTCACGTATCCCGGGCGATCGCCGTCGTTCCTGAAGTGCTGGTCGATGAAGCGCGCGGCGGCCTCGGCCCGGTCGAGCCAGACTCGCTCCCCGGTGGCCGCATGGAGGGCCAGGAAGGCCCGGCCCATGGCCAGGGTGTCGTCGAGATAGGGGCCGACGCCGGTCTCCTCTGCGTCGTGCCGGAAGCCGCCGCCGGGCATCGCGCGGTTGGCGATGATCCAGCCGGCGGCGACCCGTGCCTCATGGACGTGGGCGGGCTTCCCGGTAGCGGCCCCCAGGGTGGCGAGCGCGGTGATCATCCAGCCGTTCTCGCGAGCGTAGACGCGCGTGTCGACCGCGGGGATCCCGAGCCGGCGGCGCCCGGCGTCGTCCAGCGCGAAGTAGGCCGCGCTGTGCTCGCCCTTGACGAGGTCGGCGTCCTGGCTGGCGTAGAACACCCCGTCCGGGCTGGCCAGGAACACCTTCACGTACCGATGGATGGCCTCCGCGGCGCGGAGGTAGCGCGCGTCGCCGAACTCGAGGTAGGCCAGCGCGTACAGGCGCAGGGATTCGGCCTGGACTTGCATGATCTTCTCGAAATGGACGTGCTTCCAGTCCCCGTGCGTGGAGTACTGGTAGGCGCCGCCCCAGACCGGATCGATCAGATTGAGGGCTCCGTCCAGCGTCTGCCGGGCCATGCTCCGCGGCTTGATCTGCCCCTGACCGGCCCGGAGCAGCCCGTACTCCACCGTGTTCCAGTCGAGATACTTGTGGGGCTGAACGAGACCGCCGAGCCGAGCGTCGTGGGTCGCGAGGTACCGGCGCTGGAGCTCCTCCCGCACGGCCGGGGACAGCGAGGAGGCGGCCCCTGGGTCGGCCGCATCGGCGTCCTCGAGGATCCGGTCGCGGTACACGACGGGACTTGGGTCCGCGATGATCTCCTCGAGCACCGCGATCATGCGGCGGGCCGGGACGTAGCCTCGAAGCTTGACGATCTCGCGGCCCTCGGCGTCGAAGACCACCGTCGCCGGCCAGCCGTAGTCCTCGTACCGGCGAGACAGATCGGGACGCGCGTCCTGATCGACCCGAACTGGAACGTAGTGGGAGGCGACCAGCGCCGCCACCCGGGCGTGCCCGTACGTCTCCCGGTCCATCACGTGGCACCAGTGGCACCAGACCGCCCCGAGATCGAGCAGCACGAGCTTCTTCTCCCGCTTGGCCTGTTCGAAGACGGCATCGGACCAGCCCTGCCAGGCGATGGAGGACGGGCCGGTCGCCCCGCCGGCGCCGGTCGCGAGCGCGACCAGGGCCAGCGGGACCACCAGGCGGAGGTGCCGGCGCATGAGTGCCCGCGGCCGAGCTACCGGGCCGCCCCCGAGAGCTTCGGCATCGAGAAGACGTAGTCCTGATCGGCCTTCGGCTTGTGGCACTGGAAGCACGCGGTGGTGTCCGCCGGGCCGGGTCGGCCGTCCGCGGTGAAGCGAGCATATTCCCACTCCCCGTTCCGGAGTGCCTCCGAATACTCGGCGCCCCAGCCGGCGCGCTTCTCCATCACGAACACCGCGGTCAGCTTGTCCTTCACGAGCCGGCCCGCCTCATCTTTCAGCGGCTCGCCCTTCCCGTCGAGCTTCGTCGCGTAGATGTCCATGGTCAGGACGGACCCGCTCGGCAGCATCTGCCCAGGCTTGGCGGCCTTGATGGTATCGATGCTGGAGAAGACCTCCCGGACCTGCTTCACGTCCGGCCGGTCGACGCGGCCGAGAAACACCTGCCGCTTGGCGGGGGCCGGCATCTGGACCTTGTCGGGGCCGGCCGACCCCGGCGCGGTGAAGACGAGGAGGGCGAGACCGAGTGCGAGCGCGAGAACACGCATGGGCTCCTCCGGGGGTTGTGTGGCCTACCGGCCGACGATGTCGCCCTTCATGCCGCCGAGGGCGGTGAGCAGCTCCTGCTTCTCCTGCGTCGGCACCTTGAACTTGTCGAGGCTCTTCACCAGGTCCTCGACGAGCGCGTTGAACTCCGCCTCGGTGATGCGCATCCCGTCGTGGGCCGCCTTCATGGTCCGGCCGGTATAGCGGCAAGGCCCCCCCGAGGCCTCGCAGATCTGTTCGACCAGCTGGGTCTTGAGGCGGGGGATGTCCGTATTGGCGAACCGGCGGTTGATCCGGCTGTCGGCCGCCACGTTGCCGACGAAGTCGTTCACGACCGCGGTGATCGCGGGCTTGCCGCCCAGGCGGTCGTACAGCGATTTCTGCGCGGGAGCCCGCATGGCCTGGCCGCAGGCGGCGGCCAGGAGAACCACCACGGTGAGCGCTCCGATCGTGCGATGCCATCGCATGGGCAGGGGTCCTCCTCGGCCGAACAGTGTGTCGCGCCGCCCGACCCGTCCGGACCGTTTCCAGGGGTCGGCTGTCCTGTACTACGTCCGCGGAGGCCGATCGGATCTGTGCTGGATGCTCAGCGGGCCCGAGCCGTGTCGTTGAGGCTCCAATCGTAGTCGAGGTACGCGAGGCCGGCGTCGGTGAGACCGGCGACCCGGGTCGCCAAGGCCGGGCCGGCCTCCGCCTTGACGAAGGCGGCGACCCCGCCCACCCCGTCGAAGTCGTCGCGGAACCACCTGAAGATGGACGAGACCCGGGCGCTGCGGCCGTCGGCGCCCGGCACCAGGCCCTTGGTGGGGTTCTCCAGGAACCCGCGGGTGGCCTCGTCGAGCTGGGCACCGAGCGTGGCGGCCCGGTAGGGCTCGCGCCGCAGATCCGGACAGGACAGCGACGCGCACACGATGGCGAAATGCACGCGCGGCTCGCGGAAACGCTTGCGCAGGATGCCGTGCTCGATGTCGTCGAGGCTGTACTCGCGGCGGTCGATCGTCCCGACTGGCCTCTTCCAGATCGACTGGAACAGCGAGCCCCCGTCCCGGATGCTCGCGACCGGATACTGATCGAGCACGGCCTTGATGGCGAGAAGATTGTAGGCGTTGACCCAGAAGGCGAAGCGATCCGGCTCGGGCCGGGCCTCCGGCCGCGCGGCGGCGAGGTCGGCGAGCGCCCTCGCGTAGTCCGGATCGGCCTTCACCGCGCGGTAGTCCACCCCGTGCAGCCGGATCCCCGAGATGACGCCCGGACGGACGTGTGTCGCGAGGAGCCGCGCGTACGCGTCCCCTTCCCCGGCCGCGGGGGTCGCCACGAGACCGGGGGCGAGGGTCAGCAGCGCGACCAGCAGCCTGCGACGGCGCCCTCCACCGCCGCCGGAAGCGGCCGGCTCTACCGCGCGAAGCGGAGCCATGCTCTGAACAGCCGTTTCACCCGCGGGGTGAGCCGGGTGCGGTTGTAGGCGTCCCCCAGGCGCCGGATGGCCTCGGCCTGGGTGGGATAGGTGTGGATCGTGCGGGCGAGCCGGCCCAGCCCGATCCCGTGGACGATGGCGGTGGTCAGCTCGGGCAGCATCTCACCGGCATGCCGGGCGACGATCGTCGCTCCCACGATGCGGTCCGTACCGTCCCGCACGTGGATCTTGACGAACCCGTCCGTCTCCCCGTCCAGGACTGCGCGGTCAACTTCTTCGAGCGGCTGCGCGAAGGTGCGGATCGCGACCCCTCGGCGCCGGGCCTCGTCCTCGCCGAGGCCCACGTGGGCAACCTCCGGATCGGTGTACGTGCACCACGGTATGGTCAGCGCGCTCGCCCGGGCGCGGCCGAGGAACAGCGCGTTCTGGATGACGATGCGGGCCTGGAAGTCCGAGTTGTGCGTGAACTTGTACGCCGAGCAGACGTCGCCGGCGGCGAAGATTCGCCGATTGCTGGTGCGCAGGCGGTCGTCCACGGCGACCCCGGCGCGCGGATCCCAGGCCACTCCCGCCTGGTCCAGTCCGAGCCCTTCCACGTTGGGAGCCCGGCCCACCCCGACCAAGATACGATCCACCGTGACCAGACGACGCTCGGTCCCGACGTGGAGGTGCACCACGGGTACGCCTCCGCTCCGCTCGACCCGCTCGATGCGCGAAGCGAGCACGAGCCGGACTCCGTCGCGCTCCAGGGCGCGCTGCACGTGCCGGGCGACATCCCGATCCTCCTTGGGCAGCACCCGGTCGTCTTGCTCCAGCAACCACACCTCCGCGCCGAAGCGGGCGAAGGCCTGGGCGAGCTCGCAGCCGATGGGACCGGCGCCGATCACGGCCAGGCGGCGCGGCAGCTCGGTGAGCGTGAACACCGACTCGTTCGTGAGGTGGCCGACCTCCGCCAGGCCGGGGATCTCCGGGGCGGCCGCGCGGGCGCCGGTCGCGATCACCGCCTTCGCGAAGCGGAGGGTCTGGCCGCCCACCTCGACCGTGTCCGGCCCCGCGAAGCGAGCCGAGCCCAGATAGACGTCCACCCCCAGGTCCTGATACCGCCGGGCCGCATCGCTCCGGCTGATCTGGGCACGCAGCCGCCGCATGCGCGCCATGACCGCCGGAAAATCCACGTGGGTCCCCGGCGACACCCGCACCCCGAAGCCGGCCGCGTCTCGGACGTCGGCGGCGGCCCGGGCCGCGCGCAGCAGGGCCTTGGACGGCACGCACCCCACGTTGAGACAGTCGCCGCCCATCAGGTCGCGCTCGATCAGGGCGACGCGGGCGCCGAGGCCGGCCGCGCCGATGGCGCTGACCAGGCCCGCGGTGCCCGCGCCGAGCACGACCAGGTTGTAGCGACCGGCCGCCGCCGGGTTCACCCACCCGGGCGGGTGAACGTTCTCGACGAGCGCCTGATTGTGCTCGTCCCGGGGCTCCACGACCGGCGGCGGCGTCATCGGCGCCTCACGTCGTCACGCGTCGGGCGAGGGCGGCCCGCGCGAGCCGCGTGACGTACACCGTCACGGCCACGGTGGCCAGCAGGCCGATCACGTAGAGTATCCACTCCGCCGGGCTGCGCGCGCCGCGGCCGGCGCCGAGCGCGGCCACGTCTCCGGCCAGCGAGCCCAGGTACACGTACAGCACGGTCCCCGGCATCATTCCGATCCAGGAGGCGAGCACGTAGTCGCGGAGCCGCACGCGCGTGATCCCGAACGCGTAGTTGAGCAGGTTGAACGGAAACACCGGAGAGAGCCGCGTCAGCCCCACGATCTTCCACCCCTCGCGGCCGACGGCCTCGTCGATCGCCTTGAAGGTGGGGTTGCCCTCGATGCGTCGGGCGACCCGGTCCCGGGCTAGATGGCGTCCCACCAGGAACGCCGCGGTGGCCCCGAGCGTCGCCGCGATCGACACCGTCACGACTCCCTTGACCACCCCGAACACGACGCCGGCCCCGAGCGTCAGCACCGACCCCGGCAGGAACAGCACGGTGGCCAGCACGTAGACCGCGACGAATGCCAGGGGCCCCCAGGGACCGAGTCCGCGGACGCACTCGAGCGGGGCGGTCAGCAAGGCCCCGGCGTCCAAGTAGCGCAGAGCCCCGACCACGATGAGCCCCGCCGCGATCCACAGGACGGGCCGAACGCGCGAGCGAGCAGAGGCGGACCCGGTGTGCCGGCGCATGGTGTCACTCTACGCGCTCGGCGCCCTCTCCGAACGGCGCGGAAGCGATTTCACATGCTCGTGACAATCGGGAGCCTCGCGCGGGCGCACTGTGGCGGCCAAAGACCATGGCCGGCGGCATGCTCCGGAGACGCGGGTGCAGGGTCGCGCTGTCGCTCGCGCTCACCCTGGGGGCCGCCGGGTCGAGCCCGGCCGGACCGGCCGCCGCACCGCCGGCCTGGGTTGAATGGAGTGACGACACGTTCGCCCGGGCCAAGCGCGAGCACAAGCTCGTCCTCCTCAGCCTGCAGTCTTGGTGGTGCCCCTGGTGTCACACGATGAACGAGACCACCTACGGCGATCCGGAGGTGCGCGAGGTGATCGCCGGCCACTTCATCGCGGTGCGGGTCGATCAGGACAGTCGGCCGGATCTCTCTCAGCGCTACGAGCGGTGGGGCTGGCCGGCGACCGTGATCTTCGGGCCAGACGGCACCGAGATCGTCAAGCTGCGCGGGTTCTACTCGCCCAAGTTCTTCCTGCCCATCCTGCGCGAGACGATCCGGGATCCGAGCCCCGTCGACTACGGCAAGCTCGGGGGCGACGAGCGCGCGGCGGCGCAGACCACGCGGCTGCCCGAGCAGGATCGGCGGGAGATCCTGGCCTTCATCGACAAGTCATGGGATGGAGCGCACGGGGGGTTCGGCCCCCAGAAGCTGGCCGATGGGCCCACCTACACCTGGCTGCTCGAGCGGGCCTACCTCGGCGACGGCCATGCGGCGGCCCGCGCCCGGCGTACCATCGACGGCGTGATCCGCCTGATCGATCGGGAGACGGGGGCGGTATCGCAGGTGACGCTGGCCCGGGACTACTCGCGGCCGGCGAAGGAACATCCGATGTTCGCCCAGGAGGGAGCGCTCAAGGGGCTCGCCCACGCCTACGCGCTCTGGCGGGAGCCGCGGCATCTGATCGCCGCCCGGCGCGTGGTCGCCTTCCTGGCCAACACCATGCGCGGCCCCAACGGGGGCTTCTATAGCTCGTTCGGCCGCGAACGCGGCAATCCCGGTGTCGATCGCCGCCAGTATGCGCGCGAGAACGGCCTCGCCATCCAGGGACTGCTGGCCTACCATGACGCGACCGGCGAGACCCGCGCCCTGGATCTCGCCCGGGGCGCCGCCCGGTGGGCGCTCGCGAACCGCGCGCGCGGCGACGGCGGCTTCAACCATGCCGAGCGCGACGCGGCCGGGCCCTATCTGGGGGATGCGCTGGCGATGGGGCAGGCGCTGCTGGCCCTGCATCGCTCGACCGGCGAGCGCGAGTGGCTGACGCACGCGCGCGCGGCCGGCGACTTCATACTCCGCACCTTCGTCGACCCCGGGACCGGGGCGCTGGTGGCCTCGGCGAGCCCCGACGCGGCGCATCTCACCGCGCCGATCAAGCAGAAGGACGACAATGCCGCCGCCGTCCGGTTCCTCAACCTGCTGGCCGCCTATACCGGTGAGGGGCGCTTCCGCCAGGCGGCGGAGTCGGTCTTCGGCTATCTCGCCTCTCCGGCGGTGCTCGAAGCCTACGGCTTCCTGCCCGACGTGCTGCACGCCGAATACGAGCTCACCCATGAGCCGGTGCACGTCACCGTCATCGGCGGCAAGGACGACCCGCGGGCGCAGGCCCTCTATCGAGCGGCCCTGCGCTACCCCTCCGCCCACAAGCGCGCCGAGTGGTGGGATCGGCGCGAGGGCACGCTGCCGAATCCCGACGTCGCGTATCCCGAGCATCCCCAGGCGGCGGTCTTCGCCTGCACGAGCACCTTCTGCTCGCTGCCGGTGACCGATCCGACGCGGGTGGCCCCCGCGCTCGACCGCTTGCAGCGCGCGCTCCGGTGACCGACTCTGGGTCTGGACCCTTCGCGAAGGTCCGATCGGCGTCGAGGCCGCCCCCCACCCTGCCCTCTTCCCCTCGCGGGCGAGCAGGGCGCGCCAGCCGACTCCGTCTCCCTCCGGGGAGGGAGCGGGTCGGGTGAAGGTGGGGCCGGGTCGTGAGCAATCCGGGTTAGCGGTCTCGCTCCGGCCGCGTGCCCTCCTCGAGGGCAGCCGTCGCGGCCTCGACCAGGTCGTCGATCATGCAGGCGAGCAGGATGTCCCCCTTCGCGCGGCTGGCCCAGGTCGGATCGCCGAAGCTGCCGCTCCGGCTGTAGTTGGGCGAGCCCGGGTCGCTCGGCGTCAAGGGGCCGGGTCTCGGTTCACCCGGCAGGGGCGGCGAAGCCTCGGCCCGGCGCATGACCACCAGCTCGGGCGCGAGCGCGAGCATGCGGGAGGTCTCGAGCTCGTCGGCGTGGCTTCCGTGACTCTGCTGGGCGATCCGGGCGGCCGCCGCCCGGTACCGGGGGCCGTCGTACGGTCGGAGATGCCGGACGCGGGCGCGCGTCCGGAGGCCGGCGAGCGCCCGCTCGACCGGCGCGACGGTGCTGAGGCCGGTGTCGAGGACGAACACCATGGCGGCGCCGAAGCCGAGGAGCCCTTCGACGATCTCCCGGACGACGGCCTCGAAAACCGGCGACGAGAGGCTGCAACTCCCCGCGTATGCGACGAACGCGGGATAGTGCCCGTAGGTCAGGGTCGGCCAGATGAGCGCGTCGGCGCGGGCGGCGAGTCGGGACGCCAGCCACTCGGCCTGGACTTGGTCGGTGTTCATCGGCAGGTGAAACCCGTGCTCCTTGGCCCCCGCCCCGATCGGCAGGATAGCAGCCGCGCCCGCCTCGATCCGCCGGGCGATCTCGTCCCAGGTCAGGCGTCCGACGAAGTGGCCCGTCGGTCCCGCGACGCCGCCGGCGCGGTCGGACGGTTGGTCGGTCATGTCCTCGATGGTCTCCCTCTCCCCACGGGGGCGGGTCGGGCTCGGCCGTGCTCGCTGCCGGGCCGATTTTACAGCGTGTTGACGGGCCACGTACCCGGGTGCCCGACCCTTGGACCGCGGGCCGGTGCCCAATGACTCACCCAGCGCGTGCGGAGCCAACCAGCAGCCCGAGCCGGGAGCATGGCCGCCCATGAGGGCTAGCCAGGCGCCCGCCCTCGCCCGGCGCCTCTTCGCGCCCGGCCGTCTCCACGAGCTCCCCTCGCGGGTGCGCAGCCGGATCGAGGATGAACGAACAGCCGCCGAGGTGCTGGTGGGATGGGTCCAGGCCCTGATCGTCATCCTCTTCGGCGGGCTGTACGCGATCTCCCCGAAGACGTTTCCCGCCCAGGCGACGATCGAGCCGGTGCCGTGGGTCCTCGGCGGATACGTGCTCTTCACCGCGATGCGGCTCCTGCTGGCCCATCGCCGCGCGCTCCCGCGATGGCTGAGCGCGCTGTCCTGCGTGCTCGACGTCGCGCTGCTCTTGGGGCTCATCTGGAGCTTCCACATCCAGTACGAACAGCCGCCCGCGTTCGTCCTCAAGGCCCCCACCCTGGTCTACGTGTTCATCTTCATCGCCCTGCGCGCCCTGCTGCTCGAGCCGCGCCTCGTGGTGCTGACCGGCGCCGCCGCCGCCACGGGCTGGCTCCTCGTGGTCGCGGCGGTCCTGGCCACCGACCCGCGGCCGGGGATCATCACCCGGAGCTACGTGGACTATCTCAGCTCGAGCGCGCTCCTCATCGGGGCCGAGGTGGACAAGGTGGTGGCGATCCTCGTCGTCACCGCCCTGATCGGCGTCGCGATGCTCCGCGCCCAGCGGCTGCTCGTGCGCTCGGTGAGCGATGAGATGCGAGCCCGCGATCTCGCGCGCTTCTTCGCTCCAGAGGTCGTCGAGCGGATCAGTGGCGGAGAGGTCGAGATCGTGCCGGGACGCGGCGAGGCCCGCGACGCCGCCATCCTGTACGTCGACATCCGCGACTTCACGACCCTGGCTGCGACCGTCCCGCCGGAGGCGCTGATCGCGCTGCTCGCCGACTACCAGACCCAGCTCCTGCCCCCCATCCAGGAGCACCGGGGGACCGCGGAGAAGTTCCTCGGCGACGGCATGATGGCCGCCTTCGGCGCGGTGATCCGGGACGACGCCTACGCGGCCAGCGCGCTCCGGGCGGTCGAGGGCATCATCGCCCGGAGCGAGCGGTGGAACCTGGAGCGCCGCGTCCGGGGAGAGCCCCCGATCGCGATCGGTGTCGCCGTGACTGTCGGGCGGGTGGTGTGCGGGGCGGTGGGCGGCGAGGCCCGCCTCGAGTACGCGGTCGTCGGCCAGCCGGTCAACCTGGCCGCCAAGCTCGAGAAGCAGACGAAGGTCGAAGGCGTACGCGCCCTCTGCACCGCGGAGGCCTACGGGCGGGCCGGCGCCCAAGGATACCGGCCTCCTGCTCCCCTTGACCACCGACAGCACCGACTCGTGGCCGGCGTTCCCGAACCCATCGACCTCGTCGTGCTCGCGACGTAGTTCACGGGGGCGGCTCGCCGCGCGAGCGCGGCCCCGAGAGCGCGCGGCGCCCGTAGCGCAGGCGCTGGGCCGCGGTGACCAGGACGAGGGCGGCGTAGACGTAGGCGGCGACCGGCGCGGCAGGCGGCGCGGCGACGACGACCAGGACGAGCAGGAGGAGCTCGCTGCGCTCCAGCAGGCCCGGCGGGTAGTCGATCACCTTGCCCGGGCGCTCCGCGCGGCTCGCCGCCCCCACGGCCAGGAAGACGCAGAGGTTTACGTACCAGGAGCACGCGAGGACCAGCGCTGCCAGGTGCCGCTCCGGACGGCTCCACGCGATCCCCAGCAGCACGGCTGCCTCCACGACCCGGTCCGAGGTGAGGTCCAGCACGCCGCCCCAGGGGGAGGGACCCCGGCCCAGGCGGGCGACCCGTCCGTCGACCGCGTCGAAAAGCCCCGAGACCCCGAGCGCTCCCAGGGCCAGCCACGGCCGATCCACGTGAAACAGCACCGCGCCGGCGAGGCCGAGGGCCAGCGCCGCACCGGTGAGGGCGTTGGCGGACACGCCGAAGCGGATGAGCCCGCGCGCAAGGGCGTCGAGACACGACCCCCCGACCGAGCCCGGACGGCTGAGCAGTGTGTCGAGCATGGCTGCTGACCCTCCCCGGCTAAGGATCTCACAGGGGCCGGTCGGCTCCGCGATCGGCCGCTCGAGGCTGTCGACCACCATCGGGATGTTGCTTCCGCAGTGATGGTAGAGTGCGCGCAAGGGATTCAATGGATGTGGCGGATGGAAGGAGGGTTCGGCAAGGTGGTGTGGCTCCCCACGTTCGACGCCGACAACCACGTCAAGACGTTTCAAGGACGCTCCCGAGGGCATCAAGGTCGTGGACGCGCAGGGCAAGGTCCTTCCCGCGGTCATCGAGGTAATGAAGGTCTGCGCCAAGCAGAACCTCGTCCTCTGCACCGGGCATGCATCCGCCACCGAGGCGCTCGCGCTCATCAAGCAAGCCGGAGACGTGGGCGTCCAGCACGTGGTCGTGACCCACGCCATGTTCACCGTGGTCAACATGAACATGGAGCAGATGAAGCAAGCCGCGGCCATGGGCGCCCAGCTCGAGATCGACTTCCTCGGCACGCTGATGGGGCCCAATGCCCACATGGGCTGGATGGCCCACTGGAAGAACGTCTCGGTCAACGACACGCGGAGGCTATCAAGCAGATCGGGGCCCAGCACATCGTGATGGGTACCGACCTCGGCCAGACCGGCAACCCGGGTCACATCGACGGCATGAAGGCCATGGTGGGCGGGCTCAAGGCCAACGGGCTGACGGACCAGCAGATCAAGATGGTGGCGCGGGACAACGCGGCCGCCATGCTGGGGCTCTGGCGATCGGCTGACACCCGGCGGCGGCGTAGACGTCAAAACACGGCGTCGCAGCCAGGTCGTGGCGCCCGACACCGCCATCACCGTGCTGCCCGCCGTGTTGCGGCCACAGCCGTCGTATATCCTTCCAACGTGGCCGCGACGCCGACGCGCTCGACATCCAGGCGGCGATGACACAAGTGACGTCCCTTCGGCTGGCTCGCTTCATGCGCCTGCCCCGCCGCTCCGCGGACACGTGGCAGGGCGGTGTCCTGCGCATGCCGATGTGGGTGGACGGCACCGATGGCACGCCGTATCGGCCCCGAGGGGCCGTGTGGGTGAGCCTGGAGACGGGCCTGGCGAACGTGAAGCTCGCGGAGGCGGACTCGGCCGACGGCCAGCTCGCCCTCGACGCGCTGCTCGAGCTCGCCTTCAAGTTCTCCCAGACGCGCCCGGCGGCCATCCAGGTCGCCGAGCCGACCCTGGGCGAGGAGATCGCCCGCGCGCTCGCAGACCCTGAACTGTCCGTGACCGTCGGCTCCGACCTCCTCGAAGTGAAAACGATGGTGGAGCGAATGGCGGCGGAGACGGGCGACGAGGCGGCTCCCGCGGCCCTCGATGTCAGGGGCATGACGGTGGACCGGATGCGGGCGTTCGCGGTCGCGGCCCGCGACTTCTACGCCGCGGCGCCCTGGCGTCACCTCAGCGATGAGGACCTGATCCACGTGGAGGCGCCGACGCTCGGGAAGGCGTTTCGTCACTTTACCGTCCTCGGGCGCGCCGGCCAGACGTTCGGCCTGGGATTCTTCGCCTCCCCGAAGGACCTCGACCGGCTGCAGGCCTCCCCGGACCCGGCGACCCTTCTCGAAGGCCGGGGGCGATGGGCCGTGCTCTTCGGCGCGGCCTGGGAGACGGCGTTCTCCGATCTCGACCTGTGCGAGGAGCAGGGCTTCCGCGTCGCGGGCCCCGAGGCCTATCCGACCGCGATGTGGTTCGGCGGATCGGGCCGGATGCGGCGCCCGGATGCGCGCGAGCTGAGCGACATCGAGACGATCCTGCTGACGCTGTCTCGGACCACCGAAGCCGATATCGACCAGGGCCGCTGGAGTCACGACGTCGTGGCTCACGATGGCCCGTTGAAGGTCACGCTGGCCATCCCCGAGCTGCTGCAGCCCCTCGAGGGGCCACCCGACCGCGCCCGGGCGGGCATGCCCGATCGGCGCGTCATGGAGCGACTGCTGGTCGAGGTCCAGCGCTTCACGGCAACGCAGGAGTTCACGAACGAAGCCGAGATGAACGCCGCGATCCAGGCGAAGTTCACCGGACCGATGGACGGCATCCCGTCGACGGCCGGCACGCCCGTCGAGCGCGCGCAGGATCTCGTCTACCGCGCCTTCGACGCCCGCGGCCGACGCCGGATCCAGCTGGCGCGCAAGGCCCTCGAGCTGTCCCCGGACTGCGCCGACGCCTACGTGCTTCTCGCCGAGGAATGCCCCGATCCCGCCCAGGCGCCCGACCTGTATGCCCAGGGGGTCGCAGCGGGCGAGCGCGCGCTCGGTGCCGCGGTCTTCGTCGAGGAGACCGGGCATTTCTGGCACGACGTGCGCACGCGGCCGTACATGCGTGCGCGGTTCGGACTGGCGCGATGCCTCGACGACCTGGGCCAGCGGGTCGACGCCGTCCCGCACTATCGCGAGCTGCTCCGTCTCAATCCGGGTGACAACCAGGGTGTCCGGTACGTGTTTCTCAACGCGCTCCTGCTCCTGGGGCTCGACGAGGAGGCGGCGTCGCTGCTTGGCCAGTTCGGCGACGAGCCGACCGCGCTCTGGCAGTACGGCCGGGCGCTCTGTGCCTTCCGCGGCCATGGCGATTGCGCGGCCTCGCGCGAGCGGCTCCGCGCGGCGCTTCGCTCGAACCGTCACGTGCCCGGCTATCTCTCGGGCGACACCGAGTGGGCCGGAGGCTCGCCGGCCTCGTACGCCATGGGCAGCCGGGAAGAGGCGGTGATCTGCGCGGAGGAGCTGGGTGACGCTTGGGAGGCGACCCCCGGTGCCCTGGACTGGCTTGTGGCACGATCGCCTCGGCAAAAGCAGAGGAAGCGTCGCCGGCGCTGACCCCGGAGCAGCCGGGAGCCGATCTTTCGGTTTCCGGAACCACACCGGCTCCTCGCGCGTTCAGGCCGGATAGACCCGCACCGAGGATTCGGCTGGGCTACCCGCACTGACGAAAGGTGGACGCCATGCGCGCACGTCACGGTCTGCTGCTCGCTACCCTGGTGACGGGCCTGGGGGTCGTCTCGGATCCCCGGCCCAGTCGCCGCCCGCTCCCGTCCGCGAGATCAGCAAGCCCGCCGGCGAGGTCTACCGCTTCCGCCACGCCAACCACTACTCGGTCTTCGCGGTGACGCCGGCGGGCGTGATCGCCACGGACCCGATCAACGCGGACGCGGCGCGCTGGCTGCGGGCCGAGATCGCCCGGCGGTTCAACCAGCCGGTGCGCTACCTGGTGTACAGCCACGACCACGCCGACTACCGGGCGAGGGTCGCGGGGAAGGGCGCTGAAATAATCAAAAGCCTGGGGTTGGCCCCCCAGGCTTTTGATTTCGGTGGTTGCGGGGGCTGGATTTGAACCAGCGACCTTTGGGTTATGAGCCCAACGAGCTACCGGGCTGCTCCACCCCGCGGTGACTGACGTAATGTAACCGACGCCCGGGGC
>Ga0187892_10007399_pt1 | contig 15670 bp, 11 predicted proteins | sample MA1701073metaG_FD_139345 | JGI IMG/M metagenome (GOLD analysis project Ga0187892, IMG submission 139345) | Bio-ooze microbial communities from a basaltic lava cave in the Kipuka Kanohina Cave System on the Island of Hawaii, USA - MA170107-3 metaG ... | reverse complement strand
CCGTGCTCAATTTTTCTCGCGAAGACTTTGCGGCGTTTACACAAACCGCCGTCGAGATTAATTACAGCGGCTGGGAAATCTCGGATCCATATTCGCTCATCGATCTCGGCGAGCACGATGCGTCATCACACGCCGATGTCACAGTCCATTGATCAGATCACACACCTGCCTTAGAACCGTAAAACTAAATTGCACAAGCTTCTCGCTTTCGGGCACCGGTCGCAAACCGGTGCCTCCCGCCTTTTTTCAACAAATTACCATTTACTTTTTGCGCGACCACTTACGATTGAGATTTGCGCCTTGCAATGGATTGGTAAATATTTCGGCTGGGATGACGTCGTCGTCATACCACGGTCCGCAGACCTCGAGGATCGTCATGTCGGGCAGTTCGAGCCAGCCGCGGATGACATACCTGCTCGGGTTGCTGGTATGGAGCGTGAGCACGCGACCGTTGATCGAAACTGATCCGGCCGTCTTTTCCTTGATCATCTTTCCGTTCTGGATCGCATAGAAATCGTCGTAGAATCCGCCGGCCGCGGTGAACGTCATCTTCGATCGATAGTGAAGCGAATCTGCACCGGCGTAGGTACCCGAATAGCGATCAACGTATCTAATGTTGATTCCTTCGTTCTCTCCCCATTGCCCGGCGATGTCGGCAAGTGTGAGCTGTCGCGTCGGCGGCGTGACAATGATATGGCCGTAGGCATCCACTTGCGGCGGTCCGGCAACGGACGCGGAATTAGATGACACCGCGGCTGTCGGCGTCGAGATCGCCGCCGCCGGAGCCTTATCGATATTCAACGTCTCGACGAAAGCCTGGAGCGGCGCGAGACACGAATCGTCGTTCACCACACCAAGCACGCTCACCGATTTTCCGAAACCGCTGATCACCGTCAAGAACGCGAACGCCTTGTTGCCTTGAAAATCAATTTGAGTGCCGCCCGCGACACCCGTCCAGCCGTTGTCAGGCTCGGTCACGGTCTTCGGATTTGCCTCGCCGCCCCATGGCTCGACGACTCTGGTTTTCCACTCGCGTGCAAAATCACTCGACGGATTCCCGGTGCTCGCTCCCTCGGCATAGAGCGTTATAAAGCAAAAATTGCCTTTCGCTTGATCGATATCGCTAAATACGACGGCATGGTCCTTGGCTGACTTTGTCCAACCCTTCGGGGCCGAGTATGTGATCGTGCCGAGCCTTTCGGTCTGAGCAAAACCGCCAGACTGAAAAACAAAGCATATTAGAAGCGCGACGAGCGTCCCGACGAAAAGATTTCTATTTCGAATACTGATTTTCATAAAGCTCCTTATTTACATTTACTTTGGGATCCCTCGCACGCGGTCGATCTTCCACGTTCCGCCTTCCTTCACGAGGCTTACGGTGAGCGGCATGTCCCAGTTGTCGCCGGGTGCGCCCGCGAGGACTATGTTGAGCGTTGCCGCTGCTCCGCGTGTTGTCAGCTTGCTGATCTTTATATTATCGGCCCACGCGTTGTTAAAATCCTGACCGTTAGTAAAAGGGTCGTAGTCCCGGCTTTCTCCCGCTTTGGAGTAAAGCCAACGCCCGAACCGCTTCGACAAATGCGAAAGCATCACCACCTTGTCCACATCCGGCCCGGCTATGATCGACTTGATGTACCACCGGTAAAAACTCTCGACCCGCTCCTCCGGCGTCCTTACCGTCTGGCCGAACGCAACGTTGAAACTAATACCGATAAGAACAATACAGATAGCGAACCGGGTGCATTTGTAAGCTCTTATTTGGTCAAACATTGGTGTTAAAAAATTCCTCATTAGCACCTTCTTAGATTCCATTTGATGGTGACGGTTACGGTCGGGATCGGGCTATACGTGTGACTGCCCGAGAGCTTGTTGCGATCCGGGCCATATCTACCAATGCCCTTAACGTAATCGTTCAATCCATAAGACGTGTCGTAAGTCGAGTTGCTGCTGCCGCCCTTTTTGCCGGCGCAGTTTCCCGGCATGGAGCTTGAGCCAACGCGCGTAACCTTGCCCGACATACTCATCGGCTTGAACGAGATCTGGTAGTCGTTCTCCCTGAGCATGATCTGAGCATCAACAAACCCAGTAACCGAACCCTCACCATTGTCGGTGATAGTCTCGCGAACGTTGAATGGCCGGAACCCTTCCTTTCGTGAGCACAAGACTTTGCCTGTCGTAAGTCTATCCAGGTTCAAAACCTCAGTTGCCTGGGCCGATGCGGGAGAGTTTTTCCCCAAATCGCCATCGATGCTGATCGTACCGCTCTGAATGAGAGTTCGGTCAGAGCTGTCGTATCCGCCGGTGATCTGCTGCATGCCGGTGCTGCTTGGTGCACGGTCTGTTTTGCTTTTCGAACTATCGACCACCTCATATGTCACCGTTCCGGTCCAGCCGCCCTGACACTGCTCGTGATCAATGACCGGTACGACAGCACGAGCAGCCGTGAAAGGTGTGCGATATCCGATCTCAGCGCCCGCACCTATCAGTGCAGTAGTAAAAGCAACCGGGTCGAGAACACCGCCTTCACTGATCGATTGGGTCAGACCCAAGACGAATCCCGAGAAATCGACGGCATTCTGCTTCCAATCCTTGGCGGATTTAAGTGTCAAAGTTACATAGACTTGCGCTTTTTTCGGGACATCAATTGGACCGCTGAGAATTGCCGGAACCTTCGGCGCACCGACAAGCCACATCTTCGACAGGCCCGAATCGTCCGTTACCTGTTTGTGCGGGTCCGGACTGTTTCCGTTGGCCCGATCCGCCTTGTCAATTTCAAAATCCACGAACGCGTCCGTGTTTCGCGTCGACGGATCGTTCACGCGTGTCGCGTTGTCACCCTCGAAACGCCAGTCTGTATCAGCACCTTTGAGCGGCCCACCGGTGGGCAGGTTGAAATCGAGGCCCGTCATGAGGTTCAAAGTCGGGCGAAGACAGTTTAGAGCTTCCAAGTCACCAACTTCCGACCAGAATCTGGCGATCAGCAGCCGCCTGTTGCTCAGTTTTGATGTGTCTGAGTTGAGCGTACGGATAAGCGGGCCTTCCTGAACGTGGATCGTGCCTCTCAACATGGTTACGGATGCGGCAAGCTTGCCCCACGCCAAGGCAGCATTTGCGATCTGAAGACTTTTGGTGATGCCCGGCCTCGTGCTCGTAAAACTGCCCACCAGGGCTCCGTTCCAGGTAGAGAGGTGGATCGCCGCTCCGTCGAGGATCAAGGCTTGGTCGCCTGTTAGATTGCACGGATTCTGTGCGTTGACGAAAGAAGCGAGCTGAAAGGTCGGCTGATCCGATCTGAAAGTCGCAGGAATAAACCCAGTTTGCGGGGTGTCGGGTCTGATCAATGTACCCGTCGAGCCGTTAAGCCGGTAAAAGACCCCTTGGAGGCGTCTCAACATTAAGCTCGTCTGCAGAATGTTGAATTCGACGCGGCCCGCCGGCGCATCCATCATGTCGATCTTGTTTCCCGGCACATTGCCGAGCTCGATGATAAGGCGAGCCCAGAATCTAAGATATGGATCATCATTTCTTTCCGCGCTCGCCCGAAGGTCTCGCAACATCAACTCGCCAAACTGCCGGGCCGAAATCTCCGGCGTCTTCTTTGTGATCAATGCAGCGATCGTTTCGAGCGGAAACTTGATCGCGGTTCTGTCTATTTTCAACGACCCGACAGCCTCAAAATCATAAAAGTTGAGGCCTTGACCTTTACCATTGGCCGGCCTGAGAAGAACCTTCCCGTTTTTATCTATTACCGTAAAGCCAGCTGCTTGAAGTGCTGTAAGGAGAACAGGCAGTGACCGACTATCCGAACGCAATATCTGCGTTGCCATTACTGCAGCCGCATGGTCGACATTCCCAAAGGGCAAAGGTGCTGCGGACGGAAGCCCTTTCTTGGGGAAGTCGTTGAGACTATCAAAAACGATCGGGATCGCTTCGTTTCGCGGCGGAACCGCCGGTAGCATGAGTGCGGTCGCTGCCTCGGCTTCGGCGTTCACGGATTCAGGTGCTGTCGGAGTGACTGCCGGCAATGGTGTTACGCGGGTCGGTGAAGTCGAATTTGTCGCGGTAGCTCCGCCGGCCGAGACCACGACGTTGTAGCTCATGTTTACCGCCATTCGACTGCCATTGACATTTTTGATGAGCCATTTTCCTGCGGCTGGAACATATTCTACCGTCGTCTCGAGCGGGTTGAGATAGTAAGCCCGATTATCGGGGGCATGGTTTTGCAGGACCTGAAGTTGAGCGTTGGGATCGTTATTTATGGCTGGTTCGTCGATCAGCGTTCCTTGGTCAACGAGCGTATATCTTGTGACAACGTGCAAGAACTGATTCGGTCCCGGCTGAGCAAAGACCTGTAGCTTGTATGTGCAGCCAACCGGCATCATGGCGTGGTTGGTATTAAAGATGTTCCATTTGCCGTTGTAATACCAGACGCCGATAGGATTCGGATTGAGCTTCGCGGTGTCGCCCACCGGCGTGGCCACGATGATCGCGTATGGATTGCCGTCGAGACCGGGCCGGCCGATCGAGGCTCTTGACGAGGTGATATTCTTCGCGCTCGTCGTCAGTGTAAATTCCTGTCCGTAGCCGAAGGAGACTGACAAAACTAAGCCCAAGATGATGGCCGATACGATTTTCGTTTTCACTTCAATAACCTCTCGTTTCTGAGTTTTGGACCAGAACGCCATATCACCTCACTTTTTCTTGGCGATCTCGGCCAGAACGGTCTTGGATACCTGTTGTATCTGCGGGGTCAATACATCGTCGCCGTCTTTTTCCGCTTTATTTTTCATAACGGCCTGTGTAAGAACCGCTTTGTCGATGCCGGTAACCTTGTAGCCGAGGGTAAATTCGTCCTTCGCTTTGGCGCTTTTCATCATCGTCCGCGACATGATCTGGCTCGCTACGGTCGAGGCGACCATACCGCCGATGCCGGGAACAAAAACGCTTGCGGCCTCAACTGCTCCCATTACGATCATCTTGCCGAACATCCCGCCGCCACCGCGTTTCTGCGAAACCTCGGCGAAGAAGAGATAGTCGCAGCCTTTTTCTACACCCTCGTTTGTCGGGAAATCAGTTTCCAGAATGACCGCGTCGACGTTTTCGGCCTTTAGGTACTCGACCAGTGAATTAGCCGTTGCGACGGCGATGTCTGATCCCGATTCGGGATCTTTCTTGCTGTCGGGCGTTGTGACCTTTGGTTTCGCGATACCAATTCGGATCGTTCCCGGTTTCTTTGGGCCGCGGTCGATGCCTGCAGTTGGCAATGCGAATGTCGGAGCAGGATTACCCGTCGAGACCGGAGCAGATTCTGCTGGTGGCGTCTCGATCGCCGCGCCATCATCTGGCGAATCGTCCTCAACTTCTCTAAGGGTATTTGCCGCCCTGTAACCGGCAGGCGGATCGAACATCGAATCGCTGATAGGAGTTTTTGTCAGAGATATGGTTTCCTCCTCGATGATCATAGTCATTCCGTTCATGCTTAGCTTCTTGATCTCTTTTAACGGAATTCCGGAAATACCGTTACCTTTTACCTGGAAATCGACATCGTCGAAGCATTCGTCGCCCATTCGAAATTCGCTGGGCTTTCGCTGCGTCGGGCACGAGAATTCCGGCACGTCGGCATACCAGCCTTCGATCTCGATCGTCATAGCTTCTTTTTGACACGCATTTTTCGACGGAGTCACGACGTATGTCTCTTTGAGGTGCCGTGCGTCGAAGCCGAAGAGTTTGGCCCGTTCGCCTGTATCGATCGCCGAGCCGGTTATCGTAATATAGCCGCCTTTTTTTGCATTTTTTGTGGACGCGGCGGTTTCGGTGGGAGATATCGATTCTTGAAAGAACTTCTTCTTCTTGCTGTTGTATGTGACAGACCGTCGTTTGTCGCATTGGACGATCGTGGTCTGGGTAACAGTTTCTTTACCGCCCAATCTTTTCATCTGTTCGTAGCGCAAATCTGTACGCATCCGAGCACCCTTGATGTAAGTAGTCGAGGTGCGAGCCTTCATCGGATCCGACATACCGCCCGGCATCGCGGACAGATCAGGCATTCCGGGCACCTTCATCGAAGTCTTTTTCTTTATGGTCAACTCGGTCTGGCTGTATCCGGCCGAAACGCAAATAATTAGTGCCGTGAGTGCTAAAACTAAATTGAATTTCATATATCCTCCTCTTACTTCCTCACAAAACGATTAGTCCGGTAGCCTGCGATAGATTCTTCGTGAGCGGCGTCATGCAGATCAAAACGCGGTCGCCTTCGATTAAGTGCAGGTCACCGGCCTCGACATAGCGAAATATCGCCCGTTCGGTTCGAGCCGGTAGGCATTGCCGAGTCCGGTTTGAGCCTGATTGGTGATGGGCTGGATGCTGAATTCAAGCGGGGCCGTCACGGCATCCGGCGCAACATTCACCGTGATCCGGCCGTCGGAACTCGTTATCTCGCCGCCGGCTGGTCCAATCTCTTTACTGACTTTGTCGCCGACGGGAGTGCCGACCAAGGTCGGAGCAGCGATCGTGTCGCCGCTCTCTCCGGTTGAAAACACACCGCATCCCATGCCGGCGACAGCGAGTATCAACAAAACAATGAATGAATCACGTCTCATGTTCGGCTCCCAGCTTCTCGCGCTATTGGTCGAGCAACCTCACTTCAACCGTCAGAGGCAGAGTGAACACGTTGTCCTTCTGGCACTGGTTGCGAATGCGTACTGTCCTGAGCATTTGTCCCATGTTCGGTGCAAAGGTCACGCTCCACTTCGTGGATGTGGTTGTCGTGTATTGCGGAATGATCGCCAGTGATGCCATGTAGTTCTCTTTAACGACCTCGAGCCTGTGGACATTGGTTCCGAGAATGTTCAGCTGATAGCCGTTGCCGCCATTTATTCCCGGTCGAACCACCGACACTTGCTGGCCCGAATCGACATAGTAAATTTGGCTCGCTTCGCAACTCGGCGGTTTTGGTAGTGGTATCCGCTGTCCAATAACTGCAACGCAAGTCAGCAGGGTGACGATGAGTAAAGTGACGATAGATTTTAGTTTGTACATAGTAAAAAGCTCCTTTTTTTTTAACTTCACCTCTGGTTATCCAGCATTTCCAACAGCGCGATAAAATCGAAGTTCTCCTTGAATGCGCGGAGCATCTCAACCTTCGGTCGATCGCCTGGATCGTTTGGGCTTGAGTGCCAATGGACGGTGATCAGCTGGATATTGTCTCGCGGGAGTTTCGGATTGAAATAACTTTTGTCGACGACCACTAGATGTCGTCCGCCTTCCGCTTCGGTCGCGAAAAGGCGAGTACCGCCCGGCAGCGCGCTCACGTCACGAACGATCGCGGGCGACTGACGCTCAGAGGGCGACATGTTTTCAAGTGCTCGATTCAGACCGGCGATCACTTCTGCCATTCCCCCGCCGGACTGATATATCTTTATGCGAGCGCGAAGGTACTGCTCCCGCGTTACAGGTTTGTAGGGAAGCCGATCGTTCGCCCAGATGATGACGGCCTCGTGATACGAGTCGCGATGACTGGTTTGAATAAACGGAAATCCTTTGAACTCGCCGAGATCTTTGTTGTACTCGCGAATCTCCTCACCGTCGGCCGTCAGAAACGGCGCGCCGTCACTAGGGCTTTGGAGCACGTCGGTGAGACTGTTGAAAGAGACGACCGTGAAACCGTAGTTGCCGTGCACGATGATCTTTCCCCGCATGTCGATCTTATACGTGTCGTTGCCGATGCAAATAAAACTGCCGTACCAAACATCGGCACGAAACGGCAGCGGACCGTTCGGGATAATCGATTCTCCGCGGATGCCACGATACGCGCGTGCCTCAATGCCTCTGAATTCTGGATTCGCAATTTTGAAGAGCTCGATGACTTGCTGCGCTTTGGCGAGCACCGCCTTGTAACCGGTTTTCGGAAAAGTTCGGTCCGCCATCGCGAGATCGTCAGCTTTTTGCGGTCCCCATTTGCCGACCGTTTGGCGCGCCATCTCGTTGGTACAGGCGCCACCGGATGGCGCGGCCATCGCCGCATTCGACGCCGTTGCGCGATTTTGAACAGTGCCGATTTCCATTCGCTCGCGCGTGTATGTCGGTTCCGGCTGGACCGGCTGGACCGGCATCGGCTCGCGTGTGCGCGTCGCTACCGGAACCGGCATTGGCTCGCGAGTGCGGGTTGGAAAAGGCTGCGCTGACACCGGTCGTATGGAGTCGTCATTGGTTCCGCCGACGGCGATGACGTTGTACACGGTGTTCGGATAAAGCGGCTTACCATTTACGTTCGCGATATACCATTTGCCGGACGACGGATTGTAAGTTGCCCGTGCCTCATTGGCGTTGAGGTTGTACGCGCGATTATCCGGAGCGTGGTTCTGCAAGATGTAAACCTGCGCATTGGGATTGTTATTTAGCGCCGGGGTGTCGATATACGACGCGGCCTCGCTGAGATTGTCCCGCGTTACGACATGAAGAAAATGGTTTGGCCCCGCCGCTGGAAAGACCTGGATCTTATAAATCAGACCCGGCGGCATCGTCGCATGGTCGGTGTTAAAGATGTTCCACTTGCCGTTGTAGTACCAGGCGCCGATCGGGTGTGGATTCAGCGTCGCAGTATTGCCGGTCGGAGTTGCGACGATAATCGCGTTCGGATTGCCGGCGAGACCGGGCATGTCGATCGTCGATTTTGATGAGACTGTGTTCGCAGCCGTTGTTGTCAGTGTAAATTTCTGCGTGAAGCCGCTAACCGTGGTTACAGAGATCACCAAAAGCAGAAAAAACATCTTTTCTATTTTCATTTTCACACCTCCTCGAAGTTCTCTTATTAACGGAATCTCGCTACTTATTCCGGAAGAGCGGTAAAGATTAGATCGGTCAATTCGTCCATTAGAGTGATGACCTGCACCGGATTGCTGAACTGATAGCGTTTGCTGCGGACGCTGACGACGTATGTTTGTCCGACCTCAACTTCGTCGAAGCGGTAATAACCGAACGAATTGGTTATCGCGTTTCGCATTTCGCCATTTGGCGCGGTGATTGAAATTCGCGCTTTAGAAATGCCTCTGCCGCGTACATCCACCACACGCCCGCTGACCGAAACGTTTGCGGCTGTCGGCGCAAGGATTTCCGCGACGACAAACGGCGAAAGAGAATTCACCCGTGCGCAGATGGTTTTTGTGGCAAAATTCGGCGCCGGCGTGTCGGGCGGCAATATCGTCGCATCTTCCGGAATGCCGTTGACGTAATGCAAAATGCGCAGGCGGGCAAATTCGGCCGGATCGGTCACGCTCGGGACTGTAATGCAAACCGTAAACGGCCCCGTGACGGTTGCCGTCGTACTGAAGTCATATCCGCCAAGTTTACACGGGGATGTACAGCCATATGCAGGCGGATACTCAAACGGGTTGATCGGAACGACGGTGGTCGTCCCCTGAATCGTGACCGATGTATAGGTTATCGATGTCGTTCCCGAAACGACCGTAAAGATACTCGGACTGGCCGGCGTGTTGAAGCCGAACCAATCGGCATGCGAGCTGTTGCCGTTGCCGGGGATGGTGCGGTCGATCAGCAGAACCGGATTGCCGCCGTCCGCATCGCGTATGTAAAGGTCGCCGCCGGTATCGCTAACAGTGTTGTATGCGAGCTTTACGCCATCGGGCGAGAACGCCGGAGCAAACGCGACGATCTCGTTCGGCGCAAGCATCGGGCGGAAAACGTCAATGTTATGCGGACTGTAAAAATAGAGAAACGGGTCTATGTCGAAATCGATCGCGGCAGCGATAGAATCGCCGTCGGGCGACCAAGCCGGCGACAAATGAATCGCGTCGTTAAAGAGAAACGGCGTGCGGTTTATGCCGTCGACGTCGATCTTGCAAATCGCGCTTCCCGCATTAACACAGGTAAAAACAATCTGCGTTCCGTCCGGCGACCACGAAGGGCTGCCGCCGTCGGCCGCATTGACGAGCGCGGTTTGATTTGCGCCGTTCGCGTCCATCAGAAAAATTCCCGCACCGTTTCTGACAAAAGCAATTTTACTGCCGTCGGGCGAGAATGTCGGCTCGCTGTCTGGCACGGAGTTGTTGGTGAGGCGCGTCGGCGTTGTACCGTCGGCGTTCATCGCGTAAATCTCGAAATTGCCGTCGCGGTTCGTCGAAAAAGCGATCTTCGTCCCGTCGGGCGACCAATCGGGATACTCGTCGTTCGCCGCATTTGTCGTCAGCCGCGTTTGATTCGTGGCGTCCGAATTCATCGAATAAATTTCGCGGTTACCGTTGCGGTCGCTGACGAAAACGATTTTGCCGAAAGGCGTTGGGCTGGGGTGTCTTTCGTACGCGCCGATGTCGGCCACCGACTCCTGCGGACGGGCAATGCCGCGTTGGTCGGTGGCAGGTGCACCGGCGTTGTTTCCGGCGTTGATCGCCGGGCTTGTCGAGAGCAGCGAGATCGTATAAGTCGCGCCGCCGTTATTGGCAAAACCGCCAAGTGCAGGATTGGTGTTGTTGGGCAAATCAGAAGCGACAAATCCCGTGCCGCCCGTTCGGTTGCGGATTAAATTGTTGCCTTGCGAAACAATCGCTCCGCTAATATCAGGTGTTAGACCTGTATTGTTGGCAATAATTGTGTTTTTGAGATTGACCGTTGCGCCATTTTCTATCTGCAAACCGCCGACATTGCCAACCGGAGAAACTCTTCCATTATTGGCAATCGTAGAATTTAGAATCGTGGCGTTTGAGGTGTTGAATACGATTCCGACATCTCCATTACCCGAAACGGTAATATTCGTCAGCTTTACCGTACCGTTCAGCCAGGAAATTCCGAAGTCAACGTTCTCGGCGACGGTCGAATTTGAAATGCTCAAACCGCCAGCGCCGTCAATGCCGCCGCCATCGTTTCCGCTAATCAAACTGTTATTTACGGTCAGCGTCGAATCCGACATCGTGTAAATGCCGGTGCGTTGATTCTCGGTGACCGAACAACTTTCGAGAGTTAGATTTGCGCCCTCGACAACCCAGATGCCGCCGCCGCTATTGGGGAATCCGACTGGCGCGACTCCGCGAGAAATCCGCAAGCCCGAAATTTTGATATTGCCCTGCTGAGCGCGGAAAATACGGTGAGCAAAATTGCTTTCAATGCTCAAAACATCCGCGCCGGGTCCGTTGATTGTCAGGCTTCTGCCAATCGGTTTGTTAAGCTCGATCTCAAAGCCCGTCAAAACGATTTTGCCTCTGACGTTGGAGGTGAACACAATCGTGTCGGCGGCGTTTCCCGATGCGTTTGCATCAAGAACCGCCTGACGCAAACTGCCCGCGCCGGTGCTTGCATTGTTGGTGACGACAAACGTCGCGGCGCGGTTTTCGATGACTGCTAAACCCGATATAGAAAATAAAATTCCGATTATAAAGACAAATTTCTTGTTCATAATTTTTCTCCCGATAATTCACGCCATTGCTTATTCGGGCAAGGCGGTGAATGTCAACGCGGTGATCTCGTCATTGACGGACACGACTTGGGTGTTGTTGGCAAATTGAAAACGCTTGCTGCGGACGCTGACGACGTATGTTTGTCCGACCTCAACTTCGTCGAAGCTGTAATAACCGAAGCTGCTTGTGATCGCAGTTCGCGTTGTGCCGGTTGAGTTGGTGAGCGTCATGCGCGCGTTTCGTATGCCTTGTCCACTTGCCGTCAGAACTTGTCCGCTAACCGACACATTTGCCGCCGTTGGCGCTAAATTCGGCTGCCAAAAACCGCCACGAACGCCAAAGCCGCCGCCGCTCGAGCTCACCCCTGCCGACGCTTGCGCCGCCGTGCCCGTGACCGAATACGGCGCGCCATCCGACTGTCCGCCGCCGTTCGAGATGACCGACTTCTTGATCTCATACTGCCCGCCCGTTTGCGCCGCGAGGGAAAAGGCGAAGAGGAGAAAAGGCGAAAAGGAGAGCAGTAATTTTGCCTTTTGCCTTTTTACTGTTGCCTTAAAAAACTTTGCCTTTTGACTTTTTACTTTTGACTTCATATTCCCTCCTCTTAAAAGCTAACCCCTCCTTACCAAGGAGGGGTGTCTCGATGTTTTTTATCGAGACGGGGTGGTTTTTATGTTGCGAAGAAAGTCGTTGGCCCGGACAAATTAACTAAAAACCACCCCGTCCGCCCAAAGCGGCGTCCACCCCTCCTTCGTAAGGAGGGGAGCTTTGTATCACGGCTTCACCTCCGCTGTGGATTGACACAATTCAGCCGCCGGATTTTGCGAACAGACGAGTTTCGTCAAAGCGTCGATCTGAGTTTGCTGAAGTTTGATCTTCGAATTCAGATCGTCGATCACCGACTTCTGACCACTGATCTCAGCCTGCTGTTCTTTGAACGCGTTGACGAATGCAACGCTCAGACGGTCGTATTTGACGCCCTCGACCTCGCCTTTATCGTTGTATGTGACGAATCGCGGATCGATCTTTGCGATGTCCTCGGCGCCAAAGCCGACATCGCGCGTCCCGCCGTCTTTCCAGTCGAACGAGATCGGGCGAAGTTTATTTACAAAACTCAACCCCGCATTAAATGCGCTGATATTTGTCTTGTACTTCAACGACGACGAGCAGAACGAGACCTCGTTTTGGCCATTGCGGCAAAGGCTGGTTGACCCGACCGTGGCAAGCGTGCGTATGCTCGTCGTGCCGGTTTGAGTGTTCATAACCAATCCCCAACCGCCGCCATTGTTGCCGAAGAAACCAACGCTGTTGTCAGTCTCCATTCCGATAAACGAGCGGTCGGCATTCGGGGTATTTTGAAAAAGCCAGAAGCCGGCCGTATTCGTCCCGCCGCTATCGCCCGCGTTTTGTTTGAACCTCGAACGCCCGACGACATCGAGCCGAAATGCCGGCGCGGTCGTGCCGATGCCGACGCTCGTATCGGAGATCGCCCCGTTGACATTTGCTATGCTGCCGAGCACGAGCGAGTTGTTTTGTGATACCACGGCCCTTGACCCGATCGCAGTTGCGTTAGTGAGATTGTTTGAGAGTGGATTGGCTCTGTAGCCGACGAACGTGTTGTTATCGCCGAACGTATTAGTCTCGCCTGAACGTGCTCCGAAAAAAGAATTGCTGCCTCCCGTTCCATTTAGAACACCCGCGTTCGAACCGAAGAACGAATTTTCGAAACCTCTGTTTGCCGAACCCGCTACGACACCGAAGAAGGAATTGAGGTTGCCGTCGATATGATTCTGACCCGCTCCGGCTCCAAAGAATGAGTTCGCTTGCGAGTTGTTATTCGAGAGCCCGGCATCCCGGCCAACAAATGTATTCTCGGTGCCGGTGTTGCTTTGCCCCGTACCGAGACCGACAAACAAATTATTCGATCCAACCGGCCCCGCTATGCTAAGCAGACGATTGCCGCCGATGTTGTATTGGGTCGTCGCGTTGAAGATGTTCGCGCTTCCGCCGCCGTCGATATTAAAGCTAGCGGACTGCTGCCCGATACCCGGAATGTTTTGAATGAAGCTATTGTTCAGGGCCGGGATGTCCGAGGCCTGAATCGGGGAGCTCGTCCAGCTCGTGCCGTTGCTGCGCAAGAAGTTACCCGCCGTTCCGGGTGCATTTAATCCGGTTCCACCGTTAGCCTGGTTCAAAACGCCGGTGACCTTGGTCGCGCTGACTGTATTTATGTTCGTGTCAGTTACGCACGATACGCACGCCGGCGAGAGCGAATCGGCAACGCTTGCGTTAATGGTCTTTACGCCGTATGGAGCACTTGTGATCGGCTGACGCGGAGCAAGCGTCGTAAATGTTCCAACGCTTGCGCCGGGACGAACTTCGATCTGCAAAAAACGTGGTGCGCCGCTTGCAAATGCCGCCGCGCCGAAATCGAGATCGACGCTAAAGATGCCGTCGCTCACAACCACATTGTCACGAGCGACATCGACGCCGATCTGCGTGCCGTTCGCGAGCATGTCGTAGAGCTTGAACGTAATGTCATATTGTCCGTTTGCCGGCAGTCCTGCGTCGGCGAGTTTGCCCTGATACGTAAAACTGCTCGTCTGCGAATGGGTTGTGCTGACGCAGACAATAAATAAAATCAATGCGCTCAATGTCAAGGTTTTCATGTTTCTAAAATCTCCTTTGTCTTTTTGGTTAGTGAGTTGAGGCAGACGAGCACGCGCTCGGTTTCGATGAAATGAATCTCACCCGTTTCCAATCGGCGAAAAACTTCGCGCTCGTTCGACTGCACGAGTATCGCGGCGATCTGTGGCGTTGCCATTTCGACGAGCATTTCACAATGCGGGCAAAACGCCTCGCCGCGTTCGTTGCGGCGACTGTATGCGACGGTTTCGTTTAGCTCGAATTCGATCTCTGTTTTTTGCGTCATCAGATTTCGCTTGTTCTGCTCGTGTTTTGGCGTTACAATTCGCTAACACGTCACGTGAAGTTTGTTTCGGCGACATCATCGCCCACGCGTTAGCGAGAAGTCTTGGATTTTTTTGGACAATGTTCTGACAATTTTTTGACATGAACCAAACGGTTGAGAATAAACAGTTTATTTTGGAGTTTGAGAAATTTGTGCTTGACCCTAACGAGCGAATTCTGCTCGCCGACGGCAAGCCGATTCACCTGACCGACAAAGTTTTCGACACGCTTCTGCTGCTCATCCAACATAACGGGCGGCTCGTGACAAAAGACGAAATGATGTCGTCGATCTGGGACAAATCGTTTGTCGAGGAAGGTAATCTCGCAAAAAACATCTCTCGCCTCAGAAAGATTTTGAATGTAAACGGTTTGTCGTTGATCGAGACATTGCCACGCCGCGGCTATCGGTTTGCGGCTGATGTCAAAGAGATCGACGGCGACACGAGTTTGCTCGTCCGTAGAAATTTGCGAGTCAAGATAACGCAAACGGACCTTGAAGAGAACGGAAACAAGAACGAAGCGGAGAAAATAAAACAAATCGACCGTGTTGCTCCGAAGTCACGACGGTCACGTCTGCCGTTTGCTGTCGCAGCGGTTTTGTTATTAGCAATATGTTCCGGTTTGGGATTCTATTTTTGGAAAAGTAAACAGAAAGTCGCGCGGGAAGAAGCGGGCATTATTCGTTTGACCGACGATCCGGCTGACGACTTTTGGCCACGGTGGACGCAAGACGGGCGAATTCGTTTCTTTCGCATGGGAAAGGACAAAGTCGGAAAGAACATAATAATGAACGCCGACGGCACCGGGCAGTCGGAATTCGAAGTCAGTCATCCGCGCAATTATTTTAATTTCTCTCCTGACGGGACAAAAGCTATCTTTTCAAAACCCGGCGATAAAACCACAATTTACCTTGCGAACGCCGACGGGTCGAATGAGATCGTTTTGCCACAGATAGGCAACACCGATTGGTCGGCAGACGGTAAAAAAATCGTGTATCAGCTCGGCATCGGCGAACCCAAAAATCACGAATTGTTTGTTTATTCACTCGAAACTCAAAAAACCGAGAACGTAACGAACCATCCCGGTTTCGACGCAGATCCGTCATTTTCGCACGACGGCAAGCAGGTTGTCTTTACCAGCACGCGCGACGGAAATGCTGAAATTTATCTGATGAATTCCGACGGCAGCGATGTTCGTCGGTTGACCAATAATCCTGCCTGGGACAACCACCCGGTCTTTTCGCCTGACGGGACGACGATCGCTTTCAACTCCGAGGAGAACGAAAACCCCGGTGT
>Ga0187892_10007398_pt1 | contig 15671 bp, 19 predicted proteins | sample MA1701073metaG_FD_139345 | JGI IMG/M metagenome (GOLD analysis project Ga0187892, IMG submission 139345) | Bio-ooze microbial communities from a basaltic lava cave in the Kipuka Kanohina Cave System on the Island of Hawaii, USA - MA170107-3 metaG ... | reverse complement strand
GATCGCTGCCGACCGCGGACGATGCCAGCGCAACCAACGCCATCACGCCGCCCTCGCCACGATTGTTGGCGCGCAGGATCAGGATCACGTACTTGAAGGTGACGATCAGCGCGAGCGCCCAGAATATCGCCGACACGGCGCCGATCAGGTTGTCGGCCGAGGGTGCGATGCCGTTCGCGGGGTTGAAAACTTCTTTGACGGTATACAGCGGGCTGGTGCCGATGTCGCCGTAGACGACGCCGAGGGCGGCAAGCGTCAGCGCGGCGGTGGTTTGCTTTTTCAAAGGCGATGTTGGTTAGATATGGATGGGGTCAGAGCCCAATTTCGCTCACGTCAACGCCAGCGCGTTAGGCCCGTGCTGCGAAATTGGGGTCACAAACGCAATGTTGGTTAGAGTTGGATGGGGTCAGAGCCCAATTTCGCTCACGTCAACGCCAGCGCGTTAGGCCCGTGCTGCGAAATTGGGGTCTGACCCCATGACTAGGATGGTTAGCCACTCCCCAACCAGCGCGGGCTTGTCGCCGCCTTCGATCTCTACCGTGACATCCCAGGTGGACACCCAGCGTGTATCGGCCTGGTGCTCGAAACTCTTCAGCAAAAAACGTCCGCGCACGCGTGCACCGCTTGGCACCGGCGCGACGAAACGCAGGCGGTTGAAGCCGTAGTTCAGGGGGAAACGCGTGCGGTCGATCGAGGGACAAACCTCGTACGCCATACGTGACAGCATCGACAGCGTGAGATAGCCGTGTGCCACGGTTCCACGCAAGGGCGTTGTCGCGGCGCGTTGCGGATCGACGTGAATGAAGTGCGTATCGTCGGTCGCCGCCGCGAATGCATCGATTCTCGATTGTTCGATGCGCAGCCAGTCGGAGACGCCGACTTCGGTTCCAACCAGCGCCGCGTAAGCGTTCTTCGGAATCGAGCGGATCGGGCCGTCCATGCCTCGCAATGTAGCCGACACGCGAGGCGTGTGCTCAATCCTCGATCCTCAATCCTCAATCCTGCTTTCGATCCAGCGTTCGATTGCATGCCTGACCTCGTCGGGTTTTTCCGTCAGCGGCCAGTGATGGCAGTCGATGCGTTGTGTCTGCGCATCCGGCAGCCGGCCAAGCAGAGGTTCCATGTCGGCCGCGCGCGCGAACGTGCCGCCGCTCGACAACAACACCAGCACGGGCAAGCGCAGCGAGTCGAGGGCCGGCGCAGGACGGAACATCTCGTAGAGCTCCTGCAAATAATGCGCGGTGCGAAAGTGCCGCAAATCGGCACGCGTCGAGCTGTAGCGGCGGATGAACTCGCGCTCGGATGCCTTGTCGAGCAATGCGCGGCGCGCTGCCCGGTCCAGCTCGCGCAGATCGAGCGGCTCAATGCGGGGACGTTGCAAGCCGAGGGCATTCGCCGCACGCACGATCGCCGCGGCCAGCGCGAACACAGGGCCGATCGCGGCGATCAGACGCCAGCGTCCTCGCAGTGCTTGACGGAACACCGGGTCGATCAGCACCAGCCCTCGCGTGCGCGCCGGAAAGCGCGCGGCAAAGTGCAACGCCACCTGCGCGCCGAGCGAATGGCCGACCAGCACCACGGGGGTGCAGCCCTCGCGCTCGAGGATGGCGGCGAGATCATCGCACCACGATTCCAACGTCACGCGGCCGCTCGCGACCGAGTCGCCATGGCCGCGCAGATCGACGCGCAGTACGACCCAGTGCTGTTTGAGCGTGGTGCGTTCAACGAACTCCGACCAGCGCGTCAGATTGCTGGCAAGCCCGTGCAACAAAACGATCGCACCGCGACCGCCTCCGGCAAGCAAGCGATAAGCGATCGAAACACCGTCGGCGAGCAGCAGCGAGTGTGCGATTTCCATGACGCCGCCGATTTTGTCCCATCGACAGGCACGTCGCTTGCCGCTGCGCGATCGACTGGAGATGACCCCGATGCTCAGAAGCTGGCGCTTCATCACGATCGTGCTCACGGCGCTGGCGCTGACGATGACCTCGGCGCACGTGCTGGAGCTGCCGCAGAAGATGGACTACGACCCACAGTTGTATGCCGCAGTCAATACGACGCTGTATCGCTGGTTCGCGCTGGTCGGTGGCGTCTACCAGATCGGATCAATCCTCGCCGCATTCGTGTTGGCATTTCTCGTGCGCCACCGTTTGCCGGCATTTCGCTGGACGGTGGCCGGCGCGATTTGTCTGGCGCTCGCCTTTGCGAGCTGGCTTGCGATCGTCGCGCCCGTCAACAACGACGTGGCCGGCGCGCTGCAAACGGCGCCGCAATCCGTGCCTGCGCTATGGATGCAATTGCGCAATCGATGGGAATACGGACACGCGATCGGCTTCGTGATCACACTTGCCGGACTCGCAATGCTCGTCTACTCGATACTCGTTGAAACGCCGAAGGAGCGCACACAAGCCAGCGCCGTCCCATGAAACGCGAGCGGCTTCGTTTCGGCAAGGGCTTTCGCGTTGCGTCCGGCAACGCGCGGTCGCAGGCGGCCGAAATGGTGATTGCGCCGGGTAAGGCCGAGGGCGACCGCGACAATCGTCATCGCGATGCAGACCAATGTGGTCCAGGGAACCGGCACCGCCTTCATCAATGACAAACGGTACGTCCTTGGCGCCGGAACGCTGCTGCTGATCGAGCGCGGCGACAGGCACGAAATCAGGAGTACCGGGAAAAGCCTTCTACGCACGCTGAACGTCTACGTGCCGCCGGCGTATTCCGCGGCCGGCGCTGAACTGCCGGCCGCGAAACCGTAGCCGTCGGCCCGGACGGTGTCCGGCGCGAAAGATGCACCGAGGACGATAGAACCGACCACCGCAACTCTGAGCAGAGCGACGAGCAGGAACCTCAAACGGGTTGAGATTCCTGCTCGCTCAGCACGCCTGAACGACAACGCGTTCACAGACGCCTCACGCCGGGTACTACTCCGACCAGCCGGCCGTCTTCGAACACCGCACCAACCTCGCGGCCGTTGAGTTCGAGTGTTTCGAACTCACGCTGCGGCGCAGGTGCCACCGTCTTCTTATGCAGTCGCGCGGCGGCACGCAACAGCGCGTCGCTTGCGGCAAGCAGGGCAAGCGTCGCTGCCAGCCGTGCATCCGGCACGGCAACGGGGGATAGGAACTTCAAGGCTCGCACCATGGCGAACTCCTTCACGATATTTGGCGCCGGCCGGTTCAAGCCGCCGGCGCATTGTTGTCAGGGTCCGGACCTCCGGACGGAACTTTGAAAGCGACGCACTCGCCGAAGCGGGTGGCGCATTGCGATTGCGTGTGAGTTGATCGCGGTCATGGTTTTCCTCCAAAGCAAGTTCAAGTTACCGGCGCGCTTGCGGCCGGAGCAATTCACTGCACGGTTGCTTCGCGTGGCACTTTCGCGGCCAGCGGGCCGGTCGCAGTCGCGCGGATCTTCGATTGCGCTGGCGCGCCCCGCCCAGGTGATGCCGCGTGCGCCGACTCCGCGCGCGCCGCACCTGCGAAAGCGGCACCACGCAACAGCAGCACGAACACGAGACCGAGCGCGATGCCCGAAGCACCGATCAAGTACCGTTCTATCGATTCGAACTTCATTTGTTTCTCCGTGGCCGGCGCAAGTCGCCGGCGCGTTGTTTGTCAGGGCCCGGATCTCCGGACGAATTCTTGAAAGCGACGCACTCGCCGAAGCGGACGGCGCATTGCGATTGCGTATGAGTTGATTGCGGTCATGATTTCCTCCAAAGCAAGTTCAAGTTTCCGGGGCGCTGCGCGCCGGCGGTCCGAAAAAACAAAAAGCCCGGGGGCAATGGCACTGCGACCCGGGCTGGCGTGGCTGACTGAAGCGACGCTAGTGCGTGCGCAACTCCCGGGTGAGCGCGGTGCTGACCACGCGCGCGAGCGCGGAGCCGATGCCCGTTTGGCAGGGGTTCATGTGCATGAACATCAAGCGGCTCCTATGTAGTCAGAGGGGTCAGAGCCCAATTTCGCCGCGCGCCACCGAGCGTTTGCACGTCTCTTCTCGTCGGCGGAATTGGGGTCCGACCCCTAGGTTGGATCGGTCGGTGGCGAATCGTATCTGCGGATGGCCGGCTTGCAAACCCAAATTTGCGTGAATGTTCATGGCGCGCAACGCGCGCTGATAGGATGCCCGCGCCCGTCGGACATCGACACAACATGAACAAGTGGCTGGCAAAGATCGAGCGGCTGAAAGACCGATTCGATCCGTCTTTCGCGAAAGAAAAATCCAGCTTGCTGGCGCGTCTTGAGCACTCGCTGCTTGCGAGTGCCAGCGCGGTCAGACGATTGCATGAAGTGCTGTGCTTCATTCGCGCGTACCCGGACAACGCGACTGTGCTCCGGCGCGTCGAGCGCATGCTGGCAAAGTTCGAACGTCGTGCTGATCTCATCCGGTTTCGCGAAGATCTGGCGCGTTCAGGAATCGCCGGCACGAAGACCTGGTATCCGTTTTTCTATCCGACCGCGCTATGGCTCGCGCGCCGCTGGCCGCGCCGGTTGCGCTTTGACCGCACCGACGCCGAGGCAGAAGCGTCAATCGCGAGTTGGTTGCCGGCACTGCTCACTCCGTTAAACGCCGCCGCGCTGCGCGAGCTGGACCTCCTCGGCTATGCGGCGATCGACCGCGTTCGTGGCGCGGCGAGCGACGCGACCTTCCTTGTTGAGCGCATCGCGGCGATGCCGGGCAACACGTTCATCCGCGAGCATGTGTACGACGGCATCAATCCCAGTTGCGAACTGGAACCCGGCGCCGACACGCCGGCGCGCAGCCGCGAAAAATTTTTCGCTACACCCGTGGTGTTTCAGACCGCGTTGATACGCCGCGCGCGGCCGGATTTGCGCGAGCAGATCGCGCGCGCGCCGCGCGCCGTCACGCGTTGTTCGCAAACGACCGGACAGCGTCTACTCGATCTCGCGCGTGCGGCGATGGTGACGCGCGAGCGCGATCTCGATGCATTTGCATACGGCAATACGCGCGACGTCTGGCTCATCGATGATGGCGACGGACTCGTGTTCGCCGTGATCGGCGTCGAGCCGGAACGGCGCGCGCCGGTTGCCGCGATGTACGGTGCGCTGACGCTGCGCAACGGCGTGCCGATCGGCTATGTGCAGGTCGATCTCGTCGGCCGCGCCGCAGCCGTGTCGTTCAACACCTTCGAGACGTTTCGCGGCTTTGAGGCGGCGTTCGTTTTCGCGCGCTTGCTGGCAATGGTGCATCACATGTTCGGCGCCGCGTCGTTTTCGATCGAGCCGTATCAGTTGGGCAAGGACAACGACGAAGGAATCGAATCGGGCGCGTGGTGGTTTTACTTCAAGCTCGGTTTTCGGCCGCGCGCGTCCGATGTCCTGGGCGTCGTGCGAGCGGAACAGGCGCGATTGCGCGCTCGGCCGAAACATCGGTCGAGCACGGCAACACTGATGCGACTGGCCGAGAGACATCTTTTTTTCGAGCTGAACCCGATGCATCAATCGCCGTTGCCGGCGCTGCCGCCTGACGTAGTTGGCGCGCGCGGATCGGAACGCATGCAAGAGGCCGCGCGGCGCGCCGGCGTTTCGCTGCGTACCTGGTCTGCCGCCGAGCGGCGTGTCTGGAAAATCTGGGCGCCGCTCGTGTTGTTGCTGCCGCTCGCGCGCTGGACCGAGGGCGAGCGACGGGCGTTGATCAGAATCGTGCGGGCCAAGGCGGCAACGAGCGAACGGGAGTACATATCGCGTTTCGCCGCACACACGAAGCTGCAACGCGCGCTGCTGCGGCACGGAGTCGAGACATGAGTGAATCGAACGCGCGCAAGCCGGCGCCGCTGCAGGGAATCAAGGTAATCGAGCTGGGCACGCTGGTCGCCGGGCCGTATGCCGCCAGCGTGCTCGCGCAGTTCGGCGCTGAGGTCATCAAGATCGAAGCGCCGGGTCAAGGCGATCCGCTACGCGCGTGGCGCAAGCTGCACAAGGGCACATCGTTGTGGTGGTACTCGCAGAGTCGCAACAAGAAGTCGGTGACGGTCAATCTGAAAGCTGAGCGCGGTCGCGACATCGTGCGCGCGCTCGTCAAGGACGCAGCCATCGTGATCGAGAATTTCCGGCCCGGACTGCTCGAGCGCCTTGGACTCGGCTGGGACGATTTATCGCGCATCAACCCGGCGTTGATCATGGTGCGTGTGTCCGGCTACGGACAGAGCGGGCCGTATCGCGATCGCCCTGGTTTCGCCGCGATCGCCGAATCCGTGGGCGGTATGCGCTATGTCGCGGGCTATCCTGACCGGCCGCCGGTGCGAACCGGCATCAGCATCGGCGACACGCTGGCCTCGCTCTATGGCGTGGTCGGCGCGCTGCTTGCTCTGCATCACCTGAAAGCGAGCGGTGGGCGCGGGCAGGTCGTCGACGTGGCGCTGTATGAAGCGGTGTTCGGCGTGATGGAGAGTTTGATTCCTGAGTATTCGGGCTTCGGTTTTGTGCGCGAGCGCAGCGGTGCGAGTTTGCCCGGCATCGCGCCGTCAAACACCTATCCATGCAAGGACGGCAGTTACGTGATCATCGCCGGCAACAGCGATCTGATTTTCAAGCGCCTGATGGCCGCAATCGGGCGGCCCGATCTTGCCGAAGACCCGCGCCTTGCGCGCAATGCCGGACGTGCAGCGCATGTCGAGGAGATCGACGGCGCGATATCGGCGTGGACGATGCGCAACGATCTCGAGCACGTATTAAAGGTGCTCGACGCCGCCGATGTTCCGAACGCAAAGATCTACACGGCCGCCGACATACACACCGATCGGCACTACCGCGCGCGCGAGATGATCGAAGCCGTCGAACTGCCCGATGGCAAGCGCTTCGATGTTCCCGGTGTTGTCCCCAGATTGTCGGAGTCACCCGGCGCCACGCGTTGGCTCGGCCCCGCGCTGGGCGAACACACGGAAGAAGTGCTGGCGTCGATCGGAATCAGCGGGGCCGAGTACGCGGCGCTGAAGGAAAGCGGCGTCGTGTAGTCAGCCATGCGCAAACGCGGCCTGTGGCGCTCGATCCATCGCTGGCTCGGCATCGGGCTCGGCGTGTGGTTTGCGCTGGTCGGACTGACCGGCAGCATCCTCGTATTCGAAGATGCAGTCGACGCATGGCTCAATCCCCAACTGCTGACGACGGCGCAACGCGGCCCGCATCTGGCGCCCGACGTGATCGCCGAACGTGCGTCGGACGAACACGACCTCGGCAAAGTAGAGCGCATCCGACTGCCGCTTGCGCCCGGCGAGGTGTATCGCTTGACGATGCGCGTGCATCCGTCAAAGCGCGTCGGCTCCGAGCGCATCGAGGCAACGTTCGATCCCGTGAGCGGCGATCTGATCGGCACGCGCAAGATCGGAACACGCAGCCTGTCGGCGCCGCATGTGCTCCGGACGCTGTACGAATTCCATCGCAACGTACTGCTCGGCACCGCGGGTTCGAACATCGTCGGCATCGCCGGGTTCCTGTTGCTCGGATCGGCCTTGAGCGGATTTGTCGCCGCGCTTCCGCGCAAGAAAACGGCGTGGAGACGGTTCGTCTGGATCAACACGCGCGCGAGCGGCACGCGCATGACGTTCGACGTGCATCGATCGGCGGGCGCGATTTTCTTCGTTCTGCTGTTGCTGGCGACGCTGACCGGCAGCACGCTCGTCTATTTGAACTACGTGCGCGACTTCGTCAACCTGTTCTCCACGGTGACGCCGTTTCCGACGATTCCCTGGCGCAGCGCCGCGGACGCGGAAGCCAAGACCTTGACCGACGTCATCGGCGTCGTGCGCGCCGCGTACCCCGGGCAGACGATCACGGAAATTCACGGGCCGCCGCAGCAGACCGGCGGTTATCTCTTCTATCTACAGCAAGCAGGCGATGAATTTCGCTACGGCGACACCATCGCGTGGGCGCATCCGCTGACGGCGGAAATCCTGGTCGAGCGCAGCGACCGCACGCGCACCGCCGGCGAGACGCTGATGCACTGGCTGTTTCCACTGCACAGCGGAACCGCGTTCGGAACCGCCGGCAGGGTGGCGATGTGCGCGACCGGATTGCTGCCGCTGTTGCTGGTCTTTACCGGGCTGTGGGTCTGGTTGCGCAAACGGCGCGGCGAGCGGATTGCGAAGGAGCGGCGACTGGCGCGCTCGGCCGGTCGCGGTCCGCTCCCCGTGACCGCGCGAGCGGCGGCCAACAAGGGTTGAGCGTCGTCCACGACGCGCCGCCACGTTCGAAAGGGCACGCATGATTCTCGAAGTCGCCGACATCCGCATTGCCCCCGGCCAGGAAGCCGCGTTTGACGAAGCCATCCGTCGCGGTGTTCAGACCGTGGTCGCAAAGTCCAAGGGCTTCCAGGGTTACGAAATTCACCAGGGCATAGAGTCGCCCGAGCGCTACCTGCTGCTGATTCATTGGGACACCGTTGAAAATCACACGGTCGATTTTCGACAATCGCCCGCTTTCGCTGCGTGGCGCGCGATCGTCGGCTCGTTTTTCGTTCAACCGCCGCAAGTCGAGCACTTCATCTTGCTTGCGAAAACGGGCGCGTGACGCGCCAGCTGCCGCGCGCTATCTCAAGGCGACGGTTCAACGCTCAGTCGCGCGGCCGCATCCCCCGCCGTCATCGGTGCGGCCGGATCGAGCCACGCCGAGTATTCCTCCGGCGCGACGATGAGCGGCATGCGGTCATGGATGCGCACCAACGCATCATTTGCGTCCGCCGTGACAATGGTGAATGTCTCTACGCCATCGCCGCTCGCGGGATCTCTGCACCACTCCCATAATCCAGCCAGCGCAAACAGCGGTTCGTCTTTCAAACGACGCGCCGTCTGACGCGCTGTCCTTTCGGGCCGCTCCATTCGTAAAACGCATTGACCGGCACCAGGCAGCGCCGCGCTTTGAACGCCGCGCGAAATGCCGGAGCCGTCGCGATGGTTTCGGCCCGAGCGTTGATGAACGGTTGCCGGACGACAGTTCTTTCGCCCAGAAAGGCACAATGCCCCAGCGCGCGATGGAACACTTGCGACCGCCGTCGCGCGCCAGCCGAGTGATCGGCGCCCGCTCGGTCGGGCGCACGTCCGCGGGATTGTTGAGCGTGAAGCGATTGCGTCCGGCCGTAGTCCCCGCGCCGCCGCAGCTTTCATCAGCGCTCGTGCCGCAGGTTGCCCTGCGTTCGCCCTACGCCGCCTGGAACAACTCGATCGGATTGCCCGATGGATCCTCGACCAGCACCTGCGTTCCGCCCGGCCCTTTGATTGGCTCGCTGCGAAACCGCGCACTGGTCGGCGCGATCGCTTCCATAGCGGCCTTCAGATCGGGCACCTCCAGCACCAGCCGGTTCCAGCCGCCGGGCGCCGGCACCGAGCCATCGGCCAGCGCCTTCGACGCCGAAGAGCCTGGTCCGCTCAACCACAACGACAGATCGCCGCGCGCCAGCATTGCGAATGGCGGCCCCCAACGGTTGGCGACCTCAAAGCCCAGCGCCGCGTAAAACGGCAGCGCGGCATCCACGTCCTTTACCAGATATCGGATCGTCGCCATCTGGTCCTCGAACCTTCGTGTCGCCATTCTCACCCTCCCCGCGCTGGGGTGGGTGGCAGCTTATCCGCGGCGATCTCCTTGGCCCGCAGCTTTGCCGCGATGTATGCACTGTCCGGGACGTGCAGCAATCCAGCAATCCTGCGCATCAGGTGCAGTTCATGCGCGCTCAGGACTTCATCGGCATAAGCCACCTGCCACATCAGTTCGATGACACGCTGCTTCTTCTCCTGTGTGAACTCGCGGTTGATCAGCGACGTGAACTGGAAATAGTCGCTCGCCTGCGCGACCTCGCGCTCCGCCAGGTCGATCAGTGTTGCCGCTTCAGTGTCGTTCAAGCCGAATTTTTCGCGCACCGCGCGCAGCACGGCGGCGAGCTCGGCCTCGGATGCGGCACCGTCGCTGCGCATCGCTTCAACCAGCAAGGCCGCGGTTGCAAGCTGGATCGAGTGGCGCTCGCCGGGCGGACCGCTGGCGGTAGTGACATGCTGGTTAAAGAAATCGCGTATCGCTTTGAGCATCTTCGCTCCCGTTGCGCCCCGCCAGCTGCGACGTAAGGGATTCCCCTGCTTACCAGCGTGCGCCGTCAACCATTTTGTCTGATTCTCGTCGCACTACGTTTTTGCGTGAGTACGTGCGCGGCGGCGACATTCATACACTCGCCGCATTCCCCCTGACTGTCACAACGTAGAGCAGAGATGATGAACGACGCATTCATGCGCACAGGCGCGTTGAAAGACCTCGCAAGCTATCCGCTGTGGCTGCAAGCTGCGGTCCACGACACGGCGGATGCAAAGAAGCGCGTTGTTGAACACGACGTTTTCAGTCTGATGCGAGACGCGGAACTACCGCACGAACTGCTGCGTCGGTTTCTGATCGGCGTATGGCCGACGATCGAACTCTTTCCCCAGTTCATGGCGAAGAACCTGGACAAGCTGCGCTTCGGCCGCTCGTCCGGCGAGGATATGGCCCGACGCTTCCTGATGACCAACCTGCGCGTCGAGCAGAAGCATGCCGATCACTGGATCGACTGGGCGGCTGCGCTGGGATTGACGCTCGACGAGCTGCGCGCCGGCGATGTGCCGTCGGCAATGCATGCGCTGGCGCACTGGTGCTGGCACACCTGCGATAGCGATCCGCTGCCGGTCGCGATCGCCGCCACCAACTACGCGGTCGAAGGCGCGACCGGTGAATGGGCTTGCCTGGTCTGCGAAAGCGACGCGTACGAGCAGTCCCTGCCCGCGGCCAGACGCAAGCCGGCGATGAAGTGGCTGCGCGTGCACGCGCACTACGACGACACGCACCCGTGGGAAGCCCTAGAAATCGTCGCCACCCTGCTCGGCAATGCGCCGCCAACCGCGGCAGTCGACGCCGTGCACGACGCGGTGCTGAAGAGCTACGAGTACATGGAACTCACGCTTGACTGCTGCCTGCGCCCGACCTCGCCGGGTCGCACCCGGTCGCGCGCGGCGCGTTCGCTGCAGGAGCAGAACGTGACTGTGCCGAGCGGGGAGGAGATGCTCGTTACGGCGTAGAAATCCCTTTTTCTCCTCTCCCTTCGTCGGTGCGCACGCATACGGTTCATGGTTTCATTTCGCGGCGATGGCGCCGCTGGGATCTTTTCCAGAGGGGGAGGCGAACTTCAACGGCGGAGAATCTTCCTGCACTCCGCCTCGTGCCGCGCGATCTCGGTCAGTGTGACTTCAATGTCCTCGCGTTGCTGCTCCAGCGCTGCACGGTGCTGGCCGAGCACGGCGAGAAAACGGCGCGACTGCGCGACTGCGTCCTTCGGCGACTCGTACATGTCGATCAGCTCGCGGATCTGCGCCAGGGTCAGCCCGAGCCGCTTGCCACGCAAGGTGAGCTTCAGCCGGGTCCGATCGCGCGGCGAGTAGACGCGCCGCAGGTTGCCGCCGCCGGTGCGCTCCGGCGCGAGGATGCCGTGATCCTCATAAAAGCGGATCGCGCGCGGCGTGATGTCGAACTCGCGCGCGAGGTCGGCGATTGAGAAGTTCGCGTTCTGGTCGGCGGTGGGTTTTGCGCGAGACATCGCCGCGTAGAATCGCCGCACCTTACGTGCGCGTCAAGCGACGGCGATGTCCAAGAGCGGAGCGATTGGAAACAGCGCCGTCGCCCCGGCGTAGGCCGGGGCCCAGTTTTTTGTTTCGAGCGGCGATGTCCAAGAGCGGAGCGATTGGAACCAGCGCCGTCGCCCCGGCCCCGGATCGGAGTCCGGGGCAGGCTCCGGCTGGGGCCCAGTGTCTTTGTCTTTCCAACGCCCGGTGTTTTCGATCAAGCGACACGGTCCGATGAATCCCCACGAAAGCGAACTGATCTACCCCTGGGCCGACCTCGTTCCGGCGCTCGGCACCGTTCACACGCTGCGCCCCGGCCTGCACTGGCTGCGCATGCCGTTGCCCTTTGCGCTCGATCACATCAATCTGTGGCTGCTCGACGATGAGATCGACGGCGTACGCGGCTTCACCAACATCGACTGCGGCATCGCCTCCGATCCCACCCGGCAGGCGTGGGAACGCATCTTCGACACCGTGTTCGACGGCCGCCCGCTGGTGCGCGTGGTGGCCACGCACTACCACCCCGACCACCTTGGACTCGCCTACTGGTTGACCGCCGGCGGCGACCGCGCGCGTTGGAACGCGCTGCTATGGATGAGCGGAACCGAGTACGGCTTCGGCCGCTTTCTGTCGCTCGGCAGCAGCCAAACGTCCGGTGCCACGACGGCCGCGCATTTTGGCCGCCACGGTTTGACGGATCCGGACTGGCTCGAGCAGCTGCGTGCACGCGGCAGTGGCTACTACCCGAAGCTGGTGCCGGCGGTGCCGCTGTCGTTCCGCCGCATCTTCAACGGTGACGAGATCAGCATCGGCACGGCGGAAAACCGCCGAGTCTTCACGGTCATCGTCGGTCATGGTCATTCGCCGGAACACGCATCGCTGTATTGCACAGCGGACAAGCTGCTCGTTGCCGGCGACATGGTGCTGCCGCGCATCTCGACCAACGTCAGCGTGTTCGAGATGGAACCCGAAGCCAATCCGCTGCCGGCGTACCTGCGCTCGCTCGACCGTCTGCTCGAACTGCCGGAAGACACGCTGGTGCTGCCCTCGCACGGCAAGCCGTTTTTGGGACTGCACAAGCGCATCGCGCAACAGCACGCACACCATGAAGCGCGGCTGGCCGAAGTGCTGGACGCGTGTCGCGCGCCGATGTCGGCCGCCGACATCGTGCCGATCATGTTCAAACGCAAACTCGATCTGCATCAGACCACTTTCGCTCTGGGCGAAGCGCTCGCGCATCTGCACGCACTCTGGTACGACGGTGGACTGAAGCGTTCGCGCGATGACGGCGGCGTCTACCGTTTCCAGCGCGCCTGATGGCGGGCGCGTCCCCGGCGCCGCGCGTTCCCCGCGCAACCGCCACGCTGTACTTGCGGCTCGTCGCGGTGGCGTTCATGTGGGGCGGCACGTTCATTGCCGGCCGTACGCTCGCGCTCGCGATGCCGCACTTTGTCGCCGCTAGCGGGCGGTATCTGGTTGCCTGCGTCTTCCTGGTCGGCTATCTGCTGGTGCGTGAGGGGCGCCTGCCACGACTGTCGCGCGCGCAGTTCGCGGGAGTGTTTCTGCTTGGAGCAACCGGCATCTTTCTCTACAACGCATTCTTCTTCGGGGCACTGGCCCGACTGGAAGCAAGTCGCACCGCGTTGCTGATTGCCACCAATCCGGCGCTGACGGCAGTGGCCGCGTACCTCGTCTTCAAGCTGCGCTTCGCGTGGTGGCAATGGCTCGGCGTCGCCGTCGCGTTCGCCGGGGTAGCCGTCGTGATCTCGCGAGGAGAGCTTGCGACGCTGGGCGGCACTGCGATCGGCGCGGGTGAAGCGTTGATGTTTTGTGGTGTGGTGTCGTGGGTGGTCTACACGCTGTACGGCCGCCGCATGCTCTCCGCACCGGGCGCTCTGTCGCCGCTGGCTACGACGACGTACGCGTCGCTCGCAGGTCTCGTGATGCTCGCCGCAGTGGCGGGTTTTCAGCTGCCGGACGTGCCATGGTCGCGTGTGACCGCGGCCGAAATCGGCGCGGTCGCCTATCTCGGCTTCTTTGGAACCGCGGTGGCCTTCGTCTGGTTCTACGAAGGAGTCAAGGCGATCGGTGCCGCGCGCGCAAGTGTCTTTACGAATCTGGTTCCGATTGTTGCGGTAACGAGCGCGGTGCTGATCCTGGGCGAGCCCCTTCTGGCCTCGATGGTTATCGGCGGACTGGTTACGCTGGCGGGCGTGAGCCTTACCAACATCGAACGCAAGAGCGCCCATGTCTGAATCCACCAAGGCCCGTAGGCCGCGCACGCGGCTTGTCAACGGCGGGCGCGATCGCGCGCGCGATTTCGACTTCATCAATCCACCGCTGGTGCGAGGTTCCACCGTTCTGCACGCCGACGTTGCGGACATGCGCAACCGCTCGCGGCGCCGCGCTGCTGGTGACGACGCGGCGATCAACTACGGCATGTACGGCACCCCGACGCACCACGCGCTGTACGCGGCGCTGTGCGACCTCGAACGCGGACATCGATGTTGGGGGGTACCGTCAGGGCTGGCGGCCTGCACGTTGTCGATTCTCTCGTTTGTCCGCAGCGGCGATCACGTGCTGCTGCCGGACTCGGTGTACTGGCCAACGCGGCGCTTCTGTTGCGACACGCTACCGCGCTCCGGCGTGGAATCCACCTTCTACGACCCGCGCGCGGGCAGCGAGATCGAACGCCTTTTCCGCCCGACGACGCGCGTGCTCTTTCTCGAATCTCCCGGCTCACACACCTTCGAGATGCAGGATGTGCCGCTGCTCGCGTCGATCGCGCGAAAGCGCGGTGCAATCAGCATCATCGACAACACATGGGCCACGCCGCTTTTTTTCCAGCCGCTGGCGCACGGCGTCGACGTGAGTTTGCAGGCGGTGACCAAGTACATCGGCGGTCACAGCGATCTGATACTCGGCACGATCGCCTGCAATGAAAGCACGTGGCCGCCGCTGCGCGAGACGCTCTTCAACTACGGCATGCACGTCAGCCCGGATGATTGCTGGCTCGCGCTGCGTGGCCTGCGCTCGCTGGCGGCGCGGCTGGCGCAGCATCGGGCGAATGCGGAACATCTGATCGCGTGGCTCAAGCAGCAGCGCGAGGTCGAGCGCGTTTTGTATCCCGCCGATCCCGACGATCCCGGATACGCGCTGTGGAAACGCGACATGAGCGGCGCCAGCGGCCTGTTCAGCGTCGCGCTGAAAGACGGCGTCGATGTTGAACGATTCACGGCCTTTGTCGACACTCTCAAACTCTTTGGCCGCGGCTATTCGTGGGGCGGCTTCGAAAGCCTGCTAATTCCGATCGCCCCGGAGCGCACCGTCGTGCCGCTGCCGTTCAAAGGTCCGCTGTTCCGCGTTTCGGCCGGACTCGAGGATGTCGAGGACCTGATCGAGGATCTGGACGCCGGCTTTGCGAGGCTGCGTGGATGAGCCTCCCCCTCTCCCCCGCCCCTCTCCCGCCAGGGGAGAGGGGAGCCGCCTTTATCGCGAGCTGGCTGACAGCCCGCTGCGCGAGGAACTGTTTCCCGCACGCGTTGCCGCGGAACGGGCAGCGAACGAACGCGACGCTGCGGCCGTTGCAATCGGACCGCCTCCACCCGCCGAGCGCCTGCGTTTCACCGGCGAAGGCGCCGAGTACTTTCGCATCTGGGTCGTCAATCTGTTGCTGACCGTCCTGACCTTCGGCGTTTATTCGGCGTGGGCCAAGGTTCGCAAGACACGCTGGTTCTGGCAGAACACGCGCTTGAACGGTCACGTGTTCGATTACCACGGCCCACCTGCTGCGATCCTGCGCGGGCGGCTGCTCGCATTGCTGCTGCTAGCCGCGTACACGTGGTCATTCGACATCTCCCGCACCGCCGGCCTCGTCACGATTGCGGTACTGTGCCTCGTCGGCCCGTGGCTCTTCATGAAGGCGCAGCAGTTCCGCTATCGGAATACAAGCTGGCGCGGACTGCGCTTCGGCTTCGACGCACAGCCGCGCGCCGCGTATCTGACCTTGTTGCCGCTGCTCGTCATCTGGTTTTCCGGCACGGTGGCCGGAGTCACGCTGATCGAAGACCGCTGGCTGATCGGCGCG
>Ga0187892_10007397_pt1 | contig 15676 bp, 12 predicted proteins | sample MA1701073metaG_FD_139345 | JGI IMG/M metagenome (GOLD analysis project Ga0187892, IMG submission 139345) | Bio-ooze microbial communities from a basaltic lava cave in the Kipuka Kanohina Cave System on the Island of Hawaii, USA - MA170107-3 metaG ... | reverse complement strand
CGCACTCCTTCTCGGTTCGAAAGGGCTATGTCACCACCTTCTCGGTACGGAGAAGTGCCGCATGAACTTGTATCGGGTGGTGACGGCCGACCTTTCCAGACTGGCTGAAAAGGGACGGATCTTCGGTGTCGTCGTGGGCGTGGTGACGAACAATCAAGACCCAGACAAACAGGCGCGGATCAAAGTCAAGTATCCCTGGCTCGCGGCCAACGAGGAAAGTGCGTGGGCCCGCCTCGCGGTGCCGATGGCTGGCGGCAGCCGAGGACTCTTCTTCCTTCCGGAAGTCGGAGACGAAGTGCTGGTCGCCTTCGAGCATGGTGACACCAGCCGTCCATACATATTGGGCGGGTTGTGGGGTGGCGTGGATGGTCCGCCCACCGGCGGTGATGGTCGGGACCTCAAGGTCCTGCAGTCGAAGAGCGGCCATGTCATCCGGCTGGACGACACAGACGGCGGCGAAAAAATCGAAATTGTCGACAAGACCGGAAAGAACCGGATCACGGTGGACGCCGCGCACAACACCATCACGATCAGCACGGATAAGGACATTGAGCTGAAGGCTCCGCAGGGAAAGATCAGCATCGTTGCACAGGAGGTGGAGGTCAGCTCCTCGGGAAAGACCAAGATCGAAGCCTCTGCCGACATGACGATCAAGGGCGCGCAGGTGAACATCAACTAACGAGGCCAGGAGTGAAAATGGGACAACCGGCCGCGAAACAAGGGGATCGCATACTGGCCACCGACACGCATCTGATTCAGCCACCCGGGTCACCATCACCCGTGCCCATCCCACACGCGTTCAATGGCGCGCTTGACGGCAATCTCAGCACGACCGTCAAGTTCATGGGAAAGCCGGCGGCCACCGTTGGCTCTACGGCGACCAACACGCCGTCGCACGTTCCACAAGGCGGCAGTTTCATCAACCCACCGACGAACCGCGCGACGGTCACACTGGGAAGTACGACGGTGCGCATCGGTGGCAAGGCGGCGGCCCGCAACGGGGATACTGCAATGACCTGCAATGATCCCGCGGACCTGCCCGTCGGGAAAGTCCTCGCCACCGGCACTGTGTTGATTGGATAGCGCGCATGGCTGCGGACTTCTTGGGAGTCGGATGGCAGATGCCGGTCGGGGTAGACGATACCGGCGCAATCGCACTGTCGCGATTTGCGGAGAACATTCGGCAATCGATCCTCACCATTCTCCGCACGAGCCGAGGCGAACGGCAGATGCGGCCGGAATTCGGGTGCGACATCAACCGCTTGGTGTTCGCCGAGAACAGTATGACGACTGCGGGGCTGGCATCCTTCTACGTCGAGCGCGCTCTGACCCGCTGGGAACCGCGGATCGAGCTCCTCAACGTGCAGGCTGCGCCAGACCGAGCACAACGCGATCGGCTGCTCGTGGAGATCGAGTACCGCGTGATTGCCACCAACAGTGTCTTCAACCTGGTCTACCCCTTCTACCTGACCGAAGGCGTTGGGGCATGATCGACACGCCGCAGATCGATTCCCGCACGCGTCAACAGGTCGCAGCGCAGGTTCGTGCGCTGATTCCCACGTACGTTCCTACATGGCAGGCAACCGGAGCGGGCGACGCGTTAGTCGAAATCTTTGCCCGCTTCGTAGAAGTCATCATTGAACGACTCAACCGCGTTCCCGAAAAGAGCTTCCTCGCCTTTCTCGACATGATCGGCGTAAACCTGCTCCCGCCGCTGGCAGCCAGGGTTCCGGTTCAGTTCTTTCTGGTCGATGGCGCCCGGGACGATGGGTTGGTACCACGTGGGACGCCACTGGCCACCGCGGGCCCGGAACCGCGGAATTTTGAAACCGAGAACGATCTCTCCGTCACGCGCACCCGGCTGGTGCGAGTCGCTACGCTCGATCCGCGCAGTGATCAGTATACCGCCCACGCCGATGCGGCGGTCACGTTCCAACCATTCGTGGGCACCACGTTGATCGATCATATCGTCTACCTGGCCCAGGACACGCTGTTCCACATCGCTCACCCGACCCATCTCTGGTTGCGGTTCGATCTGGGGGCGATGACGTCGGAGCAGATTGCCGCCGTGAACACGATTTTCGCATCCATTTCTTGGTGGACCCGGCGGGACGGTAAGCCGGTTGCCCTCGCCAAGCCGTCCGTCGCTGTCAATCCCAACGGGAGACCCCTCGAAGTCGAGCTTCGCGAGGTTGCCGGGATCGAGCAATGGGAGGCTGGGGGCATCCTCGCGCGCTGGCTCTGGGCCAAAACTGAGGAGCCTTTGACGAGTCGGCAAACCGATCTTCTTCCCCTTGCGCAAGCCGTCTCTGCGCGCACGGAACTGGCGAATCCAATTTCGCCCGACTTGGCCTTTGCCAACCATGAGCCTGTGGACCTTGCTAAAGGAGGGTTCTTCCCCTTCGGCGAGCGCCCCAGGACCAACGACACCTTCTCCATTGCGAGCCGGGAAGTGTTTTCGAAGAGGAATGCTCGGGTCACCCTCGAGGTCACTCTCAGGTTTCCGATCACGCCGAGCCCCGATAGAGCCCCGATCGTTACTCTGGCCTGGGAGTTCTGGAACGGAGACGCATGGCGTGTGCTTGGAACCACGACGCACGCGGGAGGGACGTCTGGAGTAACCGATTCCTCGAGGGCATTTACGGCATCGGGACCGCAGACAATCAGTTTCATGTGCCCGGAGGTGGTTGCCAACGAGGTGAACGGTCAGGGCAACTATTGGATTCGCGCTAGGATCACCGAAGGAAATTTCGGCGAGGACGCCAGGCTTACAGTGAAGCAGGGAGTGTCGGCTCCACAGTCCCTGGCGGACTGGATCTACGCGGCCCCCACCTTCCGGCCGCCGATGATTGCGTCCCTGAACCTGTCCTACTCATACGACAGTTTCCAAGACATCAGCTATGTCCTGACCTCCAACAAATTTGTCTACGAGGTTGAGAAACGACCAGGCACCCCTCTCGAGCCCTTCCTCCTCTTTCAGTTGCCCGAAGACGAGGATTCGGGCCTTTATCTCGGCTTCGAGTCTCAGTTCTCCAACCAAGCGGTCAGCCTCTATCTGCCGGTTGTCGAGCAAGACGAGGTGCCGTCAGGGTCCGTGGTGACGTGGGAGTACTGGAATGGGACAGGGAGCCGGCGAATACCGCCGCAACCGGACTGGAAAAGCCTCGGCGTACAGGATGACACCAAGAACCTGACCCAGCCGGGCATGGTCGAGTTCATCGGCCCGGTCGACTTCAACGAGCACACGGAGTTCGGGTCATCTCTGCACTGGCTTCGTGCCCGACTGGTGCATGGGCAGAAGTCGAGTTTCAAGCTCTCGGCAATTTATCCTAACACGGTGTGGGCCCACAATGCTGTGACGATTGCGGGTGAGCTGCTCGGCGCGAGCACGGGCAAGCCGAACCAGGTCGTCAGGCTATCGCGCGCACCGGTTCTCAGCGGGCAGCAGATCGAGGTGCGAGAGCTGGAGCCGCCGACGCCCGAGGATATCAGCACCCTTGAGCAGGAGGGAGAAAAGAACCCGGTCCGGGTGGTTCACGATGAAGCGCAAAGGACCACTGAGATCTGGGTGCGCTGGCACGAGGTGCAGGACTTCCAACTGTCCGCTGCTGCTAGCCGCCACTACGCCATCGACCGAGCCACCGGCCAGATCCATTTCGGAGACGGCCAGCGCGGCATGATTCCACCGCCGGGTCGCAACAACATCCGCGCCGCACGCTATCAAGCGGGCGGCGGGCGCTCCGGAAACGTTGCCGCGGGGAGTCTCACGGTCTTGAAGCGTGCCATTCCCTTGATCGATCGCGTCACCAATCCAGTTGCGGCAAGCGGAGGGTCGGATCAGGAAGGACTACACGCCGTCAAACGGCGTGGGCCGCAGACGATCAAGCAGCGAGGCCGCGCGGTTGCCGCTGAGGACTATGAATGGTTGGCGCGCGGGGCCTCGATTCAGGTCGCGATGGCACGTTGCGTCCCGGCACGAGATGCGGCGACCGCAGGCCATGTGCAGGTGCTGATCGTACCCGACAACGACGAGCCCGAACCGTTTCCGTCTCCCGGCCTCCTGCGGCGGGTCAAAGCACATCTGGATGCGCGCCGGCCGCCGACCACCGATCTCGCTGTCATCGGCCCTGTGTATGTCAACGTCTCAGTCACCGCGGACGTTGTGCCGCTTTCCTTCGGAGAGGCAGATCTGGTTCGTCGACGTATCGTTCAACGCTTGGCGGTGTTCCTCCACCCACTCAAGGGGGGACCTGAGGAAGGTGGATGGGTCTTCGGCCGTGACGTCTACCTTTCCGAAATTGCGGCGCTGATCGAAGCTACCGAAGGGGTCGATCACCTGAAGGAGACAACGCTGAGCGGCCGGACCGGCAGCCAAGATCGGACCCATGACAACGGAACACGGGTGGAGATCCGTGCGGAGCACGGAGAGCTCGTCGCCTCCGGCGATCACACGATCAGCATGTCTGCGAGCTGACGCGACAGGCAAACGGAGGCGACACGCGTGCCCCTACCTCTACCAAATCTCGACGATCGGACCTTCAACGACCTGGTGGCCGAAGGACAATCGCTGATCCCTCGTTACGCACCCGAGTGGACCAACCACAACCCGTCCGATCCAGGGATTACTCTCGTCGAGCTGTTCGCCTTCTTGACCGAGCTGCTGCTCTACCGCCTAAACCGCGTCAGCGATGACAACGTCCGCTCCTTTCTCCGGTTGCTCAACGGATCAGAGTGGAAACCTTCGGGACCTGGGGCGACGGCGCTTGCCCAAGACCTGCGCGACACGGTCGCGCAGCTGCGCCGTCGCGAACGGGCGGTCACTGCGGAGGACTTTGAAGCCTTAGCGCGCGAGGCGGATCCCCGTGTCGCCCGCGCGTGCTGCGTACCGCGTCGAGATGTGCGCGTCGACCCCGAGATCGAGCGCGCCGGGAATGTGAGCCTGATCGTCGTGCCACGCCGCGAGGGCGTGCCGCTCGACCGTGTCGACACGACAACCCTGACCGGAACCTTCCACACATTCGGCAAGCCTGCCGACCGGCTCACCGGTGTGGGGACCGCGTTTCCGGCCGAGCTTGTTGAGGGTGATACCATTTCGATCGGTGGTGTCGGTACGCGGGTTGTGACCGCGATCGTCGATGGCGCGCCCCTCGTTGGCGTGCCGGTTACGATGGCGGGGCCTCCGGGGGGCGCGGTGGCCCGGCTAGAGGCTGTCCGCCTTCGCGGTACGGTTCACAGCAGTGGGCAGTCTTCCACGACGTTGACCGGGGTCGGTACGACCTTCGCCTCCGAGCTGCAGGTGGGAAACACCATCGCGGTCGCTGGCGTGGGGCCTCGAACGGTAACCGCCATTGCTTCCGACAGCACGTTGACCATCGATCTTCCCGCGACCATTCCAGGGCCGTCGCAGGGCGGCAGTCTCATAGAGAGCGTCAAGAAGTATCTCGATGAACGGCGATTGCTGACTACGCAGGTCAACGTTGTAGGGTCGCAATATGTGACGGTGCGGATCCGGACGACTATTGTGCCGGCGCCTACCGCAGGAGCCGCGGCACTCAGAGCGCGCGTCGTGGAGCAGTTGCAACAGTTCCTCGACCCACTCGAGGGTGGTGAGGACGCTTCAGGCTGGCCGTTCGGCCGCAATGTCTTCGTGTCCGAGATCTACCAGTTGCTGGAGCGGTTGCCTGGCGTCGACCACGTTGTCGACGTGACGCTGACCACGCCCGATCCGCGCCGCGTTCTCAGGAGTGCGGCGGGCCGGCTGATCGGGATCGAAGTCCGGGCGTACGAAGTCGTCAGCCCCCAGGTGACGCTCCACGATGTGACAATACGGCGGACGTAGCGCATGGCACCGACTCGACCCGGAAGCAGCCAGTATCTCCGTCACTTGCCGGCTCTCTTCAGCGAGGATCCTTTCCTCGGGCAGTTTCTGCGGGCGTTTGAAGAGGTGCTGGGCAGCGTAGGCGGCGACGACGCGGAGCCGAAGTACGGTCTGGAGGGAACCATCGCGGACCTCGCGACACTCTTCGACCCACTCCGCACTCCGGATGGCTTTCTGCCTTGGCTAGCCGGCTGGGTGGCGCTCAGCCTCGAAGCGGATTGGGGGCCGCAACAGCAACGTGAGTTCCTCGGCCGAATCGTCGCGCTGTATCGCCGACGTGGCACGGAGGAGAACCTCAAGGAGCTGGTGAGGATCTACACGGGATCGGATCCGCAAATCAGGGAAGGCGAGCAGAGCGGCTTCCAGATCGGCGCCCATTCGACGATCGGTCAAGATTCTCAGCTCGGTGGCAGTGTCCCGCACTTCTTTCACATCACCGTGTCCATGGCACCAGACCCGGCGAGGGCCAGGCGCCACAAGGAGATCATCACTGCGCTCGTCGACCTCGAGAAGCCCGCCCACACCTTTTACAAGCTCGACATTTCCTTTGCCACGATGCAGATCGGCAAGACGTCGACCATCGGCGTAAATACGCTGCTCGGGAACCTGTCGGAAACCACCTCATAAGGAGACATCCGCAATGCCCTCGATCAAGCGACTGCACTATTTCGACCATCAGTTCCTGATGGAAGCCGACTTCACGGATGAACAGAAGTACCACGTCGACATGCGCCGCCAGCACAATCACCTGCTGCACACACCTGGAGTGTTGGAAGGGTTGGAGGTGACTGGCACAGGGGGTACGGTGAATGTGGCTGCCGGGTCTGCGGTCGACGCGAGGGGGCGGGAGATCGTCCTGCTCGAACCACAAACAGTTCCCTTGCCCGGCGCGCCGGCCACCGCCGCCGAGGTCTATGTCGCATACCGCGAGTTCGAATCGGATTCTCGCGTGTCCGCTGATGTCACTGGCAATACGCGCATCACCGAGGAGCCCGAATTTGCCGTGCGGACGATTGCGCCCGCCGCTGCCGCGGGCGCGGTGCCCGACGGCGGCATTCTGCTTGCCCAACTCGCCCTCAACGCCGGCCAACTGGCCACGGCGCCGAACAACAGTGTCCGGACGTTCGCCGGCAGCAAGGTCGCGGATGACCTGACCGTGCGCACCCTGGGCGTCAAGCGCGACGGCGTCGTCTCCAGCCAGTGGCCCAAGCTGAGCTGCAGCGACGCAAACCAGATGGCGCTGACCGGCGGGAGTCTGCGACTCGATGATCAAAGGGAAATAGCATTTGCAGATCGTGGGCAGATCAAGTCGTTCGACGACAATCACAAGCTAGTGTTCAACCGTCAAGGCAACTTGTTGGAGTTGCACGAGTTTGGTGACATTCGCTTACTCACAGGTGGCTCTCCTCCCACGGAGAAGATGCGGGTCCTGGCAAACGGTAATGTCGGCATCGGGACGGCGACTCCCGATCGCAGTTTGACCATCGCGACCGCTACGGGTGCCAACTATCTCAATGTGAAGGACGCTTCGAGAGAGATTCTCATGGGCGTTGACGCTGCTGGCGGCATTGTCTCCGTGATGTCAAATCATGACCTCAGCTTTCGAACCGGCGCGAACACCGAAAGAGTCAGAATCAGCGCTAAAGGCAATGTCGGCATCGGAACTGCCGATCCACAGGGGACATTGGATGTGCGCGGCGCGATCCGTGCTGGAACGTCAGAGGTTTACTTTACTGAGCCGAACCACGCTCATACGGGCATCGGAAACGCCGCCGGACTGGCGGCAATCGAGAACTCGTCCAACTACAACACGTTGATGATTTTGGGCCGAACGGTCAGCACGTCACCACTGAAGCGATCGGTCTCTGTGTGGGATGTCTTGAACGTCAACGGGTCCTTGATCGTCGCACAAAGCCAGACGATCAAGATCGGCGTGGGGACCGCTCGGTATGGCAGCGACGGCATCCGAGGCGAGCCCAACCTTTGGCTCGATGCCGCGGATAAGGTCTTCATCAAGGGCGGCACGACTGCGATTGGCAGCTTCGACATTGCCGAACGGTTTGAGACCGACGAGAAAGTCGAGGCGGGACAAGTGGTGGTCTTCGATGACCAGAAGCAAGCGGTGAGACTCTGTGACAGAGAAGCAGATACCCGCGTCGTCGGTATCGCTTCGGGAGATCCAGCGTTCATTTTGGGCAGCGATGAGGGGCAGACCCCGATCGCCCTGTGTGGAAGGGTAACATGCAAGGTCGACGCAGACATCGCTCCCGTGGTCGTCGGAGATCTCTTGACGACCAGCGCGACGAGGGGACACGCGCAGAAAGTTCTCGACCGAGCCAAGGCCACGGGTGCGGTCATCGGAAAGGCGTTGACGGCGTTGAGCCATGGGAAGGGCGAGGTCTTGGTGCTTGTGACACTGCAGTAGGAGATCGACATCCTTGAAACGGTCACTGGGGTGATCCGTGCAAGTTTGTCGACAACGGGAGCATGCGATGCGAGAGCAGCTGCAACGGCGGCATGAGGATCTAAAGAAGGAATTCGAGGCAGGGCAAGCCAGGCTTCAGGAACTGGAGAGGCAACAATCGTTCGTTCGCGAAACGCTCCTGCGGATCAGCGGCGCGATCCAAGTGCTGGAGGAAGTACTGCGCGACGGCGTCACCGTTGAAGGAAATGGATCACGTGAGTCCCAGTCCCCGAGCCTATCCACGGACTGAGAGTTGAAGCGGTTGTGCAGAGATGGGCGACGAGTACACCGACAACCTCGAGCACCTGCAGGACGAGCTGCGCTGGCTCGACCTTGTGATTCGCTTGGGTGTGCTCAGGGCGCGGTCACCGTCGAGGAAGCTCGCTGGGGTGTGCGTGTCGGACGCGGCGGTGGACGAGATGCTCTCCGATTCCCCGGCCGACGAAGTGGCCCTCTCGTCGCAGGCGCAGCTGATTGAGCAGATCGACGCAACCAGGGCCGCAATCCAGCGACGGATCGCTGTCAGTGGCGAGCAGGGCATCCCCCTCCTGTTGCCTCGGTTAGCGCATCTCTTTTCCCTCTCGCCGTTCGAGGTGGACGTTGCGCTCGTCTGCCTCGCTCCAGAGCTGGATCGCAAGTACGAGCGCCTCTACGGCTATCTGCAGGACGACGTCACGCGACGCGTGCCGAGCGTCGAGTTGATCTTTCACCTCCTCTGCGATTCGCTCGAACAACGCGTGCTCGCACGCCGCGCCTTTCTCTTGTCGGGCCGACTGGCGCGCTACCATCTCGTACAATGCGCCGACACCAGGGACCCGGCGCACCTGCTGCTGTCTCGTTCGTTGCAGCTCGATGACGGTATCGTCCACTACCTGCTCGGTGGGAAGGAGATCGATCCGCGACTCGCCTCATGCGCCCGACTGATTCCCCCGGCCGCTGAGCCGGACGGCGACGCGGAGGCGTTGGCGCTGGACACGCCTCTGCTTCCCGGGCTGCAGCGGTATCTCAGCCAACCCCAGGCGGGCCAGTGGATCGCCGTTCTTCATGGTCCTGACCGTGCGTCGCAGACGGAGCTTGCTTGTGCCCTGTGCGCCGCACTCCGACTCCCTCTTTTGCAGGTCGAACTGGAGGCACTGCTCGAGCAGGAGATGCGGTTCGAGCAGGCCATTCGGCTCGTCTTTCGTGACGCGGCGTTGAAAGGAGCGGCGGTGTACCTCGAGCACTCGGAGGCGCTCGCCCGCGACGGGGACAAGGCGACCGCGCGTGCACGCAGCTTCGAGGGGGCGATGCGCGACATGGGATGGACGAGCTTCGTCGCGGGTACGCATCCGTGGGAGCCCTCGAGCTCCCTGAAGGAGCACCAACTCTTTTTTGCGGACTTTCCCGTCCCGTCGTATCCGCAGAGACGCCACCTCTGGGAGGCCGCCCTGAACGGACGCCAGCCACTGGCCGCCGATCTGGAGGTCTCCGAGGTGGCAGCGCACTTTCGCTTCACCCGGGAGGAGATCCAGAACGCAGCGTACGCCGCCCGCAATCTGGCCCTCCTCAGGGACGGCCCCGCTGGGACGCTGACGCGCGCCGATCTGCAGACGGCGTGTCGCGCTGAATCCAGCCCCCGACTGCTCAGCTTCGCCCGGAAAATTCTGACTCGATATGCGTGGAACGAGCTCGTGCTGCCGGAGGAGCAGAAGACGCAGCTCCGGGAGATCATCGCCTACATACGCCATCACGAAGCGGTCTATACCGACTGGGGATTCGGACAGAAGCACGCCATGGGGAGGGGAACCAACGTTCTCTTCACTGGTCCCTCGGGAACCGGGAAGACAATGGCGGCAGGCATGATGGCCGGTGAGCTCGGCCTCGACTTGTACAAGATCGATCTGTCGACAGTCGTCAGCAAATATATCGGCGAAACGGAGAAGAACCTGCAGCGGGTCTTCAAAGAAGCCGAAACCAGCAATGCCATCCTCTTTTTCGACGAGGCGGATGCGCTCTTCGGCAAGCGATCCGAGGTGAAGGACTCCCACGACCGCTACGCCAACATCGAGGTGAACTACTTGCTCCAGAAGATGGAGGAGCACGAAGGGATCGTCATCTTGGCAACCAACTTCAGCAAGAACGTCGACGACGCGTTCTTGCGGCGGCTGCATTTTGCCGTGCTGTTTCCGTCTCCAGAGAAGGCGGAGCGCCTCCACATTTGGCGTCAAGTGTTCCCGAGCGCCGCTCCGCTGGCCGACGACGTCGATTTCGAATTCCTGGCACGCCGGCTCAAGATCGCGGGCGGGAACATCAAGAACATCGCGCTTGGTGCGGCGTTTCTCGCCCAGAGCGGGAACGATCGCATCGGCATGCGGCACATCGTCCTGGCGGCGAAGCGGGAGTTTCAAAAGGTGGGCAAGATCTGCGTCAAGGCTGACTTCGGAGAATACTATGAGCTGGTCTCGTGACCTCGAGGAAAAGGAGAAGAAAGCAGGCGATTCTCCCAAGCGCTCCGCGGAGCCTCTGCCACTCGACCCTGGACTGCGAGCCCGGGCGGAGGCGACCGTCGGTCGCGATCTGGGGAACGTGCGCATACATGCCGATGCCGAAGCCCACGCCGCCGCGGAGCGGCAAGGTGCAGTGGCATTCACGCGCGATCAGGAAATCTACTTTGCAGCCGATCAGTATCAGCCAACCACGCAGGAAGGGGAGCGGCTGCTCGTGCATGAGCTTGCCCATAGCCTGCAGCAACGGGGGGCCAGCTCGGAAAGCGCGGAGCCGGCAGCCCTCGAAGGCGAAGCGGATCGTACCGCCGAGGCCGTGCAGGGCGGAATCCGCTCGCCGATTCGCCTCACGGCGCCACCGGGGCGGACACAAATACAGGAGAAGGGGAAAGCCACCGTCCCCACCATCCAGAGGCACCCGGAGGAGATAGCCCCGACCCCTCCTCAGGGTACTGTCTCGGGCGGCGGCTTCTCTATTCCCTATGTATACAGCAGCGTCCAGGGGGGCGTGTACGTTCCGCTCGTGCTGCAGCTGCCGGAGGGCGTTTCGATGATCGTTACGCCGCTTACAGATCTCCGCGAGGGGACCGATTACCGCGAGCAAAACGCCGCGGGGTCCAAAGCCCGCGCAGTGGTGATCTCGGTGAGCAGTCAGCTCAAGCAACTCCCAAAGGCACAAGTGACGTTCACACGGGGAAGCTCGAGCTATCTGGTGGTCTTTCAATTCCCAACGTCTGGAAAGGCCTCACGATGACGGCAGGTACTGCGATGCAGCTCACGACGTCAAACCGAGAACGGATCTGCCTCGCCTGCACGGAAAAGCGTTGCTGCTCGTACTATACGGTGACGCTCACCGGCCGCGATGTCTGGAGGATTGCTCTCCACCTGCAGCTCTCCCCTCTCGACTTCGTGAGATACGCACCCGCCGAAAAAGCCGAGGGTCGGTTTGTCCTCGCACCCGATGGCCAGTTCTACGAACTGCTGCTCGCCAAGCGACCTTTGCCGCCGCCACTTCCTTCCCCCTGCGTCTTCCTGATGCGGACGAACGATGCTTACGGCGTCTGCGGATTGGGTGCGCTGCGGCCGGGCCAGTGCCGCGCCTATCCTGTCTATCTCCAGAACGATCGCATCGGCGTCATCAACGACCCTGATGGGTGTGTGCGCACCTGGTCCTATGGCGACATCGATCTCGAGGAAGAAGACCAGCCACTGCGCCGCCTGATGGGGGAGGAAGCGGAGCACCGCCAGATCGTTCGAGAGTGGAACCAGCGAGTTCACAAGCGCGGTCAAGAACGTACCTTTCAAGACTTTTGCACGTACCTCGTGAATCGCTATGCCGCGTTGGAGGGCCCGAGGTGAGTGGTCCGAGTCCATGCGCGGCCTGCACGAAGCGGTGCTGCTCGAACTACACGGTGTCGGTCACGGGATTTGATGCCTGGCTCATCGGCACGCACCTCCACCTGCCCCTGGAGTCGTTCCTGGTCTACTACGCCGTGTCCGAACCGCATGCGCGGGGATTCCTGCTCGACCCCGGCGGCCCGCGCTACGAAATCGCCCTCGATAAGGTGGGCCGCTTCGCGAAGGGGAATCCCTGTGTCTTCTGGGTGGATTTGCTCAATGGCCGCGGCCGCTGTGGCATCTATGCGTTCCGTCCCTATGTCTGCCAAACCTATCCAGCCTATCAAGAGGAGGACACGGTGGCGCTCCGCAGCGATGTGCTCTGTCCGATGGGGAGCTGGAACTTGGCCGGGATGGACCTACTGCTGTTTCGTCGGCGTTTGTACCGCTTCCGAATGGAGCAGGACATCTACGCATACGTCGTGGGCGCGTGGAACCGCGACGTGCGACGGACTGGAACATCGCGAGGCGTGCACGAGTACTATGCCTACGTCATGAACGTCTACGGGCGCATTGATCATCTTCGACTGAGTCACACGGAAGAGACACTGGCCGACGTCGCCGAAGTGTGGGGACGGCAGGACGACGCCTCTCCGAATCCGCTGGTTGCCGACATGATCTCAGCGGCGGAGGAGAGTGATTCGGCGGCCGTGATCGCAAGCATCAGAGCCAGCATCGATCAGCTCTCCGCGACGTTCGACGAGAGCGCGCGTCGCGCCCCTGTCTGAGACGAGCCGGTCCGGCAGCGATGGATCCGTTCGCGCCACGCGATCACGAAGAGCGACCGAAGACAAAGGCGAAGTCATCCCTTGCGCAAAATCGGCACTCCTCCACACGGGTCGCGACAGCGTCTCCGGTTTCTGGCGCGGGACGAGGTGCATCGCACGAGGCGGTGTCGTTCGATCACCATCGCCTGATGTTGGAAAGGCTCGACGAGCCGCTGTTTACCGCCGAGAAGGCGGCGTTGCTCATTGACCTGCAGCAGTCGCACGGGAATCAGTACGTGCAGCGATTGCTCGCGGATCATCCCGAACCGGCATCTACGCGCGACGTGTCTGAGGCACACGGCAGTGGACGCCCGCTGGAGCAATCAGTCGGTGACGACATGCAACAGCGCTTCGGCACGTCGTTCTCTGGCGTCCGGATACATACCGACGCTGCCGCCGCCGGCGCGGCGCGCGCGCTGCGGGCGCGGGCGTTCACAGCCGGTCGGGACGTCTACTTTTCTGAGGGGGCCTACCGCCCGGAGACACCGCAGGGCAAGCACCTCCTAGCCCATGAGCTGGCGCACACGGTCCAACAGCGAGGTCACACCCCGGGAACGCAAGGCGCCGTCGAAATTGTCCCGCCCGATGATCCACTCGAGCGCGAGGCCGAGCACGTCGCCAGTGACGCCATGCGTGGGCGGGTGACGCGACAGGAGATGACGTCCCTCACCAGCCGCGTTCAAGCAAGCCAGATCCAGCGCCACGCCGAAGGTGCCCCGACCAAAGTTCCACCCGTGACTCCCACCGCTGGCCCGACGGCCGGCGGGGACTTCGTGATCGATGTAGGCGGGCTCACGATCCACAAAAAGGAGATTGACGCGGCCGCGGCGAAGGGACGGTTCGAGAAGGACCTCTCTTCGATTTCACTGCCCGGGCTGAAGCTCAAGCACGTTGTCCTCAACCTCGAAAAGGACCCGACGCGAGTCACACGCGGGTACGTTTCTGCCGACCTCGACATACCATTTGTTCGCTCCCCTGAACGCGGCGGAGTGAAGGTCGCGATTGAGAAAAACGGCAAGGCGTCGTTCGAGGCGCATGCCACGCTCGAGGTCCCGGCTCTCAATAATCCAAAGGTCGATCTGTCGTTGAAGGAGGGGGAGATTGCAGCGCAGGCCACACTCACTGCTGACCAGATCAAGCCGCGTGGTCTCCCACGGCTCAAGATTCCCGAGGCGAGTGTGAGCATCGGCATCGTCCGCGGGAAGGTGACCGGAGGCGGACACGTGGCGCTGGAATATCCGAACCTGGCCAAGGGCGATTTCACCATCGAGTGCAAGGACGGCGAGCCGGCGGGCAAGGGGATGGTCGAGCTGACCCCCGATTACCTCAAGGGAGTGCGGGCAGAGTTGCAAGTGGCAAAGGGACGTCTCCAAGGAACACTGAGCGTCCCCGCCTCGAAGCTGAGTCCTCCGGTGCCGGGGTTACAAATCACCGACGGTACCCTGACGCTGGGGATGAACAACGGCGAGCTCAGCGGAGCCGGGGACGGGATCAGCTTCGGCTATCGCGGACTGGGCGCAGGGATGTTGAGCTTCTCGATCACCAAAGATCATCTCGAGGGCAGCGGCGCTCTCGCGCTGAGCATTCCCGGCCTCGCACCGGTCAAGGGCGAGCTGCGCTATCGCGACGGACGACTGTCCGGCAAGGCCACGATCACGGCCGAGAAGTTTCCCAAAGGCCTCCCCGTACGCGGCGGGGCCATCACCGTGTTGGTGGATGAGCGAGGAGCGATCGCTGGTCGGGGGAATGTCGCGATCGCCCTTTTCGGACTCGGTCACGGCGAGCTGCAGCTGGGATACGAGAAGGGCATCCTGGACATCAGCGCGGCGGTGGAGCTGAACAAGATCCCCGGGCTCGAGACAGGCCGGGTGTTGATCGGTCTCAAAGATGGCCGACTCGAGGGGACCGGCGAGATCGCGGTGGCGCCGAAACAGATCCCCGGGCTCTCCGGTAATCTCCAGGTCGCGTACAAGGACGACCGCTTCTCGGGCAAAGCGCGCATCGGCTATGCGCAGGAGAAGTTCTCCGGCGAGGTGGAGCTGCTCCTCGATCAAGACGCAAAAGGCAAGCTCGCGATGAGCGGGAGCGGCGAGGTCACGGCCCGGTTGACCGACTGGCTCACCGGTCGGGTCCATATCGATGTGCTGCCGGACGCCACAACCAAGATCGCCGGTCAACTCAAGGCAGACGACATCACGCTGTTCGAGGAGAAGAAGGCCGATCGGGAGCTGTTTAGCGTTTCTCAAAACATCCCCCTGTGGCTGATTCTCGTTGCGGTCATTCGGATGCGGGGCGGAGTCCGTGCTGGCCTCGGGCCCGGAAAGCTGCGCGGCGTCACCGCCGAAGGCCAGTTCAGCACCGGCGCCGGCGCAGAACCGAGCTTCTCGATCACCGGTGAGCTGTTCATTCCCGCCTATGCCGAGGCGTACATCGCCTTCGGCGCGGGCTTGGGCTTGGACGTCGTGATCGGATCGTTGACCGGTGGCATCGAAGCCGTCGGAACCGCTGGCGTCTACGGCGCCGTGTCGGTCATCCCCGAGATCGCATACGAAGGCGGCAATTATGCGATCAGCGGCGTCGCCACGTTGGCAGCCGGAGCGAAATCGAAGCTCGGACTGCAGGCCTGGGCGGAAGTCGAAGCGCTGTGGATCACGGTCTGGAGCAAGCAGTGGAACCTTGCGGAATG
>Ga0187892_10007396_pt1 | contig 15677 bp, 11 predicted proteins | sample MA1701073metaG_FD_139345 | JGI IMG/M metagenome (GOLD analysis project Ga0187892, IMG submission 139345) | Bio-ooze microbial communities from a basaltic lava cave in the Kipuka Kanohina Cave System on the Island of Hawaii, USA - MA170107-3 metaG ... | reverse complement strand
GCAGTCGCGGCACTGGCCGGCGTCGAGCCAGTCGGCGCCGCGCGCGCCGGGCACCGTCCGGTGCGCGGCGACGCCCGCGGCGGCGGCGTACGAGCGCGCCTCGAGCTCGCGCCGCGCGCACTCCTCCGCGCTCTCTCCGGCGGTCTCGCAGCGCGCGCGGATGAGCTGCCCGGCGCGCACGCACATCGGCAGATAGTCGGGGCGCGCCTCGGGGCAGACCGCCTTCCCGTCGGCGTCGAACTCGACCTCGCGCCAGCTCCGGTACACCTCCGAGTCGCCGTGGCCCGAATAGATCTCGAGCAGGCGCTGGAGCTCCGGGTCGTGCTGCGCCCCCGCGAGCTGCTTGTCCCACGACGAGCCGGGCGGCGTGTAGAAGCCCCACGTCGTGCCGTGCGGGATCACGAGCGCGTCGAAGCCCCACTCGCGGAGCTTCCGGAAGAGCTGCTCCGGCGTCTGCGCCGATTCGAGGCAGTCGTTCGGCAGGTCGTGCACGCGCGCGTCCGGGTCGCAGAGCGGAACGGCCTCGCGTTCCGTCGAGTAGCGCGCGAAGTCGTGCATGCGCCCGCCCGCGAGGAGTGCGATGAGCCCGCGCCCGTAGATGCGCGGCGCGGCGAGGAAGCCCCCGCGCACGGCCGCAATCGGCCGGCGCGGGATGCGCCCGTCCTCCGTCTCGCGGAGCACGACGTTCTTGTGGCCGTAGTGGTCGGCGGGCGTGTTGCCGACCTGCGTCCACTCCCAGCCGAGGAAGGCGACCGTGTCGGGGTTCGCCGGGTCGCCGGCGAGCGCGTTGCACTCGCGGATCGACTCGACCGTCTCGCGCCAATGCGCGGGCGTGATTCCCTCCGCGTGATCGTTGATCGACCAGAAGTCGAGCGCCGAGCAGTGGCGCGCGAAGTCGCAGGCGTCGGCGGGCGGGTGCGCGCCCTCGCTCCCGATCGGCGGCACGCTGAACAGGAACGCGTCGAGCGAGAACGTGGTGTGCACGTGGAGGTCGCCGAACAGGATCTGCTTCGGCTTCCACACGCCGACCCCGGTGGCGGCCTCGGCGAGCGCCTTCCGCTCCGCGGCGATCGCGGCTGCCGGCCGGTCCGCGGCGACCGGCTCGCCCTTCCCTTCGTGCGCGCCGAACCAGCCCTTGCCCGCCGCCCACGTCAGCAGCACGCCCGCGGCGAAGAGCCCGAACAGCGCGAGGCCCAGCTTGCGCAGCACGCGATCCCCTCCCGGTCCTGCGCCGCGCACGCTATCACAGCACCGCACGCCCGGAGGTCATATGCTCCGCCTTCACACCTGGACCACGCCGAACGGCCGGAAGATCTCGATCGCGCTCGAAGAGCTCGGCCTGCCCTACGAGGTGCGCCGCGTGAACCTTCAGGCGGAGGAGCAGCTCCGCCCCGAGTTCCTCGCGCTGAATCCGAACCACAAGATCCCCGTCCTCGAGGACGGCGACCTTGTCGTGTGGGAGTCGGGCGCGATCCTGCTGCACCTCGGCGAGCGTCACGATCCCGAGGGCCGGATCCTCCCGAAGGACCCGCGCCAGCGCCTCGCCGCGATCCAGTACGCCTTCTTCCAGACCGGCGGCATCGGCCCGAATCTCGGCCGCCTCGGCGCCGCGCTCCGGAAGCCCGGCGACAAGAACCAGGAGATGATCGACCTCTTCACGGCGGAGGTGCGCCGCCTGATCGGCGTGCTGGACCGCATCCTCGCCGACGGCCGCCCCTACCTCGCGGGCCCCTACTCGATCGGCGACATCATGCACTACCCGTGGCTCTCGATCCTGCTCGGCCTCGGCGCGAAGGACCTCACCGAGCAGAAGCGCGTCGTCGCCTGGCTCGAGCGCATCGGCGCGCGCCCCGCGGTGCAGAAGGGCATGCGCGTTCCCGAGTAGCTCGCCGAGGAGCTCCCGGTCGACGAGCCGCGCGCGCTCGGCACCTGCGTGCTGCTGGGCGCCGCCTTCGCGCTGCCGCCTCGTGAACAACCCGCTCGGCCTCGCGCCCGGCCCACTGCTGGTCGGTGCGCTGTCGGACTCGTTCGACCTCGGCGTCGCGATGGCGGTCGCGCCGGGGGTCTCTCGCCGCCGCCGCCTGCTTCGCGGCGCTTCGAGGGCGAGCGGGCGCGGTAGCGCCTCCGCAAGCCCCCGCCGCGCGACTCGTCACGAACCCGCGTGGCTCACGTGGATCGGCGACGACCAGGCTCGCGGCTCGGCCTCCGAGAGGCAGTCGTCCGCCGGCGCGTTCGCGCCGCACGGCGCGATCTCGACGCAGCGGCCGCTCTGGTCGTAGCGGCAGCCGAGCGGGTTCGTCCCATGGACGAGGGCGTCGGGCGCCTCGAGGGCGCGCACGTAGTAGACCGCGTCCCGCCCGGCGCCCGCGAAGTCGGCGTCGGCGAACTCGACCACGCAGCCCGAGCCGTCGGCCGGACAGGGGAGGACACGCCACGGGTCTTCGACCAGGCCGTCCACGGGCTCGTCGGGCGCGATCTGCGGACGGATGCGCACGACCTCGATGCGCGTGATCGGGCGGCGCTTCTCGCTCGGGTGGTAGCACTCACCTCGACAGATGCGCTCGACGCGTGCCTCGCCGAGCGCGTCGAGGACTTGCTCCGGGCAGCCCGGCTCCTGCTCGAAGGAGCCGATCGCGCGCACGCGGAAGCGCGGGTTCTCGCTCCGCGTCGTCGTGGAGCCCATCGGAAGCGACATGGCGTCATCGATCAGATCGAACCAGAGGAGGGTGCGCCGGCCGCTCGTCGCATAGACCTCCTTGCGCTGCAGCGCCTCCCAGATCGAGCCGCGGTCGCGGCCCGCGGAATGGACGGCGACCAGGCCGCCCGTCACGAAGTACGCCGCCGCCCGCTCGACCTCGAAGAGCTGGAGCGGGCTCTCGCCGCGGCTCTCCCAGGGGACCGACTCGGCGGCCGGCTCGTCGGCCTCGTTGCTCGAGCCGAACACGCCCCCGCCCCCGAGGCCCGACCGCCCGCGGCGTCCGGGGCCATCGGTCATGTCGCCCCGCGCGAACTCCTTGTATCCCGTCCCCGGGCGCGCCGTGTGGTTGTCGCTCGAGCCGATGAAGCCGAAGTCGAAGCGCTTCGGGCGCGCGGGGTCGCTGAAGTCGCGGATCGCGAGCATGTACTGGGCCGAACCGAGGGGACGGTAGTTGAAGGCGGGCTGGAACATGTCCGGCGCCTGACCCGCGTCCAGCCAGTCCGTCGCCCGGTAGCCCGGCAGCGTCTTCCAGCCGGCCTGGAACGCGGCGACGTAGTTCGTGCGCGCCTGCTCCGCGCGGCCCGCGCACTCCGCGGCGCTCTCGCCGAGCTGCTTGCAGCGCGCCTCGACGAGCTCGCCGGCGCGCCAGCAGCTCGGGAGGTAGCCGTCCTTCGGGGCCGGACACGTGAGCGCCCCGTCGGCGGCCACCTCGACCGGCCGCCAGCTCGGGAGCTGCTCCGAGTTCCCGTGCCCCGAGTACACCTCGACGAGCGTCTGGCGCGCGGGATCGTGGCCGGGGAGCTGCTTGCGCCAGTCGGAGCCGGCCGGCGTGTAGAGGCCCCACGCCGTGCCGTGCGGGATCACGATCGACTCGAATCCCCAGTCGTCGAGCTTCTCGAACAGCCCCTCCGGCGTCGGGGCCGACTCGAGGCAGTCGGCCGGCAGGTCGCGAACCGGGACGTCGTCCGGACAGCGCTCGGCCGCGGATACCTCGCGGATCAGTCGTACGAAGCTGCGGCCGCGCTCGCCGCCGGCCGTGGCGAGGGCCGCGCGCGCGAAGAACGGCAGGCCGAACCCGCTGCCCGTCGCTGGGCCGCGCGAGGCGATCGGTCGCAGGGGGATCTCGTCGTCGTCCGTCCCGCGGAGCACCACGTTCTTGTGGCCGTAGTGGTCGTCCGGCGTGCTGCCGATCTGGCTCCATTCCCAGCCGAGGTAGGTCACGAGGTCGGGGTCCGCGGAATCTCCAGCCACCGCGTTGCACTCGCGCACGGAGTCCACCGTCTTGCGCCAGAGGTCCGCGGTCAGGTTCTCGGCGTGGTCGTTGATCGACCAGAAGTCGAGCGCCGAGCAGAAGCGCGCGAAGTCGCAGGCGTCGGCCGGCGGGTGGGTCCCGGCGCCACCCGCGATCGGCAGGCTCCCCAGGAAGGCGTCGAAGCTGAAGGTCGTGTGAACGTGGAAGTCGCCGAACAGGACCTGCTTCGCCGGCGAGGCGCCGAGGAGCCGCGCAGTCTCCGTCTGGCGGGCCGCGCGCTCCTGCGTCGTCGCAACGGGGCGCGCCTCGCGGTGGACCGTGCCGGGCTGCTCGTCACTCCCGAGCCAGCCGCTCGTTGCGGCCATCAGCCAGAGGATGGCGCCGACGAGGACCGTGAGGATGGCCAGCGACACGCGCTTCATCTCTTCTCCTGGCAACGGTTCGGATTCTTGTGGCACTCGTCGTGCCACAATGCTACTCCAGCCGCGACGGGAGAGCCGGCCGTGTCGCACATCGCCGAAGAGATCCCCGCGCACCTCCGCGCCGAAGCGGATGCGGTCCGCGCGTGGCTCTCGGCGCAGCAGGGCAGCGCGTTCGAGGTGACCGGCATCGTGGATCCCGACGCCGCGGCCCCGGTTGCCTCGGGACCCTCGTCGCGCGAGCTCCAGCTGATCCTCTGCGGCGTCCGCGACGGGCAGGACGTCTGCCTGCGCGAGCGCTTCCGGGTGTCCCGCGCGAACGGCGGATTCGACGTGGCGTTGCTTCGGGACGAGACGCCCGCCGTCGGGTCGCCTGCACCGCTGCTCGATCCGCCGATCGGCGTGCGCGCGTGGTGGTTCGACGAGGTACTCCCGAAGCACGCGTTCACCGTGCTGCTCTTCTACCGCAGCTTCTGGTGACCGCCCTGTCGCCGCGAGTTGCGCGGCTACGGTGAGCACGGCGTAACCGACGCGATCCGCCGGGCGGGCGGTGAGGTGTATGCGATCACGAGTGAGCCGCAGTCCCTCGCGACCAACGCACAGGAAGACTGGAAGACGGGCCTCGTGCACGTCGGCGATCCGCACCAGGAGATCGCGGACCGGTGCGCCAGCCGTGGCTGGCTCTCGCTCTTCAAGAACGAGTTCCCGGATCGCGCGCGCCGGTCTCTCTCGGGCTGGGTGTCGCATCCGAAGGGCTACTTCCAGCCCGGCCTGCTCGCGCTCTCACGCGAAGGGCGGGTGTTGTACCGCTGGCGCTGCCGACCCGACCGCAGGAACGCCGGGGGCGCGATCGCACGACCGCTTCCCGGCCACGTCTGGCAGCGCGTGCGGGCAGCGCTCGCCGAGCCCGCCGACGCACCGTACGACGACGCTCCGGTTCTCGATTCGCCCCACGTCCCGTGGCCCCTCTTCGTCACCCTGCTGCTCGCGAACGGCTGGTTCCTCCGCCCCGTCGGCTTCGATCAGAGACCGGGGGTCGACACCGTGCCGAAGCGGCAACGCAACGCACTGCTTCGGATTCCGCTGTTCGCAGCGCTGTGGATCGCGGCAGCCTGGGTGTTGCCCGTCTGGGGCGTGGCGCTGCTGTTCGTGGCCTGGCTGGCGCTGATCGTGCCGGGCATCCGCATGGTGAATGCGAGCTTCCAGAACGTCGGGCCGGAGGAAGAGCCGGCCAGCCGCCGCGGCGCGCGCGCAGCCAGGAGGGCGTCGTGAGCCGGATCCTCGGCGCCCCGTCGCGATGAAGGCGCTGCGAACCCCGGACGAGCGGTTCGAGCACCTGCCGGGTTACCCGTTCGCGCCCCACTACGTGGAGGTCGACGACCCGGACGGCGGCGCGCTGCGGATGCACTTCGTCGACGAGGGGCCCCGCGATGCGCCGCCCGTCGTGCTGCTGCACGGCGAGCCGACCTGGTCCTACCTCTACCGCAAGATGATTCCGGGTCTGCTCGCCGCGGGTCAGCGCGTGATCGCGCCCGACCTGATCGGCTTCGGGCGCAGCGACAAGCCGACCGAGCAGTCGGACTACAGCGTCGCGCGACACGTCGGCTGGGTGCGCCAGCTCATGCAGCGGATCGAGCTGCGCGATGCGACCTTCTTCGGGCAGGACTGGGGGAGCCTGATCGGCTTCACCGCGGCGCTCCACGAAGCCGATCGCTTCCGCGCGATCGTCGCCGCGAACGCGGCGCTCCCCGATCCGGCGCATCTGGAGCGGATGGCCGCCGCGCAGCAGCGGTCGCCCGATCCCGGAGCGTTCGCCCGCTGGCAGGCGTACGCCGCCTCCGTCGACGCGCTCGACGTCGGGGGCATGCTGGCTGGGTCCTTCGGCGGCTTCGGCATCGCGCTCGGCCGCGCGCGACTCTCGGCGGCCGAGCGCGCCGCGTACGACGCGCCCTTCCCCGACAAGCGCTACCAGGCCGGCGCCCTGGTGTTCCCCTCGCTCATCTCGCCCGAGCGGCTCGGGCCGGAGGGCGCGGCCTTGTTCCACGCCGCCTGGCGCGTCCTCGAGAGATGGGAGCGGCCCTTCCTCACCGCCTACGGCAAGGCCGACCCCATCCTCGGCTCCTTCGACACGATCTTCCAGGAGCACGTGCCGGGCGCGCGGGGCCAGCCGCATCGCGCGTTCCCGCAGGGCCAGCACTTCATCCAGGAGGAGGAGCCCGACGCGCTCGTCGAGGTGATCCTCGAGGCGGCGGAGCGGGGGCGCATCGCCGAGGCCCGGCCGTGAGGGTCGTCGCCATCCTTCTGGGACTCGTCGTGCTGGTGGCCGGCTCCGCCATGCTCTGGCAGCACTGGCGCTACCTCCGGCTGCGACGCGACATCGTCCAGGACCACCAGCCCGTCTTCCACTCGCCCGGCGTCTTCCACGTCCTGATCTTCCTCGAAGCGGCGCCGGGCGCGGACGCCGTCGAGGAGGTGCGGACCCTGAAGCGCGCCACCGAGGGCTCCGAGGCCCGCTGGATCTACGCGGGGAAGGTCGTGCTCACCGCCGTCGCGTCGTCGCAGATCGGCGAGAAGGACTGGAGCGCCATCGTGCTCCTCCAGTACCCGTCGCGCGCGGCCTACGACCGCCAAGCGCAGTCGGAGCCCCTGCGAACGGCGCTCGGACGCTTCCGGGAGGTCTACACGCAGGGCTTCCAGCGCTGGCCCCTCGCGAGCGCGCTGCTTCCCCAGCTCTTCCTCGCCCAGCGGGTGGGACAGATCCTTCGCGGCCGGCCCTCGCACTTCCCGTTCGTGCGGTCCGGGCGCGCGGACGCGGTGCCCCAGGCCGAGGCCTACGCGCAGCGGCTGCGCGCGGAACGCGAGCTCGGGGCGAAGGCCGTCGTGATCGTGAACCTCATCAAGCGAGGCACACCGGAGCAGCAGGCCGCCGATCGCCGCTACGGGGCCTCCATGTTCGGCGCCATGGCCGAAGGCGGGTACGGACCCATGCACGTCGGCCGCGCCGTCCGCATCGAGCGTGACTACGACTTCGGCGCGGTCGTGCTCGTCTACTACCCCGGCGTCGATTTCTTCGCCGAGATGGTGCAGAGCGAGTTCTTCCAGGGCATCGTGGGCGACAAGCAGCTCGGCGACACGCAGGCCAGCATCACGGTGCCGATCCTGGATCGGCTCTAGGCATTGCTAGCCTGCCCGGCTATGCGGGTCGGCATCTTCGGGGCGACGGGTCAGGTCGGCGGCGTGATGCGCGAGGTCCTCGCCGAGCGCGGGTTCCCGGTCGACGAGCTGCGGCTTTTCGCGTCCGAGCGGTCCGCGGGCTCGAAGGTCGCGTGGCAGGGACGCGACGTCGTCGTCGAGGATGCCGCCACGGCCGACTACGCCGGCCTCGACATCGCTCTCTTCTCCGCAGGCGCGACCGCGAGCCGCGCGCTGGCTCCGCGCGTTGCCGCCGCCGGCGCGACGGTGATCGACAACTCATCCGCGTGGCGGATGGACCCCGACGTGCCGCTCGTCGTGCCCGAGGCCAATGCGCACGCGCTGGCAAGGATCCCGAAGGGCATCGTCGCGAACCCCAACTGCACCACGATGGTGGCGATCCCGGTGCTCAAGCCGCTCGATCGCGAGGCGGGCCTCGTGGCGCTGGTCGTCAGCACCTACCAGGCCGTGTCGGGCGGCGGGCGCGCGGGGGTCGCCGAGCTCGACGAGCAGATCCGGAAGGCCGGCAGCGCGGCGCCGCGGCTGGCCCACGACGGCCGCGCGGTCGATCCCGGCGTGCCCCGCAAGTTCCGCGCGCCGATCGCCTACAACGTCGTGCCGCTGAACTACACGCTGATCGACGACGACTCGGGCGAGACGGACGAGGAGCGGAAGCTCGCGAACGAGGCCCGGAAGATCCTCGAGCTGCCGGATCTGCTGGTGTCGGGGCTCTGCGTGCGCGTGCCCGTGTACACCGGCCACTCCCTCTCGATCAACGCGCGGTTCGCGCATCCGCTCAGTCCCGAGCGCGCCACCGAGATCCTGTCGCGCGCACCCGGCGTGCAGGTGCGCGAGATCCCGACGCCGCTCGAGGCCGCGGGCATCGACGACAGCCTCGTCGGTCGCATCCGTCGCGACCCCACCGTAGAGAACGGCCTCGCGTTCTTCGTGTCGGGCGACAACCTGAGGAAGGGCGCGGCGCTCAACGCCGTCCAGATCGCCGAGGCGCTGCTGGCGCGGGGCTGACGGCGCGATCCCGCGAGCGGCTCTCGCGCGCCGCGGCGGCGCATACCGAGGCCGCGGGCGGCCGTGCAGAGGCAGGCGCGGAAGAGGTGGCCGACGTCCGCGGGCGGGTGCCGCGCGCGAGCGGGGCGATGCGCGCTCTTCACGGCGGACTACCCCCTCTCCGCCGCGAGCCGGGCGCGGGTGAGGCGGTGGCGATCTCGGGGCGTACCCGCCGCGCCGGTGCTCGGACGGCATCGACAACGACGGCGACGGGCTCATGGACCTCGCCGACCCGCACTGCACACACCTCGACCACACGAAGGAGTCGCCGCCCCGCCCGCCGAGCTTCGGCTGCGGCCTCGCGCCCGAGCTGCTCTGGCTGGTGAGCGCGCTCGCGCGGAGGCGGCGCGCCGCAGCGGCGACGAGGTAGGCCGACTCCACGACCACCCTCACGCGCTGGCCCGCGGCGGGCGCCACCTTCGGCCGGCAGCGCCGCAGCCGCTTGAATCCCGCCTACGGTCGCCTCCAGCCCCCCTGGATTGGTCGTGATGCGGGATTCTCGGACCTCAACTGAACACGAGGACTCGGAGCTAGACCGCGAGGCGCACCTCGCTGATCCCCATGCGCAGCGGGCGCTGTTGCCGCAGCCAGCTGCGCCGGATCAGGCCCTGGATCGCCTCGGAGCGGGTCAGCCACGGAACGAGCGCGAGCAGCGGCCGCATCAGCCACGGGCGCTCGCGCGCCCAGCGCTGGCCGCGGGCCTCGCGGTACTGGAGCGTTTGGGCGGCGACCGCTGCGCGCTCGCGCGCCGGCTGGATGGCGGCGAAGGGGGCGTCGGCGCCGGCGCCGGCGCGAATGGCCGGCACCAGGTGATTCGCGGCGACGACCGCGTCGCGCAGCGCCAGGTTGATGCCCTGTGCCCGGATCGGAGACATGGGATGTGCGGCGTCGCCCAGCAGGAGCATGCCGGGCGCATGCCAGCTCCGACAGCGCCCGACCACGACGTCGAGCAGCGAGGGGCCCTCGAGCGCCGCGCGCTGGGAGAGCAGATGGGCGTCCAGCGGCGCCGGCATCAGGGCGGCGCACTCGGCCAGCCAGTCGCGTTTGCGCGCATGGAGCCAGCCGCCCTTCGGCAGCAGCCACGCGATCTGCCAGCGCCCGTCCCACGACGTGTAGGCGAGCGCGACGCGAGCGCCGGAGGCGAAGATCTGGATGGGATTCTGCCCGGCGAGATCCGGGGGCGGCGCCGTCTTGAACCAGAGCACGTCGTAGGACTCGTTCAGCAGCTGCAGCTCGAGGCCGGCGCGTTTTCGGACCAGCGAGCTGCGGCCGTCGGCGCCGATCACCAGGTCCGCCTCGAGCCACCCCTCTCCGGCCGACCGCGACACCCGCAGGCCGCTGACGCGGTCGCCGCGGCGCAGCAGGTCGCGAACCGTCACGCCCGCCTCGAAGCGGAAGCTCGGGTGGCGCCGGGCCTCTCCGATCAGGGCCTCGAGCAGCGCCGGCTGCGACACGATCCGGAGGCCGAGGTCGCCGAGCTCGCGGCTCGGCTCCACGATGTGCAGGATGCGGATGCGATCGAGGTGGATGGACCAGGCGTCGATCGGCTGACCAGGCAGCTCGCGCAGCTTTTCGCGGAAGCCCATCTGGTGCAGCACCTCGAGACCGAGCGGCATCAGGCCTTCGCCCCGGAAGACCCGCTGGAAGTCGGTCTCCCGCTCGAGCAGCACCACCTCGACGCCGTTGCGAGCGAGCAGCAACGAGACGGCCGCCCCTGCCGGACCGGCCCCGACCACCGCGATGCGCATCTCCACATCTCCCCTCGTCGGCCTGGCCAGAGATCCCGGGGGGATCGGCCATGCTGCGGGGTTCTCGGACCTCGAAGCCCCTCGGAGTTCTCATCCGTGGCAGATCGGGCAGTCGCTCAGCCCTTCGCGCGAACGCGCGCGGCAGCTCGAGGCACGCGCGCTCCGGAAGCTCCGCGACACACAATCCGCGCCAGCTCCAGGCGCTTCGCCCCTACTTCATCGACACGAAACGCTGCACGTGCGAGTCAACGTCATCCTCCGACTCCCGCCGTGCGAACAGGCGCCCGAACACTTCGAGCGAGACGAGCTTGCCAGTATGGACGGATTGGCTCTCGTCCAATGTGGCGTCCGCGACTGCCCGGTTGAGACTCAATAGCTCGGAGACGTACCCATCCTTGAAGAACCCTCTCCTGACCTGGAAGAATCTCGGTCCGTAGGTCGGGAAGGGGTTCTTTGGATTCCTCGCCAGCCTTGGCGGAAGACACCGTTCGGCGGCCTTGCGCAGAATGAACTTGTCTTTCAGAAAGGGATGCCTCTTGTCATGAAGGCTTGCTGTCCAACGTATCTTCCATTTCGTAGGAAGGTTCACCCCGAACCGAATCAGCTCCTCATCCAAGAATGGAAAGCGTGACTCGATGGAAGCAGTCATCCCCATCCGATCGTTGCGATGCAAGAGTGCATAGACGTTCGTGCGTAGGACATCGAGTGTTGTGGAGCTGAGCTTCGCATCCTCTGCGGAGAAGCTCTCGAGAGCTGCGCTAGCCTCCGCCTGAAACTTCCTTTGTTCGCACCCTTCTTCGATCAAGCTCTCGATGAATTCTCTCTGCTCATGCCGCGCCTGCTTCGACCGGCCGATCAGCTTCTGCAGAATCCCCGTGAGACCGGGAAACTTCGCCTTGAGCCATTGGCGAGACATCCACGAGTACCCGAGAAAGAGCTCATCAGCCCCTTCTCCGGTCAGCACAGGCTTGACACCCTCGCTTCTGGCCAGACGGGCAACGTTCATCAGGGCAGCTGCTTCGTGATTGTGAATGACTGGAGATTCATTGTGCCAGGTGACATGGACCAGATCCCTGACCAGCATCTCAGGAGAGAATCGATAGTCACTCAGCGGTAGATCGATCGATCGTGCCAAGGCTTGCGCCGACCCGAACTCCGAGAGCTTCCCGAGGATGTTCGCGGTGAACAGATTCACGTTCGACCCCGCATCCTTGACCAGCGCAGCCACCAGACTCGAGTCGACACCCCCACTCACGAACACTCCCATCGGAACATCGCCCATCAGCATGCTCCGAACGCTCTCCTTCATCCTCTCCAGGAACATCTCCTGGGCCGTCTGTAGATTCAATCGACCCAGCTCCCGATGATGGTTCTCGTCGACCAGATCGACCAGGCTGAAGTATCGGATGATCTTCGGAGAATCGCTTGGCTTGAACTTGAGATAGGTCCCGGGCTCGAGCGAGTTCACGTTTCGGAACAATGACGTCGTTCGGCGGATCTCTGGTCTCAGAGAGAGAGAGTACAGTGCCCTGATGGAATCTGCTTCGACGGGAACGGCGGCTGCGATCGCTTTGATCTCCGATCCGTAGAACAGGCTGCCCGCGCGATGTGTCCAGTAGAGCGGTTTGATGCCCAGTCGGTCTCGGCACAGGACGATCGTGCCCTCTCGCTTGTCGTAGAATGCAAAGGCAAACATACCATCGATGGACTTGATGGTTGCCTCGACCCCATTTCTGATCAGGCTGTGGAAGAGCACCTCCGTGTCGGAGGTCGAGCGGAAGAAGACTCCTTGCTCGACCAGGGCCCGTTTGAGGTCGAGGTAGTTGTAGATCTCCCCGTTGTAAGTCAGGACATAGCGCTCGTTGGCGAACGGCTGGTTGCCTGCTTCGGTGGGGTCGATGATGCTCAGGCGATTGTGGGCGAAGCCAGCGTTTCCAGAAATCAGGGTGGAAAAGTTGTCGGGCCCGCGGTGCTCGATGGTCTTGCCCATCCTTTCGAGGAGAGATCGGTCAACGAGCTCTCCCTTCGGGAGAATGGCACCGGATAGTCCGCACATGGATTCACCCGCGACTTCACCTGCGATCGTCTCAGCCCGAACTCCCCTAGGGATTGGTCAGAACGCGGGGTTCTAGGGCCACGAAGCCATTTCGTCGGAGCCGAGGGGGGACTTGAGGGGCCGCTGGGGAGCCCGCCGCCCACGCAAAAGGCCGATCCGCGTACGGACGAAGAGATCAGCGTGCCTGCCATGGAACGACTCCTCGACACCGTCTTCCAGTACGTCCTCGACTGGATCACGAAGGCCAAGCCGGGGACGCTCCGCCTTCGCCTAGCAGCCACCCTGAAGGAGCAGGCCCGGCGCTTTCTCACGGATGCCCGCAACGTCAAGCTGTTCCAGGACCTGTCGGAGCACGAGAAGATGCTCGCCGATCGGGTGCGCGTGGACAGCTACGAGCGCGGGATCCGCACGCACATCCGGCCCGGTGACGTGGTGGTCGATCTCGGCACGGGCACGGGCATTCTCTCGATGTTCGCCGCCCGCGTCGCGCGCAAGGTCTACGCGATCGACCACTCCGCCATGATCGACGTGGCCAGCCACATCGCGCGGGCCAACGGCGTGACGAACATCGAGTTCATCCGCTCGAACAGCCGGAAGTTCACCCCCCCCGAGAAGGTGGACGTGATCCTGCACGAGCAGATCGGCAACGATCTCTTCGACGAGAACATGGTGGAGAACGTCACGGACCTGCGCGACCGGATCCTGAAGCCGGGCGGCCGCATCGTCCCCGATCAGTTCGAGCTGTATCTGGAGCCCGTGAAGCTCAGGGACGAGTCCAGCATCCCCTTCATCTGGCAGATGAAGCTCCACGGCATCGACTTCGCCTGCGTCCGCAGCATCCAGGACGGGGCGGACGCGCTACCGCGACGCTGGGACATGCGCTGGGTGGATCCCCTGGAGGCCGACTTCCTGCTGTGCCAGCCCGAGCCGATCTGCCAGCTCGAGCTGTCCTCCGTGCGGACCCAGGATCTTCCCACGTCTCTGGACCTCACCAAGACCGTGGTGCGCGGCGGTCGCATGGATGGCCTGCTGATCTACACGAAGGTCATCTTCGACGAGAGCCGCCAGTTCGACACCCGCATGGCACCTTCGTGGGGAAAGCGGCTGCTCCGCTTCCCCGTGAGGACCTACCAGGCCGGCGAGACGATCCGGCTGCGCATCCAGATCCCCGACATCCGGGCCGTGAAGACCTGGGACATCCAGCTCGACTAGAGATTGGCCATCCGTTCCCCAGGTCGGGCGAGACCGACGAGGAGCCGAAGCTCGGGAACGAGGCCCGGTCGCCGGGCGCATCCGCCGCGACCCGAGGCGCTGCTGGCGCGGGGCTGACGGCGCGATCCCCCGAGCGGTGGACACAGAGCGGCCGGGGCCGGCCGGCCGTGCCATACTGCGCGCAGAACGGAGTCCCCGATGAGAGGTGCTCCGAAGAGCGGTAGTCCGCTCCCGGTCTCCGTCGCGCTCGCCCTGCTGCTCGTGACCTCCCCGGCAAGCGCGACCCTGATCGATCCTCTCACCCTTGCCCAGACCGTCTCGGGGCCCCAGGCATCAGGAGTGCAGGCGAGCAGCGTGCTCTCCGGCCCCATGTTCGGCGGCAGCGTGCGCTCGCTGGACGCCGGCGGGGTGCTGCCGGCGTTCTCGGTCACCGGCTCCATCGGGGGCGGGACGTTGACGCTCACCCAATCCGCGCCCGGGCAGCGCTTCGTCGACCTTGCCTGGGCACGCAGCACGCCGACCAACCTCACGGGAGGTGGAGCGTTCTCCGCCCTTCAGATCGACGTGAGCAGTTTCAGCGGTGTCACCACCTTGTTCTTCAGCGTGTTCTCCGAAGGGTCGGCGAGGTCTCAGGCCAGCCCCCGAACGCTCACCACGACAGGGCCGTTGCTCATCGACTTCGGCGAGTTCGCTGACAGCCCCACGGACGTGGCCGACATCACCCGGATCCGTCGGATCTTCATCCGCGTGCAGACGACGGGCAACGTCGTCCTCGGTCCGCTCGAGACCGTTCCCGAGCCACGCCTCGGCGTCCTCCTCGCAGCCGGCGCCGGAGCCCTTTCGTGGCTCATCCGCCGGAGCTGAGGCGGCGGCTCGTCGAGCGGGTCGGCTCCGGGCGGATCCGGTGCCAGCCGGGACCTACCCGTTCCCGCACCCCAGCACGTTCTCCGGGTCCACTGCGACCTTGAGCTTCTCGCGCCAGGCGAGCGCCGCCGGCGAGAAGACGCGCGGGAGGAAAGGCTGGCGCAGCTTCCCCACGCCATGGTGGTGCGAGAGCGAGCCGCCCGAGCGCAGGATCTCGTCGCGCGCGGCGCGCTCGAGTTCGGCATAGACCTCGCTCGCGCGCTCCACGCCCTTGTAGTGGAAGGCGAAGTAGAAGTAGATGCAGACGCCGGTGTCGTAGAGCTGGGTCACGCGGCAGCTCACGAAGGGGCGGCCCGGGAGGCCGCGCTTCGCGTGCTCCTGCCACAGACGCTGCTTCACGTTCGCGCAGAGAGTCTGCGCCTCGCTCCACGCCACCGAGGTCTCGAAGGACTCGCCGAGCACCCAGTGCTCGAGCATGAAGTCGCGGATGTAGGCGATCGCGAAGGTGAGCTGGTAGCCGCGCTCGCCGTTTTCGCCGCCGGCCTTCATGCCGCCATGGCGTGCGGCGAGCCGGTAGACGGAGCGCTCCTGCGCCTCGACCTCTTCCCGGCCGCCCTCGAAGAGCAGTGTGCAGGCGACCATGCGCTCGGGCTCGAAGCCTTTGAGCTTCGTCACGAAGGCCTTCTCGAGCCGGCCCTTCAGGGCGGCGAGGCCCGTGCGCTCCGGCCGGAGTGCCTGCCCGAACTGGAACTGGAGATTGTCCATCAGCCGCGCGCTCGCGGGCACCACGCCCGAGCGCTGCACGGCGCGCAGGAACGCGAAGCCGGCCTCGAAGTCGCGGAACAGCACGGAGCCGAAGCGGCGCAGCCCGGGGAGCGGGAACACCTTGGTGACGGCGCTCGTCACGACGCCGAGCCGGCCCTCGGAGCCGATGAGCCAGCGCGCCGGGTCGGCGCCCACCGACTCGCGCGGCGCCGCGACGCGCGCGAGCGCGCCTTCGGGGGTGCGCGCCGAGATCGAGAGCACGAGGTCCTCGATGTTCCCGTAGCGGTTCTTCTTCATGCCGCTGGCGTTCGTCGCAATCCAGCCGCCCAGCGTCGAGAGCTCGATCGAGTCGGGCTCGTGGCCGAGCGTGAAGCCGTGGCGGCCGAGCTGCTCCTCGATCTCGGTC
>Ga0187892_10007395_pt1 | contig 15678 bp, 15 predicted proteins | sample MA1701073metaG_FD_139345 | JGI IMG/M metagenome (GOLD analysis project Ga0187892, IMG submission 139345) | Bio-ooze microbial communities from a basaltic lava cave in the Kipuka Kanohina Cave System on the Island of Hawaii, USA - MA170107-3 metaG ... | reverse complement strand
GGTCGAGGAGCGGCTCGCGGGGGTGCAGGAGGTGCTGGAGAGGCGAACGGAGCGCTCGGCGCTGCTGCTTCGTGCCTTGCTCGGGAAGATCGAGCTGGAGCCTGCGAAGGGCGAGATCGGGCGACCCTACTACGTGGCCCGGACCTCGCTCGACACCCTGGCGCTGCTCGCCCCGCCGCCGGGCCAGGCCGGCCCGGAAGGCGGTTCGAATTCTTTGCGATGGTGGATGTGGTCGTGGCTGAACTCGAGTCCGTCGCCGGCGCCCCGCAGGACCCGCCGGCGGACCAGCTCCTCCACGCCCTCGGCCGCGTTGCGCTCGGACATGTCCGCCGCCCGCTGGACGAGGGCGAAGTCGAACTGCCGGCCGATCACGGCGGCCACCGCGACGAGCCGGCGGGCGCGCTCGGAGAGGCGGTCGAGGCGCTGCTGGACGAGACGGCGGACGCGCGCCGGCAGCGGCAACCGCTGGGCCCCCGAGACCGTCTGCCCCTCGCGGAGGGCGTGCATGACCTCGACCACCACGAAGGCGTTGCCGTCGCTGACCCGCCACACGTCCTGGGCGAGGTGCGTGACGAGCGGGCCGGACAGCCCGGGCGGCGCCAGCGCCTGGACGAGGGCGGCCGTCTCGGCGCGGGACAGCGGGGGCACGGGCAGCCGCGTCAGCTCCCCGCTCGCCTCCAGCTCGTCGAGCGACTGGCGCAGGAGCCCCACGTCCGCCAGCTCCTCCTCCCGGACGGTGGCCACCGCCAGGAGCGGGATCTCGTGCAGCCGCCGGCCGAGGAAGGCGAGCAGCCGGACGCTCATCTCGTCGGCCCAGTGGACGTCCTCCAGGACGACCACGAGGGGCTGGCGGCGCGTGAGCCGCTTCAGGAGCTCGCTGATGGCCTCGAAGGGATAGCGCGGGTCTCCGCCGCTCCGGCCCGCCGGCGCCTCGCCCGCCGGAGCGCTCGACGGCGCGCCCGTGCTGGACAGCTCGGGCAGGAGCCGGCCCAGCTCGTCGCGCCAGCCGGGCTCGATCGTGTCGAGCACGTCCCGCTCCTCGACCACCCGGCCCGACCGCAGCGCGTCCACCCACGGGGCGAACGCCAGGATCCGCTCGGTCTCGTAGCAGCGGCCGACGAGGACGCGCCCGTGCCGGCTGGTGGCCGCCGCCGTCAGCTCGCTCACCAGCCGGCTCTTGCCCGCGCCCGCCTCCCCGATCAGGGCGACCAGCCGTCCGTGCCCGGACAGCGCCGCGTCGAGCGCCTCCCGGAGCCGGGTCAGGTCCCGCTGGCGGCCCACCAGCGGCGGCTCCCAGCCGGGGAGCGGCTCGATGAGCTCGGGTGGGTGGGGAAGGGGTGATCCCGCGGCGACGGCGAGCGGCTCGCTCCGCGGCTCGGACCTCACGTGCGCACGCCGTCGCAGGATCTCGTGGTAGAGCGCCTTCGTCTCGGCCTCGGGCTCGGTGCGGAGCTCCCGCTCGAGCGTGGCGACGCAGAGCTGGTACTGGCGCAGGGCCGAGGCCCGCCGCCCCGAGTCGGCGTAGAGCTGCATGACGACCCGGTGGACCGACTCCTGGAGCGGGCCGAGCCGGAGCAGCCGCAGCGCGGTCTGCACGGCGGCATCGCCTGCTCCCACCGTGCGCTGGCGGGCCAGGAGCCCCGCCAGGGCCTTGAGGGCCGTCTCGCGCAACCGCTCCCGCTGCTCGAGCAGCCAGTCCTCGAACGGCTGCTCCGCCACGCCCAGCCCATCGAGGAAGTCGCCCTGGTAGAGGGCGGCCGCCTCGGCGAGCGCCTTGGGCGTGCCCTCGGCCGCGCGCAGCTCGAGCTCGTGCGCGTCCACCGTCACGGCGGCGGGGTCGAGTATGACCGCCTCGGCGTCCACGGTGAGGGGCGGCGGATGGGCGCCCCCGAGGCTCTTCCGGAGGGCGTAGAGGGTCTGACGCAGGCTGGTCCGCGCCGTGGTCTCCGCGGTGCTGCCCCAGAGCAGGCTGGCCAGCTTGTCGCGGGGGTGCGCCGCGCCGGGGGGCACCGCGAGGTAGGCCAGGAGGGCCCGGGCCTTCCTGGTCGGGAGGGTGAGCGGGGTGAGCGGGTCCAGGCGCGCTCTAAAGCCGCCCAGCAGCGTCAGATTCAGGCGAGACATCGCGGGGCCCCCGACCCCGCTCACGATACCACGCGGCCGGGGACGCGAGCCACCCGGCCGGCGGCGACGAACTTTTCACGCCGGGCTCTACGGTCCGCTCACGGGTCGCGCTGTACACATGACCTCTGGGTATCGACCCCGACGACCGGACCGGGGGGCGGGTGGACCTCCCAGGAGTTCCGGACGGCGTGCCGCCACCGATAGACGACGGGAGGAGCGATGGTTCGCGACTGGAGCAACGACACGGAGCCGCCCGGCCGCCCCCGCCGCCCGGAGGAGCGGGGGCCGCGGATGGTGTGGAAGCTCGACCGGCGGCGCCCCATCGACGCCGTGATCGACTACTTCGGCGAGTGGCGCGAGGACGCCGCCCCGCGGTGGCGTCGCGGCCACGACTGGGGGCGGGGGGGGCGCGACCTCGAGGGGGCCGCCGCCTCGCCGGCCACCGGGGTCGACCGGCTGACGGGTTGACCGGCTGACAGGAGGACACGCATGTTCGAGAGTCCGGCCGCCAACGCGAGAGCGGCCAGGCTGGACGTCGACGCCGACCTCATGCGCGCGCTCCGTCTGGACGATCCCGGCGCCACCGACCAGCTCGTCGAGCGCTACGGCGACCGCGTCTACCGGCTCGCCTTCCGCATCACCGGGCTGCGGGAGGACGCGGAGGAGGTGGCCCAGGATGCGCGGTGGACGGCCGCCCGGAGGATCGACACCTTCCGGGGGGCGTCGGCCTTCGGCTCCTGGATGTACCGCATCACCGCCAACGCCGCGTACCAGAAGCTGCGGGCTCGCCGCCGGCGGGGACCGGAGATCGCCCTCGACGAGGCCCTGCCCCCGCTCGACGCGGAGGGACGCACGCTCACGCCCATCGAGGACTGGTCGAGCCGGGTCGGTGAGCACGCGGTGCAGGAGGAGATGCGCCAGGTCCTGACCGACGCCATCGACGCGCTGCCGCCGGACTACCGGACGGTCCTGGTGCTGCACGACGCCGAGGGGGTCTCGAACCCCGACATCGCCGCGGCACTGGGCCTGAGCCTCCCGGCGGTGACGTCCCGCGTCCACCGCTCGCGGCTGCTCGTGCGCCAGCGCCTGGCCGAGTACTTCGCGTCCGCCCGGATGCCCTGAGCGTCCTGCATCATCCACCCCGGCCGGCCCGTGGCCGACCGCGCGGCCGGCCGGGCGAGCCGATCACCACGGAACGGAGGACGACGATGCTGAGCGAGGCCGACAAGGCCCACGGGTGGCTGCACCAGCTCCCGGGCGAATGGACCTCCGAGGGCGAGGCCACGATGGAGGCGGGCCGGCCGCCGGAGCGCGTCACGGGGGTCGAGCGGGGCGACGACGGGACGCGGCGCCGGTTCATGACGGCGACCTATCGCCGCACGCGATGAGCCCACACGCCCCGGAGCCCGCGCCGGCCAGCCGGCGACACCGACGTCCAGGAGGCCCCGCGATGCCCTGGAAGCAGCCGGCCTCGGCCGACCCCTCACCGGATCCCCTCGCGCTCGCGCGACCGGAGCTCCCGTCCACCACGGAGGCGGCCGACGGCGCGAGGCCGGCGGCCCACGACCCGCGCTCCGGGTCCCCCGACGGGCACCGCCCGCCCCCGCGGCACGGTCGGGCCCGGGCGCCCCGCCAGAAGCCGTTCGTCACCGACGGGCCGTTCGTCGAGACGCGCGAGCTCCTGGCCGGCTGATCCGAAGGCCGGCCGTCTCCTCGGTCAGGCGAGGCGCGTCCGAGGGTCCAAGAGGTCACGCAGGGCGTCCCCGACCACGTTGAGGGCCAGCACCATGGCGAAGATCGCGAAGCCGGGCAGGAGCACGACGTGCGGGCTCAGGATGACGAACTGCCGGCCGGTGGCGAGCATGCTGCCCCAGTCGGCGGTGGGCGGCTGGGTCCCGAGCCCGAGGAAGGACAGCCCGGCCGTGGTCAGGATCTTCGCCCCGACGTCGAGGCTGAAGGCCACCACCACCGGCGAGAGGAGGTGCGGCACCACGTGGCGCGCGAGGATGCGCCGGTCGGGGCTGCCGAGCGCGCGCGCCGCCTCCACGAACTCGCGCTCCCGCACCGACAGCACCACGCCGCGCACGAGCCGCGCGTAGATGGGGAAGCCCACGATGGCGATGGCCACCATGGCGTTCCGGAGCCCGGGCCCGAGCCCGGCCACGATGGCGATGGCGAGCAGGATGAACGGGAAGGCCATCAGCACGTCGGTGAGCCGCATGATGAGCGACTCGAGCCAGCCGCGGTAGTAGCCGGCCAGGAGCCCGAGCGACACGCCGAGGAGCATGGCCGCCGCCGCCGTGCCCACGCCGGCGAGGAGGGAGACGCGGGCGCCCCACACCAGCCGGCTCAGGAGGTCGCGGCCGAACTCGTCGGTGCCGAGGGGGTGCCCCGCGCTGCCGAGCCCCTCGAGACGCTTCGCGGTGTCCACCGCGTCGGGGTCCGCCAGCGGCAGCCAGGGCGCGCCGACGGCGCCGCCCACGGCCAGGACGATGACGGCCAGCGCGGCGACGGCGAGGCGGTTCTTCCGGGCCACGTGGCGCACGGGCGGCTCACTCGTACGCGATGCGCGGGTCGAGCCAGGCGTAGAGGGCGTCCACGGCCAGGTTCACGAGGACGAACGACAGCGCGATCACGAGCACCCCGCCCCGCACGAGGGGCACGTCGCGCGCGAGGATGCCCTGCACCACCAGGGTGCCCACCCCCGGCCACGTGACGATGGGGATCAGCGCGTTCTTCAGCGCGTGGCGCCAGACCACCACGCGCTCGCCGACCCCCTTGGCGCGGGCGGTGCGCACGTAGTCCTGGCCCAGCGTCTCGAGCATGGTGGCCCGGGTGAGCCGGGCGATGATGGTGACGGAGGCGGCCGCCAGCGTCACCGCCGGGAGCACCAGGTGGGCGAGGAGGTCGCGCAGCCCCCCGCCGCCGTAGGGCGCGTACATGCCGGAGGCGGGCAGCCAGCCGAGCCACAGGGAGAAGACCACCATGAGCACGATGCCGAGCCAGAACACCGGCATGCTCGCCCCGAACAGGGAGGCGACGGCCGAGCAGCGGTCGAGGAGGGAGCCGGGCCGGGTGGCCGAGGCGATCCCGAGCGTGATGCCGCCGAGGGTCGAGAGCAGGAGGGCGGTCCCGGTGAGGAGCAGGGTGGCCTTGAAGCGCTCCAGCACCTCGCCCAGGACCGGGCGCTTCATCCAGATCGAGCGGCCGAGGTCGCCCCGGACGACGTGCCCGATCCACGTGAGGTACTGGACGTGGAGCGGCTGGTCGAGCCCGAGCTGGCTCCGGAGCCGGGCGAGGTCCTCCCGGTTGGCGTTGGCGCCCAGCATGATCTCGGCCGGATCGCCCGGCGCCAGGTGCAGCACCATGAACACGATCACCGACACCCCGAGCAGCACGGGTCCGAGATGCAGGAGCCGGCGCGCGAGGAAGCGGCCCACGGCCGCGGCGGCCTCCGCTAGCGCAAGCTGACCGTCTCCACCCGGAGGTCGAAGCTCGGGTGCAGCTTGAAGCCCTGCACCCGCTTCGAGGTGGCCGCGATCTGGACCTCGTGGTCCACGAAGACCCACGGCGCGTCCTCGACGAGGAGGCGCTGCGCCTCGCGGTAGAGGGCGGCCCGCTTGGTCTGGTCGGTGACCTGGCGCGCCTCGGTGAGGAGCGCGTCGAACTTCGGGTTCTTGTACATGGCGCGGTTCGGGCCGTTGGGCGTCCACTGACTCGAGTGCAGCAGCGGGTACAGCACCATGTCCGGGTCCTCGGAGCCGGCCGCCCACGAGAGCGCGAACAGCTCCTGCTCGCGGGTCCGCAGCTTGGCGATGTACGCGCCCCACTCCATGGTCTGCAGCGTCACGTTCACGCCGACGGCGCGGAAGTTGGACTGCATCACCACCGCCATGGCCACCGGCGACTGCATGCCGGAGCCGGACTCCGGCACCCAGAGCGTGGTGGCGAAGCCGCTGGGAAAGCCCGCCTCGGCGAGGAGCTTCCGGGCCTCGGCCGGGTCGTAGGGATAGGCGGGGAGGTTCGGGTCGGCGCCCCAGGTGCCGGGCAGCACCGGGCCGCGCGAGACGGCGCCCGTCCCCTTGAGAACGTCCTTCACGATGGCGTCCTTGTTCACCGCGTAGTTGAGCGCCTGCCGCACGCGCTTGTCGTCGAAGGGCTTCTTGGTGTTGTTGATGCCCAGGTACCAGACGTGGGCGCCGACCTGCTTGAGGAGATTGACCTTGGGGCTCGCCTCGAGCTGGGCCACGAAGTCGGCCGGCACGCCCACGATGAGATCGAGCGTGCCCGTGAGCAGCTCGGTGAGCCGCGCCTGGTCCTCCACGATCGGCCGGTGGACCACGCGGTCGATCTTCACCGCGCCCCGCCAGTAGTCGGGGTTCCTCTCCAGCACGACCGACTGTCCACGCGTCCACGCCCCGTAGCGGAAGGGGCCCGTGCCGACCGGCGCCAGGGCGAAGTCGACGCCGGCCTTCAGGGCGGCGGTCGGGCTCACCATGGAGGCGGCCGCGGCCGCCATCACCACGAGGAACGAGGCGCGGGCCTCCTTCAGGACGAAGCGCACGGTGGCGTCGTCGAGGACCTCGACGGCCTTCACGTTTCCGAAGAAGTAGCTGGCGAAGGGATACTTGCCGAGCTTGTGGGCGGGGTGGTCGGGGTTGATCTGGCGCTCGATGGAGAACTTGACGGCGGCGGCGTTGAACGGCGTGCCGTCGTGGAAGGTGACGCCCTTCTTGAGCTTGAAGGTTTACTGGAGCCCGTCGGGCGAGATGGTCCACGACTCGGCGAGGCCGGGCCCGATCTTCGTGCTCTCCTCGGGCATCTGCACGAGGGTCTCGACGATGCGCCGCCCGACCCGGTTCGAGTTGAAGTCGGTCACCTGCGCCGGGTCGAGGTTCACCGGCTCGGCGACGAGCCCGACCACGAGGGTGCCCGCCGGCTGGGCCGGCGCCGAGGCCGCGCCGACGCCGAGCGTGAGGAGGGTCAGGAGCGCCAGGATGCCGAGCCGTCGGGTCTTCATCGCGCCACCTCCAGGAGCAAGAGGATCGACTCCAATCTGGGCCCGCGCCACCCTATACCAGACGACCCGGCCCGGCAATCGGACCGGCTGCCGCGGCCGGCCCGCGCGGCCTCGGGTGGCCCACGGCCGGCCGGCGCCCACCGGCCGGGCCGTCAGTGGCGGGCCAGGAACCCCAGCACCGCCTCGTTGAAGGCCTCCGGCTGCTCGAGGTTGGACAGGTGGGCGGCGTCCTTCAGCACCACCAGCTCCGAGCCCTTGATGCCGTGGTGAATGGTCCGCGCCATCTCCACCGTGGTGGCGGGGTCGTCGGCGCCGACGACGACCAGGGTCGGGACCGTGATGGCGGGGAGCCGGTGCGTCAGGTTCAGCTTGCTGATGGCCTGGCAGCAGGCGACGTACCCGCCCACCGGCGTCCCCCGCACCATGGCGCGCACGGCGTCCGCCGCCTCGGGCCGGCGCTTCACGGTGTCCGGCGTGAGGAAGCGGCCCACCGTGGTCTCGACGAGGGGCTCCATGCTGCCGCCCGCGGTGACGGTGTCGATGCGCTGCTGCCAGAGCGCAGGGTCGCCGAGGGGATCCTTGCTGGTCGTGTCGCACAGGACCAGCGAGCGAAGGACCCCCGGCTGGCCCAGGGCCATGGTCATGCCGGTCATGCCGCCCATCGAGAGGCCGACGAAGTGGGTGCGGGCGATCCCGAGGGCGCCGAGGAGCGCCAGCACGTCATCGGCCAGGAGCTCGAAGCTGTAGGGCCCGGGCGTCACGTCGGTCTCGCCGTGGCCCCGCTTGTCGTAGCGGAGCACCCGGTACTGGCGCGTGAAGGCCGACATCTGGGCGTCCCACATGCGGTGGGTCGTCGCCAGGGAGTTGCTCATGGTGACCCACGGCGCCCCCTCGGGCCCGTCGATCCGGTAGTTGATGCGGATGCCGTTGGCCTCGATCTTCATGCCCCCTCCCCCGTTGGTGAGCTTCGGCCCCGCCGGCCCGGCCGAGCGCGCACCAGTATGCCCTCGGGGCCCGGGCGGCGCCAGGGCCAGCGGCCGGGCCCGGGTTGCCCACGCCGCCCGGATGGTCAAAGATACCCCGCCGGGACTGGCACCTACTGGTGGAGGAGCGCCATGGACCTGGAGCCGCTGATCCGCCGGGCCAAGCAGGGGGACCTGGAGGCGTTCGGGGAGGTCGTCCGCCGCTTCCAGCACATGGCCTTCGGCTACGCGGTGGCGCTCCTGCGCGACCTCCAGCAGGCCGAGGACGTGGTCCAGGAGGCCTTCGTGGCCGCCTGGTTCGGGCTCCTCACCCTCGCCGATCCCGCCGCCTTCCCCGGCTGGTTCCGGGGCATCGTGCGCCACCAGGCGCTCCGGCTGCTGAGGCGGCGGCACGGCGAGGCCGTGCCCCTGGACGCGGCCGGGCAGCTCCCGGCGGCGGAGCCGGGGCCGGACGGCCTGCTCGAGGAGCGCCAGCGGGTGGCGGCCTTGCTGGGCGCCATCAACCGCCTGGCCCCGCCGCTGCGCGAGGTCGTGACGCTCTTCTACGTCCACGACTGCACCCAGCAGGACATCGCCACCTTCCTCGGCCTGCCCGTGACGACGGTGAACAACCGCCTGCACGCGGCCCGGACCCAGCTCAAGCGGAGGACGCTCACCATGGTCAAGGACACGCTCGGGGCGTATCGGCTGGCCGACGACTTCGCCGCCCGGATCGGCCGCATCGTGCGGGCGCGCGAGGGCGTGGTGGAGGTGCTCTTCGACCCGACCAGCCTGCCCGACCCGCTCACGGAGCTGACCGTGAGCGACCGGGCCCGGCGCCGCGCCGTCGCCGTGCAGGTGGTCCAGCTCCTGGAGGACGGGGTCGTGCGCTGCGTCCCCCTCACCCCGGGCGAGGGGCTCGCGCCCGGCATGACCGTGCTGAGCGCGGGCCGGCGCATCGAGGCCCCGGCGCCGCGCGAGGTGCTGGACGGCGCCGTCCGCCTCCTGGCCGGGCCCGCCCGCGCCCCCGACCGGCCGCTGGAGCTCCTGGAGACGGGGATCAAGGTCGTCGACGTCATGTGTCCCCTGGTGCGGGGCGGCACGGTGGCGGTGGCCGGCGAGTGGGGCGCGGGAACCATGGTCGTGACGGAGGAGCTGAGCCGCCGTCTCGCCGGCGACCCAACCGGCGTCTCGATCTTCACCTTCGTGCCGCCGGGCCCGAGCGGCTCCCTCCAGGAGATGTGGGCGCGGGAGGGGTACACGGGCGGGACGGTGGGATCGGTGCAGACGTTCTACTTCCTCGGCGAGGAGGAGTGGACCGCCGAGCGGCTCGCCGCCCTGCCCCAGGTGGACGTCGTGATCCGGCTGTCGAAGGCGCTCAAGCAGCTCGGCATCTATCCGACGATCGACCCGCTCGCCTCCCGGTCGCGTCTCGTGGAGGCGACCCTGGTGGACCAGGAGCACGCGGAGGTCGCCGCCCGGGTGCGGGCGGCGCTGGCCGCGGCGGCCGGCGGCGGGAGCAGCGAGGCCGACGTCGCCACGCGGCGGGCCCGGAAGCTCCAGCGGTTCTTCGCCCAGCCGTTCTACGTGGCCGAGCCGTACACGCGTCAGCCGGGCGTCACCGTCGGCCGCGCGGAAGCCCTCCGCCTGTGCCGGGAGATCCTCGACGGCGTCCACGACGGGCTCCCGGAGGACGCCTTCTACTTCACCGGCGGGATCGACGGGGTCCGGGCCCGCGCCGCCGCCCGTCCGGGCGCGAGCTCGCCGTGACGCCCGGCCGGCCACCCCGGACCGAAGGAAGGAACGGTATGCGTGGCGTCGTGCTCCGACTCGTCCTCGTCGCCCTGGCCGCGGCCGGGTGCGCGGCGGCCGTCCCCCGCGCGGACCTCCGCGACGGGGCCACCGGCACCATCGGCTTCGCCACCCAGAGCCCGACCGGCCCGCAGTTCGTCCAGGGGACCACGACGGCGCCCGCCGCCGTGATCTCGGGCGAGCTGGCGCGCCCGAGGGGCGCCGGCGGGCGCGTGCCGGCCGTGGTGCTGATCCACGGCTCGAGCGGCATCGGCAGCAAGATGGCGGTGTGGCGGCAGGAGCTCCTCGGCCTCGGGGTGTCCACGTTCGTCGTGGACAGCTTCAGCGGGCGCGGCGTGCGGGAGACCGCGACCGACCAGTCGCGTGTCGCCACGGCCGCCACGGTGGTGGACGCCTACCGCGCGCTGGCGCTTCTCGCCACCCACCCCGCCATCGACCCCGAGCGCATCGCGCTGATGGGGTTCTCCAAGGGGGGCATGGTCGCCACCTCGGCGAGCCTCCTGCGCTTTTACGAGCTCTGGGGTCCGCCGGGGCGCCGCTTCCGGGCGCACCTGCCCTTCTACGCCTCCTGCGGCATCCAGCTCCTGGAGGAGGCCCGGGTGGGCGCCCCGATCCGGATCTTCCACGGCGCCGCCGACGACTGGACGCCCATCGGGCCCAGCCGCGAGTACGTGGAGCGGCTGCGGCGCGCCGGCGCCGACGCCGAGCTCGTCGAGCTGCCGGGCGCCCTTCACGGCTTCGACGTCCCGAGCCTGCCGGGCTCGCTGTACCTGCCCGCCGTCCAGAACGGCAGCGCCTGCCGCGTCGTCGAGCGCACGCCCGGCGTCTTCGTCCACGCCGCCACCGGCAGCCCCGCCACCACCAACGACCCGTGCATCGGGCGCGGCGCGACCGTGGGCTACCACCCGCAGGCTCAGCGGGCGGCCATCGACGGCGTCAAGGCCTTCCTGCGGCAGACGTTCGCGCTGTCGTCGCGGTAGGAGGCACTGCGCGCCTGGGCCGACTCGGGTCGGACGCCGGCTCCGCCGAGAGTCAGTCGCGCCCGAGCAGGACGAAGTGGTAGGGGCCGAAGCGCCCCTCGGTGAGGGTGCGGCCGCCGCCCCCGGGCGGCCCCTCGCGCTCGAGCGCGGGCAGCGCCCGGGCCGCGATCAGCAGGTAGCGCCAGGAGCCCTCGCGCAGGAGCCGGGCCGCCCCCGCCTGGTCGAGCAGGGTCGTGGGCGCGTCGAGGTAGACGTGGAAGTGGGAGGCCAGGGCATCCGCGCAGCAGTAGTGGATGGGCGCGTCGCCGATGATGCGCCGGACCTCGCGGGCGAAGGGCCGCGGGTCGGACGCCCGGTGGCGCTGCTCGAGGGTCAGGGCGTTCAGGCTCCCCAGCACGATGCCGGCGAGGGCCACCGCGCACCCGAGCGCGGCCCGCGGCCGCCGCCCGGCCAGGACGAGCCCGGCGATGCCGCCGCCGAGCGCCAGGAGCGGCACGAGGACCCACGGCGGGCGCCGGAGCGCCGCCCCCGCCTCCAGGAGGGGCCGGCCGTCCACGCCGGCCAGCACGAGGGCGCCGGCCGCCGCCAGGAGCGCGAGGATCCCGACGAGCGGCAGCCGGAGCCGCCGGCCGACCAGGGGCCGCGCCGCGCCCCTGAGCTCCGCCTCCCAGGCGAGCGCGACCAGCAGCACGAGCGGCGCCACCGCGGGCAGGAGGTACCGCCAGCGCTGGCTGCGCACGAGCATGACCATGCCGAGCGTCACGGCGAGCCAGGCCACCGGCACGAGCACCCGCTCGTCCCCCAGCCGCCGGCGCTGGCCGGCGACGAAGACGAACGCGGCCGGGACGAACACGCTCCACGGCAGCGCCTGCTCCAGCAGGATCCCGGGCGCCCGGCCGCGCGCTGCCGGCCTCGGTGTCGAGCACGTGGGTGAAGTCCTCGACGAGCGCGAAGCGCACGAGCCACGGCGCCAGCAGCACGAGGAACACGGGGACGGTCAGGAGCGGGCGGAGGGCGCGGACGGGATCGAGGCTCCGGCGCGCCGCCGCCACCAGGGCCACCACGCCGAGCGGCGGGAGGAGGCCGGCCGAGAGCTTGAAGTGCACCGCCCCCGCCAGCGCCACGGCGAACAGGAGCGCGGCCCAGCGGGCGTGCGTCTGCCACGCGAGGACCGCGGCCAGCACGGCCACGACGGTGGCCGCCGTCATGGGCATGTCCGGCAGGACCTCGCGCGCGAGGGAGAAGGGGCCGGCCGCGGTCACGAACATCAGGCCGGCCAGGACGCCGGCGACTGGGCCGGCGAGCCGCGCGCCCAGGAGGGCCAGGGCCCCGCCCGCCACGAGGGCGGCGAGCGCCCCCGGCAGCCGCGCCGCCAGCTCGTCGAGCCGCCCGCGCGCCGCCGCCGACCCCGCGACGAGCCAGACGTGGAGCGCCGGCTTGCGGAACTCGGGCTCGCCGAGCACGGGCGGCACCAGCCACTGGCCGGTCCGGGCGGCCTCCTGGGCCGCCACCACGAAGCGCCCCTCGTCGCCGTGCCGGAGGATGCCGCGGTCCAGGCCGGAGAGCAGGAGGGGAGCGGCCAGGAGGACCGTGCAGAGCGCCGCGGCCAGCGCCGCGCGCGGGCGAGCCGGACCGGGCGCCTCCATCGCGCGGGGACTATGACGCCGGGCGCCCGGACGTGTCAACCACGGAGACCCGGGGGGGAGCGTCTCGGGGTCAGGGGCCGGGCGGCCGGCCGCGGGCAGACTGAGACACGACCGACGGGGGAGTCGGATGGCCGTCGGCGGCAGGCGCGGAACCGGCGGGCGCGGGCGCCGGGACCGAGGCCCCGGCGCCGCGCCCCCCGCCGCGGGGACTACGGCTGGACGGTGATCTGCCCGGCCGTTGGCTTGCAGTTGTTGGACTCGTTCAGCTCGACGACCACGCTGCTGCTGTCCGCGCAGGCCAGGAGCCAGTACACGCCGGGCGTGGTGTTGACCGGAATCGTCACGCTCGTCGTCGCGGCCGACGTCTCGGCGCCGTAGAGCAGCGGCACCTGGCGGCTGCCCGTGAGCTGCTTGTCGCCCGCGCTCTTGACCTGGTCGGCGGAGAGGTAGTACCGCGTCGTGGACTTGACCTCGCTGGACCGTTGCGGGGCGCCCGCCGCGCCCCGCGTCGTCCACGGGGCGAGTCTCGGCGGCCGGGCGTGCGGGATGCATGAAGCGGCCTGAAAACGAGCGAGAAGCCGGCATCGTGACCGTGAAATCCGGCGTGAACGAGACGGGGGGCGCCTGGCGGACCGGCAGGAGGGATCGGATCAGGGGGGTCCGGCCTCGAGCGCGACCGGCGGGCCCCGGGGGCCGGGCTGGCCGGCCGGGCGTCTAGGGGGCGGCGGAGGGGTCAGGCCAGGCCGAGGCTCGAGAGCAAGAGCCCCAGGCTCTGGATGCGCGCGCCCAGGAACCGGCGGAGGACGGCCCGCATCTCGTCGGGCATCGCCCGGGGCACCACGTCCTTCACGAGCCCCGGCACGCGGCGGTACGTGGCCATGAACGCCACGCAGGGCGGGCAGATCTCGAGGTGACGCTCGAGGTCGGCCACCACGTCCGGCGGCAGGGTGCCGTCCACGTAGGCCCCGAGGTGCTCCTCGATGAAGCCCCGGCAGGTGATCCGCCGGTACACGGCCACGTGCGCCGTGCAGGCCGGGCAGGAGGCCAGGTGGCCGTCGACGTCGGCGTGCTCCCCGCCCTCGAGGGTTCCCCCGAGGTAGACGGTCAGGAGCTCGCGGCTTCGGATGGTCTCACACGCGATGTTCACGAGTTCCGCCTCCGGCCGCGCCGGATGCGCCCGGGTGCCCTCGGGCCCCGAGGCCGCCGCCGGTGCGGAGGCTTCCGCTCGTTTGACGCCACGACCGAACGGTGCGATTCGCCGAGGCCGGGGCCTCAGGCGGGGGGCGCGGGGTCCCGGACCACCGCGACGCCGCGCGTCCGGAGCGCCTCGCCCACGTCGGGGCCGGCCCGGCGCTCGGCTCCGGACGGCGGGGTCTCCCCTTCCCGCCGGCGGTCCACGATGACGGTGACGGCGGAGCCGGCGAACTCCCGCCTCAGGTAGTCGGCCAGCTCCGGCTCCTCCGGCGACACGATCACGAGCCGGCCGAGCCCACGCAGCTCCTCGGCGGCCCGGGCCGCCCAGTAGCGCATGTCCATGGCACGGAGCTGGCGGACGGCCGCGGTCAGGTGCTCCTCGGTTCGCTCAGACTCCCCCACCCGCCGGTAGAGCGTGCCGAGGGCCAGGTGGGTCAGCGCCGCCAGCGGGCGCATGCCCAGCCCCTCGGCCAGCTCCCGGGCCTTCTCGTAGTGCTCGACGGCGCGGGTGCGGTCCGGCTCCGGGCCGTGGGCCGCCACGTCGCCCAGGAGCTTGAGGGCCCACGCCTGGTGGCCCCGCTCGCGGTGGGCGGTCGCCAGCTCGAGCGCCCGCTGGGCGGTGGTGCGGGCGCGCTCGACCTGCCCCGCCGCGAGCAGGCCCTCGCCCAGGTACGCCGTCCACAGCGCCAGGTAGGCCCGCACCCCGAGGCCCTCGGTCAGGCTCACGCCGTCCTCCAGGAGCCGGAGGCCCTCGTCCAGGCGGTTCAGCATCACGCACGCCCGGCCCAGCAGCGAGGAAGGGATGGGGCGCCAGACGTCCAGGTTCTTCTCGCGGCAGGTGTCCAGGCTCTTCTGCAGGAGCGGCAGGGCGCGGTCCAGCTGGCCGCGGCGCAGCCAGTACAGCCCGGCGAGCGTCCGGGCGATGGTCTGGGGCCAGGCGTGGCCGCTGGCCTCGGCCGCGGCCTGCGCCTGCTCCACGTGGGCACTGGCCGCTTCGAAGTCTCCCAGCTCCGCCAGCGTGAAGGCCAGCCAGCCGGCCGAGGTGACATAGGAGATGACGGCCTGGGGGTTGTCGCCCTGCGCCGCCGCCGGCTCCAGCGCAACCAGGTTCTGCCGCAGGGTCTCCTCGGCGCGCCGGTACTGACCCCCGGCGTGGCTGCTGTAGCCCAGGTAGCCGCGGGCCAGGGCCTGGAGCGCGGGGTCGTCGCTCGACTCCCCGAGGCGGAGGCAGCGCTCGCCGTACTCGATGGCCAGCTCGGGCTCGCCCTTCAGGTAGTGGTAGTTGACGAGGTACGTGTACACGCGGGCCAGCCGGCGCTCGTCCCCGAGCTTCTCGGCCATGGCCTCGGCCTCGTTGGACACGCCGAGCACGCGCTCGAGCTGGCCGAGCTGGAGCAGGGAGGGCCTGAGGTCGATGCGCAGGTCGATGGCCAGCTCGAGCGTCTGGCGGTTCTCGGGCAGGTGCTGGAGCGCGGCCAGGGCCTGCTCGAACAGCGCCACCGCCTCGCGGTTCGCCGCCCGGCTCACCGCCTTGACCCCCGCCTGGCGGAGGTAGGCCACCGCCTTGTCCCACACCTCGCCCCGCATCGCGTGGTGGGCGAGGCGCTCGATGTGCTCCATCAGGCGGTCGGCGTGGATGGTCTCGATCGCCGCCACGATGCGCGCGTGCAGGACGCGCCGGCGCTCCTGGAGCAGCGTGCTGTAGGCCACCTCCTGCGTCAGCGCGTGCTTGAACGTGTACTCGAGGGTCGGGAACAGGCTGATCTCGTACAGGAACTCCGCCGCCTGGAGCTGGGCCAGGCTCTTGCGGATCGTGTCCTCGCCCACGTCGATGATGGCGTGGAGCAGGGTGAAGGGCACGTCGGGCCCGATGACGGCCGCCGCCTGCAGGAGCCGCTTGGCCTCCGTCCCCAGGCGGTCGATGCGCGCGGCCAGCACCGCCT
>Ga0187892_10007394_pt1 | contig 15679 bp, 13 predicted proteins | sample MA1701073metaG_FD_139345 | JGI IMG/M metagenome (GOLD analysis project Ga0187892, IMG submission 139345) | Bio-ooze microbial communities from a basaltic lava cave in the Kipuka Kanohina Cave System on the Island of Hawaii, USA - MA170107-3 metaG ... | reverse complement strand
GGCGTCGGCAACATTGTCGACGTAACTCAACGGTAGCGGGTAATTCCGACGGGCAAGCAGTACCTGGAACGGTCCGATTCGGCGGCTCTGCCGGGCCAATGACGGCCGCTTGCCCGGCCCGTACAAAAGTCCCGGGCGCAGAACGATCACGGGTGCACCACGCGCCGCTTCGTACAAGGCGGCGCGATCCGCCGCCAACTTTGATCGGCTATAGCCACCTCGTGACTGCGTCTCGCTCTCGTAAGCGCTCGCCTCGGTAATGGTCACCCCGTCTGTCGGTACGGCGTACACGCTCAGAGAGCTGATGTGTACGATCACAGTGCAGCCGGCGTCACGCGCAGCGTGAATGACGCGACGTGTACCGCGAATGTTGGCTTCGGCAAACTCTTCCCACTTGCCAGTCGTCAGCACGCGCGCCGCCGCGTGGATGACCCCTTCGACACCTTCGACGGCTTTCCGGATCGATGGCGGGTCCGCCAAATCCCCTTCGACAACCTCGACTCCGGAGATCTCGACTCCACGACCCGGCCGTACCATCGCGCGCACTTGATGGCCGTTGCGCTGCAACGCGCGAACGATGCTATTTCCGAGAAACCCACTGGCGCCGGTGACGAGGACTTTCATGCGTACGCCACGAGCCGGTTCTCCGGCGTTGTCGCGACGCCCGCCTGTTCCCAGATTTCATGCAGGAGCGCCAGGACCGCGCGTCCGTCGGCACCGCTCACCGGCGGCGGTTCGCCTCGCGACAGATGTTCATACAGAGTTCGGAAATGCGCACCCATGCCCGGGTAATAGCGCTGTCGGCCAAGAGCGAACTCGATGCCGTTGCTCACCGTCGCACGGACGAGCTGAACTGCCTCCTCCAGATTCGGGAGAACCTTACCGACCAGCTTCGGAACCTTGCGCGTTTGCCGAGTGACCAAAGTCATGTTGTTGAGGTTTACTTCTGCCGTCATCGCACTGCCGTAGACCACGATGCGATTCATGAACGGCCGGGTCCGTAGGGAGATCGTCAGAGCACCGAGCGCCCGTTCGCCGTCGGCGATGGCTCTCAGTTCTTGAACTTCGCCCTTATCATCCTTCTGAGCCGTGACCTTGAGGTCCGATACGGCCCCGATGAACCCGTACAGCAGGTATACCGGATGCGGCGCCGAGTCGTAGAGCGCACCGCCGGGAAGTTGCGTGCTCCAGTGCCCGTCTTGCATCGCGGCGCCGTCACCCTCACCGATCGCTGCTCCCTGAAAGACCTCGACGCCGACCAGTGTGCCGAGGGCACCGCCGTCGACCAGCCCGCGGGCGCGCTGCACAACCGGATCGAACCATCGATTGTGATCGACGGTCAGATGCTTGCCCGACTTACGCGCCGCTTCGAGCATGGAGTCGGCCTCGGCAACGGACAGGGCCATGGGCTTCTCTACCAGGACGTGCATACCGCGGCCGAGCAACTCAATCGCCAGCGGCGCGTGTGTCGCCGGGGGGGTGACGATGTGAATCGTGTCCGGTGCCGTCGCAGCGATCAACTCGTCGACGTCAGCGAATGTCGGTAGCTGCCAGCGCGCAGCAAAAGCCTCGCGCGTGTCAGGGTTGAGATCGCTGGCACCGACACAGTCGGCGAACGGATTCTGGCGAAGGTAGCCACAATGGACATGCGCAATACGGCCGCATCCCACCAGGGCCACTCGGTGGCGCGGTGAAGTCATCAAGACGATCGAACGGAATCGATTCGGAATCAAGCGGTGGCACGCAGGCGATGATTGCGCTGCAGCCACTTCAGGTTGTGATAGATCTCGTCTCTGTAGTCAGCGACCTCTCCACCGCTGAGGGCCTTGCGGATCTCGCGGATGGCGTCATCGACATTGCGGCACGGGACGAAGCCAAGGACATCCCTGGCGCGATCGAATGCAACACGATAACTGCGCCGATCTTCAACGTGGTCCTGGTATTCGACATTGACCGTGGGAATCTGCTCCACGACTTTGTCGGCGATCTCGCCGATGGTGAAATTGAGGTGCTGGCCGCCGACGTTGAAGGTGCCACCGATCGCTTCGCGTGGCGCATTGGTCGCCGCGAGCAGAAACGCTTCCGCCGCATCCTGAACGTGGATGTGCGGCCGCCACTGGTTTGCCCCGAGGATCCTGACGTTACGGTCGACCAGTGCACGGGCTGTAATGGTGTTCACCATCAAGTCGAAGCGCATTCGGGGCGACCAGCCACAGACCGTCGACAGGCGGAGGATCACCACCTCGACGGGCCCGCGTTCGCGCAGCAGGAGCTCTTCCGACATGATTCGCGTCCGGGCGTAGAGCGATACTGGATTCAGATGAGAATCTTCGTGCACGAGCTCCTTGCCGTTGGCGCCATACACGCTGCAAGATGACGCGAACACCAACCGCCGAACGTCGTTCTCCTTGCACGCCTCGAGCATCGTACGGGTCGACTCGAAGTTCACTTCCATCGTGGAGTCGGGATCGAGATCACAGGCACCGTCACCGACCAACGCAGCTAGAGCGACAACCGCTTGCGCTCCCTTTACCGCTCGGCTGACGACTCGCGGATCACAGATATCGCCATACTGCATCTCGAGCCGCGATTCCCCGTCGATGTCGGCCAAGCCTTGCTCGCCGTACAGAAACTTCTCCAGAACTCGTACTCGATACCCCTGCTCGAGTAGCTTGCGGACCAGATGGGACCCGATGTAGCCCGCGCCCCCGGTCACCAGAATGACGCCTTCGCGCATTACGCCTCCAACCCCCCCTGGGATTGAATCTAGCTCGACAAACCGTCGTCGGCGCTGACCGCCTCGGAGCGTATTCTCGTTCGTTCGAGCGAAAAACTATCGGTGTTCAAGAGATCCGTCAGAGCCGGCAGCATGCGACACTCGACACTGGCGTCGGCGCAGATCTTCGCGACTTCGCGCGCCATCGATTCGTCCAGGTCGGAAAGGCAGACGAAGACAGCGTTCACACCGTTCGCGGACAGCGCCAGCTTGAGCTCAGCCGTGCCCCCGAGCACTTTGACGCCGTGGATGCGCGAGCCCCATCGTTCGTAGCTTTCGTCAATGAACCCAACCGGCTCGTACAGCGACGTCGGATCATCCAGCAAGGCCCGGCTGATGTGCTCTCCGCCAATACCGGCACCGACGACGATCGCCCTTTGCCGCGCCCATGCTCGCCGCCGCGGATGCCGGCGCGCCCAAGCCCGCAGGACGTAACGCGTCCCTGAAAGCAGGAACAGGAGCAACGCCCAGTCGATGACAAACACCGATCGAGGGTGACCCTGCGCTCCGACGAAATAGGTCAGTCCGGCGACTACGATCGATCCGACGCTCACCGCCTTGAAGATGGCCAGCAAGTCCCAGAGGCCAAAGTGGGACAGGATGACGTGATACGAGCCAAAGTACGCCAGCAGCGGTGGCCGGATCACCACCACTAGAGCCAGCGCCTGGTACACGTAGGCACCTTGCGGCAACTGCCAATCGAATCGAATCAAGAGAGCGAGTAGGTAAGCAGCGATCGCAAGCGACAGATCGACACTCATGAGGGCGATACGCCGTCGCCGCTCCCAAAGATATCTGGTTTTGAATAGCCCTCGCACGGTGATCCACATCCCATGCAGGAGCAGCCAGAGGTCCCCAAGGAATGTCGCATTTTCGACGTACTCGAGGTCACGCTTCAGCTTTCCGGGGAGGATGTGTTCGAGATAGTAGCTTTCGGTGTCCCGGAGTCCTTCGGGATAGTTCTCGACCTCGTCGCGCCCCTGAATCTGACTGGGTCCGACGATTCCAGGACGCATCGACAGCACGCACTGTTGCTCAGGCGTATAGAAGTCGACGAAGTAAGGATCTTCAGGACGCGGGCCGATCATACTCATTTCGCCACGCAAGACATTGAACAGCTGTGGCAGCTCGTCGATCTTCGCCCAGCGCAAAATGCGCCCAAGTCGCGTGATACGCGGATCGCGTTTCACCGTGAGTCGCGACCCCATTTGATATGCGCCATCGACCATCGTGCGGAACTTGAAGATGCCGAATGTCGACCCATTGCAACCGGCACGTTTCTGCCGAAAGAAGACGGGGCCAGGTGAGTCGAGCTTGATGACGATGCCAATGAGCAGCAGGACAGGGGCGAGACAAACGACGCCCAAAAGGGCCAGAGCGAAATCGAGAAGATGCTTTGCCGCCAATCCGCTCGGACTCATCGCACGACGAGCCGCATCCAGGGCCGTGTGGGACAACACGTTCGGGATCGAGTCGGATCGGTCGGCGTGCGCCTGCATCAGCATTTCCCCAGAAAAGACGGGAGCCGCCGACAGCCCTCTTCGGTGAGCTCGTGTGCTTGACTGCGCCCTGCGGATTTCATGCGCCTGTCTGAGACCTGGCAGAAACGACTTAGAACATTGCGTAGATCAAGGGTGCCAAAGCCGAACCTTGAACGACGATCAGCAACGAACCAACGATCAGGAGCAGGACCAGAATCGGCGACATCCACCAGATCTTGTCCTCCTTGACGAACTGCAACATCTCCTTACCCAATCGGGTGACGGTTCGGATCCTGCTCATTCTCTATCCTCCGCGGCCACTGCCAAGGGTTGCCATGTCCCCAAGCAGTTGCCCTAGAACTCCACTACAAACTCAACGAAAAAACAAATGAATTCTGCATGGTTCAGCGTGATGACCAGATTTTTCCTGCGGCCCAACGGTGGGCTAGAACTGCTTCCCGGCCTCCTCCAGCGTCGAAGAGATGCGAGACAGGTCCTTGGCGTACGACCCCTGCCCCTTCGTTCTCATGTCGAGCACATCGGCCCTGCCTAGCCTGGTCAACATGGCGATCGGGCCTACGGCGATATGGTATACAACTGAAAGCAGGATCGTCGTCTGTACTTTTCCGAGCACATGAACGAAGACCATCCACCAGTCGCGCAGCTTCCTAAGCATTGATTAAACCTCAGTTTCTTCAATCTGGCGCAAAGCCCTGGCCCCACGCGATCGAGTTTGGACGAGGCAATGGCTTGGTCTTGTCGAGCACGAAGTTCGCCATCACCAGATAGTCCATCCCGGTCTCAACGAAGCACCGGTAGGCGTCGGCCGGGGTGCAGACGATCGGCTCACCGCGCACGTTGAACGAGGTATTGATGATGACCGGAACACCGGTGAGGCGGTCAAATTCCTTGATCAGATCGTAGAACAACGGATCCGATTCATGATCGACGGTCTGCACGCGGGCTGAACCGTCGATATGGGTAACCGCGGGGATGACTCTTTTGTCAGGCCGGACCTGGGCAACGAGCAGCATGAAGGGGCTGGGTTCGTCGAGCTCGAAATACTCGTTGCAGCGATCGGCAAGCACTGAGGGCGCGAACGGCCGGAAGCTCTCCCTGAACTTGATCTTCAGGTTGACCCGATCCTGATTCTCCGGGTTGCGCGCGTCGGCCAGGATGCTGCGATGCCCGAGGGCGCGAGGACCGAACTCCATCCGCCCCTGGAACCACCCGACGACATTCTGCTCCTCGATCAGCTTGGCAACGCGGCGCAGCAGCTCGTCGCGGTCGAACTCGGCGAAGGGAATCTCGTTCCCGGCAAGGAACTCCCGCACGTCGGCATCAGCATACCCGGGGCCGGTGAACGCGTGAGTCATCACGGTCTTGCGCGGATTCTTCAGGATGGAGTGATAGATGTAGCTGGCAACACCGACCGCCCCGCCGGCGTCTCCCGCGGCAGGTTGGATGAAGATGTGATCGAACGGGCCTTCCCGCAGGACGCGACCGTTGGCCACACAGTTCAACGCGACACCACCTGCCAGGCACAGGTTCCGCGATCCGGTCTCTTTGGCGATGGCGCTCGCCATCGTCAGCATGACCTCCTCGGTGATTTTCTGAACACTGGCGGCGATGTCCTTGTGTCGCTGCTCCAGCGGGTCGTCTGGTTGACGGACGGGTGCCCCGAAGAGCTCGTCGAACTTGCTATTGGTCATGGTCAACCCGGTCAGGTAGTTGAAATAGCTCAGATCCAAGTGGAAGCTGCCGTCTTCCCTCACATCGATGAGTTTGCGAACCTGATCGTAGTACGTCGGCTTGCCGTAGGGTGCCAGGCCCATGACCTTGTACTCGGCGCTGTTGACCTTGAAACCGAGATAGTAGGTGAAGGCGGTATAGAGCAGCCCGAGCGAGTGCGGAAAGCGGATTTCCTTGAACAGCCGGATGTCCGTTCCCTTGCCGTGCCCGTAGGTTGCGGTGGACCATTCACCGACTCCATCTACGGTCAGTACCGCGGCTTCTTCGAAGGGCGACACCAGGAACGTCGAGGCCGCGTGGGAGAGATGGTGCTCGATCATGAGGACTTCGCCATCGAAGCCCGTCTTGTCGCGAACGATCGAGGGAATAATCAACTTCTCCTGCATCCACGACGGAATGGCCTTGAGAAATGGGCGGAATGAGAAGGGGTAGCACGCCAGATGTGTGTAGAGGATGCGCTTGAACTTGACGAATGGCTTCTCGTAGAAACCGACGTAGTCCAGGTCGTCGGCACGCAGCTTGGCCTCTTCGAGACAGAAGCGGACGGCGTTCTCGGGAAAGTCTGCGTCGTGTTTCTTGCGGGTAAAGCGCTCTTCAGAAGCTGCCGCGACGATCTCGCCGTCTCGCAGGAGACAGGCGGCAGCGTCGTGGTAGAAGGCGGACAGACCTAGAATGTTCATGCAATTACTTCTTCTCTTTCTGTCCGACCATGACGAAATAGCCGCCACCGTCGTTTTGCGTGACGATCCAGCCGAGCTGCACCAGTACGTGCGCCAAACGGCTGCCTCCGAGAGCACCGACCGGGCGGTGCTTGAAGACCTTGTCGCGATCCGACCCGGTCCCAAGCTCTGCTTTCGGAAATGAGCTGATGTAACTCAGGCCGTTCTTGCCGAACCAGTCGATGACTTCGTCGACCGAGTGCACACTCTCGTGCGGGTGCTCGTACTGGTCAGCCCACCAGGTCTTCAGCTTGAGCTCGTCGCTCTCGAGCTTGACGAGTTGCTTCTCGAGCGCACGGTCCTTGGCTTTCGGATCGTACTTCATGCGCAGCCGGACGACCCGGCGACGCACGTTCAGCATGAGGCGCCCATAGTTATTGTAGAGCCCGACGACGACGAATCCGCCTGGTCGAGTGACACGCACTAAATGCTTGAAGCCGCCGTACGGATCGCTGGTATGGTGCAGAACCCCGTTGCAGAAGACGTAGTCCAAACATTCGTCCGGCAGGCTCAGCTCCAGAATGTTTTCTCGCTGAAAGCGAACGTTGTGCAAATTGAATTTGTCGCGCAGCGACTGCGCCAGGTCGAGAGAATGTTGAGAGTAGTCGATACCGAGGACACGGCGCTCGCTCTTGAGGCCTAGAAAGTTCGCCAATTGCCCGGTGCCGCAACCGACGTCCGCAACATCGCAATCGAACGGCAGTTCTGCATCGAGCTTGTGTGCCCACCAGCTCGCTTGCCGGTCGAGATCCGCTTTGGTCTTGTACTTCGCCAGATCGAATCCCGGGAACGGGAACTGCTCATAGAACTTATTGACCGCCCCGAGGATGCGCTCGTGCGTCGCTGTTTCTATCGTCATGACTCGTCCTTAGAATCGCCAAATCTAGCAAAGGGGTACTGTCGCGGCAATCGAAAACTGAGCTTCAGCGACTGTTGTCAGCGAGAACCTGCCTCAGGTTGTCGGCAACATAGGCCACGTCTTCGTCCGACATCAGGGTATACAGCGGCAACGAGATCAGGGTGTCGGCGGCATCGGACGCAACCGGGAAGTCCTCCGGGGTGTAGCCAAACGCGTCGCGGTAATAGGAGTGCAGGTGAAGTGGGATGAAATGAACGCTGCTGCCAACACCCCGCTCGCGCAATAGCTCGATGACATCGTCGCGATGAACCCGCAACCTCTCGGGGCGTAGCCGAACAGCATAGAGGTGCCAGGCACTCTCCACTTCGGGTCGGGCAATCGGGCGACGAATCTGCGGCACGTCGGCGAGTGCGCGTTCGTACAAAGCGACGAGTTGGAGCCTCCGTCGCTGCAGGTCCGGCATACGCTTGAGCTGGACCAACCCCATGGCCGCGGCCGGGTCTGTCATGTTGTACTTGAAGCCGGGATAGGAGACGTCGTACCGCCACGCCCCTTTGGCGCTGTATCGCTTCCAAGCATCCTTGCTCATGCCGTGAAGCCTTCGTGTTCGCGCACGCTCGGCAACTTGTGCGTCACGCAGCGTCAGCATCCCCCCTTCGCCGGTAGTGAGGTTCTTCGTTGCGTAGAAACTGAACGCCGTCACCTCGCTGACCGAGCCGATTCGTTTGCCTCGATAACTCGCAGGTAGAGCGTGTGCGGCGTCCTCGACCACCGAGAGATCATGAGTCTGCGCGATCGCCCCGATCTCATCCATGGGCGCTGGATGGCCGGCAAAGTGCACTGGTACAATCGCTCGCGTACGCTTGTTCACTTTGCGGGCGACATCGTCGGGGTCGAGGTTCAGGGTATCGGGACTCGAGTCCACCAAAACCGGTCGCGCACCGACATGAATGATCGTCGCTCCTGTAGCAGCGAAGGTAAGGGTGCTGGTGATCACTTCGTCGCCAGGGCCTATGCCGAGGGCGTCGAGTGCAAGGTGCAGAGCGGCAGTGCACGAGCTAACCGCTACGGCATGGTCGACCCCTGTCCACTTCGCGAACGTTTGCTCAAACTCATGCGTGCGCGGACCAACAGTCAACCATCCCGACCGTACGGCAGCGGTGAGGGCCGCGATTTCCTCCTCACCCACGTCGGGCTTCGAAAAGAGTACCTGACGTACGGGCGCTGTTTCGTCCGCTTTTGTTTCCGCAATGGACATGGGTCCGGAGCCTCTCCTTCTCAGTTCGAATAACTTCTCGATCGCGACTTGCTCTTCGCGGCGGGCGATCAACCTTCGGCGGCTGACTTCCTGGGCTCGCCCGTCGCCGTCGTTCCGGCCAACGGAAGCAGACGTTGCGCGCGCAGACACTTCTCAATCTCGCGCGCGCCGACGCGATTGCCCTCATCGTTCCAATGACTGTTGATGCGGTGAAAGAGCTGCGTCCCATCTTGAGATGCGGCACGCAGTGGCTTTGTCAGATCGCAGTAGTGAAACCCCTCTTGGTCCAGGAACTGGTGGACCACATCGAGGGGGTGGTCGACGTCGAGATCCTTCTGGCTCGAAAACTGACTGGCCGTATCCCAGTAGATCTGCTCCTTCGTCGGGAAGAGAAGGACAGCAAACTCGGCGCCCATCGCTTGCGACCGTTCGCGCATCCCGCGAAATGCCTGCTTCATGAGCGCGAATCCCGGGTGATGTTCCGCGTCTTTGACGAGATTCAGCCACCAGCGGTCTAGTCGGTAGACGTAGTCGAGGTGGTCATCGTGATACTTGTAGATACGACGCCCGCGGGTGCGCAGGAACCCGTCGGTCATGCGGTAGAGCATTGAGTAGTTGGCTAGCGAGCGACCGAACTGACCGCGTCCGCGCCCCTCCCCCAACCAAAGCCAGAAGTTATCGGTTCCACTGCGCGTCCAATCATCGAAATTGACGTTGTCCTTGAAGTCATTTGGGTACATTCCAGCCAGCACAAGGCGTGGATGGAGCGCGGGGGCGTAGCGTTCGAGGATCCGGCCGGCGGCCAGCGTCGAGTAGCCATTCACTCCGAGGGTGGCAGCTGAAACACCGGTCGCATCAGCAAGGTGCTTCAGCCAGCAGGCTTCCGCCGGCACATCGTCGCAGAGAACATAAGAATCTCCGACAGCAACGATGCCGAAGGGCGGCTTCGTGCCGATGTTGCGGAAGCCGATCTCTCCAAGCCCGTGACTACTGGTTTGGTAGCGAATCAGGCGACCCTCCGACGGGAACATGATGTCGATATCGGGCCTGAGCTTGTATCCGACGTAGTCGTCGCCAATCATCATGTTCTGCCAGGCGTTGCGCGCCGTGTAGACACGGTCGAGCAGGCGGAACTCGTTGGGCAGCAAGCTGCGCGGAACGAGCCAGAGCACTGCTTCGCAGAGGATCAGCCCGAGAAGCGTACTAACGAGCAGAGCAATGATTCGTCTGCGTGTTCTGGTCATCGATGCGGGTCCCCTTGACCGTCCCGGCTGACGACCAGTCCCGTGCTCTGCATGCACGCCGAGATCGTATCGGCAGCCAGCACGTTGCCGGCCTCATTCCAGTGACCGCTCACTCGCAGGTAGAGCTGGCGATATTGTTCCGCCTCGCGCTCGAACGCCGCTCGCAGGTCGCAAACAGGGATGCTGCTTTCCTCGCAGAACGTCTCGACGAGGCTCAGCGGTCGATCGATTTCCTCTGCGGCAATCGGCACCTCGTCGCGGACGACCTCCCAGTAGATCTCCTCCTTCGATGGGATCAGGACGACCAGAAGTTGCGCCCCCACGCTTGCCGCCTCGCGCTTCATGCGCAGCAGCGCCTCCTGCATGAGGCGCCAGCCCTTCAAGCGTTCGCTCTCCTGCTCCGCGTCCGAGACCCAACGATCGGTGCGCAGCACCAGGCTCAAGCCTTTTTTCTTGTACCGATACGTTTTGTTCTCGCGCGAGCGGACAGCGGCGTCGATCAAGCGGTACGTGATCGAGTGGGTTGCCAGCCAGCCACGAATGGCGCCCCGCCCCTCGCGCGCCTTGCGCCACTCCCAGAAGTCAGGATTGCCGCTTCCTTTCCATTCGGCAAACCGCAGGTTGTCGTTGAAGTCATTTGGAAACAATCCCAGCACTACGACTCGCGGGCGCAACTGCTTGCCGTAAAGCTCGAGGATGCGCGCCTCCGCAAGGGTGGAAAAGCCACTTACGCCAAGCGATGCGAACGACATCGAAGTTCGGTCGCCCAGCAAACGGACCCAGCAACTTTCCACCGGAACGTCGTCGCAGAAAGTGAATGAATCGCCGAGGACAATCGCGTCGAAGGGCGGCTGGGTTCCCAAATCCCGGAACCCGATGTCTCCCAGACCATGACTGGTCGTACGCACGACGATATTCCGTCCTTCGGAGGGATAGATCAGATTGAGTCCCGGTTTCGCGCGGTATCCGAGCTCCGGATCCGCCACCATCATCTCTTCCCATTTCGCGCGGCCCGCATAGACGCGTTCAAGACTGCGAACGTTCTGCGGCAGGAAGCCGGCGAGGCCTCGTGGGACGATTTCCATGAAACCCAATCCGGCACCTAAGCCGAGCGCCAGAAGGGCTGCTTTCGCTGTCAATCGCATGGCGTTTCTGTTTGCGCGGCTCAAGTCGCAGCCGCTGCTTCTTGCAACACGTCCCCACTCGCGGCCCGAGCGAGAAGCGCCGCTAGTTGCTTGACGTTCTTGTTGCTGTCGAAGTCCTGCAGAACCCGCCGGCGCGCGGCCTGACCGAGGCGCCGCCTCGCCGCCGGGTCGTTCGCCAGCTTACGCAAGCCATCGGCGACGGCTTCGACACGGTTCGGTCGCACCAGGTACCCCGACACCCCATCTTCGACGAGCTCGTCGGCGCCGGGGATTGCACTGGCGACAACTGGAAGACCGGCGGCCATAGCTTCAACGATGACATTGGCGATGACATCGCGGCGCCTCCCACCCAGCTCGCTAGCCAGTGCGAAAACATCGGCGGAGTGCAACAGCTCGGCAACCTCGCGGTGTGGTCGGCGGCCGAGAAGCTGCACATTATCGGTGAGCCCGAGCTTCTCGATCTGCGACTGCAGTTGTCCGCGGCGCGGACCCTCGCCGACGATCTTGCACTCCAGGGCGATGCCCTCCTGTTTCAAGCGCGCGCACGCTTCGATCAGCGTGTGCATTCCCTTGTAGCGCTCCAGGATGCCGCAGGAGACGATCTTGAGCGGCCCCGAAAAAGGGCGCGCCGGATCCGCAGGCTCGAATCGAGTTACATCGACGCCGTGGTAGTTGACGATCACCTTGTCGTCGACACGGTGCGGAAGCTCTGCATTTGCAAGCCGGCGCAGGAAGTTGGCATTGGTTCTGGCGCACGTCACGAGAAAGCGGCTGGTATCGATTTTCGCCGGCAGCATGCGCGCGACCAGGTAGATGTCGTACGCATGCGCGCTGATACTGAACGGCAGACCAGAAATCAGGTTGACGAGGTACGCCACCGTCGCCGGGTAACTCGCCCAGTGGACGTGCAGGTGGGTGATCCCATCGTCCGTGAGACGGCGGGCGAGATAGACAGCGACGGGCACCAAAGCAATCGACTTGGCCAAATACAGAAGCGGATGGCCGTTGAACCAGCCACGCAGGCGCTCGTACGGAGTGATGTGAACCTCTTCCCAACCCACCGGACGCAATGGAATCGAGGTGCCCGTACGCCATGCCCCGACCACAGCGCGATACAAGCCGAGATACCGAGCGGGGTGCGTCCGCAGCAACCGCCAGTTTGCCGCCAACACTTCGCCGGACAGCGTCGAGGGCAGATAGTGGACATCCTTGGCGATCTGGGCGCCCTCGGGCTGCTGTGCATCACCCGGCCGCTTGAGCGAGTAGATTTCCGGCGTGATGCCGTTGCGCTTGAGCCCCATCACCTCCCACAGCACGAAGGTCTGATGGAACACCGGGAAGGCAGGAAAGAGACACGCCAAGCGACCCATTTCAGCGACCACTTTGCTCCGCAAAGCGCAGAATTCCGGCGGCTTTGCGCCAAAACACCGCGCGCTCTCCGGGTTGCGAGGTCCAACGGTGAACCAGACTCCGGATCGCAGGCTGTCGCAGCAGCGCGGCGAGCAGCGGTCGAAAAACGATTCGCTGCCTCAGTGGCTTGCGTTCGAATCCCATACTGAATTTGAACTGATCCAGTGGCGCCACCGGCTCGAGGGACTCGAGCCCGAACGTGATTTCGTTCACCCGGCGGCGCATGAGCATTTCTTCAGTGACGCGGAAGATCAACGCATTGTTCGGATAGGCGCCGAGCGTGTCGTTGCACGAGCGCGCCAGCAGAAACTCGACGGCATCTTCAAAGGTGACTGTAACCAGAAAGGCAGCCAACGTTTCGCCGTGCCAAGCTCCCCAACCTTCGAGGCCTGGCGTTCGTTCGCAGGCAGCAAAGAATCGGTCCCAGCGGTCACCCCCGAGCACGCCATCGCGACCTTGTCGCGCCACGGTGTCTTGGTGTGCTTGCCGCCCCGCACTGGCGATCGTCGCAAACGGCACCGGGCCGACGTCACAGCGCTTCAGGCCGCGTCGAACCTTGCTGCGCGTGTTGCCGCTGAGCTTCTCCAGGCCGTAGTCGCGCGCCGAACAAACAATCTGATAACTGAGCTTGCCCTCTCCATCGAGCGGCGCTGCGAAGCGCACGCCGAGGCACGGCAGGGTCCGCAGCGCTGCGCGCAACTGCTCCTGTGTCGGCTGGTACATGCGGTGCGGCGGCGCACTCAAGTAGAAGAGCGGGTTGGCATCGTACCAGGCAAAGTCGCCGACTGGCACGACGCGGTGCCCCAGCGCCCGAAGAAACTCGGTGTAGCTCTGAGAGTTCAAGGCTGCCCCTCTCGGGAGCGCAGATGTTCAGGCCAAGACCTCGCCGCGTGCTGTCTGCTCGACGATGCGACGCATCGCCACGGCGAAGCCGATGAGCATGTACAACAGCACAAGGTTGAAGAGATCGGCGACGATCGCGAAGAAGACAAATACGATCAAGCTGACCTTGGTCGCTTTGACGATCCACGTCAGATACGCCAGCGGAAATTCCGGCAATCGGACGTAGTACTCAGCGACCCTGATGTCTCGCCAGGTGTACCAAAGCAACAAACCAAACCCGATGAGAACGAACGGCCCGCCTTCCACCAGCGCCAGCAAGAACGAGTTGTGTGGCGACCCGGCGGAACGCGCTGGATCGCGAATGAATCGTACTACCGCCCAATTTCCCATCCCTACGCCGAGGATGGGGTTCTCCTTGAACAGGTCCCAAGCGAGCACATAACTGTATTGCCGACGTTCCAGCGACGCTTCACCTTCACCGACCGAAGCTTCTTCCGTGCCGGGCAGGTTCAGGATTCGCTCGAGGTTGCGCTCCGGAACGAACTGCACAGCGACTACGGCAAGCAGCAAGCCGGCGAGCACAACGGTGAATACCTTGCGCACATCGATTCCACCGTCGACCAGGATGACTCCGGTACAAAGGATGAGGCCGATGAGTCCGCTGCGCGAAGCGGTGAGGAACACAGCCAGGGCGAGCGTGACGAGCAGGGGAACAATGATCACACGAGCGGTCACCGACCGCATCGACTGCATGAGGTACCACAAGCCGCCGATTGCGAGCACGGCAAACATCGCCAGTCGGTTCGGATTTCCGGCAGCTCGAATCAGCCCTACCTGGCCGGACACCAATTCCTCGGCGCCGGTGAAAGCGCGATATCCCTTCAGACCGCCGCCGCCCAACACGTTCTGCACCCCCGACAAGGCCGTGATCATCATGAATCCCAACGCCAGCAAATAGATCATTCGAACATTCCGCGGCGTGCGGATGAAGGTTATGAAGAAGAGCGTGAACGCGACGCGGTTGACGAAGATGCGCAGACCTTCGGCGAAGTAGAACCCAGCTCCCAGCAGCTGCACCTTCTCTGGATCCGGGGAGTTCAACGCCTCGGACAAACCATACAAGCCGGCGATGGCGGCAAGCAGCAAGATCTGCGGCGCCTTCAGGAACCACCACTCCTGATTGCGGTAGATTTCATAGGTGAGGAGCACGGCGAAGATGCCGCCGAGCACGTTGTTGAGCGTTAGATACCCGGTGCCTTGAATCCACCTGGGGTAGGCCATCAAGAAAGTCGAAAGAAAAATCGCGATGCCGTACTCCGGCCAACTGACGATGATCGTCAGCAACAGGGCGCCGAAAACAGGCAAGAACGCCTGTTCCCCGAGCTGCGCCGCCGCAACGCCGATCAAGAGCGCAGCGAAGGCAAGTATCACCAAAGGCGACAGCCCGCGACTGGCTGACTGCCGCGGTGCGCCGACGGTTTGTTGCACGAGTGGGACTCCTGGAGATGTGACCTAAAGGATACTTTCGAGAAAGGCCGGAATGTACGATCGCCGACGATTGAGTACGACTCCGAGGATGCGCGCACCGACCTTGCCGAGCTGACGCTTCGCGTTCTCCGCTTCCACAACTGGGGTCTTGTCCGCCTGTACCACGAGGATCACCCCGTCGACTTTGGTCGCCAGCACACTGGCATCGGCGTAGCTGTTCACCGGCGGACCGTCGACGACGATGAAGTCGAACTGCGAACGCAGGCGCGAGAGCAGACCGTCGATCATGTCCAGGTCGATCGCAGTGGCTTGAGCGCTACCCGCCGGAATCACCGAGAAGTTCAGCTCCTCGAGGCGCATTGCCAAGCTCTCTGGCGAGCCACGCCCTGCCGATTCGTCCGGCTCTCCTGGAATTGGGAGAATCGAACGGAAGCACGGTGTCCGCCAGTTTCCTTCAACCAGCAAGACACGTGATTCGCGTTCCTTGCCAAGAGCACTCGCGAGCCCCACGGCGACCGTCGTTGCGCCTTCGCCGTGATTTGGCGCGGTCACCAGAACAGTGTGCAATCCCGCCGGCACGGCGATGGAGACCAAGCTGGCGCGAAGCTTCTGATATTCCTCTTCTATCGGGTCGGCGCCGTCGACACCCGGCGGAATCGCCGCCGGTGGCGCACTCGGTCGCGTCCGTGCTCGCTCGCGATCCT